>Ga0105163_1000705_pt1 | contig 19292 bp, 9 predicted proteins | sample JNZ110809AmetaG_FD_81531 | JGI IMG/M metagenome (GOLD analysis project Ga0105163, IMG submission 81531) | Hot spring microbial communities from Jinze hot spring, China to study Microbial Dark Matter (Phase II) - JNZ 110809A | ecosystem: Environmental > Aquatic > Thermal springs > Hot (42-90C) >... | reverse complement strand
TCATGCTCAGCAGCTCGCCGGGCCTCAAGGCGCCCTCAAACAACACGTGGAGCATGGCCCTGTCACGCGGATTATCAGCCGCCTCGATCATGGCCTTGATATCCTTATCTTCCAGGAGGGCTTCGGGCGTAACCCGGCCGTCCCCCTCCTTAACGTTCAGCTTAATCCAGCTGACCTCGGGCGGAAGAGGGGCATCTTTGTCGCACCTGCTAACCTTAGCGTACTGGATAATCTTGCGTAGAATCAGCTTCTTGTCGTGCTTAGTCCACTCCCTATATGGCTGCCTGTTAATCCAGGCGACCACGCGCTCAACATCACGCCTAGTCGCATCCTCCAAGTTGAAGTCTATGGCGCGCAGGAGCGCCGGAATATGGCTTGCAACCTTGCTCAGCCTAGCCGTCGAAAGCCCAAGGCTTGCCAGGTGATCTAGGAAGCGAAGCGCCACCTCGCCGTTACGCCCGAATCCAGCGATAATCCGCCTATACCGCTCAAGCCTCTCATCATAATCATAGATCTCGCTCTTCACGCCAAACTCATTATTCCCAGACTTAAAAGGAGGTGTGGGGATTTGGACCCTAGAGGCTGGCGCCGGGTGCGGGATTTGAACCCGCGCGGCGTATACACGCCACAGGCTTAGCAGGCCTGCCCCCTACCAGGCTAGGGTAACCCGGCATTTTAGCTTGATTTTATCGAGCTAAACAGATTTTGTACATTATTTTTAAGTCTACCTGAAGAATTTAAAAGTTTTGCAGATGATGATGGAGACCTATATAAAAGAAGTATGTTCTGAAGAATCTTGACACTCTCAAAACTTAAAGTCCCATGAAGAATTCTTAAAGTTTACTTAAAAATGATGGAGGATACTATCATAGTTTTTAGGTAATGGATTTCCCCTCTAATTTTATAATAGCTGAAAGCAGCTTTAACTCAAAGATAACTTTATCGTTTTCTGCTTTAACGTTGCATTCTTCGATTTCAACGGTTTTGAATTCTCAAATGTGTTCTTAGATTCAATTATTTCACCAGCAATCATCCATATATATCCTTTTGAAGGCTTAAAGCCCCTAAATGATGCTTGAATATATGCTAGTTCCGTCTCATGTCTATTTACCAAGTGAAGGTGACATAGGTTCAGTAGAGGTTAATATTAAAAAGGATAATCATCTCATCGATACTTCTTATGGCATTATATCTTCAAGTCTTTCCTCCATCACTTTATCCTTAATGAAATAGCTAACTTTTTTACCAGACTTTAGTACCGCCAAAGCTAACGCTACACTCAAAAGGTAATCATCAGAGTCTATGTGGATTACGTCAACATCATTAAGTAGTGTATTAATTCTCTCTATAATCCCTTTAATGCTCTTTTCCTCTACTGTTTCTACTTTAATGTTGGGAGGCAGTAAGTTATGTGTACGCATAATATTTCTGACCTCCTCAATTACTTCTTCGCTAGGTTTTCGAGTCACTATGTAAATTGATCGAGGGGTAAAGTTTCTAATGATGCTAATAATAATATCATAGGATTTACCTAAAGGCACCATTATTCGATCTCTAAAGGAGGACCATTCCAGAACAATCTTTCTTATGAGTGAGATAACCTCTCGCAATTGTATTTCTTCAAATTTAGGATAAACAGAATATATCTCGCATTCTATCAGAATCCTATAGTAATCGCCAATCTTTCTAGCTTTGAGATCAACTTTCGCGTAGAATGGTTTATCTCCACCCTTCAGATATCTAAAGCGTACAGCATAAATAGTTTCTCCATTCTCAATTAACGTCTCTCTTTTCAGATTGTCTATCTTTACCTCCACGTTGTCTGATTCTTTTGGCAGCTTTTCGCATATATAATTGATGAGTGAATGAATTTTTTCAGGAGGTATTCTAGCAGGAATCTCTTGAAACCACCTCCCCTTATGGGATACGGCTTCTGTCTTCCATTTTCTTGACAGCGATGGAGTAACTAAAGTTGATGCTTTTAATAATGGGATAAGGTAGGATAAAGTAGTCACTAGGATAGTGGTCCCCAATATTACACTAACGTCGAGTATAGAAGTCTTAGCATTTATCGGTATGTAAACACCGAAGACTTCTAGAACTTTAAATGAAATTATCCCTGAAAAATATCCTATACTTCCAGCGAGAAAACCTAGAACAAGAGATTCTAAAACAAAAATGCACATTATATGAAGAGGATTTAATCCAATTACTGAGAGTATTGAAATTTCTCCTTTTCTCTCATATACGGAGGAGATTATCGTTGCAAAAATATTTAGTGATACCAATATTAATGGAATGAGCAACGTAAACCCGCTTACGCTTATGGTCATGAAAGGAAAATAAATATATTTTGTTCCATCGCTGGAGGAGACTATCACAAAATAAGATGTCAATAAGCTCAATCTTCTAGCTAAATTAATTGCAGATTGAAAATCTTCAGAGTGCATATAACATCTAGTAACTAGGGCACCAAGAGTGATAGAAGTCTCAAAATTCGTTATAATTATTTCATTCCCTGAACAATAAACTATTTCTCCTAGTTGAGTAATCTTTTTTGGACACCAAAAATCACCGTCAACATCTCTAAATTGACTGATTTTTTCGGGATTGAAGAAGCCAACAACCCTTATCTTTTTACTTGAAATAACAATTTCATCTCCATATTCTATTCCAGCGTTTTTTGCTACTTCCTCGCTTATTAGGGCGGATGCGTAGGTTTCGAGGACTCGATTTAAATCCTCTGGAGTAATGGCTAACTGTAACATTTTCAAATTCGGATCATTTGCCGTGATTCCTATAATGCCATTAACTTGGAAAGTGGATTTAATATGGCCCAAGGGCTTATTTTGTGGCGTAGTTTGCGCCTTTAAGGCTATTAACTTGCTTTCAGGTTGGAGAGTTATCCATGTTATATCACGGTAGTCTAACACCTCATTCATCCTTGAAATCACAATTAAGTTATCTGTTTCGTGGAGAGGCGGCGAAACTGTTTTTATCTCTCTTATAGAGGATGAAAAGGTAATCGAAGACAGCAACGTGAGACCAAGAACCATAATTATTAGAGACATGAAGATAAGAACAGTTCTTATCTTTCTTCGCTTCATGTTTCTGAGAGCTAATGACAAAGATACGAGTATGGCAGAAACTAAACTAACCCCACCGACTGTTTTTAAATCCTTTCCAGACTCAGATATCAAAAATAGGAGCAAATAGATTACAGCGATCGAATATCCTGCAAACGTATAATCGTTTATTCCAGCAAGCCTAAATCCTGGATACGAATAGTAGAGAATTACAAAAATGATGGCAAACAGAATTAATGAAAAAATAAAATATTTTAACTTTTCTTCAAAGCATAAAGAGCAGATGCCGATACTAGTCATAAATGAGAGCAGAATAATTGGCAGAAATGAAGTAGCGGATCCCTTTATTAGCGCATCCACATTATTTTGGATATTTAGGCATTCTTCATATGAGTATTTCAAGTAATATGCCGCCTGAAAAATATCCATGTCTTCCACTCCCATCAAATGTAGAAGAACCTTTTTCATAGTTTCATTAACATGTTTTAGTCGCTCTTTTTCCATTCCTACATAAAGTCCATATTCTTTCGCTCTTCCAATTTTATTTAAACTCTTTTCATATTCCTTTTGAACAACTCTTAAATTTCTAAGTAAAATGTGATGGGCGAATTTTTCGACAAATTTTATCTCATTTCTTTCTAAAATTAGAGGTTCACCATTATCATCAATTACTATCGGCCAATCGAGTAAATCTGATTTCACTTCTATTTTTAGTGGAGTATTAGAAGGTACTACGCTCATATCTCCTGTTATATTAAGTAGATATAATGGGAGCGGACTTAAATCTCCGTAAATATTTATCCATCGTGGGTCCCAGTAGGTCAAACTATTTACTTCCAATCTTAATTTCGCCAGCATATTATTTTCTACTGCTGGTATAGTTATTACACGAACAATTGCTCCAGGAGTTAATTCGAGAAGAAGAGCATAGTATTCACGCTCGAGTCTACCCAAGCTTATAAATATAGGAACAAATATTTTTGAGCTATCGCTCATAGAGGGACCTAGAATATCGACCTCATGTCCTATAGGCAGATTTATTATTATCTCGCCAGCGAAGTCTGTTTCCACGTAATATATATCATTTTTATCTACAATTACGACAAATCTAGCATTACTTAGTCTTTGTTCCCCTACATGAACAATAATATGAACAGTTGCGAAATTACTTTCACCAGCCATTCTTTCTACAGAGGGCTCCGCCCTCACCACAATAGTTAACAAGAGTGAGATGCTAAATAGTGCCATCCAAGTCGTTAAGAGAATGGCAAAAACATTTCTACTCAACGTATTTGATAATTCAGCATTTATATAGTTGCGTCCTCTCATGGGTTTATGGACAAAGATAAATTTGCCATAATGGATTACTTGAATCAAGTTTCCTTTTAAATTCAATTTTTTAGCTCTCATCGAGTCTGAAAATCTGCACATAAATAAGTTCGCCTTTTTCAGCATTTCACCGTAGTTTATGGTCGAGAGATATTTTAAATTTTTCTCAAAAAATAGGCGGTCGGTACGAATTTCCAATTCTATGGGTCTTACCACAAAAATAATGGGGAAGGTTTTAATTAACCGGGTACATAGTAGCTCATGAAGGATGGAATGCAAACTGTTGTGAATTCTACGAGCCATGCTATTAATAGTGGTGCAGCATAACCCCAAATAACTCCGGAGGCGATCGCTGTAACATATTTTGTGAATCTTGTTGAGCCTACAACTCTTATCAAGATTACTCTTATTATGAGCGCTGTAAGAGCACAAAGCCAGCTATAGTCCATATATGGTCCCGCAAAGGCGAACGCTGCTGGATCAATGAAGAACCATGCAAATTTCATTCTTAGAGCATATATTATGAAGAAGAGTATTATGCCTAAAATATGCCATTGGAAAACTGCGAACATATTAGTTTCACCAGTTATTCCAGTACTAAAATCTAATGTTCCATAGCTATATTTCCAGTAGTGAACCCACGAACCCCAAGAAGACGTATTGGCCACTCCACCGCCATGAGTTAAAATCCAAATATAGCTGAAGTAGCCTACTGGCACACAAATCAAACAGACAATTAAGCCCCCAATAAGAATATCTTTAAGGTTTGCGTTTGTCTCTCTAGCCACCTTATAGAGCGCAGCAGTTCCACCTGGGCTTATACCTATACATCTAAGCGTCCAACAACCATTAAATGGTAGTGCCATGGAGGATGTTACGAACGCAGCATAAGTGGCTGTCTCAGGAGACGCAATGGTTGGATAGTAGCCAAGAGATGCTCCAGGTGCGAAGATCCATGACGCTCCACCCCAACCCATAAAGTCTCCTACATGGAAAAAGTACATGCTTGTGAGCTTAGCGAGAAACGTTATGACGATGTATCCTAAGATTAGCTGTATAACTGCTATAATAGGCGGTACACCACTCGCTATGAAGAATGCCAGTATCGCTATAGTTACAACTATACCCATGATTGTTACTGCCCTCAGGGATAATCCATTTTCAATTTTATCCTTTCCAGTTAGGGTGGAGAGCATTTCTTTGAAGCGGTCTCTTAGGCTCCAGAGGGTTACTATGCCGAATCCCATTAGGATACCAATCCACATTATCTCGAATGGAAATGGATACCAGTTTCCCGGCGTGTCATCCCAGCTCCACCTGAACTCAACTCCAGGTTGGTAGGGTATCCATCCAGCCTGAACGGCGATAGCAGGATAGATTACGCCGAAAATTAGCCAGACAATAATGATTGTTGCTAAGGAGTTTGTTGGGAGAAGCAGCCATATGGCTATCTGATCTACTTGAAATGTCCCTCTAGCCATCGTGCCTGGGAAAGCTGCTGCCATAGCAGGAAACTCGATAGGGGCAGCACCATATTCTTGCATGCCAGCCATATATATTGGTAGGAACTGCGCAATTATAGGCAAAATTGAGTTCAATAGACCAACTAGAAAGGCAATCCAAAATACTTTGTACTCTGTGATCTTAAGCGAGAACCATCTGCTCTTACTTGTCCCTTCCTCAATGTCAAGCGAGGACTTAATAACATAAGTTACTGGAAGCGCATACGGGAAGAGTAAGTTCTCTACTTCAACCCATCGCTTGCCCCAAAGTCCAAAGCTTAGGAAGAAGAGTAGGCAGAAAATTAGAAGCGTGTAAATCGACCAATAGATTATAGGAGCTATAAACTCCGCCATAGGGAAGACTTGCCCTGGCTGTAACCCGTTATAAAAGACGCTGATCGCCAGATCATTTCTCGGAAACATATAACTGGGAACCAATGCTTTAATATTATTTGATATCCCAGGATCCGCGAGCAGCATTCCTGCTGCTACGATCGTCTTCTCAATATATTGTTGAAAGACATCCCCCCAGGAACATGGCCCTAGAGCTCCAGCGAATAAAAGAACAACATAAAGCATTGCCATTTCTGCAGCGCTCAATTTAATTTTTGGGTTTATTTTCATCAGAAGCGTGTTCAGCAGAGCATAGTAGAAGAATGGCAGCAAAACTACTGTTACAACCTCGCCTTTTGAAGTATAGAGCCATGTTAAGTTTCCCAATACAATGAGTACTATCGCCAAAACGATACTTATTGATAAGCTTTTCGCTGTTAAAGCCTTCCCAAGCTTAGCTTCTTCCATTTTTTCACCTCAAATTTATAATTTTCCTCACTTTTATATTAAATTTACTATCTTCAGAGTGTCTCGCAGGACATAAATAATATTTAATGCAGTTAATGCAGTGAGTAAAAATGCTAAGCTGCCACAAATTTATATTCCTATCTCAAGAACCTTCCTTTTAAGATGAACCTAAAACCTATTTCGTTTCTTCCAATTCTTTTAATGTTATTGCTTATTAGTTTAGCGTTTCTTACAGAATGTATGGGCTTCTCCTTGAAAAGCACTCCATAAATAGTTCCCCTTATTGGGAGGGGTAAGAGAACTACCCGCACATATTTACTATAATAAAGTTTTAGGTAGTTAGTTAGGTCAAATTATAGGCAATATTCTTGGATTACCAACAGAAGGAAAATTTATAGAGAACCCGAACCCTAACTATATAGTACGTTACCAGCAGATCCCCTAGGAGCTTTTACTGATGATGACACAAGTATGGAATGGGTTTTCCTACATATGCTAGAGGAAAATGGTCTTGAAATAACGTATGCTCAAATAAGAGATGAATGGATTGAACATATAAACAGCGCAATATAGTGTGCTAATGTCCGCGCCAGAGAATTAATGGATAAGGGATAATTCCTCCTAAAACAGGTTCTAAAGAAAACAACGAATATGGGGGGGTCTCATAGATGCCCAAATTGAATGCGAGCTTTTTGGACTTATACGTCCAGGAATGCATAGTAAAGCATATGAAATGGCTAAGTTTTTTGCATGTGTAACTAATGATGATTACGCTGTAGAAGCGGCTGCATTCTATACCGCAATGTTTAGTTGCGCATTTTTTGAAAGTGATATCTCCCTAATTATAGAGACAACACTCTCGTTAGTTCCAAAAAAGTTTAACCTGGGAGGTTATCTCTAATGTTATCAGGTGGCATAAAGAAATAGAGGACTGGAGAGAGATTAGAGAAAAATATGGCTCTTATGGTTGGATAAGCTCTCCATTAATAAATCTAGCTTCCGCAGTTATGTCATTATTGTATGGTAATGGGGACTTCGAGTTAAGTTTAATGATAGCCAATTCAGCTGGCTGGGAACAATGATTGTAACGCTGCAACCGTAAGTGGACTTCTCGGCTTAATTGTTGGAGAAAAAGGGATTAAGGAATGATGGAAGAAACCGCTAATAAATACACTAAATTATGAATAGGGATAATTTGCCAGCCTTCAAGCCTATTACTGAAATAGCGCTCAGAACTCAAAAATAGCTGAACAGGTAATTTTTAGATATGGTGTATCAATAATATTACGAGAAAATTGAGAAAATTTATCTAGTGAAAAACAGAAGTATCCCGTGCTGAACCATTAAATGGCTTATTTGGAGAAAATCTGGCAAGAAAAAAAGTTTTCTACACCAATTTGTTATAGTGAATTAAGTTGCTGACCGTTTACTGAAAATATTTTTGAAAAACTAGATATTATGAGGGATGGGATTACATGGAAAAAGGACTTAAAAGGAACCAGCTTAGAGAGAGTGGGTTGATGTAAGAAATCTAGAGATCACACCTATTTAATATAGTTATTACTACAGGAATCAGAATATTCGGTGAACTTAAATTTTTTGGCGGATACGCATCTGTAGCCGAACTTGAAGTATTTTATATCGAGAATAGACTAGAATTAGAAGAAGAGCCTTCTCAACTGGCAAGTTTTAGAGCTACCCAATTGTTGAATGGAAATATTCTTTTAGAGTGAGCTGACACGTCAAATGAACTTGGATTTAAAAATTTTTAGAAGAGAATATTGGCAAAAATCATGAAGAAAAAATGAGAGTAGGCAAAGATGTTTGCAAATATGTCGATTTTGAGGTACAGCCATTTAAAGTGTACGTATACATTATCATATCTGAGAATGAGCTCGGTTCATCAAAACCCTCTAATGAAGTTATAGTCTTTTCTTGGCCCTCACTTTTCGGAGATATAAGAATTAGTATGGCATTAATAATTCTGGTAAGTATCATAGTTGCCGCAATAATACTTTTATTAAAAATTAAAAATAAGAACGTGAGAAAACAGTAGAACATTTTGAGAAAAGCATTTTTACGTCGCTTTCCTCGCGATCTCAATATATTTTCTTCTACTATTTTCCGGAAGGAACCTCCAAAGAAGTATTTGTTTCCTCAGATCATCAACAAAATTTGTAGATCCCTGCACCCAAATCTCTCTTTTTCCAATTAATCTCTCCATTACTACTGTAAAACTATAATTATTGCTTTTTTCATTCCATACAGCGTTAAGACTGACTCTTTCTGCAACCCCTGCCTCATAGGGGGCTAAAGCAACTTTAAGAGTTAACCTAGGTTCTTTTGTATCCATTAGATGGAGTGAAGATTCAAGAATTTTATAGTATGCTCTTTCAGCTCCCATTCCAATATAATACTCTCTTAGGAAAGTAAGCATTCCCTTGACCTCATCGAGACTATCGATTCTCACTGGAAGAGGCATTTCCCATAAATCGTCCTTTGGCTTTGTCGGGGGTCTCCATTTTCTTTCCAAGGACGGTGTGATAAGTTTAGATGCTAAGTAAGCTGGATACAAAGAGGAAACGAAAGATGCAAACAATATTATTAGCAGAGAAATCGCGGCAAATAGAGAAGCGTAATTGAATGTGAAATCTGGTGGCAGCACCCCTGTTTCTTTAAAGAACATATTTCCGATAAAACCTAGGAAATATCCTGTGAGTAAGCTGAGAATGGAGTATGTAAGAGACTCCAATATAATCATGGTCATCGCCCCACTAGGAGAAAGCCCTAGAGATGTATATACAAACATATCTTTTGCTCTTTCCTGTTGTATGCCAATTAAAGTCGTCGCGATATTAAAAGCTCCTATAATGAGTAGTATGATTATTCCTTCTAAGCCAAAAGCTGAGAAAGTTGAAATTCTAGAAACGACTTTAACTTTCTCTTCAGTCCCAATATATACTGGTAAATCAAGAATGTTAGCTATGTCCTTCGAAAGGTTGTCAATAGTTTTAATGTTTGTGTTTGCTGGAAACTTTATTGATATTTCAGCAGTGTAACCACCTAGTTCAAGCGCAAGCTTATAAGGAACAATAATTATCCTAGACCATGATAGTTGTGGTGGCTGCTGCCCTGCACTTAACGGTATTGTTACACCTACGCCGAGCACACTCACATAATATGGATCTGTCGGCGTAATGCTGAGACCGCTTAAGTCTCTTGTTAGCTCAGTAGTTATAATTGACGTATTATAAATTCCAATCACTTTAAGTTTTATTCCTTGCACAATTATATTATCGCCGAGACCGACTCTCAATTTTTCTGCAGCGCTAGATGGTATTAGACACCAATATTTGTCAGCTCCATCATATATGATGAAAGTATCAGAGTAATTAAGGAAAATGCTCTTCACGTCCTCAATTGTTAGACCTAGCATGGCATTTATCTCATAAGTTAAATTGCCGCCTTCAGAGGCTATTTTTGTCACAACTCCAATGCTAGGTCCAATTGAAGAAGGATAATACCATGATCTAGGTAATATTAATGCCTTTTCTCCAATTACGCCTTTAACCACATCCGTAGTATAGAATCCAAGTATATCCCTTGGGGGAACACTAAAGCCACTTTTTATGAGAATACCTTGATATTGAGGCGAATGGACGCCCCAAGGAACATATTTAACGCCAATATATGGTGAGATTGAAGTGAAAGAGGTCAGAGCAAACGAGACTGTTATTAGGCTACTAAATACAAGAATCGTCCTAATTTTTCTTCTACGCATATTTTCTATGGAAATATTGAGAGCCATGGCAAGTAAACCTGATCTCCCCTTCTCTATAACATGGTAGCCTAAAATCCTGTGAGATAGCTCCTTCAAAACTTTTTGCGTTTCATCTCCCAATATTCCTGCAGAGACGGCGAACAAAATAAATGAGATAAGTCCTAGAACCGCCATTATGGTATTGGTTACAACTGTCAGAGCAGGATGAATAATGCCAAAAAATAAGAGTAAAACAGAACCCAGCGCTAAAATAATAATTACTTGACGCTTCCCAGAAGATTGAATTAATAGTCGCTCCAATAAGATTGCAGCTAAGATAATTATTAGGAAGAAGAAGAGGGAAGTTCTCCCCGAATCATCAATAAGCGTCATAACTTCATCATAAGTCCTTGAGCCCCACGCCCATGCAGCTAAGGCTTTTACGTAAGCGTCAGAATAACGTTTGTCCATATAAGCTCGCATTGCCTCTTTAAGATATTCCTCAGCCTTTAAGAGTTTCTCTTCAACACTTAAACTTCTCACGCCATGAGAACAGAGCTGATAGTATCTTGACCTTGCAATTAGTACTATATCTTTTGAATATTTTAATGCATCTCCCCTATATATGTATGGAGAATCTCCCAAAGAAGTTATACCGTATCCTTCTGGTTCCTCTATGCTGCTGTTGGTAAGGATTAAAAAGGGACGGGGATCAGCGGTTTTTGATAGACCACCGCTCTTAGCCATAACCATAACTTTGCTTTTTGGCAAAACAAAAGCTAGCGCGACCGTTTCATATTCATTATAATATACGCCATAGAACAACAGGTCACCTTTAGAAATGAAATCTTGGGGAACTACAACTATACCCCTATCATAGAACCAACCTCCAGTCTGTGCAAATGTAGGTGATCTAAAGTCTGGGACTAAACCTGTTATTCCATTTCTAGGATCAAAAACATCAAACAAAGCTATTGTTTCGGCCCTCATAAGGACAACAGAACATTTTTCTGGATGGGATAATGGAGAAACAACTGGACGAATCATTTTTGCACCGTAAACTCCAAGGTCTGGTGCATAGATGATTTTCCCCGAAGACTCGTCCACAACCCAAGCTTCAATTATATATTTTCCCGGAACGAATGGATAGGGCGAAAGTCCATGAACCTCAAATGTTCCATTCTCATCAGAAAAAGTGATGTATTTATTGAATGGATATGGATAGGGAGAATATAGTAGATTGCCAATTACAATTCCCATGTATACTCGAACTAAAGCGCGAGGAATAGGGCTATACCATCCTTTAGAGAGATTATATTCCAAAGTCTGACCCCTTAATGTGATAAAACCTGAGTACTGAGCGAAGCCACCTGGGGAGAGAAAGAGCCTTGAAGGAGAAGTTTCAGACCATTTAGCGCCCCATTCAGGTTCATTTATAAAGGAAAGTGCAATATGACTGGCAATCATAAATTGTGGAACTAAGAAAGAAAATCTTTCAGACAATAAATCAAGATCGAATATTTGGAATGGATCGCCCATCCAATGTTTACTAGCGAAAGCAGTTTGTATGGTGAAGGAAAGCCCCCTAGTCATTTCGGCTGGCTCAGAATCAAGCATATAGAAGTAATTTTCTGTGCCCCAGAACATATCATGCGTAAAGAATTCTTTAACTAGAATTGATGGTTCATTTCCTGTTAAATTCATAATCAATGATACCAAGTAAGGATCATAAAGATACTTTGTAAATATTTGACGGCGAACCCAACTATACCTCAACGTTATTCCACTAGCAATATCTACAGTTGCATAGAGTGTTCCGGCTCCACCTCTAAGTATCTGTAATCCATAGCCCATTGGATCAAAATCGCCCATGTTTATTAGCATTAGTGGCTTAAAGGTGCCATTTTGAACTTCTAGGCTAAAATAATAGTCTTCAACAAATTTTCTTGAACCACTTAAAGCTTGCCAGTGCCCAGAAAAGAAAACAAACCAAACGGTTCTGAGAGGAGTCGTTTTGCTAATAACTCTTGCAAACTCTAAGAGAAATGCAGACGAAATAGCCTCCATAGGAGAATTTGCAAGGGCTGGGACTGACGCCCAAGAATCATAGTGAGACGAAATTATGATTATCTCATCATTTTTAGAGCCGGGAAGAATACCAATTATATTTTGTGCCGTAACCTCACGATAACGCATTCTGGAGTCAATGCGAACAGAGAACCCTGCGTCCGCGGCTTCCTTAAGTCTTATGCCTACCTCATAACTCACACATACCTTAGGAAAATATAGTGGTGTATCAAGGAATTTCTTGAGAGCTTCAGCATAAGTTGAAGACCATAAGGGTGCAATAAAGATAACACCTTTGGCACCAAGTTTTGCAGCATTTAACCAATTATCTCCACTTTCATAATCCATGAGAACAATTGAACCATCAACGTTTTTCCCATCAAAGTCTTTTAAATCTCCTCTCCCGACATATATTAAGTGGCCTATTAGCCCTTCAGGCGGCGTTGGAGAAGTCTGTATGCCATTGGGCCAAATGGCATAAGCCTCATATGTTTCTTCACTAGAACCCAAAATTGTAACTCTTGAACCCTCATCAACTGGGACGACGACCTTATAGTTATGGGGGACAACTTCCAGCCCATAAGAAGATAATTGATTGGCAATGTATTCGGCCGTTTTGAAGGAGCCGTTATAACCAGTTATTCTAGAACCAAAGCTTGAAATTATATTGATATGTTTGAAAATATTCTCGTAATTAAATTCCCCAACTATATCTTTGAGAGAAAAGTTAACGTTAAAATTAGCATCGGAAGATGTAGAAAATTCTGCCTCAGTAAAATTAACTGTAATAGTTAAAGAAGCTAAAACCACCAATATTAAGCAGTGGATCACAAATGATAGTTTCAGTTTTTTTACCATCTTCTTTCCCTCGATAAATTTAAAAGTTAACAATATAAAGTTTACTTAACGCACACCCCAAGCCATAATCTTCTTAAAAACATAAATAATGGACAGAGTAGATTTAAATTCATAACTAGTGGTGAGGGTTATTGGCAAAAAAGGTACTCTTACCACCCTATTTATTGAGTATCGATATTGGAACAGAGGGATGCAAGGTAGCGATTTTTAACAATAGAGGTGAAACACTAACAAAGTCTTATCAGCAGTATCCCCTTATAGTTCCTAAACCTCTATGGGTCGAGCAGAATCCCTACCTATGGCTGAATGCTATTAAAAAGGCTATTTCAAACGTTATGGAAGATGTTAATCCAGAAGAAGTGGCTTGTATTGGCCTTAGTGGGCAGTCACCTGTTTTAGTCCCGGTTGACGTGCATGGAAAACCGCTCATGAATGCCATCCTATGGATGGATCGCCGTGCGGTTAGACAATCTAAAGTCGTAACTGAGATTACTGGGGTTAAAGAAGACCCATCATTACTGCTGCCTAAAATAATCTGGATTAAGGAGAATTTTCCAGAAGTATTTCGAAGAACCCATAAGTTTCTCCAAGCAACAGACTTCATCGCCTATAATCTTACGGGTAAATTCGCTACCGATTGGCTTAGCGCGAGCACATATCATTACGATATTGAAAGAGGGGAAAATCCAGAGAAAATTTTGAACGCGTTAGAAATACCTCCTGAAAAATTCCCGGAAGCCTTTAAACCAGGAACTATTGTAGGCACCCTTCTTGACAAAGCATCCCATGAGGTGGGACTTAGAGAAGGCATTCCAGTCGTAATTGGGGGAATAGACGCATATATGGCAGTAATTGGTGTAGGCGCATTAAAAAATGGAATAGCATGTGAGATAACCGGAAGCTCAACTTGCCTTATGGTTGCCTCCAGTCAAAAAATCCGCGATCCACAAGAAAGAATACATTGCCAAGCCTTTCCATTAATCCCCGATTTGTGGATCGTTTATGGAATAATGTCAACCACAGGAGCTTCTTTAAGATGGTTTCGTGATAATCTCAGCCGCCAGCATGAAAACTATAAAGATTTAGATGTAGAGGCTGAAAAGATACCTGCTGGGTCTAATGGATTAATTTTTCTCCCATATATGATGGGTGAAAGAAGCCCTATATGGGACCCTTTTGCTCGAGGAACCCTTATTGGCCTATCTCTTGATCATTCTCGTGGGCATATTATAAGGGCCATTCTTGAGGGGTGCTCGTTTGCTCTACGACATAATTTAGAGATTATTGAGGAAAATGGTGTTAGTGTTAGGGAAATTCGCAGCTGTGGAGGAGCCGCAAAGAGCCGCATTTTTGGGCAAATTAAAGCAGACGTGACTGGCAAAACAATATTTGTGCCAAAGGAGATAGATGCAACGCTTCTTGGTACAGCAATAATTAGTGCGGTTAGTGTTGGAATTTATGAACGTATTGAGGAAGCTGCAGAAAATATGGTTCACATTAAAGAGAGAATAGTGCCTCAGGAAAACATTCATAGCGAATATAACCTCTTCTTCCAAATGTATAAGGAAGCCTACGAGCATTTGAAGGAATACTTCAGACGTTACTACTCTTCGCTATAACGATTCTCTTAAAAGAAAACCTCAATTATCTTCCCCATGCACTATCTCTGCTATTTTCCTCGTCATATCTTCTGGATCTTCATGTTGCCAAATATTTCTTCCAAAAGCTACCCCGGCAGCTCCAGCTTTAATAGCCCCTCTCACAACCTCTAGTACTTGCTCTTTCGTTTCCATTTTTGGGCCGCCAGCTACCACGATTGGTATAGGGCAACTTTCTACAACCTCCCTAAAAGAGGATTCGCTTCCAGTATAATATGTTTTTATTATATCAGCCCCTATTTCCGCACCTATACGAGCAGCAGAGCCTACAGCTTCTACACTAAATGGATCCCTTATTTTTTCGTTTTTTACAGGAAGCATTTCTGCTAGTAATAATATGCCGTATTCTTCACATTCCCTAGCAATAGCCCCTAAATTCCCTAAAATTTCAGACTCTTTTGGGGCTCCCACATACCCCATTACTGCGACGGCATCTGCGCCCATCTTTAAAGCATCTTTCACTGAAGATATCATTTTAGTATAGTATGACTCTGATCCATAAACCGTTGAAGCTCCATCGATGCGTAAAATGATCCCAGCCCTATTACTAACTTCTCTCACGATGAATTTAGCTATTCCTGGAGAAACCAATAGAGCATTTGCTCCACCCCGCAATACTTTTTCGGCTACTTCAGAGGGTTTTTCTAATCCTCTTACTACTCCCATAAAAAGCCCATGATCCATAGCTATTATAATTGTCCGTCTAGTGTTGCAGTTAAAGATGCGCGAATATCTTAAAATTTTGCCAACACTAAACATGCTTGCTTTCACCATTACTTCTATGCGATTATCACCGCTTTTAAACATTTACGGCTGGCTAAAAGATCTATAACATTCAAAATTTCATCGAGGCTGACTTTATGCGTAATAATCTTACCTGCATTAATCTTCCCAGATTTAATTAACCGGAAAGCTTTCCTGAAATTATCTGGTGAAAAACCAAATGAGCCTGTGACTATTAACTCTGAATAATGTATGATGTTTGGATCTACTTCGAGCACAGATCCGGATGGAAAGCCACCAAAAAGAATTGTAATCCCCCCTTTTCTCGTCATGCGAATCCCTTGCTCTGCTGCCAATAAGCTGCCAGCACACACTATTGTTATATCTGTGCCTCTGTTTTCCGTTAACTCCATAACTCGCTTAATAGGATTCTCCATTCCACTATTAATTGTAATGTCAGCTCCGAGATCTTCAGCAATCTTTAATCTATACTCATGATGCCCGCAAATAAAAACTTTATTGGCCCCCATCGACCTTATTAACTGTAGATAAAGAAGACCTATTGGTCCATCTCCTATGATTGCCACCGAATCATCGGAGCGAACTTTACATTTTTCTATTCCATGAATGCAGCATGCTAAGGGCTCCGTAAGAGTTGCAGTTTCATAAGGAATGTGATGAGGAATCTTTATAGTTCCTTTTTCAACAATTGATGCTGGGACTTTAATTATTTCAGCAAAGCCGCCGGGAACCAATCCCTCTCGAAAGAGATAGTCACATAAGGTATAAGCTTTTCGTCTACAGAAGTAGCATGCATTACATGGTACATATGGGGCAACCACAACGTGATCCCCTCTCCTAAATTTTGTAACATTTGATCCTACATCAATTACATCTCCCACTACTTCATGCCCAAGAACATTCGGTGGCTTAATTAATGGATGCCCCTTTAGGAAAGTTTTGATATCAGTTGCGCAAACCCCGCAAGCTCTCATTTTAATTAAAATCTCCCCCTCTTTTATTTTGGGAACATCGACATCTTCTAATCGAATATCCTTAGCACCGTAATATACCACAGCTTTCATTCGCATTTCCTCCAAAGAAACGTATACACCTCCAATAAAATTAAATTTTAGCACAAAACTTAAATAAACTACATTAATATAGCATCTCATAAATTTGAGGTTTAAATGCAGGAGCTAAAACCATTGACGAAAAACAATTCCCTCAATGCTGGAATTGAGTTTAAGAGTGGTTTAACATGGAGGGTGATTTTTGGATTAATTCTAATAGCACTACTATTTATTCCAATAAATATTTATCTGAACCTTTCGACTGGCATGTCGTTAACAACCGCAGCCGTCTATGTAATAATAATCCTTTTATCAACGATTACTAGATATTCTGGAAAACCCCTCTCAAGGCAAGAGTTATTTATAATTTATGTGACCACAGGGGCTGCTGCCACAACCATACCAGTATATTATTGGCTTATCTATAGGTTTTTCTTCATAACCACACCTGTGACTTACGCATATAAAATTGATGGAGTTCCATTACCTAATCTAGTACCAGACTGGCTATGTCCTCCATTAGGCTCACTCGCACATCTACACCGAACCCTCCTCCAACCTGAATGGATTAAACCAATCTCAATTATCACCACGCTTTTCCTTCTTTCCTTCATAGCCGACTGGAGCCTAAGCATAATGTTCTCCTATATTACCGTTGAATTAGAAAGACTTGATTTTCCGTTCGCGACGATTGATTTCTCTTTAATAGAGACTTTGACCGTGCAGAAAAGTGAAGTTATGAGGGTTTTTATGGCCGGCTTTTATCCTGGGCTAGCCTATGGGGCAATACTTTATGGCGGTTATAGCTTAGGCGCTCAGCTTATACCTTTACCTTGGGTAGATCTTACATGGTTTACTGAGAAGTATATTCCAGGGGCAATTGTTGGAATTGCAACAGACCCGGCCTCTTTTGCATACGGATTATTACTGCCACCTAGTATCTCAGGATCATTACTTCTCGGTTCAGCAATGACATGGATCTTATTAAATCATATGTTTACAATAAATTCATCTTTCTTCCCAGAATGGGCTGAGGAATATTATCCTGGAATGATGATAAGCTCCATTTATCAGAGATCGCTCCAGAGAATATGGATATCTCCGCAAATCGGCTTTGCATTAGGCCTCGCTGCGGCGCTTATCGCATCGATGAGAAAAAGCATTTTTGAAGCAATTAGCAGCGGGATAAAAATGCAGAAAAGAGCAAATGAATATTTTCCTTCACTTATTCTTGCATTGCTTCTATATACTGCAGGGTCTCTAGGATCTGCAATATTATTTAGTCTCCTAATTCCTGAGATACCGTTTTATATGCCTCTTCTAATCTCGCTAGTTGCCAGTTTTATGATCGGAGCTTTGTCCTCTCATGCTATTGGAAGAATAGGATTCTTTCCTGTAGTACCGTACTTATGGCAATCAATAGTTTACTTAACGCCTTACCGAGGTTTGCCCGGTTGGTTAATCTCGCCTTATGTTTGCTCTGGAGCACCTGGCAGTGCATCACAAGCTGTTAAAGTCGCCTATTTAACTGGAACAAAACCGAAAGATTATTTTAAGGCTTGGATTATTGCAGCTATACTAAACTTGGTTTTTGGATTACTAATTGTAGACTCTTTTTGGAGACTTGCGCCTATACCATCAAATATTTATCCAGCTTCACTAATTTACTGGCCTTTATATGCAACAAACGATTCGCTTTTTATCACACGGCAAATTAAACTTGACCCTTTGCTTATACTATCATCAGGCGCTTTCTCGTTCACAGTATTTTTTGCTGGGAGTCTACTTCAGAAAATTAACATACCATTTTCCCCCATAGCTTTTGTTACTGGTTGCTATACTTTGCCAACATCATCCATAACAATTTTTCTGGGGTCATTAATAGGGCATTATGTTATAGGCAGATATGTTAGAAAAGAAGAGTGGATAAAGATAAGAGGTGTTTTTGTGGCAGGAATCTTCGCTGGAGTTGGAGTATTTTTGGGACTTGGAGTCTCCATGATATTAATAGCGAAATCTGCATGGGTATGGCCCTGGTAAGGATAAAGATTAAGGGTGGAAGGCGAGAGCCGCTTATAAGAGATACCAACAAGAGACGTTGAAGAGGGACAAACGTAAAAATTAAGGCACGCGGTTACTTTTAAATTCAATCTTTGTTTCTTTGCGCTTATCATGTCTCTTCGACATTTCTTGTGGCCACTATATTGACTCTTAGGTCTAGGAGGTTTTGGATTATGATGTCTCCTATTTTGATTGGGGCTTGCACGGTAACCTCTGAGAGAGCCTCCATGGCTTTGGGTATGAGGCTTTTTGGTATGGGCTCTGAGGATTTTACGGAGACCACTGGTAGGTTTCCTCCTTCAACTTTAATGACTGTTATGAGGGTGCGTTTTGGATTAATCTCGTTTTGGGCATAAACTGTTCCTCTGGGGCAT
>Ga0105163_1000702_pt1 | contig 19339 bp, 21 predicted proteins | sample JNZ110809AmetaG_FD_81531 | JGI IMG/M metagenome (GOLD analysis project Ga0105163, IMG submission 81531) | Hot spring microbial communities from Jinze hot spring, China to study Microbial Dark Matter (Phase II) - JNZ 110809A | ecosystem: Environmental > Aquatic > Thermal springs > Hot (42-90C) >... | reverse complement strand
TTTTCTGAAACACTTTCTGATAGGTTCTTACTTATAGTACTGTTTATTCCTATCTCAGCTAAAACAGAAAGAGGCACCAAAATCGCTAGGTCATATGGAATAGTGCTATCTACCATTTCGGCAAGCCTCATAAGTTTTGCCGTATAAAGGGGTGTTACAAGCTGAGGACTAACTCTTTTAACTAAGCTCAACACTGAAGTTCCTCTCTTTGTCGGTATTAGGCACTGCTTATACTTACTTATTACCACATATCCGTGTCTTCGATTGTTCTCGATAGCTTTAGCGTACGTTGATGGTCTACCAATTCCTACTTCTCTCATTTTTCTGATGGCTTCGGCCGAAGTCATTAGCCCAACTTTAGAGCCGCGATAGCTTCTTATTGCCTTAGGTTTAACTGTGAGTGCCTTGTTAGGAAGATCAACTAACTTTATTGGTAGAACCCTAGTGAAACCTTCTTCAACAACTTCCACGGGTAACTTAATTACTGCTAACTCCTTGCCAGAAGACCTGAAAGAATAGTACCTATACAGAATTTTAGACGGGGTCATCTGACTAGCTATGAATCTCTTGAAGATCATTTTGTACGCTTCGTAATGCTTCCTCGTAAGCGGAATGCCAAATTGAATGGACTCCGTTTCTATGTCCTCAACAGGTCTTGTTGGCCTAATTGCTTCGTGTGCCCCACCATCGCCCCAGCTTCTAGGATGAAGAAGATGTTGAAGGTTTATAGAAGTTAAATAAGATCTCGCTATCTCTATTCCATGGCTTGAGACCCTGGTTGAGGACGTTCTGTGATAAGTTATAAAACCATCTTCGTAGAGTTCTTGAAGAATCTTCATAGTTTCTCCCGGCGAAATCTTAATGTGTCTACTAAGGTCTTCTAAAGCTGTATCTGTAGTGTAAGGAGGTTTGGGATGCAGAATCTCGACTTCTTCAGCTATGGGGACCAGTTCAACTCCGCCGCTCAGCTCCGCAAAAAGCCTTTCAACCTCCTTACTACTATCTACAAAGAGTTTTAATGAAACTCCCTCGTATGGTAGCTCTACAGATAACACGAAAGCCTTGTTCCGCTGGTATTCCTCGTACCTTTCTACGACCCAGGAAAGGACGGGTGTCTGAACTCTGCCACCACCTGCGTTAGGCGAACCAAGGTATTCTTTTAGCACGTTACTTAACCCAAAACCAACGAGTCTATCGTCAACTCTTCTGAAGACTTGAGACTTAACCAGTCTTACGTTTATTTCTCTTAATGAGCTCATTCCACTAATTATACCATACCTAGTTATTTCATGGAATTCGGCTCGCTTAATGTTTTCGCTATATGGTTTTAAAGCCACGTAGATATCGTAAGCTATTTTCTCACCTTCTTCATCCGCGTCTGTAGCAATAACGACTAGCGAAGACTCCTTTGCGAGCTTTCTCATGACGCTAATTGTTCTAATGCTATCGTAAACCCTTAGAGAGCTACACCTTGGGCAACTATCTATCTCGTCAGTAAATTGGTGACCACATTCTCGACACCTCTTTAAGGAAGTATAAACAGGGTCTACATTACCATCTTTGCTTATTCTTATTCCGTATATGCCGACATCTACTGCTAAATCGAATAAATGTCCTAAACTCGGTACAATAGTGGTAACGTAGTATGTTTGTCCTACTGGTATGACCGCCTCATAGGCCACCAGCCCACCTACATATCTCTTACCTCCACCGCCGAACATCTTAGCTATAGTCCTTGCTTTAGTTGGTGATTCAACTATTAATAGAGTAGGCACTATTCTTGAAACAACGCTATCGGAACTAAATGACGTTAACCTACTTCTAGTTGCTTCACGCAGTGCCTCTAAAAGCTCGGCATGGTCTAAGTTTTTAAAGTTACTCTCGAACAAAACTTTAAGTCTCTTCAGGAACATCTCTTATATGTGTCTATTTTCGTAAAGAAGAACGGAGATCCCAAGAGTCATCCTACCGTTTAAGAGCCTACTGGTTCTACCAGAAGCTTGTATATACGTGTAAATATCTGGGATCTCGACAACGATTTCACCGTTCTCTAAAGGTCTAGCTAGAGCGTTCCCTAAGTTAAGCCATCCGACAGATGAGGCGCTATGCTTTACAGTCTTTAAAACGTATTCCCTCATTTCTGAAGCACGCGCTACCAGTTCTTCAATATGTGGACTTGATGGTTGTAAAAGCCCCATCAAGCATAAGTCTATAACTTTAAGCACCGATGGCCTTAGTCTAGACAAAGTCTCGTATGTCTTAGTTAGCCGTACGTAGTCGTGACTGAACGAATCAGGTGAGCTAGCGAGAGCCCTGAAGGATACTATGACGTTAGACGTCCTCGAAAAGTACACATCGAGAGGCACTGCGAACTTCGGAGTTCCAACGAATATCGAGGACTTTATGATCGTTGGTTCATCTATCCCACGCGTAAGTACTCCATAGTATGTTGCCACACCTATTAATACGTCAACATCTCCTTTGCGAAGCTTTTCAACAGCTTTAGGTGTGTGAGCTATAGATGCTCTAATACCATCTTTTTCTAATTCCTCTACAAGCTTTTTTACATAATTCCTACCCAAGTCCCTGGAAACAAATACGAGAGTTCCTCTTCCCATGATCTTTACTAATTTGGCTATGTCTATAGTGCCGATTTGGGCTGAAAATTCGCGAACGTTTCTTAAGTAATCGACTATACTTCCAATCTCGAAACCCAGAAGTTCCCTCAAAATCTTTACCCTTTCCTTTCTTCCCCGCCCGGTAGCTGAAGCAATGAGGAGCTGACCTACTCGCCTACTACTAATACTGTTCAATAAGCTTGCTTCAAGCTCCTCGATAGACTTAACTACCTCTTTGTAGCGGGTTGCGTTAGCGTGCTTTAAGGCATACGCAGACTGCTTTAGTTTAATGAGGTTTCTTGCGGTATTAACGTCTTCAGCGGTGAATCCGAGTGCGGATAAAATGGAGTCCAGTAGTGAGGAATTCTTCAGAATGGCATCAAAGTCGTCAACTATTACCGTACTAATGCTTGCAGACTCCAGGGCCTTACGTTTTCTGAACAGTAGCATATGTGTTACGACGTGAATGCCCGCTGTAAGAGGGCTTAAATCACTCCGTACTTCGACTCCTACTTTACTTCCTAGCTGCGTCATTCTTTCAACGACTTGTTCCACTAGTGAACGCGTTGGAACTACGTACAAAACGACCTCGCCGGATGAAGCCCTAAAAAGTCCGTAAACCTGAAGTAGGGTCGACTTCCCAACGCCAGTAGGAGCTATTAGCGCAAAAGATTCTCCGGCAAGCATTCTTCTCGCCCAAGACCTCTGCATGGCCCAAGGAGGATATCCGGTAGTTCTCTCAAAGAAGTTAGAAAACTCGTGCAATAACCCGTCAACAACATCATAAACTCTAGAGCTCTCTAATAGGGTCACATCATCACATTCGACTAATTTATCTAGGCATATGTGGCGGTATGTTAGCATGTCCAATCCTATTGATTTGCTACACAGCACTAGATCCTTATAAAACATGAAACTCTTAGGATGAGAGTAACGTAAATTGTATTAAATTTAAATAAAATAAACAGTCATGATAAGCTCCAATAGGCATACATTAACTCTCGAATCCTTACCTCATGTTTACAGCTTTTTAGCGCAAGTAATAAGGCTGAATTGACGACTTTACACACTCTCCACATGCTTTTATACCGGGTTACATCAGGGGATATAAACCTATAACCCGAAACAGTCGCATGAGGTTATTCCAAGTACATAGCCCAAAACAACAATAAAGGCTCCAGGCTCGACTTCGAAGTGGTTCATGTGTGGACATACAGATACTTACTGAGGAGGATTGCTGAGATTGGAGAAGAGTACGGTATCGAGGTGGAGCCCGTTAGCGAAGAGAATGCATCCACTTTCTGCCCATTATGTAGAGTGAAGAACCAAGACCATAGGATAGTACAGAGGGTTACTGAAGTGCTACATGCACAGCAAGGTGTTCAACGCAGACCTAGTTGGAGCATACAACATACTACTCAAAACAAAAACCATACCCCCGAACCCCACTCTACGCGGGGTAGGGGTAATGCGCCCGAGACCGAGTGCGGAGCTGAACCCAGTGTTCGCTGGGGATGTAGTTCTAATCCTCTCCAGAACCCCCGTGCTTCAGAGCGGGGAGGAGGTCAAGCTATGTGGTAAATGAAGGAAGTTGTCTACCATTATGATACTGTCGGTTCACTCAGTATTAAATGCTGACTAGTTATTTGAGTTGGTGTGGTTTAGTGAAAGTTGTGAGCTTGCCAGGAGACCCAGGTGTTGGACCCAGGTTGGCTAGCTACTTAGGATTAGAGCATACGTCCTTGTTTTCTAAGAGGTTTCCTGACGGAGAGATCTATGTAAGGTTACTTCAGAAGGTCGAAAATGATGAAGTACTATTGGTCCAGTCTATGTATCCAGAGCAAAACGACCGACTGGTAGAGCTATTACTAGCACTAGAGCTTTTCAATCGCTACGGGAATAAAGTATCTCTTTTAGTTACCTACTTAGCCTATGCTCGTCAAGACAAAGAGTTCCTGGGTGGTGAGCCAGTGAGCTTGAAGTCGATTATTAAAGCGATGGTAGCTCAGGGAGTCGAAACCTTAGTAACAATCGATGCTCACAATCCTTACGCTATTAAGGAGTTCTTAAGCAACATCAAATACGTCAACCTACTTCCGGAGGAAGTCTTTGCGAAAGCTCTATCTGAGAGGTACAGAGGTAAAGAAATGACAGTAGTTGCTCCAGACCAAGGAGCCACGGATAGAGCTCTATCTCTAGCAAAACACCTGGGATCCGGTTATGTGGTAATCCAAAAAGTAAGAGATAGGGTTACAGGTCAAGTAAAACACGTACTTGACCCCTTAAGTAAAGTGTCAGGGTTAGCAGTAATCGTCGATGACATTATTAGCACCGGAGGGACGATAGCTGGAATAGCATCGTGTCTTTCCAGTAGAGGTGTTGAAGTAGTAGTAGCTGCTTCACACGCTCTACTTGTAGGAGAAGCTCTTGAAAAACTAGGCAAGTCAGGTGTGCGGGAAATTTACGCTCTTCCGACAGTTTCTCGAGTACTCGACGGCGTAATATATCTCGATATAGTCCCATATATAGCTAGAGAGCTTAAAAATGAGGGTGTTATATTATAATTAGATTAACCTCACTTACTACTTCTCCACCCTTAGTTAGGTTGCGTATAAATGAGTGAAAACCTGATTTACGTCTATCTCTCTGGAATACATAAAACATTACCTAAAGCTGAAGTGATGGCTATCGCTGAAGCAGAAAACATTGATATAAGGGTAGTGCTAGACGCAGACCAACTCCTCATCGTTTACTCTAGCTCTGACCTCATAGAGTTTCTTAAACTAAGGTCTGCTTACTCTAGGAGAATAGGTAGAGTACTGTGGGTAGGCCGCTTAGAGGACATCGAGGACGGCATTTCGAGAGCTATAGAGATACTGCGAAGCCAAGGAATTGAATCAATAAAAATGGAATTTAAGAGCTTAAGGGGATTAGAAAAAGAGAGAGACTACTGGAACGTCGTCAAGCTACTTAGCGGGAGCGGTATGAGATTGAGTAGAACAAGTTCGAAGACCCTGGACATAATCCTGTTTCATGAGATAGCAGTAGTGGGTTTAAGGGATTACGAACTAAGGTTGAAGGATTTATTTGATAGATGGTCTAACAGAAGACCAGCTTATCTACCGGGTGCTCTAAACCCGGATATATCACGAATATTCGTAAACCTCAGTAGAGCAAGCATACGTCAAAACACCATATTTTACGACCCATTTTGTGGTGTTGGTAGCTTCTTACTAGAAGCTTGCTACATGGGACTTAATTACGCTGGAAGCGATATAGATGAGAGAAGTGTTGAAGGTGCCTTAAAGAACCTAAGGAGTTACGGGTGTACTCCGGAGGTTTTTCTAGCTGATGTGTGCAGGATGCCCATCCATAAAGTTGATGCTATAGGAACTGATATGCCTTATGGTAGACAAACTAAGCCTCTCGGGGTTAGTATTATAGAGCTCATTAAGTGCATGCTAGAGAATTCCGAGAGCGTCTTAAAGAAGGGGTCCTACCTCGTGTTTGCTCAAATCAGCGAGCTCGAGGAACATGTTTATAGGTATGTGAGCAAGTTAGACTTTGAATTAGTCGAGGTGCACCGCAACTGGGTACACGGTTCACTAACGCGAAACATATATGTTCTTCGGAAGAAGTAGCTTGAGGTGGAAACTATAAAGATTCCATTAATCTTAACGCTATATGGAGTACTTCTATTAGCCCTACTTCCGCTATTAATAAGAGCAACAACAATGTTAGGGTTGTTTATGGAGAGATACTTAACTAGCCTTGGTTCTTCCATACTTTCACTAGCTATAATTGGGCTAGCCACTGTTATAGCCCTCTACACGTGGCTTAAAACGGCGAGATGGTTGACTAACAAAAAATGTGAGATTGACGCTAACGAAGGCTCTTATTAGGCATAGGTTTGTTATCCGTAATTCATGCTCCCTACTTAGCTCTTGCTAGCGCTCGCTTAGCTAATTAACTAAGAAGCTGGGCCGATTTAGGAGCCTAAGACTCTCTGCGTATAAAGAGCTCTTCCTACTCAACACTCTTGGGATGTGCTTGTAGGTTAAGAATACGGGCCTCTTTCAAGGTGATGGGATTTAACATCGTGGTAACTTTAGGTATCTATGTGGAGTAATTACTTCGTGTCACCCATAGGATAAATCGTAAACTGCACAGAGCACTCAAGAGGCGTGAATGGTGTTAAAAAGGGAGAGCTCATAAATTACTGACTAGAAATTAAAGGCGGTGTACTGATGCCGACAGAGCTCCTCTACCTGAAGGATAGTTACTTAAGAGAATTTGAGGCTGTAGTAACTGACGTAACTGATAGCTATGTCGTGCTAGATAAGACAGCCTTTCATCCTACTAGTGGAGGTGTAGATAAAGACCTAGGAGTTTTAGTTAGAGGTGAGACTGTTTACGAGGTTGTTGATGTAGTGCTTGAGGTAGGTGACATAGTTAAACACGTTGTTAGCTCCACACAGGGCCTGGTGCCAGGGGTCGTGGTTAGAGGGATTATTAATTGGGAGAGGCGTTATAGGCTAATGAAGCTTCACACCGCTTCTCACATACTTTCCGCCATTATGTATAGAGATTACGGTGCTCTAATCACGGGTGGTCATGTGTATCCAGACCATGCTCGGGATGACTTTAGCCTTGAGCGATTCGACAGAAAGCTCTTCGAAGAAGCCTTCGAGAAGGTTAATGAAGTAGTTAAACGCGGGCTGGAGGTAAAGATCTATTGGTTACCGAGGGATGAAGCACTCAAGATTCCTGGTATAACGAAGCTTGCCCAAAAAATGCCACCTCAAGTACCGCACTTGAGGATAGTTGAGATTCCCGGAGTGGATCTTCAAGCTGATGGAGGACCTCACGTAAGGAATACCGCTGAAATAGGGAAGGTGAAACTGTTGGAAGTTGAAAATAGAGGGAAGAAAAGAAAAAGAGTCTACTACACTGTTGAGCCATAGCTGGTGTTCAGTATTGATTAACCGAAATTTTTTGAAGAACATAAATCTGCTAGAGCTTACAAAAGAGCAGGTTAAGTTCTTACTTCAATCAGGTGAGATTTCTATAGCTGTCTTCGGACTCGGTAGTGTTGGTCTCGCTGTAGCATCAGTATGGTTAAGAGCTGGTGCTAGAGTGATTGGAGTAGATATCGATGAGAATAAAGTCAAAAGAATAGTTCGTGGAGATATACCGCACCCTGAGAGTGTGGTAATAGAGACTCTGAGAAGTGCTCTACGTAGAGGAAGATTTCACGCTAGTACCGACGGAGGCACCGCTGTAGAGGAGTCTCATATAGCTGATGTCATAGTCCCAGTACTATACGGAGAGTCCGGACCCGACTTTAAGTTCCTCGATGAAGCTTTGTCAACGATCGGGAAAAGAATGAGGAGAGGATACGCCGTCATTATAGAGTCATCGCTACCGCCACTAACTACCGAACATAGAGTAAGACCTATGCTAGAAGAGCTCTCAGGCCTTAAGGCTGATAGCGATTTTGCGTTAATTTACAGCCCAGAGAGAGTGCTCGTTGGTAGAGCGGTTGAAGATATTGAAACTAGATACCCGAAAATCGTTGCTGGTGTAGGGCCCAGGTCCCTTGCTCTAGCTGAGGCTCTTTACAGTAATATAGCAAAAGCTGGCGTAATAAAGGCATCAAGTCCTCGAGTAGCAGAATTCGCAAAGCTTGCTGAGGGTGTTTACAGAGACGTTAATATTGCCTTAGCAAACGAACTAGCGAGACTTTCGAAGTCAATTAACATCGACTTTAACGAGGTCATCGAGATAGCCAACACCCAGCCTTACGCTCACATCCACAAACCCGGTGCTGGTGTAGGAGGGCACTGCATACCTGTCTACCCGAAGTTCTTGAGTTGGCTTGGGCGTCTTCATGGGGTAAGCCTAGAGCTCGTAGAGCATGCGAGACTAATAAACGATTCGCAACCACTGTATGTCATCAGCCTGCTTCTTTCTGAGCTGAGAAAAAGATTAACTAAAGCTAAAGCCAAAGTAGCTGTTTTAGGCTTAGCGTACAGAGGAAATGTAGCCATCTCGACTAACTCACCAGCATATCGTATAGTTACGGAGCTACTAAGACTAGGTTTTGACGTAGTTGTCCACGATCCATTAATAGCAGAAGACCCTCAACTCAGCTCACTGGGTGTGAGACTAACTAGCGACATAATCGAGGCAGTTAAAGATAGTAGTGCTGTAGTAGTAGCTACAGATCACGATATCTACAAGACACTTAGTCCCTGTAAATTATCTAAAATCTCGGCAACATCAAATCTGTTAATAGTAGATGCCAGGGACGTTATAGATGTAAGCGAGTGTTGCGATACTACCTATATAGGTATAGGTAGGGGCATAAAATGCTCAGAGAATCTCTGGACTTCCTAATAAATAAAAAGCTGGGAATGAATCAGGCTTTGCTCAAATTGGGGTGTGTGACATATGGAAAACATAGATAGGGGTCTGTTAGAGGAGGCTTTAATAGCTTCAGCAACGAGGGCGATTACCTACTTAAGGTCTACTTACGTTAGTAGAGAGCCTGCCGGTATAGGGAAAAGTGGTGATCTATCTAGAGAGTTTGACGTAGTTGTCGAGGATCTGATCTTTAAAACTCTGCGAGAGTACTTTGGCGAGATTAGACTAGTCTCGGAGGAGAGGGGGATTGTGGGAAGAGGCTCGTTAATGGCTATAATTGACCCTGTTGACGGCAGCGTTAATTTTGAGGCAGGGCTACCTATAGCCTCAGTTAGCATAGGTATAGCAAGAAACTCGAAACAGGTGCGAGTTGGAGACATCGAGGCAGCGGTTGTAGCAGAAGTTTTTAGAGATGTGATTTACTTTTACGACAAGCTTAGAGGATTTAAAGCTCTCGGTATGAAAGCTAAAAGAAAGTATCCCCCCAGTAACATAGTGCTGGGGTACTTCGAAAGCGTAGAGTCGTTCAGACCGTACATACGTTTACCTGAAATCACCAATTTCAAGCCCAAGTTAAGGTCTCTAGGTAGTGCTGCGCTAGATATAGTGTACGTGTCGCTAGGTATTGCCTTAGGGTTTATCGACGCTAGAGCGAAGCTGAGGAACGTAGACATAGCTCCTTCGATTGCTATAGCCAACAGCCTCGGGGCTAAAGCCTACCTATGCAATGGAGAAAACGCAGTAGATATCGCAATAGACGATATAGAGAAGATAGAGTGTTTGGTTGTTGGGTACGATGATGAGATAGCTAGAGCATTACTCAAGGCAGTATCTAGCGAGCGCATACTTGGTTATTGATCGCATAACTTGAAATCGGGTTTATTTTTTAAGAACTCGAGTGTATTGAGAATGTTTGTGGGGTATGAAGAAAGTCGTTGGCGTCATTGGAGATCTCTCGGTGTTCTATTGGGTACTAACTACAGTAAACTTAATACTAGATAGACTCACTTTGTGGGACTCCTTCACTAGCTTCGTTATCTTTCTGTTACTCAGGTTAGCAAACGACTTTCGTGTTCCACTCATGACTTTAGCTGTAAGTAACGTTAGCGGTAGACTTTTTGATTTTGTAGACTGGAGTGATGGTTTGGCCGTAGTTAGGATTAGAATGCGAGGTGAGGGAGGTCTGCGGGTATTTTTCTCCCTAAGTGCCCTGGTTTTCGCAGCTACCCTAATTATAGCTTTCGCTAAGATCTGGCCAATGCACCTGGAGAGCAATAAGATACTCATTTTATTAGCTGTTTTAATTATCTCAACCGCTTTCTACAGGAGTAATTCAACCTACGTTAAAAATATCGGGATAGCTGTATCAATACTTACGTCTATAGTATACGCTACTCTCATCAATCTTCTAGTTTGGCTAGCTGTTGGAGGTAGCAGCGCGCTGATTCTATCGGTATTAATTAATTTCATTGCCACTACTGTAGGTTGCGACATACTAACAATTAAGTGGGTCGTACTCAATAACGCGAGAATCTTAGTTATAGGAGGACTCGGGCTATATGACGCAATAATACTCATTCCTACGGTGTCGTACCTAGCGTCCTCACTACTGATTCTAGCCATTAACCTGTCCTAAATGTGCTGCTCTCGGTACTGCAAATAGTGGTGCGCGTTCACTTATCTCTCTTAGCTGTCTACTTTTAGGTTGAGCTCGTCTTCATTCGTCATAGTTAAACAAGGACTAGGGAAGCAGCATGCGTATTCGCAGAAGAATGCTATGTTGAAGGCAACTCCGAGCTTATCTCTATAGCAAAATATTGAAACTGCATGACTACATCGGCCAACCGAAACGTTAAACCGTCTACTGAAATAGGTGGAATTACGAGCTCTAGTATAGTATTATGAGGTAGCACCGGAATTACGATCTCTCCTTGAGTTAAACAGGTTCTAGTGCTGAAGTACGTGTTTCTAGCTGTGTAGTGACCAGGTACTATGTATGTATTGGATGCAGCAATAGAGAAGCAGACCCTGTATGAGTTATTGTAATAGATAACTAAGTAACCTGGTTTAGGGGTGGGAATGGCAATGGTCGTTGACCTAATATCTGAAAACAGAGTTCTAGTCCATTTCCTAACTGGTCTTATTATGTAGCTGGAGTTGCTTAATACAGTAGCTGATGAAGCGTTAATGTATTCAAAACCCGTAACTCTACTTGTAAGATAGTGAAGCCGCAACTCTTTAATTACCTCAAGAACTTCATCAAGTACTTCAAGATGCTTTAGTAAACTACTGTAATTAGCTCTGAGTAACTCGTGTGAAGCATAAAGTTCTTCGTATTGCTTCTGGTTTTCCTCCAACATACGCAAAACATCCTCGTATTTCTGGTTGATATTCTGGTAAGCTTTTTGAAGGGCGGTATAGTTCTCTACTAAAGATTTCGTAAAATAATATAAGTTAGTGTAGTTCATGTACAGGTTCTGTGCGTAGCGTCCAAGCAACTCTAAATCGCTCCTGGCACTAAGAAGAGCTTTTCGACACTCGCTTAAACTAGATGTCGCATCTTCTAGCTGGAGATATAAGACCAGAGATAAGACCGATAGGGTTACTATGACCACTAATAGTAGCAATAACACCTTATCTGAAGATATCCTAAAGTTAGTCAACATCTAACCCTGTCGAACGCTACAACCGAAAATTTATGTAATCTTAATAACTAACTTAGGTCTCGTGAAGAAGTTCCATATAACACTTTATAACGACAGTTTGGTGTCACTGTGAGCAGCTTTGGATTAAGCTTAGCCTTGGAAAATCTTGAAAGTGTCCACCTAATTAAAGCATATCATACATAACTTTCAAGACCGATCTCTAGTCCTTTAAGAACATGCTACTTCAAGACTTAAATAATGAAAATAACGACCGGTAATAACTAAGTCGTCCATTTAGAGTTGTTCTTCTTCATAGTTACCTGGTTTATTCGTTTGTTTTGCGGTGTTCGCGTTCTGAAAGGTCGCAAGTCCTTACGTAAGAGACGATTTCGACAGGGATGAGCTCAATGTGCTTGGTGAGGGGACGTGTACGCACTCTCTTCACCATAGAGAGTGCAGCGGACCACTGGCGTCAACTGGAGACTCTCTCCCGTAGGTGGAGCTGGGGGAGCAAGCCGTTGAGAAGCGGGCGGCTGGGAGGCTAGATACGAAGAAACATGAAAGCCGATGAACAGTCATTCACCAAGAGACGGTCAAGATCCGTATTTATAGATTTGCTAACCGAAAAGCGAGGCTATGCCCTCAGCTATTTCTTCTTCCTCTTTCCTCTCTTCTTCCTCTCTTCTCTTTTCGCTACTCTCAGGTTGCGCTGTGCTGGTTGAAAGTTCAGTACTCGTTTTACTTGAAATTACTTGAGTTATTAAGAGGGCTTGACTTACTGCCTTAGTGAGGAGTTCTTGGACTACGTCTGAGGTTATGTATCCGATAGCCGACGCTAGCTCTATCGATATTCTACGTGCTCTAGCAATTAACTCTGGAATTACCTCGGGTACTGGTAGAGCGAGCTCTACAGCTAAGGACTTCGACATGTTTACGGCTGCCGTAATGCTCTTTTTGATCTCCTCGAAGTCTATTTTAAGGTCCTTCGGTAGGTAGATAAAGCCGTCTTCGTAGACAGCCTTCAGTTGTGTTTTAACCGGTATTACGGGTACCCCCAATCTTCTAAGAAGCGAGCTAAGCTCTGGTGACACTTTATCACCTTGCTTGAGTACTTTCGTGTCTCTAGCTATCCATATCACACCTTCTCTTACTTGAGTCGGGATCTTTAGTTTACCAAACAGGCTCATAGAGGGACCTGGCTTTATACCAGTTGGTCCGGGAGCTAGCTCTATGTCAAAACTTACTGTATCACCTGGTTTAGCATATCTATACTCTACGAGTTCGTCGAGAAGCTTTGCTAGTTTAAACGGGTTTATGTTAGTGAATACGAAGATGTTGGAACCGGTAAGGTACTTGGAAATCTCCTCTAAGTTTTTGGCCTTCATATCTTGGAGAGCCCTTAAAACTAGGCTGTTCTTATAGAGCTTTACGACTCCGTACTCCGACAATCTGCTGTATATCCTTCGTGACTCGGCGGATGGCATTCGGTCTGCAGACAATATTGCTATGACTTTGTACTTACTTAGTAAGCTTTTTATTTCTTCGACTACCTTAGACTTCAAGCCAATTGATTTTCTTGGTCTCTCCCTTTCCTTTGTTTTTGCCAGCTCTGACATCAACCTAGCAAGCTGGGTGCGAGTCCTCGACTTCATGTGTATAACACCTCTACAGCTGGACCCATAGTTGTTTTAACATAAATTCTAACTGAGCCTTCAAGAGGTCTCTTAATCTTATTTTTAACGAATTCTATTACCGACATAGCGTTTTCGGCTAGATCGTCAGCTGACATGTCCTCTGTCCCTATTCTGCATCCAACCCAGTTTTGCTCTCTATTTCTAAGCCAGGTAGAGCTACTGTACTGCCTGAGTAGCAGCTCTAAGTTAGCTTGGGGTGGAACTGGGATCGGTGCTTTACCTCTTGGTCCGAGAGCTGGTCCCAGGATTCTACCAGCTAAAGACATGGCCTCGGTAGCTACTAAGAACCAATCATACTTTCGCGCGATTTTCTTTACATCACGTTTACTTAAATTCCTCAGCTGGTCGGTTCCTAGTGTATCAACACCAAGCTTCTGCGCATTTAACCTCATGCCTCCATCAGCTACAACAAGTATCTTTACGGACCTGCCTAAACCTTTTGGAAGTAGGACAGCGTCTCTAAATCTTATCTCAGGAGACTTCTTATCAAAACCTGAGAACGTAAATAGCAGCTCAACTGACTGCTTGAAGTTCCTACCAGAACCTAAACTAATGGCCTTACTTATAGTATCGGAAAGTAGCTCCCTAGTTAGAGGCACTTACCCCACCTCTCCACTGCTCTTCATATTTACTAAACAAATCGTCGTAAACTCCCTTATTTATTTCAGCCAACACCTCCCTCGGGTCTTTTCCGTTAACTGTTAAGCCTATAGAGCGAGCAGTCGATATAATCGATTTAACAGCTGATTTCAGAGTCTTGGCGTTAATATCGTTCTTCTTAGCTAGAGCCACTCTTATAGCATCATCTAACGTAATGTTTCCGACCTTCTTATGTGCTGGATCTCCAGAAGGTTCTTGGGCTTTAGCGTACTTTAAGAGTAATGATGTTGTCGTAGGTGATTTGACTTTTATCGTGTACTTACCCGTCGGTTCATCTATTTCAAGAACTACTGTAACCTCCATGCCTAGGTATCCTTCTGTAAGTTTGTTTATTTCTGCAACAACCTTATCAACTGGAAGCCCGTACTGAGAGAGTGTTGGACCTAAGGGCGGTGCTGGACTCGCTTTACCACCCAGTACCTGCATTCTAACTACCTTCACCTTCTACCACCTCTTACCCGCCGGTTTAATGTTATCTCCCGGAAGAAATACCTTGAGTGGGTAAGCAGCTTCAAGTATTTCTACTTCGACCTCATTTTTAGATACGTTGACAGTTCTCACCGTAGCTTTTAGGCCCTTGAATGGACCGGCCACTATCTCGACAACGTCGCCTGGCTTAAGTTCCTCAAGTGGCGAGCGGACTTTAACTAATCTTTCTACTTCTTCATAGGTCACCGACCCGGCGACTCTTCCTCTAACGTGCTTTACGCCCTTGACTACCTTCTGGACTGAGTGTAATCCATCCGATTCAACTATTATGTAGCCCTTCACATCAGGAGGAATCAAGATCCCGTATATGCCCGACTCACTAGTAGCTCTTAGCTCCAGTACTAGAGCTACGTTGAGCTCTTTACCAGAGATAGTTCTTAAGACAGCGAACTGCGACGAAACCTCTCTTCTAACTTCATTACTAGCCAATCCCTACACCTTGTAAGAGGGCAAATAGCAAGTGTAAAGCTATACCGATACCTCCGACAAGAAAAATCCCGGCTAGAGTCACCTTGATTAATAACTTGAACTCCTCGGGCTCTGGTCTATCGGATAGAGTCAATATTCTCTGCCACATCTCTACCATTCTCGATAGCTCTATCCCCAATCACCTCTAACCCAGTTTTTTCTAGATTTTTAAGCGTTAACAATTATGAGAGTTTCTTTACTAATCACCCCAGTATTTTCTCGACAATAGTTCTAGCTCTAAATACTTCGAGATCGTCGTAGGATTGACCTACCCCAACGTAAATTACCGGTCTCTGAAGTAGCACTGAGAGAGTTAAAGCACATCCTCCTCGAGCGTCAGCATCCATCTTGGTTAGGATAACAGCGTCGAATCCTACAGCTTTGTCGAAGTATCTCACTTGCTCTAGTGCGTCATTACCTGTGAGGGCGTCCAGTACGAGTATCTTCATGTGAGGCTTTACTACCCTCACGATCTTCTTCAGTTCTTCAACAAGGTCCGCATCTACGTGCATCCGTCCGGCTGTATCAACAAGAACGGCATCCAGTCCTTTCTTTGTCGAGTACGCTAAGGCGTCTCTAGCTACAGCAGCTGGATCAGCCCCGTACTTGCCTCTAAAGAATGGAACACCTAGCCGTTCAGCGTGAAGAGCTAGCTGCTCTTGTGCTCCAGCTCTAAACGTATCTGCAGCCACTATGACCGGCTTCATACCGGCCTTCAGGAGCCTATTAGCAACCTTGGCTATCGTAGTAGTCTTACCAACTCCGTTTACTCCGAGAAAGACTATTACAAAGGGCCTTACTCCAGCTGCCCTGATGTAGTCGACTAAGTCGTACTTCGGTTCTACTCTAGATAGAATGTCTATCAAGGCCTCCTTTATAAGCTTCATGATTTCTTCACTACCAAACCTACTCACTTTATGACCGACCAGTCTTCGTTTTAGTTCTTCGAACAAGATCGGGAAAACTTCATAAGCGACATCACTTTCAATGAGTGATAGCTCTACTTCTTCAAAAACATTCTTCAAGTCTTCCTCTGTTAGTTCTCTCTTACTTACTACCTCAGCTACTTTGTTCGCAATGTTTTGAAAAACTTCTTTAACTTTTTTAAACACTATCCTGCTCTCCCTCCAGACTTCGCCTGGGCTCTAGCAGATAGAAGTATTTCTTGGAGGCTTCTGAAGTACTTAGAGGCCTCTTCAAACTCCTTTTCAAACTCCTTTATTAACTCCTTAATCTCGTTCTCCTCGCTTACAATGACCTCCATGGCCTTTTCTGGACTCAGTTCAATAAAGTAATCTTGACCTATGTGGACAACTACTTTTTCTTCCTTCTCGAGTTTTGCGTACACGTATATAGTTCCACTTTTGTCTGTAGGTACGAGCATCTCTCTGACTTTAGATAGCTTTATAGTCGATATAAGCTCTCTTGCTACTGCTAAGTCATTCAGTCTGTCTACAGCACGCTTAATGTTCTCCTGAATCCCCTCAATATGTTTCTTAGTACGCTCGAGTTCCGCTACTACTGCCTCCAGTGGAACAACTAGCTTAACTTCTTTATCTCTGCTAGTCAATGAACCACCTCTCGACAGTTTCTAGTTCTCTTATAAACTTGCTTTTTGCTTCACTAATGTTTATTTCGTTTACTGACAGTATCTTAATATGCGACCTCTTGAGTTTATGCCTACTCCCTAGTTCCGAGAGTACTCTCTCTATAGCATCTTCTTTCTTTACTGCTCTTACTTCAACTGTAAACTTCTGCCACTTCCTGAGCCTGTCTGGACTTAGGAGAGCTAAACCAGTTATCCTGTATACCTTTACATCCCGATTCATCTACTCACCCACCCTTAGAGCTTTCATTATCCTAATTATTTCGGGTCCCGTAGTCAGTTCACCCACTAAAGCTCCGTAATTATTAGCTACGAGACCCGACTTAACGAAACCGATTCCGAAGTTAACTGTTCCGACATCAAACTCTACACCGAAAAACTCAGAAAGTTTTTTCAGGTCTTCACTAGAGGCGTTCGGATGCACTACTCCACCTCTATCGGTAACTACCGCAGCAGATCCAACGGTAGGTATGTTGGCTATGCTTCCGAGAGCATACGAGTTAGCACCCAGTAGCGACGCTATCCTTGATGCTATATCTTTATTTAGCTCTGGGTGCGCGAAAAGAGATCTTGAGTTATGGAGTATGATATTGCCTAATGCGTTAAAATTTGATGTTTCGAGTACTTCAACTCTGAGTCCGTAGCTTTTGAGCTCATCGACTTCCTCGTCGCTTATTATGTCTGGTACTATAACTGTTTTACCGTGAGCTATAGAGAATATACCGATTAGCGCTGTTCTGGCTATAGTTACCTCAATGATGTCTCTCACGGAAAGAACTTCCTTCACTTTCTCTATAAAATCTCTCTCAACCCCCTTTGGGGTTAGAACTATCTCATCTGTCGCTACTACGTAAGTGCCTATGTGGGGACTACCAAGAACTCTTGCTCTATCTATAGACCCCCTCATTGGGTGGACCCTTTAGAAGGAGATGACTTGATATGTAGTGCGAGTGACGCTTTAACCACCTTTCCTTCCTGGTCTATTTTCATGATTGCTACTGCCACCCTCCTCGGGGGTTTATCGTATCTTCTACTAAATATGTAGCTATTGACAGAGTCGTCTAAAAGAACTTTCTCGGCTTTAGTATGTCTCCTAATTAAATCCTTAATGTACTTTATAGCCCTAGCTGCTCTTCTATATCTTCTCGTTCTGTAAAGCTTGGAGAGACTTACGACGAGTATGGATTCAGACATTTCCCCACCTCTATACATTTCCTAGCTTAGTTCTTCTCCAATGTCTAAGTCTGGGTCTAAAGGGAATCCTTCTCCTGGTTTTGACTACTACCCAAATCGGTATAGCCGAGTTCGACTTCGTTGCTTTGGCCAACCTAAGCTTTCTCGCTACATGCTTGTTTCTGGACATACTCACTCACCTTTCCTCTTAACTCTGATCCTAAGCTCTCGTCTAGTCTTAGAATCAACCGTGGCTAAAATATCTCGTAGAGCGTCATCGTCTATTACACCACCTAGCTGACCCGAAGAGTACATGCCGATAAGGTAATCTTCAACAGCTCTAGCAAGCTCCGGCTTGACTAACTTAACGTTGGCTAACCTTTCTCTAGCTTCCGGGGTAAGAATGACTCTAAGGATAGCCTGTCTTTGGGCCTCCCTAGCTGCCTCCTCCTCGGCTCTTCTACGTCTTTCCTCAGCTTCCACTAGCATCTGCTCCATTCTTCTCCTTTTTAATTGCTCCAGCTCTTCATCACTATATTCGTAGCTCACCTACATCCCCTACGGTCCGTACTTAGCTAACTCCGGTTTCTCTTTAACTAGCTCAGTAAATACCTCATAGGCTACTGAGCTAACTAGAGACTGTCCCTTAGGCGTTAAGACTCTACCCCCGGGTACCTTAGATACTAACCCAGCTCTTTCAAGTTGTTGCAGTATCTTCCTCACGTGATTCCTCGCACCTCTTCTAAAATGAGGTGGAGCAGAGCCCCGCCTTCTCAAGCCTCCATAAATAACGCTGAACGTACCCAAGCCTATGGGTTCCGCAGATACTGCTAGCTTTCTCAAGATGCTAGCTGCCCTCAAGTACCACCAATCCGGGTCTTCAGGGCTATTTTCTTTGTAAACACCCAATTTAACAAATTGAGCCCAAGACGGGGGTTTAACCTCTTTTATGTTCTCTTTTAAATACTCGCTCAACCTCTTTATCAGAGCATCTGCCGGCACTTCCTTTGCTGTCACCAATTCCTAGACCCAACTCTAGGAGTTTAGCTAGTTAAAAGGCTTTCTATGGTTTCTGACCTAGTTTCACTAGCTCACAGTAAATAGGTCTCGAGTGTTATGTTCGTCAAGAACGCATGAACGTTCACTCGTTATCTCCATTCACTCAAGAGTTTTCAAGGTCCAATCTGATGCTTTTACATGTAAGGTGAGGTAATAAAGTACGCTGAATATCTACACTCACTTAGCTACTCAGCACTTGTGGAGCTCCTTAGGGTCCGATATTCGGGGTTGTTTTCTTTTTGACGTTTTGAGGGTAATTTTCGGAGCGTTGACTATGGTTATAGCTGGGATGAACCTGAGTGGTGATTAGGGGCAGTGCTCTGCGTCGCCTAGGGCTAATACTAAGTGGGGACCTCGTGCTGTTGGGCTCGACAGCTACTTATGAACCCACGTGGACACCTAAATCTACGTGGGCAAGGTGGAAACCCCTGAACGCGAAAGAGCACTAACAAACAAAACGAATACCCAGGAAAAACGGAAGCATTAACGATAGCTTAAGGG
>Ga0105163_1000700_pt1 | contig 19365 bp, 20 predicted proteins | sample JNZ110809AmetaG_FD_81531 | JGI IMG/M metagenome (GOLD analysis project Ga0105163, IMG submission 81531) | Hot spring microbial communities from Jinze hot spring, China to study Microbial Dark Matter (Phase II) - JNZ 110809A | ecosystem: Environmental > Aquatic > Thermal springs > Hot (42-90C) >... | reverse complement strand
CAAAAATTGAAAACACTGGCAAAACCGCACCAAGCGTAAGGTAATATAAATTTTCGTCTTCAACGAAAGGATACAATCTTGAATATGTTGAAGCGAAGGATAAATTTTTTAATTGTCCAATTCCAGCGGGATTATAAAAAATTCCGTATGCGTTATTTGAAATCGCAACATAAGATAAGCCAAGTGAAAAAGCCCTTGCACCATTTCCAAGGTCTTTGAACGCACCTGCAAAACCAAAATCAAACACAACCAAAAAACATATTACGAAAAAAATTTTTCGCATATTTCAATTGTGTTAATTTTCAATAAACAACGGTTATCGTTTTAAAGATCGTTTCAACTCCTTTATCAGCTTCAATAGCAACTCTCAACAGATAAACACCGGGTCTAACTGTCCTTCCAGAGTCATCTCTACCGTCCCAAAGGAATGAGTTTGAAGATATATAAGCAAACGCTTTGCTTTGCCCATCGTAAATGGTTTTAACAAGCTTTCCAGTTAAATCAAAAATTTGAATTTTCAAATTTCTCTCAACATTTAAATTAGCAAGGAAAAAACTTATTTGCGTCCTATCGTTTAATCCATCTCCATTTGGAGAAAATGGATTTGGATTTATCTGTAAGTCAACGATTAACTTTTCCGGAACATCTGTGGTAAATACAGTTTGAGTGTTTGTGCTTCCCCTTATCTTTGAATCAATAAATTGCGGATTATCTGGAGTTAATTTGCTTATCGCAACCGCTGGAAACTCGTTAACATCAAGATAAAGCGTCAAACTTAATTTAACTGCCAATCTTGAACTTGCTTTAATTGACTGCGGAAAAGAAATTTTAACATAATCAGGCGAAACTATCGCATTAAAAGTCACTGGATTCCCGTTCAAAGTAACTGCGTCAATAGTTGCGGGTGAAGGTGTGAATATAACAAGAGTGTCAATTCCAAGCGAATTTTCATCAACATCAATATCAAAATTGCAAGTTATTTGAGTTCTCTTTAAAATTGGAACAACTTGCGGTTCAACTTCAATGAAGATATTTTTAGCGACAAGATTTTTGTTGTAGTAAATTGCAAGTTTCCTTAAAACAGGGGTTTCCGTGCTTGCAGTTCTAAGATTTGCTTTAAATTGAATGTATCTTCTTGGTTCAGCAACCTTTAAAATATCTTTAACTTTTATTTCAGGCGACCATTGACTGAAAAAGTTTGTGTTATTTAATTCTCCAGTTCTAAATTGTAAACCAATATCTGTTCCCTCAGGCAATTCAAAATCAAATTCTGCCCATCCCCAATTAACCGGTCGCCCAGCATCTATAACTTTTGATACATAACTTCCGGATGAAAGGTATCCAACTCCATAAATTTCAATTTCAGATATCACAGTTGAACTAAATCTATCAATGACATCAAAACTCACCTTAACAAACCTGGCAAGCATCGGATCAAAAATGTCAAGTGTTTTAACATCAAGATTATCTGTCTTTTGAACGATTCTTGTCAGTTGCAGAGAATCCAAGCCGGCAAAAATTGTGTATGCTCTCGGTCTTAAAGATGCATTCCCGCCAAATGTCACAATTACAACTTTGTTAATTCTTCTAACAGCCAGAAGGTCAATCAAAATATAACTTCCCTCACCACCCGGTCTTATTTGGCAAAAAGTTCTTGTATCTCCGTCAATTACCTTCATCGGATTTCCAGTCACAGTGTCAATATCGCCCGTTGAAGTTCTGGGTGCACCTGTTCCGTAATAAGTTATCGTTGCCCGTCTGCCTTTTGCAAGGTTTTCTTGTTCCCCAGTTTTTAAAATCACATGCCCTGATGAATTTAAAAGAGCCACCCCTTGACTTGATGTGCTATCAAAATATTGTGTGAAATTTGAAATGACAATAGAATCTGTGACAACCTGTGATTTTGCGGTTAATGCTGTTATTATGACAAAAGCAAGCAGAATTTTTATTCGCATAAAATTTCATTGCGATATTTTTCTGTTTCAGTTATTGAATTTATCAAATTTTGATCTATCAAGTCAAGGAAATTTGGCTTAAAAATCGGGTTTTCTAAAAATGTCCTAAAAATCAGAGCGATTGAAACTTTTTTATAACTCTATCAAGACCTTTTGAATAAACAACATACCAAAGGTTTTCTTCTGTCAGATATTCATTGATGTCAAAAACAAGAGGATGGTAGATTTTTCTAAACTTCATATAATAAATCTCCTTTCCCTGACTTCTCCACTTTTGCTCGTATTTGGTTGGGTAATAACCAGGATTTTGAGTTGTAAATCCATCTGGATAAACACTTTCAAAAACACCAGAATCAATCATTGACTCAACAACAAAATCTCTAAACTCTGGATGGTCGGTTGTGACAGAAACAAATCCTCCATCTTTAAGTCGTTTTGCGAGCAAGCGATTGAAGTTTAACTTCAACAATCTTCTTTTTTTATGCCTTTTCTTAAACCAAGGGTCTGGAAAATTAAAATAAATATGGTCAAAACTCTTATCATCAAACAGAATCAAAAGCAACAGCTTAGCATCGCCGACAAATAATCTCACATTGTCAAGTCCTGCTTTTTTTAATTTTTTATCCGCTTTCTTAGCAAAAAAATTAACAATTTCAATTCCAACAAAATTTTTATCAAGATTATCACTTGCAATCTGAACGAGAAAAATTCCGTTGCCAAATCCAATTTCAAGCTCAACCTGCGAATTCCTACCAAACAACAAATCAAGATTAAGTGGGAAAGTTGAATTTTTCCAGCTAACTATGAATGTGTCCATACCGCAAAACTCTAATTTAATTTTACTCTAACTCCAAGGTCATATACAAGTTTAACTCCAAAGTAAGCTGTCCTGAAAATGAAAAACAATGCGACAAGATAAAAAGACAGCAAGATGATAAACACTTTCAAGTTAATCTCTTTTTTGCGTAAAATGTTATGAAGTTTGAAAAGAAAAATTATTGACAGAGCAAGCAATGAAAAATTTGCATTTGATTGGTGATTGTTTAAAATAATTTTAACTTCTTCGTTTAAATTCAAAGGTTGCGAATCAATGTTTCCTGTTTGAACGGAAATGATAGCGAAAAAAAGAGCAAGACCTGAAAAAAGAAAAGTTGAGTTTTTAAATTTACTTTTGCCAAAAAATTCAAGAAATTCAAAAATAAACGAAAGCAAAACGAGTGAAATTGGGAAATGGACAACGATTGGATGAAGAAGCATATTTTCAGGATTTAACTTTGTTGCTTATCCCGGTGGCCACATCATAATTCTTCCGCCAAGAAGATGAAGATGCAGGTGATAGATACTTTGCCCAGCTTCACGATTGCAATTAAACACAAGACGATATCCACGGTTGTGAATGTTAAACTTCTTTGCAACTTCATTCGCAACAAGTATCATCTTTCCCGCAAGCTCGGTATCTTCGCTTTTTAGATCAAGAAGCGTTGAATAATGTTTTCTCGGGACAACGAGAATATGCACCGGAGCTTGAGGATTAATATCACGGAAAGCGACGATTTCATCATCTTCATAAACAAAATCCGCAGGCATCTTTCCAGCTATGATTTCACAAAAAACGCATTCTTTCATTTTCAATGTCTTCGTTTGTTTTATGTGATAATTTTATAAGTTATGTATTTTCGTGCTGAGATCCAGCTACCGACAAAACCAAGAAGACAACCCGCAAAAACAACGAGCAAATAAAAAAACAAAGGTATATTGACATTCGTTATCACATCATCCGGCAACTGTGGAATTATAACCTCAACGAGCAAATAAATCAAACCTGATGAAAACAAACCAGCGATCAATCCCTGCAAAAATCCTTGAATTAAAAACGGCGACATTATAAAGCCACGCGTTGCGCCCACAAGTTGCATCGTGTTTATAAGTTTTCTCTTCGCCTGAATAGTTAAACGTATTGTATTTATCACAAGAAGAATTGAAATTAAAGCAAGCAGAACCCCGCTTAAAAGAAACGATTGGGTCAAGATTTTAAATCTCCTCTCAAGGATGCTTAACAAAGCTTTTCTATATCTTACCTCCTCAAACTCCGGAAATCTTCTCAATTTTCTCACAAGATTTTCAACGCCCTGCGTTGTCCTGTAATTTTCTTTCAATTTTATTTTAAATGACGCTGGCAAAGGATTAAAATCAAGGATGTTGAAGATATTTTCTCCAAATTCTTCCTCAAATATCTTCGCTGCTTCATCTTTGGAAATGAAAACAACTCTTTCAACTTCATCCATTGAGATAATTTTCCTACGAAGCGAATCTATCTGAGAATTTGAAAGTCCGTCTTTCAAGAAAACTTCAATTTCAATTTTCTCTTTTATCGCCTTGATTAATCTGTTAAGATTATAACCTGCGACAACAAACGAGCCGATCGCAAATAGAGAAATGAAAAGGACAAAAATTGAGGCAAAAGATGAAAATTTTGACTTCCTGAAACCAGAAATCGCTTCTTTAATTACATAACCAAATCTCATCCGACCTCCCTCCCCTTCTCATAAGTTCCAAGAAATTTGTAATAATTCGCCAATTCGTTCAATTCTCTCAACGCATCAGAGCAAACTTTATCTGCAACGCTTCCCTCAAAATCAAGATAAAACATATAATTCCACGGTTGCCCTATTATCGGTCTTGATTCAATTTTTAAAAGATTTATCCTTCTTCGGGCAAATACACCAAGCGCAGTATATAAAGCGCCGGGGATGTTCTTCGTGACAAAAATTATTGATGTTTTGGGATTTTCCTTTGCGATTATTTTTTTTCTTGATAGGATCAAAAACCTTGTGAAATTTTTTCTGTGATTTTCAATACCTGCTTTTAAAATTTTCAATCCATAGTAAATCCCGGCTTGTTTTCCTGCTATAGCTGCACCGTCAAGAATTTTCTTCTCTTTTATCATCTTGGCTGAGCCAGCAGTGTCATAGACAGGGATTATTTCAACATTGCGAAGCTTTTTTAAAAAATCTTCACACTGAGCAAGTGCTTGAGGATGAGAATAAATTTTTCTCACATCGCTTAATTTCACTCCATAATTTGCGAGCAAATAATGTTTTATCCTCAACTTAACTTCACCAACAATGAAAACATTATACTTTCTGAGTAAATCATAATTTTGATGTATGCTACCGTAAAGCGAATTTTCAATTGGAATAATGCCGAAATCAACTCTCCCATTTTTAACATATTTGAAAACATCTTCAAAAGTCGGAAGCGGGACTGCGCTCATCTTGTCTCCGAAAAAGGCATAACCAGCCTGTTCGCTGAAAGCTCCTCTTTCCCCTTGAAAAGCAACTTTTAAACTCACTTCAAATAAAATTTTGTTTTTCGTCAATAATTTGACTCATCACGCCAGAAAACGATAAGCCACGGTTCAGATGGACTGCGTCGTTGCAAAATGAAATTTGCCCTGCCATCAACTTTAACTATATCAGCAGGATTAAATGTCACGGTTAAATTAAAACTTCGGACGACATTTCTGTAAAGAGAATCTCCAGTGTCAACGATTATGTTGTTCCAAATCAGGTCAAGATTTTGCGTATTTCTGAACAATCCATAAGTTGCTCTCATTTCATCAACCTTTCCCCAGGATATATCTTGACCTTTGTCATAATCACGATAAACGAAGACGAAATTTTCATCAAGCAACCTGCTGTAAACTGCGGTATCCTTAAATGTATAGGCATATCTAAAATTTTGAAAAACTCCTTCAATTGTTCTTTGATCTCCGAGCAATTCAGATTCCTCAGTGCTTCTGTCAAGTCCCGGTGCAAAGGGATTAACACACGAGATAAACAAAATTGAAAACACAAGATAAAAAATTCTCATTCTCAATAGCTAAATTTTGCTTTTAACTCGCTCCAGCTGAATTCATTTTGAATTTTTAAATCAATCCACTTGTAAATTGCCCAGTTCCCATTTCTATCAGATGCAAGATAAAATTGCAAATTCCCTTTCGCACTTTGCGGAACATCTTTCAAAGTATGTTGAAAACTCACAAGGTAAGTTGCATAATAAACCGCTGAATCCGTTCCCAAACTTTGAAAACTTCCAGAAAGTATAAGTTCAGAAACATTTCCGGATGGAACATTTGCCTTTATGTTGTTGAAATAATTTCTTTCGCTGTTTAAATTCCAGTTTCTAAAAATTTCTGGATACTGAACCTGCGCTTCCTGCGTAGGAATAAATGTAAATTTTTTATCTGAAAAGTTTGAGTCAATGAAACAGCGTATGTAATTTTCAGTGTTTCTATCGTAAATTGCGTTGCGTAAATTTTCAAGAGTTATATCTGGCGTGATGGGCTGTTTCCAATTTGATTGACCTGAGACCTCCGCTGGCAATTCAGGCGAACGAGTTTTAAAAAGTTGACACGAGATAAAAAGTAAACACACTAAAATTACCTGTAAAATTTTAGCCATAAATTATTTTTCTACAAGCACAGTTGATTTAAACTTTATGTATTTTTCAAAGTCCTCTCTAAATCTTTGAACCCCAAACTTTATAGGCCATGCTGCTGCATCACCAAGTGCGCAAATTGTATTACCCTCAATGTTTCCAGCAACATCTATTAAAAGATCAAGGTCTTCAGGTCTTCCGTTTCCTTTTAAAATTCTGTCAAGAATTTTAAACATCCACCCTGTCCCTTCTCTACAAGGCGTACATTGACCGCAGGATTCATGCCAGTAAAATTTAGCAATTCGCCATAAAACTTTAACCATATCCGTATCCTCATCCATAACAATTACTCCACCCGTTCCTATCATTGAACCAGCGTTTCTCAATCCGTCAAAATCCATCGTTACACCTTCAATTTGATCGCCACGCAAAGCTGGAGTTGATGAACCGCCGGGGATTACTGCTTTGATTTTTTTATTGTTTCTTACTCCACCAGCATATTTGTAAATCAAATCAGTTAAAAGAATTCCCGTTGGCAACTCGTAAATTCCTGGTTTATTCACATGACCGCTGACACCAAAGAGAATTGTTCCCGGATGTTTTGGGGCGCCAATCTTTGCATACCATTCACCACCTTTTTCAATTATCACTGGGACATTTGCAAGAGTTTCAACATTATTTATCGTCGTTGGATAGCCCCATAGCCCGTATTGAGCTGGAAATGGTGGTTTAACTCTTGGATAACCACGCTTGCCTTCAATTGATTCCATCAGCGCCGATTCCTCACCACAGATATAAGCACCTGCACCACGATGGATATACATATCAACGCTAAAACTTGAACCGAGAACATTTTTCCCTATGTAACCTCTTGAATAAGCTTCGTCAATTGCGATTTGAAGTATTTTCATCCACTTAACATATTCACCACGGATATAAACATAAATTGTCTGAGCTCCTATTGCGTAAGCTGCGATCAAAGCGCCCTCAATCAATTGATGTGGATTTTTCTCAATTATTGCTCTGTCTTTGAAAGTTCCGGGTTCTCCTTCATCAGCATTGACAATTAAATACTTTGGGCGTGAATCTTTCGGCATAAAACTCCATTTTAAACCAGTTGGAAACGCTGCACCACCCCTGCCTCTTAAACCGGATTTTTTCACTTCTTCAATCACATCATCCGGCTTCATTCCAAGTGCTTTTTTTAGCGCTGAATATCCACCATTTGCTTCGTAAACTTCTATTCTGTGAAGTTCAGGTATGTCCCTGAGTATGAGCTTTATCTCTTCCATTATCTCTTATCCCGACTTAGTTGTTCAATTAATTTGTCAAGTTTTTCCTTGTTCATATTTTCGTAGTAGTCATCATTAACTTGAATGACAGGAGCAGTTCCACAGGAGCCAAGACATTCAACCTCAGTGAGTGTAAACTTCATATCAGGTGTTGTTTGACCAACCTTAATGTTAAGTTTTTTCTGCAAATATTCAAGATTTTCATATGCTCCATTCAACATACAACTTACATTAGTGCAAACCTGAATGTGATACTTACCAACAGGTTTTTTGTTATACATCGTGTAAAAAGTGACGACGCCATAAACATGGCTATAAGGCAAGCCAAGAAGTTCTGCAACATAACGCATGACATCTTCCGAAATCCAACCAAATTGTTCCTGTGCAATCCAGAGAACGGGTAAAAGTGCTGCTTGCGCTGTTGGATACCTTTTTTTGATTTCTTCAACCTTTTTCAAATTTTCTTCTGTGAACATTTTCCAGAGTCAAAATTTATTTTTCAATCATTTGAACTCTTGAACTTTTGAACTCTTGAACTCTTGAGCTATAAAATTTTAACCTCACTTATCCGCTTCTCCCATAACTGGATCAATACTTCCAATTATTGCGACAAGATCAGCGATCATATGACCCTTTAACATCAATGGCAACGCTTGAATGTTCGTAAATGAAGGTGATCTGACCTTCAACCTCCACGGATAACCCGTGCCATCACTTACAATATAAAATCCAAGTTCGCCTTTTGGATTTTCAACTGCATGATAAACTTCTCCAACTGGTGGAGTTCCACCAAAATTCGTGAGAATAAAATCGTGGATCAACTCCTCCATCTTTGTGTAAACCTTTTCCTTCTTCGGTAAAGTCGCTTTTGGTTCATCAGCTTTAACCGGACCTGATGGCAATTTCTCAATGCACTGTCTTACTATCTTAACACTTTCCTTCATCTCATCAAGTCGCACATAATATCTGGCAAGGCAATCTCCCTCTTCATAAACTGGAATATCAAAATCAAGCTCATTATAAACAAGATAAGGTTCATCTTTTCTCAAATCTCTCGGCACCCCAGAAGCCCTAAGATTTGGTCCACTCAAACCAATGTCAATCGCTTGTTCTTTCGTTATCACACCTATGCCATCGGTTCTTTCAATGAAAATTCTATTTTTGTTAAGTAATTTTTCGCACTGTTCAAGTTCTTTCGGGAAATTGTCAATAAATTCTTTTATCGCATGTATTCCTTCATCGGTTATATCCTGAGCCACACCACCAATTCTTGCATAACTTGTTGTAAATCTAACTCCAGTGACGATGTCAAATATGCTCAAAATTTTTTCTCTTTCCCTGAAACACCACATAAAAACGGTCAAAGCCCCAACATCCATAGCAAATGTCCCAAGCCAAACAAGATGCGAAGAAATCCTTGAAAGTTCATTTAAAATGACACGAATATACTGAGCTCTTTTTGGTGCCTCAATTCCGAAAAGTTTTTCAACCGCAAGCATATATGCGGTATTATTTGAAAGAGGTGCAAGGTAATCCATTCTGTCTGTATGCGGTAGAAATTCAAGAAATGTCATATTTTCAGCAATTTTCTCCTTACCACGATGCAAATAGCCAAGTTCCGGAACTGCGTCAACGATATATTCACCATCAAGCTTTAAAACCAATCTCAAAACCCCATGCGTTGCAGGATGTTGTGGTCCTACATTTAAAATCATCTCCGTCCCAAGTGGATCTTGTCTGATTTCAGCTTCTATGTTCCTTCGTCCAAGTGATTCAACTATTTTATCTATTTTCTCTTCCATCTTTAACCTCGCTGAGTTTTTATTTTCTCCTGACCCGGTAAAGGGATTGAACCTGGAATTCCCTGCAATGGAAAATCTTTACGCAACGGATAATACTCAAAATCCTCCGGCATATAAATTCTTCTCAAATCAGGATGTCCTGAAAATTTAATTCCAAACATATCAAATGTTTCTCTCTCGTGCCAGTTCGCAGCTGACCACACAGATGTAACAGATGGAACAACAAGATCTGATTCATCAACGAAAACTTTTAATCTCAATCTGAACTTATTTTTCAACGACCAGAGATTATAAACAACCGCAAACCTATCTTTTTCCCTAAAATAATCAACTCCACAAATATCAACGAGATAATCAAAAGCAAGCTCTTGATCTTCTTTTAGAAATTTGCAAACATCAACGATTTTTTCTTTTTTTACAACGATTGTTAATTCACCGCGAAATTCTGAAACTTCAACTATGTCCTCTTTGAAAAGATTGTTAAGTTTTTCAATGATTTTATCTTTCATTTGTGCGATTTTGATTTGTTAAGGTTAAATAAATATCGGGTCTCTTTTTGGTGGAACACCTTTTTTGATCAATTCTTGAATTTTAAGCAATCCATTGATTAAATTTTCGGGTCTTGGTGGGCAACCGGAGACATATACATCAACTGGCAAAAATTGGTCAATCCCTTGAACAACAGCGTATGACCTATACATTCCGCCTGTTGAAGTGCAAACACCCATTGCAATTACCCACTTCGGATCTGGCATTTGATCATAAATTTTTCTCACAACACGAGCCATTTTATAAGTCACAGTTCCAGCTACAATTAACAAATCAGATTGACGGGGTGAAAATCTCAAAAATTCAGATCCAAAACGAGCAACATCATACTTGGGTGCAGCGAAAGCCATCATCTCAATCGCACAACAAGATATTCCAAGTGGCATTGGCCAGAGAGAATTTCTCTGAGCCCAGCGAATGAACTCGCTTAACTTTGTTGTTAAGAATCCCTGCTCCTCTATGTTAAATGTATTTATTCCCATCGCAGTGCTCCTTTTTTTATTATGTAAATGTAACCAACCAAAAGAACTAAAATGAACAAAAACATTTCTACATATCCTAACACACCAAGCTTGTCAAAAGTTACAGCCCACGGATACAAAAAAACAATTTCAATATCAAAAATTATGAAAAGCATCGCAACAAGATAAAACTTAACAGAAAATCTGTCTCTTGCAGTTCTTATCGGCTCCATTCCGCTTTCGTAGGTTGAAAGTTTTTCAGGATTGGGTTTCTTTGGTCCGAAGATTCTATTGGATAGGACCATAAATGAAGCGAAAATAAGAGCGAATGTCATTAATATGAAAATCGGAAGATATTCACTTAACATTTTTAACAATGTGCTTTTGTTTAAGAAAATCACATATAATTTAAAACAAGTGCTTGAAAAATCAAAAACCGATTTCACATGCTTCACAAAAATATAAAATCCTCCCCCTTGTCCGGGGGAGGATGAAAATTGAATGAAAAATTAAAAATTATTTTTTCTCACCCTGAGAAGCATAACGAACTGGAGTTATTATCAAAATCAACGCAATTATAAGAATTACAAACAAGCTGATAAGATATGATGGGGTTGGGGTTATCGGTTTTATTTTGACTTCGTAGAAAGCAAGACCAGCAAAAATTAATCCCATCAACGCTTCACCAGCAATTAAACCAGAAGCAAGAAGAGTCCCATTATTTTCAAGTTTTGACATTTGCTCCTGTGTGAAACCTCTTCTTTTTGCAATTAAATCCGCAATCCCTCTAATCAAACCACCAACGAAGATGGCGGACGTTGTTTCAAATGGCAGATACATCCCAACGCAGACAAGCATTGGGCTTCTCACCTGAAGCAGTATCAATCCAAAAGCCATAAGCATACCGACAACGATAAGTGGCCAAGCCATTTCACCGCCGACGATACCTTTTGAGAGCATAGCCATCAAACTTGCCTGAGGCGCAGGGAGTGCTTTTCCACCAAAACCAGTTCCACCTGCTTTTATATCGCCTTGATGTAAAACAAGCAACGGGAAGTAAAGAACAAATGAAGCAACGAAAACACCAATTATATCACCAACCTGCATCTTCCACGGCGTTCCTCCAAGAATATGACCAACTTTCAAATCTTGGAACATTTCACCAGCAACAGCAGCTGCTACACATATAACAGCAGCAACACCAAGGACAGCAGCAACACCAGGAATTCCCTTAACACCAAGAACAACCATCAAAAGTGCAGCAACTATCAAAGTTGAAAGCGTAAGACCACTTACAGGATTATTGCTTGAGCCAATAATTCCAACAAGATAACCAGAAACCGCAGCGAAGAAAAATCCAGCAATTAACATAACTATCGTTGCAGTGATTGATGCGTTGAACATACCGCTGAAATAGTAATAAAGCACAAAAGTAAACACAGCAAAAATTAAAAGAAGTGGAAGAACCCATTTTAAACTTAAATCTTGATCAATCCTGCTTATTGTCGTCGCTTCGCCAGAGGTTGCTTTCTTTAAATCGGTGATTGAACGTTTAAGCCCGATTGCAAGGCTATTTCTCATTCTATAAAGGGTGTAAATCGCACTTAAAAGCATTCCACCAATTGCAATCGGGCGAACGATAAATTTCCAAATAGCATAAGATAATTCAACCCATGATGTAGGTTGACCCTCTTTAACAACAAGCGGTTCAAGTTGTGGACCAAGGAAATACATAAGGAGTGGGACAAACAATCCCCACGCAAGCAATCCACCGCTGAAGTTAAGAGCAGCAAGCCGTGGACCAATTATGAATCCAACACCAATATATGCTGGGCTTACCGCAGGTGCAGTTAAAAGTGTTCCTCCACCAGCAGAAACACTCGTTATCTCCTGTCCCCTTCCACTTAACAACTTTACACCCGTCTTCGCAAATGTTGTGAACTTTTCCCAGCTTGTCGCAAAGAAATTAAACTTTCCAAGTGTTTGAATTAACGCACCAATTCCCATCGCACCGAAAAGATATTTTGCCCCACTTCCGCCTGCCTGACCAGCTTTGTGAATTTCAGACGCAGCAACTGATTCAGGGAAAGGCAATTCTGGATCTTCTACAAGAACTCTTCTCAAAAGTGTGACAAAAAGAATACCAATAACTCCGCCAACAAGCATTATTAAAGAAGATTCCCAGTATCTTTGTGGAGCATCAAAATTATCCCAAACACCCGCTATCAAAAAAGCCGGAATTGTAAAAATTGCACCAGCTGCAACAGATTCACCAATTGAGCCAACTGTTCTTGCAAAATTTTCTTCAAGTATTGTCCCTCTAAATAACCTCAAAAATGCCATACTTATAACCGCTGCTGGATATGTAGCTGCAATAGTCATTCCCGCTTTCAAACCAAGATAAGCATTCGCTGCTCCTAAAACGACAGACATCACTAATCCAAGAATCAAAGCACGAACCGTAAATTCTTTCATCGTTTGTTCAGGTGGAACAAGTGGCTTATACTTTAATCCCGGACCACTTTTAACTTCTGCCATTTTAACCTCGCTTTTGTTTGAGATTTTGTTATATTACATTAATCCAGACCATAAACTCTGACATCTTTCGGATGCTCAACATAAAATTTCAATTTTAAAATTTTTTTCTCCCCCGCTTTCAAATTGAACTTCCAAGTTATAATTCCATTCTCTCCAATCTCCGCTTCTTTTTCGTCTGGGGACTCAAGCACAACTTTTATTTTCTCATTTCTTGAAATTGGATAATTTTCTTTCACCTCAACAAAAACATCAACGCCTTTGCCATTTTCAATTTCTGTTTCATACTCATACGAAACTTTCACCGTCCCACCGAATACGCCTATATATTCTGTGAATTTATTTTTCAAGTTGCGATTAATTTTTATTGCTTCATCAACTCCAAGTGATAAATCAAACATCTGCCCCGGCAAAATTCTCTGAATTAAAGAAGATGAAATATATTTACCATCAACATAAATCTTCGCCTCACCTGGCAAAATCGGAAATCCAAAATCGTTTTTCAATTTAACTCTCAAATAAGCATATCTTGACAATTTCGGGACAGCGTAATAAACCAGCTGACTTTCCTGAGAAAACGATGCAAGGAAAATTTTGTGCGATTGATTGTCCGATGGAATGTTAAGTTTTTGAAACTTGAAACTAACAGATGTGATTGATGTTTCAAATTCCGGTGAAACATAAAACGGCTCAATAATTTCAGGTATTTCTACTTTTTCCTTTCTTGGCATTTCCATAAAAATACGCTTTTCAGACCTCACAGGTGGTTGATAAATATCAATAGTCCATTGTGATAACTCAGGTGGGGTTCCAGAAACAGCAACTGGCGCAGTAGATATTTCTGCAGGGACATCAATCCAATCTTCACCCGTCATCTGTCTGACAAAAGAAAAATAATCAAAATCAACTTTCCCAACATTTGAATTTGCCCGCACCTCATAACCAGAATTCCAACTAACCCCGTAAACAAAATATGAAACCTTCAACTCAACATTCTTGTCCGAATTTGAATAAATTGCAATTTCAACATTTTTCCCCTTCTTCTTTACAGATGAAATTTGCTCAAGTTCATCTTCAACTTTTTTCTTCTCCGCTTTTAAATCCTCAATCTCTTTTTCAATGCGATTTTTCTCTTTTATGTTCTCTCCAAGCGTCTTGCTGAAAAATTTTAAATAAGATTCAATCTCCGAAACCGTAAATTTTTGTTTCTCACTTGCTGGTGTTAACTTCTTTAAAAGTTCAATTTTCCCAAGAACGACATCAAGTTCCCCCTGTTTTGAAGTTATCAAATCATTCAAACTATCTAACTTCGCCTTCAATTTTTTGATCTTTTCAACTTCTGGACTTTCAAGATATGTCTCTTCAACTTTCACATCGGAAATTTTTACACCATCCCCTTTTAAAATTTCAACTTGAACAGATTGATTATTCAAACTTTCTGGAAACCCCGAAATTTTTATCAAGTTTTCCCCTTTTTTGAGCGATGTTTCAACAAGTTTCGTTATGAAAGCTCCATTTGGATAAATTGTGATGAAAGAAATTTTTGATTTCGGCATGTGCTCAACTCCATTTGAAATTTGAAGAACGAAAAAAGTCAAAATTAAAAATAGAAACTTTCGCATACCTTTTGAAGTTTTGGTTGCTCAACTAAAACAAATATAAAAACGACCCGTTAAATTTTCAAACGAATTTAACTCCCCATAGTCCCAAGCAAATAAAGAACTGCCATTCTAACCGCAACCCCATTTGTGACCTGTTCAAGTATAACAGAATGCTCGCTATCAGCAACATCTGAAGATAACTCAACACCACGATTTATAGGTCCTGGATGCATTATCAAAATTGGTTTGCTTGCTTTCTCAAGCCGTTTCCTTGTGATCCCAAAAAATTTATGATACTCCTGAAGCGATGGGATAAAAGCCGAGTTCTGTCTTTCAAGCTGCAATCTTAAAACATTTAAAACATCAACTTTTGGTATAACTTCATCAATGTTATGATAAACCTGGACGCCAAGTTTTTCAATATCTCTTGGAATGAGCGTTTCAGGACCGCAGACGAAAACATTTGCACCAAGCGTTTTTAATCCAAATATATTTGACCTTGCGACACGACTATGCAAAATATCACCAACTATGCAAACATTTAATCCTTCAATTTTTCCGAATTTTTCACGCATTGTGAAAATGTCAAGCAAAGCTTGTGTTGGATGTTCATGCGTTCCATCTCCTGCATTTATTACACTTGCGTCAATTATCTTTGCAAGAAAATGAGGCGCACCAGAAGACGAATGTCTTATGACAACCATATCAATTTTCATCGCTTCTATATTTTTTACCGTATCTTTAAATGTCTCACCCTTTGCTATACTGCTTCCAGCTGTTGCAAAATTAACAACATCTGCAGACAATCTTCTCTCCGCAAGCTCAAACGATATTCTCGTCCTAGTTGAACTTTCAAAGAAAAGATTTACAACCGTCTTCCCCTGTAAAGTTGGAACTTTCTTTATCGGTCTTTCAAGAACTTCTTTAAATGAAACCGCTGTGTCTAAAATTAATTCAATATCCTCTTTCGGCATACATTCAAGCCCAAGCAAATGTTTACTTTTCAACGGCATAAAATTTTAAATTTTTGTTTTAAAATAAAAAAGCCGAAACCATTTGGTTTCGGCTTCAATCGTGCTCAATTAAAAGAACCGAGTCATCACCATCAACCTCACGAAGATTAACCTTTATCTCTTCATTTAAACTTGTCTTAACTTTTTTCCCGACAAAATCTGCTTGAATTGGAAGTTCACGATTCCCTCTATCAATTAAAACGACAAGTTGAACTGTTTTCGGTCTTCCAAAATCAATAAGTTCATCAAGCGCTGCTCTTACAGTTCTGCCTGTAAATAAAACATCATCAACAAGGATTATATCTTTATCATCAATCGGAAAATTTATTTCCGTTGTTTTGACTTCTGGCTGTCTTAATTTCAATCGCACATCGTCTCTGTAAAAAGTTATATCAAGAACCCCAACTGGAACGGATGTGTTTTCAAGTTTTGAAATTTTTTCCGCAAGTCGTCTTGCAAGAAATTCTCCCCTCGTTCTTATCCCGACAATGGCAAGATTTTTTGAACCTTTATTCCGCTCAATTATCTCGTGCGCCAATCTGTTAAGTGTCCTCTCAATGTCTAACGCATCCATAATCTTCTCTTTTATCCTCATCCTCGCTTTCAAAATTTTTCGGAAAGATAAAAAACGGAAGTGAAAAAATCAAACACCATCAAATCTTCACACACGAAAATTCAATCCAGTTCCTTGCGAATGGATTAAATTGACCTGCTTTCTCTTTGACCTGTGCGATTATCGTTTTCACAGCAAGTTTTAAAGCATCACTTTTTTGCTGGAGAGAAAAACTATCCGAATCTTCCATATCAATAAACACACCTTTTATAAAAGCATCATATTCACAAATTGCAAGCATTGCTTTTTCGCTTAATTCAACTCTTGTGCTTTTTATCTCATTCACAACGAAACCTTCTTTCTCAATTTTACTCTTATAATCATCAACCGATAAAATTTCAAATGAAGATGCGTTTTTATCTCTCTTTTTCCCAAGCGCTTGAAAAGCAAGAAGTTTAAGCATGCCCCAAAATTTAACCGTGTCAGGCGTGTAAGATTCTTTTGTAAAAGTGCTGTTTATGAAAAGTTTTCCACCTCGCTTTAAAACCTTTGAGATCGCATTTAAAGATTTTTGTTTTGCTTCATCAGTTGGTATCTCGTGAATTGCGTTGCAAAAATAGACAACATCAACACTCTCGGGTTTGATAAATTCAGTTATCTCTTCGGCGTATGATTCACAAAATTCAACTTCCGTTTCACCAATTGGTTGAACTTTTCTTCTGGCAATTTCAATAGATGCTGGATTTGGGTCAATTCCGAAAATTTTACATTTTGCTCCCTTCAAAATTTCAACGATCATTGAAGTAATAAGCCCAGTTCCACAGGCAAGATCAATGATTGTTAATTTTTTGCCTGCTTGAATTAAATCAATTGGAAAAGTTCTGCTGACAAAGTCATAATTTACCTTGCGATATTCGCTTTGCTCGCTGAAAAGATCAAAATTAAAATAAGCCCTCTCTTCTGATTTTAAAACTCTCATAAGCCAAATAACCTTTTGATTTTAAAAAATGTGGCGGGGAAACCCGCAGGTGCTTTAATGCATTATAAGAATTTTTCAGATATTCAACAAACTAAAATTCAGCCCCTATTCCAATTCTTAAAACACTCCCAAGCCGTGAGAAATTAACAAAAGCAAAATCAAAATTTACTGGAACTCCAATGTTAAATCCAGCCAAACCAAATCCAAATGTGAAATTTTCCTCGTCATAGTTAAACTTGTATCCGCCTCTCAAACTTAAAAAATTTTTGAAGGTATACTCAACTCCAAAATTTAGTTTTTCAGGCGAGTCGCTTGGATGAAGTGCTTCAACTGAAATGGACAGACGAGTTGGGGTGTTGTGCTCACCCAGAATTTCGCCAGCAATGCCAAGTTTAAAAACAGAAGGCATCTTAAATGTGTCTCCAATATATTTGCTGTCAACTCCAAAATTTTGAATTACTCCCGCAATTCGCAAACTTCTAAATCCTGTGAAATAAATTATCCCAACATCAAAGACGAAATTATCAGATTTATAAATCCAGATTTTTTCTCTTACATACTTAACAAACCCGCCAAATGAGAATCTATCGGTTAACATTCTTGAATAAGAGATTCCAAACGCCATTGCATCAGCTGAAAATGGTTCAGTTATCACATAATTTCCAGGTTGATCTGGATTTGCGTTTGTGGTCCCCTGCATTGTTCCAAAATCAAGCCGAACAAATCCAACACCAAAAACGCCAAAATTTCCAAGTTTAAAAAGATATGCACCCGCTTGATGTTTTGTATCCGCAAGCCAATTTGCAAATGTAAAGTTAAACGAATGTCTTTTTGAAGTAAATCCGACAAGTGCGGGATTTATAAAAATTGCATCAGCCCCCGTATGAAATAAAGCAACAGAAGCATCACCAAGCGCACTTGCCCTCGCACTTACGGGAATTTCAAGAAATACATATCCAGTTGTGCCAACTTTTTTAAAATCTTGAGAACTTACAAAAGAAATTAAAACTGCCAAAAGCAAAATTGCTTTCTTCATAAATCCCTCATCTTATTATTGCGAATTTCCCAATTTTCTTTCTACCATCTGACGTTTCTATGTGGTAGATGTAAATTCCACTTTCAACATATTGACCGTAGTCAGTTACTTGATTCCACGAAGCAATTCCAGAACCATCATTGTGATAAATTGTTTTCACAAGATCACCACGAATCGTGTAGATTCTTATTACACACGGGCTTGGTATATTGATAAACTGAATTACATCAACATCGCGTGGATTTAAAAACCCAGAACGACTTATAAAAGGATTTGGAACAACGAGAACCTTTTCAAGTTCATTCGTTGCTGGTATCGTTGCTTTAAATGGCATTGTCATTCTATTGGCAAAAATAGAACTTTCCATAGGTGGGACACGATTTGAGCCAGTTTCCGGAAAACGAGCCAATGGATTCGGTGTCCAGTTTGCATGCCCAGTGTCATAACTTGTAATCGCATAGTAATAACTGAATCCAACCGTAACAGCAGTATCAACGAATTTATATTTTCGTTTTGTCGGATCATAAAATTTTGGATCTCCTTTCTTAACATCTGCTATTAATTCCCACGGTCCAATTGGTAGATAATTTGAGCGATAAATCCTATAACCTACTAAATCAAACGCTTCATCACCAGAATAATCCCGATCTGGTATAGCTTCAACGGAGTCATACCATTCAACAACATTTGCTATCACGCCTTCGGCTTCGTCAAAGAGACGAACATTAAAATTTGGAGCTGGAGGTGGATCCGGGACATTGTAATTATTATCAAAGTTAAACTGCGCACGGCGTGAATTTTTCAACAACTCATTATACCCCCTACTCCCGACAATAGAAGCAGTTGTATTTGGATCAATAGCTTCTTTATATGAGATACCACCGATAACTTCAGCGGTCACAATTTTTATCGTATCCCCCGGTCTTAATGTCCAGGGACCAAGTGAAACAAGTGACCATATTCTTCTTGTCGTCCATATCGGATCGGATGGAGAAACAACAGCGGAAGACGCATTCCTTGGGTCTTTACAAATTGCATATCTACCATCTAAACCAACGCTTGCGGTTCCAAATGGTCCATACAGATCAATTCTATCATCAGCAGCCGACCAAGCATAACCATTTATTCTATTTGTTCTGCCCGTGCTAT
>Ga0105163_1000695_pt1 | contig 19468 bp, 14 predicted proteins | sample JNZ110809AmetaG_FD_81531 | JGI IMG/M metagenome (GOLD analysis project Ga0105163, IMG submission 81531) | Hot spring microbial communities from Jinze hot spring, China to study Microbial Dark Matter (Phase II) - JNZ 110809A | ecosystem: Environmental > Aquatic > Thermal springs > Hot (42-90C) >... | reverse complement strand
GGCTCCCACTTCCCGCCGCTCCCTCATCGGGAGGCGAGGAGACGCTCCCGTCGTCCCCTCGCCGGGGGCAGCTCCCTTCACCGGAGGAGGTCCAGGGCCGCAACCCCTTTCGGGGCCTCGGCGCCGCCCCGCCGGCTTTCGTCGGCGGCCCCAACTCCTCCTCCGGCGCCGCCACCTTTCCGTGGCGACCGGGCCCCTCACGTGGCGGGCCTCGGGACCCGTGAGGAGGTTCCTGTGGGCCTTCCCTGCATGGATAGTTCTGTCAACTTTACTTAAACATTCATCTGGACTATACCTGCGGTCTCGCAGCTACTTAAGATGAGCCAGTGGATGAAGACGTAACGCAATACGATATCACGCAGACCTCAGATAGGGTGGTCCCGGAGGGTTAGACCCTAGGGCCATTCAGGTGGGAAGGTCACTACCTCTCAAGGGTGACGTACGCGGTAGCATGGCAGGGGAGTCTAAGGTCCCGGCATCGGATACCATCCCACGCCTAAGCCCAGAAGCAGGAAGAAGGCCAGCACGGCCGCGAACGCCCCCTCGTTACCTCCATCCCCTCCTCACCGCCTTGAAAACCGCAGGAAGGAGCGAGGCGAAGAGGGCGACCGTGTAGGGAGAGATCGGCAGGACGAGCGTCAGCGGCCCCTCGAGGGACCCGACGGTTGCAGAGGAGGAGCCCAGCAGGACCGCCTCAACGAGCGCCTCGCCCTCCGGGAGGACCCCGAGGTCAGCCGTGCCCGACCAGCCGGTGGTCGCCATTACATCGCCGGCAGGGCCCCTGTACGAGACGCGGGCGAAGGGGACGGGCATCCCCAGGAGATCCCTGACGTCCACCCTCAGCCTCCAGATCCTCGCCGGAACCTCCAGCAATCCGGGCGCGGCTGCGGTGACGTTCCCGGGAACGGTGACGTCCACCCCTTTGTAGACAGCTCTGACGACCTCCCACGAGATATCTCCGATCCTGTCCGTCAACGCCACGTCGAGCCAGACCGCCGAGCCGCCTCTCGACTCGACCTCGCCGAAGGGGCCCCTGAGCACTACCAGGTCCGGTTCCGCCACGGAGCCGTCCGTTCCCCTGAGCCTCGGGAAGGCGAGGTTCTGGACCCTGTACACGGCCAGAACCGCGGTGGGGGCTTCGGCCCTCACCGTTACCCGCGTGACGGGCCCCAGGCTCCTGCTGCCGAGGAGGACGTCGTGCAACACCAGCCTCGTCGCGTTGAGCACCAATGCCTGCTCCAGCTCCAGATGAAGCTCCTCCCCTTCCTCCGCGTACACCGTCGCCGGCAGCGGGAGCGTGCTGTTGACTACCCGCGCCGTCCCCCTCGGAACGATCACCTGAATCCCGTACCTCACCTCCCAGAGGATCCGGAGCTTCACGGGACCGTGCACCGTGAAGGTCGCGTTCCAGAGCTCCGTAACCGGTGAGCCGCCGATGGTGAAGTTGATCGACTCCAGGGGAGCCATCCCGGCGTTGTAGAGCACGCCGCCGGTCCGGACCTCTATCGCCCTGATGCGGATGAGGGTCCCGTTCCCCAGATCCTCGGGGCCTCCGGTGATCAGCATCATGTAGGTGGCGTTCTCGGCGTACCAGGGGTTGTCGAACTCCCACTCCTTGAACCTGCTCTCGACGGTCAGCCTGTGCTCCCTCCTCCAGACCGCCTCCACCTCCACCGGAGACCTGACCTGAATTCTGAGCTCAGGAACGACCGAGCCGCCCTGCCTGAAGCCGAGGAAGACGTACCTGGTCTGATCGGAGACGTAGGTAACGTTCTCGAGCACCCTGAGAACGGCGGTCGAGTTCTCCCTGTACCAGCCTGATCCGGAATGCCTGAGCTCGTGAGGTCCTTTGACCGAGACCAGGTGGTACCTGACCATTACGGGCTCGAAGCTCTCGGGGCCGTTCACCACGTACTCCTCTCCAGGCCTGTGGACTATCCCCTTCGAGTCCCGCCATCCCTCGTGGACGAGCTTCGTTCCCTGGGAGACGCTGATGTCAGAGAGCCTGGGAAGCCTGATCACGGAGCCCTCCCTGTACCAGCCGGTCGAGTTGCCCTCGAGGAAGGAGGAGCCGTCCGGCACCCTGAAGCTCACCAGGTGCTCCCTGACGTACTCCGGCTCGGCGGTCGTGTTGTGCCTCAGCCTGAGGACGGTGACGCCCAGGGCCCACGGGACCCTGCCGTAGCCCGTGTACCTGCCGGTGAAGTTGTCGAGCTCTATCGGGTCGCCGTTCGGTCCGGTCAGCCTGAACTCGTAGAAGGGCATGACGGGACATAGAACGACTCCCGGGTCGCATCCACCGTCAACCCGGGGCCATCGCTTCGGATTCCTGTCCCCGACGGGCCAGCCTATGACGTCGAGGTTAAGATACGGTCCGGGCCAGACCGTTCCGTTGACGATCCACCTGCCCGTGAAGACTTTCCTGGTTGCGTTGGATTCGTAGAGGGTCGTCTCTATCGCCGGGACGCCGAGGACGACGTAGGTCCCGGTGGGGTAGAGGTTGCCCGAGCCGTCGGACTCGAAGGGGATCGGAGGCTCGACGAACCTCAGGGCCTTTGCCTTGTACACGTAAGGTCCCCACCTGTACCAGCACCCGATGTCGGAGGCCCTCCACTCTCCGGGCCTCATCCTCGGGGCCCTTCCGCCGATGCCCTCGGCGAAGACGGGTATGAAGACCTCCTCGGAGCTGTCGTACCACCGGTAGGCGAGGCCGCAGAAGTACAGGTCTGGTCTGAGGTCCGAGAAGAAGAGGAAGCTCGGCTCTCCGCCCTCGACAGGGGGAGGCAACGTGATGAACGCCAGATCGTTACCAGCCATCCAGTAGTCTTGGAACACCCAAGACCACCTCGGGGAATCAGCGCTCCTCAACTCCAGAGCCCCGCCGCTCTCCATGGTCAAATTCAGGAGACCCCCAAAGAGATAGTAGTGCTTCCCATTCTGGGTTCCGGTTTCCATCACCAGCTCGTCGAAGAGCGGATGCTTGACCATCCACGGCTCGGGCCGGAGCAGAATGAGCGGGAGAATCACGCCGCCCTTCAGCTCGAGGTGCTGGTACGGAAAGAGCGGCCTGAACTCCATGCCGGTGTCGAGGAGGTCTTTAGCCGTGACGACGTGAGCCATGTGATAATAAGGCATGCCCGACTCCTCAAATATGCCACCGCCCGTTACCGTCCTGTACTTGACCTTGAAAGGAAGCTTCGCGGCATAGTCGGTCTCGGAGTAACCAGGGTGCACGTCGTAAAAGTAGAGCCAGGACCAAGAAAGGGACAGGGCGTACCAGCTCAGAGTGTTGTCTCCTATATCCCCGGTCACCCCCCATGCCGTCAGGAACGCAGAATATGGGGTCGCCGATGAAGGATCTAACGGATCTGGACCATAATAAAATTCATTGCTCCCGATTGTATGCGTCATTTCATGAATCGCGTGTACCGGGTTCATTAAATGGATGGAACGGAATGTTGTAGCATAGGATCTATCTCCGAAGCACTGCTTCAAGACGTATACAGGGATGTTGAAGACGTTGTCATTTATTGGACCATCCGACAATTGCAGCTTCAGCTTTAACATATAGGAAAACTGAGGATAAAGCTCCACAAACCTCCGTTTCTTGGCTTCTATCTCCATAATCGCGTTCTCAATAGCGGCCCTATACATCCTGTTGACGTATTCGTCTTTACATTCGGAGACTATGTAGTAGTTGAACACAGGTTTTTTCCCTTTGAAGTAGTAATCTGAATAGGTCATGAGGCTGGCTGTGAATATCTTATCGGCATAACTCAGCCACTTCCATTCTCCTCCTTCCTCCGGAAGCTTAGGATAGCCCGGAAGCGTTGAGGGACTCCGCCATAACGAATCGCCCGCAGATAGGTGAACGACTAAGGCTATCAGAATAAACGCCAAAAGGACCAGCCAGACCCCTCTACTAGACCACCTCATCTCCTGAATGATGTGAGGAACAGACGCGTTATAAAAACGGTCGTGGCCTAACTCTTCTTGAAGATGACGACTATGGTGACGGATCTAAAACTGGATCCCGGTATGTACGGCTGCCCGTTGTATATCGTACATGTATAGGACGTCCAACAACTTCCGGAGGCGGAGGACGAGCCACCCGAACCACGGCAACCCACAGAGTCTGGGCCAGCCTTGCCAAGGCCGGAGAACTGCCATCCGGGCTTCAGGCTGTAGGACGCGCTCCAGGACGTAACAACAGTCTTCGTAACACCCGCATTACATTCATTCCATGTGAAAACCACACAGTTATTGGAGTTGGGACCGCTCCAGGAGTCGAGACAGGAGTTGTAATTATCGGCTCCGGTACAGCACGGTCGTATATCTACGGCAAGGCACGCTCTGGCGCCTGTAGAACAATAATCCTGCCACTTTTCGGGCGGCAGGTACTTCTTCGCGCACGCACACCACTGATCCCTCGGCGCGTTCGGGTCATTCAGTATCCGCTGGCAGTCCTCCGGCGTCGGCTCCTTCGGCTGAACGATGACCACCCAGGACCGGCTCCAAGACTCCACCACGACGTACTTGAACCTGACTATCGTGTTCCTGTGGATCTCGAACTGGACAGAGCTCTGGTTGAGGGAGGCGTAGACCTCTCCGGTGTCCCAGTCCACGAGCTCTATCGCCTGGAGCCTGTACCTTACGTGGCCCTCGCGCCAATACCATTCACACCCATCTCCCCAGATCTGGTAACAATAACTATTCGACCAGTCCACGGTGTACTCATTATAAGCAGCGCTGGCGACCACGGTTTCGCCGTCCTGGAAGTAGAGGATGATGGGATCTACTCGATTAACATCTGTATACTGTCCACACCCATACACGTGAACCCTGTCGAGGACAACTATCTGCTGGAGAGCGCCGGGTCTCCCTGCCTTCATTCCACTAGCAACTCTGTCTTCATTAGGATTGTTTGAAACATAGTCAGAATTATAGCAGCTGCCACCACAAGCGAAGCAGTACCAATAATGTGACCGCGTGCCCGTAACCCTGTACCATTTTTTACCATCGGCGCTCTCCCACCACTCCCCCGTCAGGCTGTGTCCGATCCTCCGGTAGCTGACCGTGATCGTGTAATAGGTGGTATAGGCCGTGGACGTGACGTAGCTGTACTCCTTTGTGGTCGCCAGCGTCGTCGTCAGGTAGACCCTGAAAATCCCCTCCAGGAACGGCGGAACGCCCCATATGGAGCCGTGGGTCCTGCCCCTCCCGCTCAGCAGGACCAGACGCTCCACCCTCGACCTCATCTCGCTGAAGTTGAGGAACCACTGCGGCAATCCCAGGTCCTGGGGCCTGTAGATCTGCCACTGCCTCGCTCCGAGGCCCTTTCCTCCGGGAACCGGGACGACCGCGACTATTTCACCGGATCTTCCTATGGCAAGGATCCTGTCGAAGACGAGATCCCTCGGGCCCGTGTTGTGAACGACTATTCTCGTCTCTCCAGTGTACTGGACTTGGGAGCCGTTGACCTTGAAGCCTGTCGGGTACTCGAATATGTAGAGGACGGCCTGATTCGCTCCCGATCCTACCTTGGGCCGACAGGCCGGGCTTGATGGGGCTACGGGTGGGCCGCGCCACCCGCCCTGCCCTCTTAGGGCACCTCCGACGGTTCTATCCATCGGAGGCCGGCCCGGGCTCTTATCGGAGGGAGAGGTCCAGGGGACGCAACCCCTCTTCGGGGCTCCGCCGCGGGAGGCGGACTTTCGTCGGCGCCCCTAACTCCTATCCCTCCGCCCGCACCTTTCGGCGCGGTCCGGGAAGCTCATCCCCCGCACCTCAGGAAGGAAGGGAATTTCCCCGCCTTCCCTCATCGATCGCTTCCCGTTGCATCCTATTTCAGTTACGTTTCACTTAGATATAAGCGAAGAGAGGTGGGGTATCCAGAAAGTGAGGGTGAAAAGTGATAAGTATCCCGCTGAGAACTGAGGAATAAGGAGCGAAAGTGCGGAGGAGTCTGTAACGAGGGATGTAGTCACTCTCAGCGTTTAAGTCCAGCAGGTTGTGCAGGTTCTTGTGGAGGATAAGCGGGTTCTCAGACGTCCTTACAGTTATGCTCAGGACGGATAGCCCGATTTACATCCGTGCTCCTACCCCATAACCTCAACGTTGAGTATGTGCAGGCCCCGCGCGCCATCGACTCTGAGGACATCAAGCTATTGAAGGAGGTTTTAATTCAGGAATGGGAGACTCAGGCCATACCTGTCCTTGAGCAGTTGATGACGTAATGAGGGATTAAGGGGTATGACATATCACAAGCAGTTCACCCTTGATACGTTCTTGAATCCCGAAGTCGAGGAAAGGAGGGAGAGGGAGTGAGGGATCATACAGGCAGTTCGCCCTTGACGTAGCGCGTCTGAAACTATAAAACGAAATTGATATACGACGGCCCGCAACGGAGATTTCGCGTTTTCTCGGCTGAACTCGTCGTTCTCGCGAGGAAAGTTGAAGGCTAACACAGCAGAGGATCTCGGAATCAGACCACCTCCACGGCATACTCAGGCGCGTCGCTGATCACGACGCTCCTCTCACCCAATTCCTCAAGCTCGCCCCACGTCAGCGGTATCACGTGGACCCTCGGGAGGCCGTTCTCCAGAAGGGCCCTCTTTATCCTCTCGAGCCTTTCGAGGTAGCTCATCCCCCCGAACGCGTCGGATATCACCAGAAGGTCGATGTCGCTCTCCTCGAGCCAGTCCCCTCGGGCGAAGCTCCCGAAGAGCAGAACCCTCGCGTCGGCCGCGACGCTCCTGATCACCTCGACGGCCCTCTCGATCCTCCTCCTCACGTCTTCGGGCAAACCGAGGTCACCGAGTTTAAGGGCCGCACGCGAGGCCAATCCTCTCACCGACCGTCCTCACTACCTCCTTAGCGAGGTTAAGCATTTCCCGGGCGACCTCGCTTGAGATCGACCTGGAGGGTCTCCTGACGCCCGCGTTGGGGTATCTCGACAGCTCGTAGAAGGACGAGAGGAGCCCGATCTTCCCCTCGTCACCGACTGAGATCTCACCCCGGAGCTCGAGAAGGTCGTTGGTCCTCGGGAAGCGCCTCCTCTTGATCGCGAGGTACGCTGCCTTGAGGGCCTTCCCTGCGGCCTGCTGGGCTGCGAAGCAGGCCCAGTTGTTCCTTCCCCTGCTGAGGGCGTCCTCCGCCTCCTCGAGGTCGACGCAGGCCTCATAGAACCAGTCCTCGATCTCGGGTCTGAGCTCGCCTTCCATGATGAACCGGGACCCGCAATTTCACCAGCTCGGTCACCGGAAAAACGCTTCTTCACGATACTGGGCGACCCGGATGTCTCGCCGAAAGACCGATCCGCCCTCGGGTTCATAGACAGTTGTGGCGGTTGCGAGCGCGACACGAGACGACTTCAGGGTTCCAGGAAGGGAGAGCCAAAGGATCAGGTGTAGAACAGCTTCACCTCCTCCGAGAGCTGGGAGGTGACGATGAGCTTCGCCACGTTAGGCTTCGGCTTCCTGATAACCGGGTAGCCGCAGTTGGGGCACCTGAGCTGCGCAGCCCTCGGACCGATGTCCCGCTCGAAGAGGGTTCCGCACCTGACGCACTGGTAGACCACCTGCTGCTGCGCCATCCCCGATCGCTTTACGGCAGGGCAGATATCAACGTTATTTGGTTGGGAGGCGGCGGGTCGCCGGAAGCCGGGTGGTCGGATGGGGAAGATGAGGGCTCTGGCGAGGGCATACACGATGCAGGCTCTGGTGAAGTACCACGGCCTCCGCGACTGGAAGCTCAGGATACCCTACCACGACAGCATCTCCGTCAACACCGACGTCGCGTACGTTGTGGCAGAGGTGAGCTTCGGCGGCCTCGACGAGGACGTGGTGATCGCCAACGGCAGCGTCCTGACCGGGAGGGCGAGGGAACGGGTCGTCGCGGTGCTCGACAGGGTCCGGGAGCTCTCGGGGATCGAGGAGAGGGCCCTCGTCAGAACCGAGAACCACCCGAAGGTCGGAGCGAAGGGGCTGGGGTTCTCATCCGCTGCCGGTGCTTCGATAGCGACGGCCGCGTACTTCGCCGCCGGCCTCGATGAGGTCTACGGCAGGAACGAGGCCCTGATCTCGAGGATAGCGAGGCTCCTCGCAGGTTCTGCTTGCAGGTCGGTGGTCGGGAAGTACGCCCGATGGTACGCGGGGACCGGGGACGAGGACAGCTACGCGGTCAGGTTCGCGGACGAGGGGAACCTGCCTCTGCGCTTCGCGATAGTTCCTCTGGGCATCGACGTGACCACCGAGGAGGCCCACAGGGAGGCGGAGTCGTCGCCGTACTTCAGCAGGAGGATCGAGGTCGCGAACGAGAGGTGCAATAGAGTTGAGAGGGCGATAATCGAGGGGGACTTCAAGACCTTCGGCTCGGAGGTCGAGAAGGACTCCTTGGAGCTCCACGCGGTCACCATGACCGGATCATCCGGGATGATCCTCATGACGCCCGAGTCGCTCCGGGTGATCTCCCTGGTGAGGAGGATGAGGTCTGAAGGTATCGAGGCCTACTTCTCGATGCAGACGGGCCCGACGGTCTACGTCAACGCGATGCCGGAGCACATCGACGAGGTGGTCCAGAGGTTGAGGGACGCGGGGTTCGAGGTCCTGGTCTCGGGGATCGGAGGCGGTGCGGAGGTCATCGAGCGGTGAGGACCGGTTAAATCCAGGAAAAGCCGGAGGGGTTCCGTGAAGTTCGGGATCTGCGTGCCCAACTTCGGCAACAACCTCAGCAGGGAGGGAGTCGTGAGATCTGCGATGGAGGCGGAGAGGCTCGGGTACGATTCGGTCTGGACCACCGACCACATCACGGTGGGCGCAGCCCACCCCTATCCCTACGGAAGGATCCTCGAGTCCCTGACGACGCTCAGCTACATCGCCGCGAAGACCGAGAGCATCACGCTCGGGACCTCGATCGTGGTGATGCCCCTAAGGCCGACGATCTTGACGGCAAAGCAGCTGGCCACAATCGACTACCTCTCCGAAGGGAGGCTGATCGTAGGGGTGGGCGCGGGTTGGGAGCCGACGGAGTTCAGGGCCTTCGGCGTCGACTTCAGGAGGAGGGGCGCGCTCCTCGAGGAGCAGCTGAGGCTGTTGCGGGTGCTCTGGTCCAGCGAGCGGCCCGTCTTCGAGGGCAGGTTCCACCGGGTGAGGGACGTGATCTTCAGCCCTTTGCCGGCGCAGAGGGGAGGGCCAAGGATCTGGGTCGGAGGGAACACGGAGAGGGCCGTGAGGAGGGCTCTCTCGCTGGCCGACGGCTGGCACTTCACGGGGATACCGTTCGACGAGCTGGAGGAGCGGATGGCGCTGATCAGGTCTTCTGGACGGGAGGGCTTCACCGTCAGCGGGAGGCTGACCGTCAAGCTCGATCCCAGCGCGAAGAGCGAGGAATCCAGATCCGGCTCCGGTGAGAGGAGGTACATCGTGGGGGGAGGGGCATCCAGGGTGGCGGAGGAGCTCTCGAGGTACGCGAAGTTCGGCGTCGAGCACGTCGCGGTCTACCTCGGAGACCTGCCGGTGGACGCGCTTCTCGCGAAGATGAGGGAGTTCGTCAAGGACGTCGTGCCGTCTGTGGGATAGCGGCGAAGCCCGGATACGGATCCTCTCGGGAGCAACTGCAAGAGGTCGTCCACCAAGGGAGAAATACGGCGGACGCGCGGTTCCAGCGTGGACTTCTCCGAATCGCCCGAGCACAGGATCTTCAGGGAGTCGGTGAGGGAGTTCTGCAAGCGGCACGTGGAGCCGATCTGGATCGACGTCGACGAGAGGGGCGTCATACCAACCGATCTGATTGAGCGGATGGCCCAGGCGGGGATCTACGGCCTCACGATCTCCGAGGAGTACGGAGGTCAGGGAGGGACCTTCACGGAGGCAGCCATCGCCGGGGAGGAGCTCGCCTACCACGGTCCAGCGCTCTCGATCGCGGTGCTCTTCCTCATCCAGGCCTCATGGCCCTATGTCCTCCAGCTCTACGGCACCGAGGAGGCGAAGGCCGAGGTCCTTCCTGAGATAGCGAAGGGGAGGGCGGCCATGGGGATCTCGAGCACTGAGGCCCACGGGGGAAGCGACGTCTCCGATGTCAGGCTGAGGGCCGTGAGGGAGGGTGACGAGTGGGTCATCAGCGGCGAGAAGACCATGACCTCGCTCCCGACGGTGATCGAGTCCCTCAGGTGGGGAGGAGGTTGGTTCACGATAGCCAGGACAGGGGATCCGGCGCTGAAGCACAGGACAATAACCGACTTCTTCGTGCCGATGAAGCGGAACGGCGTAAGGGACCCAACGGTCTCGTACAGACCATGGACAGAGATCGCGAGGAGGGGCCTGGACACATCGGTGATCACCTTCAACGGAACCAGGGTGAAGGACCACTACAGGATAGGCGAGGTGAACGGCGGGTTCAAGATCGCGATGGAGGGCTTCAACCTCGCGAGGAGCATGATCGGTGCTGTCACGATAGGATGCGCCAGGTGGCTGCTAGACCAGGGCCTCGAGTGGATCAGGAAGAGGGAGGTCTTCGGGAGGCCGATAGCCTCGTACCAGTCCATCAGCTTCAGGTTCGCGGAGCTGGCGAAGGAGCTCGAGGCCGCGAGGCTCCTCTGCTACAAGGCCGCGTGGGTCGCAGACCGTTACTACTTCCACAAGGATCCCAACTTCACGCTGAGCGACGTGGCCCTGTACGGCGCGATGGCAAAGCTGAAGTGCGCTCCGCTCGCGGTCGAGATAGGGATGGAGGTAACCAAGTGGTTCGGGGGAGCGGCGTACTTCAAGGAGCTCCCCATCATGAGGGCCTGGCTCGGGGCCTTCAGCTACGTCGTCGGAGCCGAGGGAACCGAGAACATCATGAAGCTGATCGTCGCGAGGACCCTCATCGGAAGGGACCTGGTCTGAGCCCGGCGAACGTTCTTTACTGGGCCTTCAGCGGACTCCTCCGATGGTGAGGGGAGGGACGAGACCGCTTTACAAGCTGTACGAGGTCACGCAGGACGGGAAATTGGTGAGGAAGAGCAGGTTCTGCCCCGTCTGCGGAGAGGGCTACTTCATGGCCGACCACGGAGACAGGTACTACTGCGGCCGGTGCCACCACACGATCTTCAAGACCGCAGAGGCGCCGAAGCCCTCACCCGCAAGAGCGAGGAGGAGGTGACAGCTCACCGCTCAGGGACCATGGCCTTCAGCACCGAATACGCGAAGGACCTGATCGCGTCGTCCACCTCCACAACCACCACGCCCTCGCCGGGCTGACCGTAGACCACGAGGCCGCCCGAGGGGACGAGGTAGACGGCCGCGAGCGCCAGGAGGTCCTCCTCCCCCTCCACCACCAGGTGGACCCTTCCGCCGGAGCGAATCGCTTCCTCGAGGGCCTCGAAGGCCTCCCTCGAGATCGTCCCGGCCTCGTTCCGGCACCTGACCACCCTGTCCACATCGAGCCTCACCTCCGACGTGAGCTCGCGGAGCGTCTTGCCGTCGGTCACGTAGACGACCTCGTTGGGCGAGAAAGGGGAGACGGTCGAAGAGACCACGTCCCCCACGACCACCAGAGGGCCCTTCCTGGCCGATATCGCCCTCCCCAGCTCGAGCGAGACCTGGTTCGGCGGGCCGGTGATCAGGCGACCGAGCGGCCTCTTCAGGAGCTGCCGGTGCTCGTCTTTGAGCCTGAGGACCTCCGCACCGGGCGGGAAGACCTCACTCGACCTTGACCGCATACCTCCCCGGCTTGGTGATGTTCAGCAGCTTCGCGATCTCCGACTCCTCGGGGACCAGGACGACGATCAATCCGGAGAAGCTGTTGGAAAGGTTGGTGGAGCCGCAGTTCCAGCACCTGTCACCGGTGGTGATGGCCCTGCACTCCCTGCAGGCCCTCTCCCTCAGGGCCGCTCACCTCTTCGCCTGAGGCTTCGGGGCCAGCTGCTGCTCGATCCACTCGAGCTTGCCGAGGTACGGCTGCCGGGTGGTGAGCCCTACCTTACCTCCGGCGATCGAGACCGCAACTATCCTCGCCCTCACCCTGTCGCCGACGCCGAGCCGGAGGCCCGACTTGGTGGCGATGAGCTCCATGTTCCTCTTGTCGAACGAGACGTAGTCGTCGATGATCTGGGAGAGGTGGAGCAGCGCATCGACGGTTCCTATCCTGACGAAGGCACCGAACTCGGTGACGTCCACGACCTCGCCCTCGACGACCTCCTGGACCTGCGGGATGAACGCGAGCAGGGTGCAGACTACCCTGTGGTAGGATGCGGGGTCCTTCGGCAGCAGTACTCCTATCGGGTCGACCTCTGCGTCGATGACCGCGACGACGTAGCCCAGCTCCTCGTCGACGAGCCCCTCGTAGGCGCTTGAGAGCTTCTCCATCACCACCTGCTTGAGCGGCCTCCCGAACTCGCGCGGCTCTATGCCCACGACGTCCTCCACCCTGACCAGAAAGAACATGATCCCGACTTGGCGTGATTTCCGCACCGCCTTATTAAAAAGGTAGCTCGGAAGACGGCACAGGGTCCAGCTCTGGCCAAACTGGCGCCCGAGATCCATTCCCTGATAATCTGCGACGGTCATACCGTGCAGTCTTTATCACGGGCCGAGGGGTACACAGAGTGGGTCGTGAGGGAAACCCGCATAAGGCCCCAATCGGTGGTGACGTCTTCGGATGTACGACGTTGAGCAGTACCCGGTGAAGAGGATCGTAAAGCGCGACGGAAGGGTCGTCGACTTCGATCCCGAGAGGATCAGGAACGCGATAAGGAAGGCGATGGTCGCCACGGGGAAGCTCGACGAGCAGCTGCTGGACAAGGTGACGCAGCACGTCCTCCAGCTGATAGCCGAGAAGTTCGGGACAGAGAGGATCCCCCACGTCGAGGACGTCCAGGACCTGGTGGAGCTGACGCTGGTGAAGTTCGACCTGTACGAGGTCGCCAAGGCCTACATCCTCTACCGGAAGGAGAGGGAGAGGATCAGGAAGGAGAAGATGCGGATACTGGAGAAGGACTACCTGGACGAGGTGGACAAGCGCTTCTCGGTCAACGCGCTCAGGCTGATGGCCTCGAGGTACCTGCTCAGGAACGAGGAGGGGAAGCTCATCGAGGGACCGAAGCAGATGTTCCAGAGGATCGCGGCGCTCGTGGTGATCCCGGACCTCCTCTACGACCCGAGGGTCTTCGACGTCGACAGGGGCCAGCCGGTCCACCCGAACGAGGAGTTCGACCCGGTCCTCTGGGAGGGGAAGCTCGGGCTGAGGGACAGCGAGGGCAACCTCCTCTTCACCTGGAACCGATGGCACCTGGACCGGATGAAGGCGCTCTACGACCGGCTGAACTCCGAGGGAGCGATGAGGGTTCCCTTCTCGAGGTTCCTGGAGATGCTGAGGTCCGGAGAGCTCGACGACCACGCCGCCGACTACCTCAGGTACTACGACCTCATGGCGGAGAAGAAATTCATGCCCAACAGCCCGACCCTCTTCAACGCCGGGACGAGGCTCGGACAGCTGTCGGCGTGCTTCGTCCTCCCGATAGACGACAACATGGAATCGATCATGAAGGCGGCCACAGATGCGGCGATGATCTTCAAGAGCGGTGGAGGGATTGGGATCAACTACTCGAAGCTGAGGCCCGAGGGAGACATAGTGGCATCGACATCCGGCGTGGCCTCGGGGCCTGTGACGTTCATGCGGATCATCGACACGGTGACCGACGTCGTCAAGCAGGGAGGGAAGCGCAGGGGAGCGAACATGGGGATCCTCGAGGTCTGGCACCCTGACATCGAGAAGTTCGTCAGGGCGAAGGAGCAGCCGGGCGTCCTGGAGAACTTCAACATCAGCGTCCTGATAGAGCCCTCGTTCTGGGAGCACCTCGAGAGGAACGAGCCCTACCCGCTGATCAACCCGAGGAACGGGAAGGTCTGGGGGAGGGTCAACCCGAGGCACCTCTTCAGGCTCATCGCGCAGATGGCCTGGAAGACCGCGGACCCAGGCGTCCTCTTCCTGGACAACATCAACAGACGGAACGTCCTGAGGAAGGCGCTCGGCGAGATACGGGCTACCAACCCCTGCGTTACCGGAGACACGTGGGTGATGACCGCAGAGGGGCCGAGGCAGGTCAAGGAGCTGGTCGGACGACCGGTGGACCTGGTGATAAACGGAAGGGTCTACAGGTCCGAGAGCGGCTTCTTCAGCACCGGCGTCAAACCCGTCCTGAGGCTCGTCACTCGGGAAGGATACGAGCTCCGGCTCACGGGCGACCATCCGGTGGCTAAGGTGACCTCGGTGAGGAGGAAATGGATCGGAGGCGGGTGGAGCTACGAGGTCAGTTGGGAGTGGTGCAGGGCTTCTGATCTGAGACCGGGGGACAAGGTCCTACTGAACGACCACAGGGCCCTCGCCGGATGGCCTGGGGAGCTGGGTTACGAAGAGGGGCTGCTGGTCGGAGCTCTGGCTGGCGACGGTTGGATCACCAACGGAGGAAGAGGGAGGACTCGCGCAGTCATAGCGGTATGGGCAGCGGACGGAGGGGCTGCCGAGACGATGCTCGAGCTGGAGGAGGCCGCATCACACCTCCCCCACAGGAGCGACTGGGGCGGATGGATCGGCCCGCACGGCGGGCGCTACGTCATGAGGCTCTCGGCGATCACGGAACTCGCCGCGAGGCTCGGCCTCAGGTCCGGAAGGGGAGGGGCACGGGTCGTTACTCCGGAGCTGGAGCGCCAATCGTCCGAGTTCTATAGGGGCTACCTTAGGGCGCTCTTCGACAGCGACGGCTCGGTTCAGGGCAGTCACAGGAAGGGCGTCTCGCTGCGTCTCGCGCAGAGCGATCTGGCATTCCTGAAATCCGTCCAGCGGATGCTGCTCAGGCTCGGGATCTTCAGCAGGATCTACAAGCGCAGGGACCGCGCGGTGAAACCCCTGCCGGACGGGCGCGGAGGTTACAGGGAGTACGAGACGGCACCGCAGTACGAGCTGGTGATCTCGAACGAGAGCCTCGTCAGATTCGCCGAGCTGATAGGCCTCTCCCATACCGAAAAGCGGAGGAAGCTGCTGGAGCACCTGGCGAGCTACCGGAGGAGGCCGAACGGAGAGCTCTTCGTCGCCACCGTGGAGTCGGTCTACCCTGACGGCGTCGAGGAGGTCTACGACGTCTCCGTGCCGGGGATAAACGCGTTCGACGCCAACGGGCTCCTCGTCCACAACTGCGGTGAGGAGCCTCTGTACGAGTACGAGGTCTGCAACCTCGGGTCCGTCAACCTCCACGCCTTCGTCAAGAGGGTCAACGGAAAGGCGGAGGTCGACTGGGAGGCCCTCGCGGAGACCGTCAGGATCGCCTACAGGTTCCTGGACAACGTGATCGACGTCAACAACTACCCGCTTAAGGAGATCGACGAGATGGCCCACAGGACGAGAAGGGTGGGCCTCGGGATAATGGGGCTCGCCGACATGCTGTACGCCCTGAGGATCCCCTACAACAGCGAGGAGGGGTTCGAGGCGATGCAGAGGGTAATGGAGTTCGTGGCTTGGCACGCCTACATGGAGAGCGCCAAAAGGGCGAAGGAGAGGGGGCCGTTCCCGCTCTACTGGCAGAGCAGCTATCCCGAGGGCCATCTGCCGCTGGAGGGCTTCTACCACAGGGAGCTCTGGACGATGGACTGGGACAGGGTCGTGGAGGAGATAAAGAGGAACGGGATCAGGAACAGCTTCGTCCTCTCCATCGCTCCGACGGGGAGCATATCGATGCTCGTCGACACGAGCTCGGGCCTCGAACCGGTCTTCGCGCTCGTCTACGAGAAGAGGGTGACCGTCGGTACCTTCTACTACATCGACCCCGAGTTCGAGAGGTACCTGGAGGAGAGGGGCATGAAGACCGACGAGGTCCTGAAGAGGGTCGCGGAGAACGGCGGCTCGATCCAGGGCTTGGACGACCTCTTCGACGAGGAGGCGATGAGGGTCTTCGTGGTGGCCTACGACATACCCTGGTGGGACCACGTGAGGGCGCAGTACCACGTCGGCCTCTGGGTGGACGCGGCCGTTAGCAAGACGATCAACATGCCCTCGTGGGTGACCGTGGAGGACGTCGAGGCGGCCTACCTCTTCGCCTACAGGCTCGGTCTCAAGGGGATCACGATCTACAGGGACCAGTCGAAGCCCGGGCAGGTCCTTGTGACGCCATCCCAGCGGACCGAGAGGTACGTGCTCAGGGTCAGGAACAACACGATCGAGATGATGAGGTCGCTCGGGATCGACGTGACGCCTTTCCTGCGCCACCTGGAGGAGAAGTCGCCGGAGGAGGCGAAGGTCTTCCTGAAGGTGGGCCCAGCGGCCGAGGAGGTGGAAGGATCAACGGGTGGAGGCCGCGGCGAAGTCGGCGCTCAAGAGGCCTGTCCGGTCTGCGGCAGCAGGACGCTCATCCACCAGAGCGGGTGCGTCACGTGCGCCGATTGCGGATGGTCCGTCTGCGTCTCCGGCTGACCCAAAACCTCCTCCGCAAATCCTCACCCTCACTCTCACAGCTTTTCTCCAACGGTTAAATTCGGTCTGAGCACACCGCATTCGAGGAAGGGATGAGGGCGGTAATCCTCGCAGGCGGTGAGGGGAAGCGCCTCAGGCCCCTGACGTACTACTTTCAGAAGTGCATGGTCCCGGTCGGGAAGAGGCAGCTGCCGCTGCTCCACTACGTCTTAGCGAACATCGCGAGGCACGGGATCACGGACTTCGTGGTGCTCGTGGGGTACAGGGGCGAGCAGGTCAGGAACTACTTCGGGTCCGGAGAGCGCTTCGGCTGGAGCATCACGTACGTTGAGGACACAGAGGAGTACTCGGGGACCGGAGGATCTCTCCTCAACGCGATCAGGATCGGAGCCCTCTCGCCGGAGGAGGACGTGCTGGTCCACTACGGCGACATACTGACGAACCTGAACGTCTCGAGGATGGTCGACCTTCACCGGGAGAGGTCGGCCGACTCGGTCCTTGCCCTCTCGAGCGGATACGAGCTCCCCGTCGGCGTTGCGAAGGTGGAGGGGGAGAGGGTCGTCGAGCTGGTGGAGAAGCCGAGGCTGCCGCTGATGGTGACGATCGGCGTCCTGACGCTCTCCGGGAGGGGGCTGGCCCTGCTCGAGGGTTTGGGGCCGAGGTCCGACCTGATGAGGGACCTGATACCGGAGATGATCAGGAGGGGGTTCGTCGTGGTGCCGTACACCGTGACGGAGTTCTGGCTCGACGTCGGCTCGATCGAGAGGTACGAGAAGATGGACGCCGACGAGATCGACAGGGCTATGTCGGGCGTGGTGGATTGAGGCTTCTCCCCCAGCTTTCGAGGTAGCAGAGCTATTAGGGACGTGAAGGGGTAGCACTGGGTTGAGCAGGCTGGTGCTGTACAAGACTCCGGAGATGAGGAACCCGATCACCGTGATGGGCTTCGGAGGCTGGGCAGACGCCGGGAACGTCTCCACCCTCTCCCTTGCGTACCTGAGGGAGGCTGAGGGAGCGATTGAGCTGGGAAGGATCGAGACCTCCGACCTGATCGACCACACCCAGCACAGGCCCGTGGTGACCATCGAGGGGGGATTCATCAAGGAGATCAGGATGCCCGGGTGGGAGATACACTACGCCATGAGGAAGGACGCGGACCTGATCCTGCTCTCGGGGTACGAGCTCTCCCACGGCTGGGACCAGTTCGTCAAGGCCCTCTTCGAGCTGATGGACGCGTTCGGCTCGAGGACGCTCGTCACGATCGGCGGCCTCATCGACCGGACCCCGCACACCAGGCCGGTGAAGCTCTCCTTCCTCACCACGAGCAGGAGGCTTTACGCCAAGTGCATGGCCCTCGGCATGAACCCGTCGAACTACAGGGGCCCCGCGAGCATGCACAGCTACATCATCTACAACTCCGCGCTGAAGGGTCTGGAGGCGCTCTCGCTCTGGGGTCACGTTCCCACGTACCTGAACATCCCGAACCCGAGGGTGGTACTGGCGGTGCTCGAGAAGCTCAGCTCCGTCCTCGAGATCAACCTCAGCCTCGAGAGGCTCTACGTCGACGCCGCGGTCTTCGACAGCAAGGTCAACTCGCTCGTCGAGGGCGACGAGGACCTGAAGGAGCTGGTGAGGGGGCTGGAGCAGGAGTACGACGAGCAGGAGAGGGACAGGGTCTCCTACATCGAGTGAGCGGGCCACGCGGCCTTGCGCCTCCTCGTCGTCGGCTGCGGCCAGATGGGAGGGTGGTTCGCGCGGCACCTCAGCTCCCTCGGACATTCCCTTGAGCTCTACGACGTCGACCGGAACGCCGCAGAGAGGCTTGCGTCCGAGGTGGGAGGGAGGCCGATAGGGGATCTCCGGGAGTCCGGCGGAGGCGATGGGGTGATCGTCGCGGTACCGTCGAGGGCAGCGAGGGGAGCGCTGAGGGAGCTCGGTTCCCTTCCGAAGAGGTACGGGTTCGTCGTCGAGATCTCGGCGCTGAAGGGGCCTGTCGCGGGGGAGGTGAGGCGCCTCCGGCGGAAAGGGATGACCGTGGTGATGCTCCACCCCCTCTTCGGTCCGAGGACGAAGGACCTGGAGGGTACGGTGGCGGTCCACGTAGAGCCCGGTGACGAGGAAGCGGAGAGGAGCGTGATCGATCGGATCCTCCCCGGCACGAGGGTCATCACGATGGGGCTGAGGGAGCACGACGCCTCCGTCCGCTACTCGGTCGGTCTCACGCACTTCATCGGCCTCGCCGCGGCCCTCGCCCTGTCCAGGTCGGCCGCTGAGCCCCTCCCCACCAACAGCATGGGAGCGCTGATGAGGCTCGTCGAGATCGCGCTCTCCGAATCCGACTCCTTCTACCTGGACGAGCCGATGCGTTCCGCGGCGTCCATGAGGGTGATGAGGGCCTTCCTGAGGGAGTGCGAACGGACGCTGGACCTCCTGGAGCGCGGCGCCCTGCCCTCTCACCTCCGCAGGGCGAGGAACAGGTTCAAGTCGATCCGGGAACAGTGTGTGCGAGGTAATGGGGTTTGAGCTGGCCTTTCGCGTCGCCAAGGTACGTGGGCAGACCCGTTCCGAGGGTTGAGGACAGGCGGTTCGTGACAGGCACAGGGACGTTCCTCGACGACCTGAGGGTTCCCGGCATGCTGTACGCGGCCTTCGTCAGGAGCAGGGTTGCCCACGCGAGGATCAGGTCGATCGACGTCAGCAGGGCCGAGAGGATGAGGGGAGTGGTGGCCGTCCTCACGGCGGAGGAGATGGCGAGGTATGCGGGGCCCGTCAGCACGGACGCGGGCAGCGACGTCCCGAGGGCTATGCCGCTGGCTTCGAAGAAGGTCAGGTACTACGGGGAGCCGGTGGCGATGGTGATAGCGGAGGACAGGTACGTCGCCTACGACGCCGCTGAGCTGGTCGAGGTCGAGTACGAGAGGCTGCCTCCGGTCACGGACGTGGAGCGGGCGCTGAGCGAGGGGGCTCCGCTGGTCCACGAGGAGCTTGGCACCAACGTGGCCTTCACCCACAGGAGGACCGGTGG
>Ga0105163_1000694_pt1 | contig 19476 bp, 18 predicted proteins | sample JNZ110809AmetaG_FD_81531 | JGI IMG/M metagenome (GOLD analysis project Ga0105163, IMG submission 81531) | Hot spring microbial communities from Jinze hot spring, China to study Microbial Dark Matter (Phase II) - JNZ 110809A | ecosystem: Environmental > Aquatic > Thermal springs > Hot (42-90C) >... | reverse complement strand
AGGAAGACCTTTGGATGTCGAACGATCGCACGTCCAACAGCTACCCTTTGCCTCTGACCACCGGAGAGTTGCCTGGGTTTCCTGTCAAGCAGGTGCTCGATTTCCAAAATCCTGGCTGCTTCCCTGACGCGTCTTTCTATCTCATCTTTAGGAACTTTTCTCAATTTGAGACCAAACGCCATGTTCTCATAAACGGTCATGTGCGGGTAGAGTGCGTAGTTTTGGAAAACAAACGCGATATCCCTATCTTTCGGTTCCACGTCGTTAACAACGCGTCCATCAATCTTAATCTCGCCTTTCGTTATTTCCTCAAGACCTGCAATCATTCGAAGAGTCGTCGTTTTTCCACACCCGGACGGTCCGAGAAGAACGACAAACTCCTTGTCCTCAACCGTGAACGTTGCATCTTTAACAGCTTCCACTTTTCCTTCGTAGATCTTCCACACGTGATCAAGAATAACTTGAGCCATACCTCGTTCCTCCTTCCAAATTAATCAGAAAACGTTATTAGAAAGTTTCAAAAGTCAATCATTTTCGTCGAAATCACCGAAAAGTTCGTCCAATTTGAGGTCTTTAAAAATCGACGGATCTCCCACGTCGAGTAGGTACAAATCCCACACCTTATCGATGAAATCCATCAACCTCTCATAAAGAGAATAGCTCAGCATCACGGCCACCGGCTTACCGTTCCTGGTTATCACCACGTCACCACTATCAACTTGGTCAATAACCTCGGAAAGTTTTGCCTTAGCCTCCGCAACGGAGTAAAAGTGTTGCACTCTTTTCATCACATTTCCTCCTTGACTATAATTATAGTCATTTTCCCTTTCCAACGTGCGGTCTAAACCTTAAAGTTACACAAAATTTACATTAAAGACAAATTCAAGCCCGGCATTTGGGTTTATAATTTGACCGAACGGTCAATCAAATTTTCAAAATCTTGGTTTGGGTTTGAGGAGGGATAGTATGGCGGTTGGTGGGCTTAAGGGTGTGGTTTACCATCAAGCGGGAAGACTTGTCGCTTCAGTTATCAGAAAAGCGGACCTCGAGACATTTTCGAAATTGCTCTTCACAGTTGGAGCACTGAGCAAAGAGCCAGCTAAAAGTGGATTGAAAAAGCTCGGGTTAATGGCGCAAGAAGGGCACCCAATGATAAAGAAGTGGATTGAGGTATTCCAGAAGTCCTCACCAAAAGTGGTTGAGAAAATTATAAATAACCTCATCATTAACGAGTTTGCCATCGGAGAGCCCCTCAGGCAGAAGCTCATGCATGAACACAAAGTTGTTCTACCGAAGTTGGGAGTCATCAGCCCGACCTACGCGTGTAATTTGAACTGCATAGGATGCTACGCAGGACTTTACGGTAGGAAGTACGAGCTGACTAAGGAAGAAGTTAGGAGTGTACTTAAGCAAGGTGAGGAGCTCGGTATTTTCTTCTGGGTCATAACCGGTGGTGAACCTTTCTACTGGCCACATATTATGGAAATTTTCGAGGAGTTCAGTGAACACTACTTTATGGTTTACACCAACGGTATACTTATAAACGATGAGAAAGCCAAAAAACTTGCCGAGCTTGGTAACGTGACACTCTCGATATCTGTGGAAGGTTTCGAGAGTGAGACCGATTGGAGACGTGGGCATGGCGTGTTCCGTGCGATTCAGAACACCTGGGAGAGGTTAAGAAAATACGGTGTACCGTTCGGCGCAAGTGTAACAGCCACGCGCATGAATCACGACGTGATAATGAAAGACGAGTTTTGGGACTTCCTTGAACAGAACGGCGTAAGCTACGTTTGGATCTACCAGTTTATGCCGGTTGGTCAGGACCCGGTGATGGATCTAGTTCCAACACCCAAGCAGAGATTTGAGCGTTTCTTCAAGATGGAACAGCTTAGGTTAAGTGGTAAGTTTGCCTTCGTTGCGGATTTCTGGAACCACGGTTTCCTTACGCACGGATGTCTTTCTGCAGGTGCCAAGTACTTCCACGTGAATGCAAAAGGATATGTGGAACCTTGCGTATTCCAGCAATTCGCGGTTGACAGTATAAGAGAGAAAAAGTTGATTGAAATATTCAAGTCACCGTTCTTTGAAGCTTACAAACGTGCAATTCCGTTCTCCAACAACCTCTTCAGGCCGTGTCCGATTATTGATAATCCGAAGGTTTTCAGAGCGATGGTCAAGAATTTCAACGCTATACCACAGCATGAAGGTTCCGAAAAGGTTATCACGGAACTGGCACCGCAAATCGATAAACTTGCCGAAGAATGGAAACAGTACGCTGATAAACTCTGGTACGAGTACGGTTACGTTGAGAGGTACCCGGTGAACAGAGGTGTGTACGATTACGAGACAAGGATGAAACGGTACGCAAGCAAGGAAGAAGCGTTGAAAGTTGATAAAAAGTTGAACATCTAATCTCCAAAATATCAAGATGGAGGCGCTTTTCCTTGGCCAGAACGGTGAAGGAAAATGAAACTCGCAAGAAAATAATCGAAGCAGCGCGAAAGCTCTTTTCGGAGAAAGGATTTGAAGGAGTGAGTATGGAGGACATCGCACAGGCCTCCGGTGTGCGCAAGTCATTGATTTATTATTACTTTCCAAGCAAAGAGGTACTTTTTGAAGAGATTTGGATTCAGATTATCGACGAACTAGAAAATGAGCTGTTCGCAGAAACAGAGAGTGACGGTAACATAACGCGTATGATTAAGAGGATTATCAGAAAATACATAGACTTTGTGATGAACAAAGAAGAGCTGAGTAAACTTATAGCCCGCGAGAGATTGAACGTCATGGAGAGTGAATCTCAGCTCAAGAGGGCAAAGACAAAGTACAGCGGATTTTTGAAGCGACTTGAGTTGTTATTTGAAAAGGGCCGGGAAGCGAACGTTTTGAACGATATAGAACCATCGACAGCTACTGAGCTTGTTACAACCGTGGGAGCGGTACACAGGAAAGGGATTCTACGAAACATCGAAGAGTTTTTACTCAAAGTTCTCCTTAAGGAAAGACCAGAGCATTAGTTGGATTTTTCTAAAAAATTGTAAAATCCAATTTTGGGCAAGCCTTACGGCTTGCCTTTTAGTTCGAAATTGAGGTTATGGTTGAGGGAGGTAAAAACACTATGGAAAATAAATCAGAAAAGTACAAAGTAGCGCTTTTATTTCTACTTCTTATGGGGTTGGTCAGTCTGTTCAGTGATATCACTTACGAAGGTATGCGAAGCATTATAGGACCGTACCTTGGGATGTTGGGGGCATCCGCGTTTCTTGTCAGTTTCGTGGCCGGTTTCAGCGAATTATTTGGTTACGGTATGCGTTTAATCTTTGGAAGAATCGTCGACAAGACCAAAAAATACTGGCTTTTCACGTTCATAGGTTACGGTATGAACCTCTTAGTTATCCCAACACTTGCCTTAACAAACCACTGGGCACCTGCGATTACGTTGGTAGTCTTGGAACGTTTAGGTAAAGCAATTAGAAAGCCGTCAAAGGACACGATTACTTCGTTTGTTGGTGGTCAGCTTGGATACGGAAAGACTTTTGCGATAGAAGAATTCCTTGATCAGATCGGCGCAACGGTCGGCCCGCTCTTTGTGAGTTTTTCGATCTCAAAGAATTTAACTTCTGGAAACTTGCAGGCTTATAAAACAAGTTTTGCGCTTCTTGCGTTCCCTGCGATCATAACTTTGGGAGTGCTGAGTATTGCAAAACTGTTCGTTCCATCACCCGAGAAACTTGAAAAGTCTTCTGAAGTAAAGGCAGAAAAGATCAGAGAGAGTAAGACTCTTCGATTTTACCTTCTAGCAATTGCTTTATTCGCATTCAGCTTTGCGGATTTCGCGTTGATAGGATTCCACGCTCAGGCACTAGACATTTTCTCTGCAAGTGTGATACCTTTGCTTTACGCGGCGGCAATGGCGATAGATGCGCTCTCGGCTCTCCTGTTTGGTTGGATGTTCGACAAAACGGGATTCAAAGCTATTGTTATACCCGTTTTCCTTTCTGCGTTTTATGGCCTACTCTCATTTTCTAGTGCCAAGGTTACGATATGGTTGGGAGTGCTTACATGGGGAATCGGAATGGGAGCTCAAGAATCGATATTTAAGGCTGCCATTGCTAAACTCGTTGCCAAGGAATCACGAGCTACAGCGTACGGTGTGTACAACACTGTTTTTGGCATTTCCTGGTTCTTGGGAAGCGCACTGATTGGTTTGTTGTACGAATACAACATTCAGCTCCTGAAATTCACCACTTTAGTACTCGGACTAGCTTCATTTGGGATATTTTACGCACTCGGCTCTAAAGTCTCCGAAGAATCGAAGTAAGAAACTTTACACAAAAAGCAAAAGGGGGCATAAGCCCCCGCAATTTTACCTTATTCAGTCCTTCTCAAGCCCTAAGCCTTATCTCCTCTTTGTAACACCTTGCTTTTTGTCGAGCCTCTTTTTGTACTCCGAATAAGTTTTCTGGCTGTCTTTTAAAAACTTTTGCAACTTTCTCTCGAACTCTTCTCTCTTTTGCTCGGCTTCAATTTCCTTTGGATCCCTTGTTTCTTTTGATGATTTTTCTTCCTTCAAGCTAATCTCCCACTTTCCGTCTTTACCTTTCCCTATTATCCGACCTTCGATTTCCTGTCCAACCTTGAGGAAGTCTTCAACTTTCTCAACATATTGGTTCGCAATCTTTGAAATGTGGATAAACCCCTTTTCTCCGTTCTCTAATTCGACGTTTGCTCCGAATTTTAGTAGCTCCGTTACTTTACCTTTTACCACCTGACCAACTTCCATAAAATATAACCCTCCTGAAAAGTTAAAATGTGCTGGAGAAATCGGTGGAATCAATACTTACCCTCAAACTTCTTCTTAAACTTCTGGACACGCCCTTCCGTATCAACGATCAGTCCCACACCTCCGCTTCCTTTGTAGAGTGGGTGGCAGTTGGAACAAACATCAATTCTCAGATGGTCTTTTGTGCTCCAAATTTTGTGCTCAGCGCCGCAGGCACACTTTACTGTCAGAAGTTTCATCTCTGGATGAATGCCTTTTTTCACTTTCACTCACCTCTCCGTAAGTTTTATTTGATTTTTGACATTTTTGAAAAACTCGACGGTAGTCTGAATCACGTTATATGATATCACTAATTTTCTAGATTTTCAAGTATTTAATTACTTCGTTATTCTAACTGTATAGACCCCACAATAATCTTTGAAAAGTTCGTAGTGTTCGGTGTAGAGCCAAGTGGTATAATTGTTGAGACTTAAGGCATGTTCAAAGTTTTCGGGAATGACTTGCACGGTAAGAGAATAGGGATGGAAAAGTTGTTGCCTGAAGGAAGGTACGAGATAGATTCAGTTCCGGTGACGAGCGAGCACAAAGAGCCGCTTTAGTAGCTGAAGCATGTAACGTATGGAGAACACAAGAGAAAATTAACAACGCGCACGCGTAGGAAAGTTTACAAGCTCAGAGACGGATGAAGGGGAATTTTAAGCAGAATATTTCAAAGTAACTTGAGGTGTATGACAATAACAGACTGATGAGCTTGATCAAGGTATCTAATCGACGTTCTTGAGGGAGAACCGAAGAAATGACAGATGGGGCGTGACAAACAGGATGGTGCGTACGATAAAGCTTTGGTATAATTGTTTTACGAACGAACCACAATGAACCTTGACTTTTAGGAGGTGTAATTTTGATATGTACGACGCAGCCGTAATTGGAGGAGGACCTGGAGGTTACGTGTGCGCCATTAAGTTGGCGCATTACGGAAAGAAAGTTGCTTTGATCGAGAAAGACCAACTTGGAGGAACGTGCACAAACTGGGGGTGCATCCCGACAAAGGCACTTCTAACAGCAACGCATTTACTCAGCGAGGCAAAAGAAAAGGCCGATAAGCTTGGGGTGAAATTGATAGTCGAAGGCTACGATTTCCAAAAAATCATGGCACATGCACAAAAGAGCGTAATGATGTCGAGAAAGGGAATAGAGTATTTACTCAAAAAGAACGATGTTGAGTTTCTTAAAGGCACCGCAGAAATTCTTGAAAAGGGAAAGATACAGATAAAAGAAACCGGGCAGATCATCGAGGCTCGAAACATTGTTCTTGCTCACGGTTCGGTACCGGTTATCTTTCCACCCTTCAACGAAGTCGAAGGAATTTGGACAAGCAACGATATTTTTACGATGCAGAGCGTACCGAAGAGCTTGCTTATCATCGGTGGTGGGGTTATCGGCGTTGAGTTTGCAACGTTCTTCAGCGCGCTCGATACGAAGGTGACCATTATCGAGTTAGCTGACCATATATTGCCTTCCGAAGATGCGGATGTTGCGGAAGAATTGAAGAAATCTTTTGTACGAAAAGGGGTTACAATTTACGAAAAGAGTAAGGTTACATCGATAAAGAAGACGGAGGAAGGTTACACTGTAGTTTTCGTTAACGAAAAAGGCACAGAAACCACCCTGAGCGCAGAAAAGGTACTCTTAGCCGTGGGACGAAAACCAAATATAACAGACGATGTCCGAGCGCTGGGTGTGGAAATTGACAGGGGAGTTAAAACCGATACGAGGATGCGAACAAACATCGAAGGCGTGTATGCAATCGGCGATATCAGGGGACAGATTATGCTCGCACACGTTGCAGCTTACGAAGGTGTGGTCGCAGCAAAGAACATCGCTGGCATCGAAGCACACATGGATTATTCGGCGGTCCCGTCAATCGTCTTTACGAACCCGGAAGTAGCTGCTGTCGGTCTGCGGGAGAAAGACACCAATCAAGAGGAGGTCAAGGTTTTTAAATTTCCTTTGTCGGCAAATGGAAGAGCTAGGACAATGCTCGAAAATCTTGGATTCGTGAAGGTAATTGCCGATAGAGCCAGCGATGTGGTGCTTGGAGTTACGATTGTCTCTCCCCACGCGACAGAGCTCATTATGGAGGGTGTCATCGCCGTGAGAAACAAGTTAACGGCTCATCAACTTGAGGAATCAATACATCCACATCCAACTTTGAGCGAGACGACACTTGGGGCCCTCGAAGGTATAGTGGACAAGCCGATACACCTTTAAATAAACCATCGGGAATTAAAGCCACAACCGTCGTGGTTGTGGCTTTTTCATTCAACAATCAACATCATAATATCGTTCACGTTTGTTCCAGTGGGGCCGGTTACCAAGAGATCACCAGCAAGTTTGAGAGCGGTGTGAGAATCGTTGTTGTCAAGCAACTGCTGGGGCGAGTATCCAGTTTTTCTTATCTTTTCGCATGTGTCCCCATCGACAATACCACCGGCCGCATCCGTTGGCCCGTCTGTCCCATCGGTTCCAAACGAGCAGAGAGTCACGCCTTTCATACCGTCCACTTCTATAGCAAACGCGAGGGCAAGTTCTTGGTTTCTTCCACCATTACCGCTGCCAGTCACATGTACCACCGTTTCTCCACCGGCAATCACCGCTGCAGGCTTTTTAATGGGACGATCGTAATTACTAATCTCCTTGGCAATCGCAGCAAAGAATCTTCCAGCTTCCCGTGCCTCACATGAAAGCTGCGTTGTTAGGACAATTACGTTGAATCCGAATCTTTCAAGAGAATTACGTGCCACTTCGCAGGCCTTTTGCACGTTTCCAACAATGTAAGTCTCAACGTTCGACAACTCTTTTGTTGTCTCCTGCAGAAGCACGTTTAAGAGTTGAGCTGAAATCTCTACATCATACCTCTCAAGGATTTCCAGTACCTGGTCCGTTGTGGTACCGTCTGGATACGCAGGTCCAGATGCTATCGTATCGAGACGATCTCCCAGAACATCCGAAAGAACGAGTGAAACTATCCTTGCAGGATAAACATGCTGGGCAAATCTCCCACCTTTGACTTTGGAAAGTCGTTTTCTTATGGAGTTAATTTCAACAATACCTGCACCGCTTTTTAACAACTGTACCGTTAATTTTTGAATGTCTTCGATTCCAACCCCATCCTGAGGCAACTCAAAAAGCGAAGAACCACCGCCTGAAACTAAGAAAAGTACCAAATCTTTTTCCGAAAGATTACTCGTGATCTCCAGAATCTTTTTCGTGGCCCTCAACGAATTTTCATCTGGGATAGGATGACCAGCTTCAAAAATTTCAACACCATCCAGATTACCTTCAGAGTGGCCGTACTTGGTGACAACTATACCCGTTTTTATACGTTCCCTCAAACTGTCCTTTGCAGCCTTTGCCATCCTCCAAGCGGCTTTTCCGATTGCAATAAGAATCATTTGCTCAAAATTCTTTAGTTTAGCCAGTTTTTCAATAGACTCACGAACGCAAGTGTATGGGTCGCATTCCTTTATTATTTCATCAACAACTCCTCTGAGAATCGCCTTTGGTTCCGTTTTCATCATCCCACCCTACCTGTGAACGAGCTTGGTAAAATACAAACTAAAAATCCCCCCTTGAGGGGGGACATTGATAGTTCAAACCTCAGTAAGGCGGATTAACTCACGGTCTTCTGAGCCTTGCGTACCGCTTTCGACCTGTCGGTGTAATGCGTATGGAGCAGATGGTGAGCAATGTGGCTGTTCGGCTTTCCTAGGAACTCCTCGTAGAGTTTTATGATATCTGGGTTCTCGTGCGACCTTCTGAGTACACTCATTTCGTCGATGCTGTAAATCGCAGCTGCGCGCTTCTTAAGGATGTCTGGGTCGAGGTTCTTCGGCTGTCCGCCACCACCGATACAACCGCCCATACAGGCCATGATCTCAACGAAGTCGTAATACCTTTTACCTTCTTTCATTTCTCTGAGTAGCTTCTTAACGTTGGCCATACCGTGTGCGATGGCAACTTTCAATTTTCTCCCATTGATATCAATCTCCGCTTCCCTTATTCCATCAAGACCACGTACCGGTTCAAAGACAAGCTTTGCGAGTCTCTGGCCAGTCAACACTTCATACGCGGTTCTCAGCGCAGCCTCCATAACACCACCGGTAACACCGAAGAGCGCGGCCGCGCCGGTTGATGTACCAAGTGGACTGTCGTACTGTTCTTCTGGCAAATTCACAAACGGTATGCCTTTGAGTTTGATGAGTTTTCCGAGTTCTCTTGTTGTGATGACGTAGTCGGTCACCTTTATTCCATCAACCAATTGCTGTGGTCTGGTGATTTCATCCTTCTTCGCTGTACATGGCATCACCGAAACCATCACGATATCCTCAGGTTTCACGCCAATCTTTTGCGCAAAATACGTCTTGACAACACTGCTCATCATCTGTTGCGGTGATTTTGCTGTTGAGAGGTGTTCTCGAAGTTCCGGCCATTCTTTCTCCATCTCGTTCACCCAACCTGGACAACAGGAAGTGAACATTGGGAATCTACCACCCTCTTGGAGCCTGTGAATAAGCTCGTAGCCTTCCTCCATTATCGTTAAGTCGGCGCCGAAATTTGTGTCAAAAACGTAATCGAATCCGAGCCTTCTCAACGCCGCTACCATCTTACCAGTGCTAACCGTTCCAGGTTCCATGCCAAATTCTTCTCCAATAGTCACTCTAACAGATGGGGCCGTTTGCGCCACGTAAACTTTGCCGGGTTCCTTGTTGTTGAGCATCTTCCAAACTTTTTTCCAATCCGGCGTTTCATAGATAGCACCGACCGGACACAAGTACGCACACTGTCCGCAGCTGATACAGTTTGTTTCATAAACCGGAATACCGAATTCAGTCTCCGGAAGCGTCTCGTAGCCACGCTCAACCATTGAATATATGTTCATTCCCTGGATTTCACTACACACACGCACACATCTCTGGCATTTAATACACTTCGAAAGATCGCGGTTAATGGATGGACTACTAATATCTATTTCTTTTTCCTTCGCAACGTTGACACCAAATATCGGTTGGATATCGTACATGTGAACCAGCTTCTGGAGCTCGCACCTTCCATCAGCCTCACAGTACATACATTCGTGAGGATGGTTTGCCATAATAAGGGAGAGATTGAACTTCACAGCACTTTCGACACGTTCGGTGTTCGTCTTTATCTTCATTCCATCGGCAACTTTTGTTGTACAAGCCGGTTGTAATGTCCTTGCACCTTCGATCTCAACAACACATATCCTACAAGCTCCTATTGGCTCAAGCTCCGGGTGATGACAAAGGGTAGGGATTTTGTAACCGAGTTCCCAAGCAACCTCAAGAACAGTTTTGCCTTCCTGCACTTGGTACGGTTTGTCGTTGATGTAGATAGTCACCATCGGCCCCACACCTCCGAAATAAAATTAAGATTATAATCTGCCTTCTTAAACACCACCATAATAGTCAATAATTTCCTTTCTTATTTTACCATAAGGATAAAAATTTCACAAGCATCGATTGTACATCGAATAACACTTCTTTCGATGATTTCCGCTCCAAATCACCTTTCGTTTGCGTTATTTTTCCAATTTGTAATCCACAAAGAAAACCCGAAAATGTCTTCGCAATAATTTGTGATATAATTCCCAATGTAGACGAAGTACAGGATTTTATCGTATAATGAATTTGAAAATAACTAAGTTGTGACTAAGTTTAGTAAACGTCTTTTGAGAAGTTTGCGGAAGGGGGGAGAGCGGTGAAACGTTTAGGTGATTTGTTAGTTGAGAAGGGACCGTTTTCGGAGATACTCATTGGGAATCACGCACTCGTTCGAGCGATGATTGAAAGTGGTGTGCAGGTTGTGACTTCCTATCCAGGTTCACCAACACCAGAGATTGCCGAAGCGATTTTGAGTATACCTTCTGACAAGAACCCTTTATACTTTGAGTTTTCAACCAACGAGAAGGTTGCACTTGAAGTAGCCTTTGGTGCGGCGGTAAATGGTAGAACATCGTGTGTGTTTTTCAAAAGTGTTGGGATGAACGTTGTTGCCGATTCGTTCGTTCAGTTAAGCATGATGGAAATTCCCGGCGGAATGGTTATTGTTATAGGCGATGACCCCGGTGCAAACAGTTCACAAAATGAGCAGGATAATCGTCATTACGCACGTATGGCTTACACTCCCGTTTTTGAACCGAAGGATGCACAAGAGGTTTACGACATGTTTAAAGCGGCGGTCGAATATTCTAGGGACTTGCGTTCTCCTGTAATAGTCAGACTCACAACCCACACGGCTCATTATAAACAGAGGGTAAATTTTGGGACTTACGTTCCAAGGCAACTTCCCCCCGCACTTTTTGATCCAATATCTTTCGGACCTTACATTCCAATAGCTGAAAACGTACCCGTTATGAAACGAAGAGCAATTGAAAAGTTACGGAAATGGGCCGAAATTTCGGAACGTTTCGCGTACGCGATTGGTTCAAAAAACAAACGCGGTATCATCACCGCGGGCCTACCGTTTTTATCCCTCTTAGATGTGCTAGGAGAGAAGGTTGGGGATGTTGATATTCTTAGGCTCGGAATGGTCTACCCACTCCCGCGAAAGGCGATAACAGAGTTCTTAAGGATGCACGAACAGGTGATGGTGCTCGAGGAACTCGACGATTTTATTGAACAAACCGTGAAGGCTATAGCTTTCGAGGAAAGATTGGACGTCAAGATTTTTGGAAAGCTGGACATAGATGACTGGATCGGTGAGTACACCCCAGAAAAGGTGGCAAAGGTACTCTCAAAGACGTGGCCAGATTTGGTGCACCTTCCAAAACGCATCGATTCTATCAGAATAGTAAAGCGTCCACCACAGCTGTGTCCAGGCTGTGGACACAGGCCGGTCTTTTATGTGCTTTCCAAGATACTTAAAGATAGCGATATCTCCGTTGCCGATATTGGTTGCCATACGCTCGGTTTCTTGCCCCCTTACAATGTAGGTCAAGTTCTGCTATCGATGGGGCATTCCGTGAGTACAGGTGCTGGGTTAAGCTTAATGAACAACTCAAGGCGCGTTATCGCACTCCTCGGTGATTCAACGTTCTTCCACGCCGGCATTCCTGGGATTGTAAACGCGATTTTCAACAACCATAAACTGACGTTAGTAATCATGGAAAACGGGACAACGGCAATGACCGGTCATCAGGATCATCCAGGAAAGAAGATAAAGATAAGAAATCTTTTGGAGGCAATCGGTGTCAAGTACATCTGGGAAGTGGATACTTACCAGCAGGATAAGCTCGAAGAATACCTGCGAGCGGCACTTGAAGCTCCTGAGTTCAGTGTTGTGATCGCAAAACATCCATGTATGTTGAAATTCACAAGGGAGCGTAGGAAGAAAGGCATCGTAACGGCATCTAAGCTGAGGATAACAAGCAGGTGCACGTTGGCTCGCGTTTGTGTTTCAAACTTCGCTTGCCCGTCCTTCCAAATTGGAGAAGACGGTCGCATATTCGTTCACAGAGATCTGTGTATCGGCGATGGATCGTGCATGGTAGTTTGTCCATCCGGTGCCCTTGAACTTGAGAATTCACCTGTAAGTGGTGGTGATGTGAGATGAGGAGTTTTTCTATATTCTTGATAGGTGTTGGAGGGCAAGGAATCGGGTTACTGAGTGAAATCATCGCAAGGGCAGTTGACTACAGTGGCCAGAAAGTCCTTGGAGTGGATACGCATGGCCTTGCACAGCGAGGTGGAGTAGTTTCTTCGCACATAAAGATAGGGGAAGTACATTCTCCCCTGGTGATTCCGGGTGATGTTGATCTGGTAATCGCACTCGAACGACACGAAGCCTTGCGCGGATTGTCATACTTGAAACCCAGAGGAACGTTGGTTTATTACGACACTTCCTGGCAGCCTCTTCCCGTCCGACTTGGACGAGAAATGGAAGTTACTAGCGAAGAAATTCAAGATGCTTGTAACGGTAACGGCGTTCGAGTTTTTAGGGTTTGGATGGAATTACCGGATGCGCGTATGCAAAATATCGCTCTCTTAGGTGTGGTGGCGAAATATTCGCTTATTCCAAACGTCTTGAAGGAACACTACTTAAGAGCTATGGCGGATATGATGAGCAACAAGGTCTACGAAGCCAACCTAGTCGTTTTCGAACGTTCTATGGAGGTGTTCTGAGATGAATCTCAGAAGAAAACAAAACGGAGAAGTGTGCATAGTGCTCAGCGGTGCAGCTGGGCAGGGTATACAGACGGTTGAACATGTGTTCACACGTATTGCGAAAGATTCGGGTTTCCATGTTTTTGCAACTAAGGAGTACATGTCCAGGGTGCGTGGTGGGAACAATTCCACGTCCATAAGGATTTCTGAGCGTCCGGTGAAAGCTTATGTGGATAGAATCGACATCCTTGTTCCGCTGAACGATAACGCGCTTGAAAGACTTAGGGACAGGATAACAAGCGAAACGATTATCCTCGGGAACGAGAAGTACGTTCGCGGTGAAAGGAACGCACTGGTGGTAAACTTCGAAGAGATTGCGGAGAGTTTTGGAAACAAGATTTACGAGAACTCCGTGGCAATCGGTGTTCTTTCCGGAATCATCGGCGCACAAGAGGAGGCTCTCGTGAAACATATCACCGCTTATTTTTCTAGGAAGTCCGAGGACGTTGTTAAGGCAAACGTTAACGCAGCCTTGAAGGGTTTGGAAATCGGTCGAACTCTCGGACTGAGATTCGAATTAATTCCGTCGCAAGAGGTCAAATCGCATTATTTAATGGCAGGTTACGAAGCGGTAGCACGAGGCGCGATAGCTGGGGGCTGTAACTTCATCTCTTCGTACCCAATGTCACCAGCAACTACCGTATTTACCGAGCTTTCAAGGTTATCGAAAGAGTACGGGATTCTCGTCGATCAGGCCGAGGATGAAATTGCTGCCGCGAATATGGCGATCGCAGCTTGGTACGCTGGTGCACGTGCGTTGGTTTCCACTTCTGGCGGGGGGTTTGCATTGATGACTGAGGCAATAAGCTTAGCCGGCATGATAGAAACCCCCATTGTGGTACACCTTGGCCAAAGACCAGGTCCTGCAACGGGGCTTCCGACAAGAACCGAACAAGGCGATTTGAATTTGGTTCTCCATGCCGGACACGGTGAGTTCCCGCGGGTAATCTATGCACCGGGAAACCTGTGCGAAGCTTACGAACTAACAGCAAGAGCTTTTAACATTGCTGACAAGTATCAGATTCCCGTTTTTGTTTTAACCGATCAGTACTTCCTTGATTCGTTTTACAACGTGGAAACCATGCCCGATGCAAAGATTGAGCGTTACGTTGTTAAAACTGATGAAAATTACCGTAGGTACGAAATCACTGAAAGTGGAATTTCACCGCGCGGGATTCCCGGTTATGGAACTGGATTGGTGAGAGTTGATAGCGATGAACATGATGAGTACGGCCACATTACGGAGAGCGCGCAAGTCCGCAAAAGGATGGTCGAAAAGAGGCTGAGAAAGCTCAAGTACATGTTGGAAGATAGCGTTCCTCCCAAACTCTTTGGCCCGGAAAACTACGAATATTTACTAGTTGCTTGGGGATCCACCCAGTTGGTTTTAAAAGAGGCCGTTGAACTACTGAACGATGAACTGAAATTGAATATCGCTCTACTGCACTTCTCCCAAGTTTACCCTGTGCATCCATCGATTACCGATTTTATTGAAAAGGCGAGGAAAACTATCTTCTTTGAAGGCAACGCAACAGGTCAATTTGCGAACCTTTTGAAATTGGTTTTCGGAATCCACACCGACGAGCGTATCCTTAAGTACGACGGTTTCCCGTTTTCCGTGGAGGAAGCTGTTGAAAGGATACTTGGAGTGGTCGGAAGACTTCGGAGGGAGGATGAGTAATATGTTCGACCCAAAAATCTACGATATTCCGGGAGCGGACATTGCATGGTGTCCAGGTTGTGGAAACTTTGGTATAATCAACGAGCTAAAGACTGCGCTTGCACAACTTGAATTACCTCCACATCGTGTGGTCATCGTTTCGGGAATTGGTCAAGCGGCAAAGATGCCACAGTACGTCAGGGCTCACATGTTCAACGGTTTGCACGGACGTTCGTTACCGGCAGCTGTGGCTATAAAGATGGTCAATCCCGAACTCGTGGTCATTGCGGAGAGTGGTGATGGCTGTACTTATGGTGAGGGAGGCAATCATTTCATTCATACAATAAGAAAGAATCCGGATATAACGAACGTAGTTCACGATAACCAAATTTACGGGCTAACTAAAGGACAGGCTTCACCAACAACTGCACGTGGACAAGTCACGACACTGCAGTTTGACGGAGTTCCAGTTGATCCATTCAATCCAGTAGCCGTCGCGGTAGCTCTTGATGCTTCGTTTGTAGCTCGAAGCTTCTCTGGTAATTTCAACCTGACGGTTGAGCTGATCAAGATGGCCATCAAACACAAAGGGTATGCACTTGTTGATATACTCCAGCCGTGCGTCACATTTAACAAGGTCAACACGTACCAGTGGTACAGGGAGAACACTTATCTCTTGCCAGATAACTATGACCCGAGGGACAGGGAATGGGCCTTCAAAGTAGCAACTGGTACGTCAAAACTTGCACTTGGTGTTATCTACATGAACCCGAATCGGCCGGTGTACGAAGAACAACTCGCACCTTACATGACGGATAAAACACCCGTTGCTTTTAGGGGGTTGGAAGTATGAGTAAAATGATTCCCAAGTTCGTGCTTATGGATGAGGAAGGTAAGGAATTCAATTGGACGAATTTACTCGGTAAATACTCCGTAGTTTACTTCTATCCAAAAGCGAACACGCCAGGATGCACAATGGAGGCTTTGGATTTTTCAAGTCTTATAGATGAATTTGGAGGAAACATTGTAGGCATCTCACCCGATACGTGCAATACCATTGCGAATTTTAAATCCAAGAAAGGCTTGAAAGTTAAACTACTTGCCGATCCAGAAAAACAGGTCGCCGAGAAATTTGGTGTTCTAAAAGACGGGAAACTCATCCGCTCCACGTTCATCGTCGATCCATGGGGACGTATAAGACGAGAATGGGTAAAGGTTAACGTCGTCGGTCATGCACAGGAAGTATTGAAAGAATACAGAAAAATCATTGCAGAAGACCAAGAATTAAATGAAAGCATAATCCTAAGACGCGCATATCGAGGAATTTCTAACAAACCTATCCCAAAGGAAGTTCTCCAAAAACTGATAGAAGCGGCCCACTTGGCTCCCTCGTGTATGAATAAACAACCGTGGAGGTTTATTGTGGCTAATAGTAAGGAGACGCTTGAAAAACTGCATGAAACGCTCTCGGGTGGAAACTATTGGATGAAAAACGCTCCAGCTATCATCGTGGTTTACACGAAGGATGAGTTTGACTGCCAACTTTCAAACGACAGGAACTACGCTCTCTTCGATACCGGAATGTCCGTTGGAATGCTCCTGGTTCAAGCAACACAGATGGGATTGGTGGCACATCCAGTTGCAGGGTACGATCCTGTTAGGGTCAGGGAACTGCTAAAAATCGATGGTACGGTGATTACCCTTATCGCGGTTGGATATTGGGGAGATTTTGAGTCACTGAACGAAAAACACCTTCAACTGGAATTTTCTCCACGAAGCAGAGTTCAAATCGACGACATTGCTAAATTCTTGTGACTTGATATTCCGCTGGACTTTGTGTAGAATAATTTCCGAAAAATCAATAGTCCCGATTCCCGGAGGGGAGCTCCTATGATGCGGGGCTGAGAGGAGGGAGTCAATCCCTCGACCCTTCGAACCTGATCCGGGTAATACCGGCGGAGGGACCGGGAAGAACGACAAAGTTAGAATTGTTCCCTCCGCTTTTGGAGGGTTTTTTATTTGCAAAGCATGCTCAATCCGTTGTTCAGGAGGTGGCTTAACATGAAGAAGTTGGTATTAGTACTGGTACTAAGTATGCTCACTACTTCCTTTGCAGCACAGTTAGTGATTTACACGTCAGACAGCTTTGCTGGAGGAATTGCCAAGGTTGTCATCCCGAAATTTGAGCAGATGTACAAATGCAAGGTAAAGGTTGTGAGCTTTGGCTCGATGGGTGACGTACTCGCCAGACTTATAGCCGAGAAAAACACTCCGAGGGCGGATGTCGTCGTCGGTTTGAATCAACAACAACTTTCAAAAGCTATAGCCGAGGATTTGCTCGAAAAGTTTAGACCGGTGAATTCCAAACACATCACGTACCGTGCACTCGTAACGGATTATGGAACGGTCTACGACTACGGTGCACTTTCGATGATATACAATGTTGAAAAGATCAAAAATCCACCGAGATCTTTCTGGGACCTCATCAAACCTGAATACAAAGGTAGATTCGTTCTCATCGATCCTCGAACGTCGAGCACAGGTCTTGCCTTCTTTATGTGGACTATAGCAGCTCTCGGTGAAGAAGGTGCGTTCGAATTCTGGAACAAAGTGAAAAACAATGTGCTCACCTTCACCAGTGGTTGGAGTGCCGCGTTCAAGATGTTGGAAACCGGTGAGGCAGATATGATAGTAAGTTACGCAACAGATGGAGCTTATAGCATGCATAGGTACGGTACTATAAAGTACATGCCGGTTATTTTTGAAGAGGGAGCTTACGTACTTGAGGAATACGCTTCCGTTGTCAAAGGAGCAAAGAACAGTGCGCTTGCACGAGCGTTTATAGAATTCATGCTAACACCAGATTTTCAAAGAGAAGTGCCACTTAACCAATGGATGTACCCGGTTATTAATGTGGAACTCCCTGAGGTATTTAGAAAGTACGTTCCGCAGCCAAAGAAAATACTCAAGTTGCCTTCAGATATAAACAAGAGGCTTGACGAACTTCTGAAAAGATGGGAAAGCACCGTAATAGGCTAAACTAATCAAGCCCAACTTGTTGAACGCTCCCACCGAAAACCGGGTCTAAAGAATTGTGAGGCACTTTAACGGTACTTTATCTTGTGTGTCCTTTCGTTACAGCCACGTAGTACGTTTGCACGTCGAGTAAACGGGTGGTGGGAGCGTGTTGTTTTCAAAGAATTCCTGTACCTACCTTTTTATCCTGGTCTTATTCTTGGTCTTAGTTTTTTCAGGCATCGTCCAGCCAGCAGAGATGATAGTAAAGGTCGGCTTTCTTCTCGGAAGCCCATACGCCTTCTGGAGTGCATCAAGCCTGATTGGCATCGACGTAGATATTTGTCGGCTACTCTCGAGGGAGATGAAGTATCACTTCGAGTATTACGTCTTGCCATTCAGCGCCCTTGATCCACTTGTTTTGAAATCTTTAAGCCTTGACCTTGTGGTTGGTGGGATTCACATCACTGAGGAGAGAAAAAAGGTATTTACGTTTTCCGCACCGTACTTACAGTCCGGCTTGGCAATCGTTTTGAGGAAGGGTATCAAATGGGATGGAAACGTCGAACATGTCAGGTTCGCGGTCAAAAAGGGAGCAACCGGTGAGATGATAATTCGCGAGTGGTTGAAAGCCGGAAAAAGGGTCGGATACGAAGCCCTCGTTTCCAACCAAGAAATACTAACAAAGCTCTTACTCGGGCAAGTTGACGCGGCATTTTTTGATTACATCAATGCACTGTACCTCAGCAAAAGTTATGGCCTGCAGGTTTGGCCAAAGTTGGTTTATGAGACCCAGATCGGCTTTGTCGTACTCAAGTCAGAACTCTTGAACCGAATAAACGATCTGATATCCAAGAAAAGCACGGAGATAAAAAACATCGTAATGCGATACGTTGGTAGTTATTAGCACTTATGTGAAAAAAGCCCAATCCCCCGAACGGATTGGGCTCTTTGATATTAAACTAACTTTATTTTATATCATCCTGGAACCTTGGAAGAATCTCAAACACATCCTTGTACAGATACATAATTCCAGTTACACTTATAGTTTGGCCTTTCTTGAGGTTTTTCGTGGAAATGTTCGCTTCCTTTCTCAGGTAGATAAGTATTTCGAAGTAGTCTGTCTTAACTGTAAATTGGTATCCTTGTATATCCACAATCTGACCTGTCACTGTTACAAGTTGCGACAAAAGACTGTTGAATAATTCTCCTATTTTTTGTTTTGTCAGAGTGCCTTTCTTTGCCTCCTCTGCGAAAAGTTTGTTCAGATCAACAGGTTTAACTTCTGCTTTCCCGATAATCTCCACTTTATCTGGGAGGATTTCCAGTATTCCGTAGTAAATTTTAGTTTTTCCACTTACCCGTATAGCGTCACCAATCTTAAGCTCCGGAAGATTTCCGTAGATCATGATTCCAGCGGTTCCATCCTGGATCCAGGTAGTTTTATTCATCAATGCACCTGGTGCAACCAAAACCACTCCTGTTGCTTCCACGGTTTCTCCCTCTTTGAGCTGGTAAATTTGCAAGATAGGTATAACACTTTGAGCAAACAACAAGGTTCCCATGAAAACGAATGTAAGAACAAGAATGGCAGCAACAAACCGTTTACAAAGCACAATCTCAACCTCCTCATTAAAGAATATACGTGAAATTCACAACTCATCAGTTTCCAACCACAACAATCTCCCAGGGTGCCCTAATCAATATGGTAGGCTTTCCTTCATCATTCCACAACTCACCATAAAAGCGTACTCTTCGGCCTCTAAGGT
>Ga0105163_1000687_pt1 | contig 19550 bp, 14 predicted proteins | sample JNZ110809AmetaG_FD_81531 | JGI IMG/M metagenome (GOLD analysis project Ga0105163, IMG submission 81531) | Hot spring microbial communities from Jinze hot spring, China to study Microbial Dark Matter (Phase II) - JNZ 110809A | ecosystem: Environmental > Aquatic > Thermal springs > Hot (42-90C) >... | reverse complement strand
GTGCTCAATCAACCCCGCATATTAAAATTGATGTTCAGGATATCGGATGCGACTTTTTCGTCGCCTCTGGACACAAGATGCTTGGTCCAACTGGAATTGGATTTCTATATGCACGCCGTGAAATTCTAGAAGAAATGAATCCATTTCTCTACGGTGGGGATATGATAAGCACTGTTACAACAGAAGGTGCAACATGGAACGAACTTCCGTGGAAATTTGAAGCTGGAACGCCAAATGTGGCTGGTGGAATTGGACTTGGTGCAGCGGTTGATTATCTTCAAAACATAGGGATGGATAAAGTTTTTGAACACGAGAAAGAACTTTTGAATTATGCGTTTGAAAAGATGTGCGAAATTCCTGATATTGAAATTTACGGACCAAGGGAAAATCGCCTTGGCGTGATTTCATTTAACATCCGTGGCATTCATCCTCACGATGTCGCCGGGGTTCTTGATCAACACGGAATAGCGGTTCGTTCTGGAAATCATTGCACACAGCCACTTCTGGCGCGACTTGGGGTTGATAACACTGTGAGAGCAAGTTTTTATATTTACAACACTTTTGAAGAAATTGACAGATTTATTGAGGCATTGAAAAAAGCGGTAAAAATTTTCAAAAAATAAAATTCCAAAAATGGCTCTGCGCTTTCCAATTTATCTTGACAATCATGCAACTACGCCCGTTGACCCGCGCGTTCTTGAAGCAATGCTTCCGTATTTTACTGAAAAATTTGGCAATCCCGCAAGCCGTCAGCATCAATTCGGATGGGAAGCTGAATCCGCTGTTGAACTTGCAAGAAAACAAATCGCAGAGCTCATCAACGCAAATCCAAAGGAAATAATTTTCACAAGCGGAGCAACCGAATCAATAAATCTTGCTCTCAAAGGGGTTGCGCTTGCTTACGCTGAAAAAGGAAAGCATATAATCACAACTCAAATTGAGCACAAAGCAACGCTTGACACATGCAAGCGACTTGAAAAAATTGGATTCAAAATTGATTACCTCCCCGTTGACAAATACGGTGTGGTTGATCCAGACGAGATAAAAAAGCGAATTACTTCCGAGACAATACTTGTAAGTGTGATGTTTGCGAACAATGAAATTGGAACGATTGAACCAATTGAAGAGATTGGGAAAATTTGTTCTGAAATGAATGTTTTATTCCACACCGACGCAGCACAGGCGCTGGGCAAAGTCCCGATTGATGTTCAAAAACTTAACATTGACCTTATGTCTGTCTCCGCCCATAAACTTTATGGTCCAAAAGGAATCGGAGCACTTTTCATAAAAAAGAAAACACCAAAAATAAAAATTGTCCCAATCATTGATGGCGGTGGACATGAAAATGGATTAAGATCAGGAACGTTAAATGTCCCTGGGATAGTTGGCTTTGGGAAAGCTTGTGAAATAGCAAAACTTGAAATGAAAAATGAAGCAGAAAGAACAAAATATCTGCGTGATAAACTTCAAAATGGAATAATGAATAAACTTGAAGATGTCTATCTAAACGGTCACCCAACACAAAGATTGCCAAATAATTTAAATTTAAGTTTTTACGGAGTTGAAAGCGAAGCAATTCTTATGGGAATGAAAGAGGTTGCACTATCAACTGGCTCGGCTTGCTCTTCCGCAAGCGTTGAAAAATCACATGTTTTAAAAGCAATCGGATTAAACGATGACCTTATCTCAAGCGCAATAAGATTTGGCATCGGAAGGTTTAACACGGAAGAAGAAATTGATTATGTCATAAATCGCATCGTTGAAGTTGTAAATCATTTGCGAAGTATTTCGCCGAAGTATAAATTGAAAAAAGAGATAACAAAACTCTAAAACAAAACCTGAAATTGAACCGATGAAAGAGATGAAGGAAGTGAAAATCCTTCAGGATAATTGGGAAGAATTTTTAAACTTTATGAAGCAGCGTTATCCACTTTATCACTTGTCAAATGTTTTCGTCCGTGACATTGAATATGCGATAATTGATTATTTTCTTAACAAAGGAAGAAAAATAAGTTTTTCAGAGGCGGAATATCTGGCGCAAAAGTTTTCAGAATTCATGGTTGAAAAAGGAATTTTTAAAACCGTGAAAAATGAGTATAACAGGGTATGGACATTAAATTACCCTGCGTTTAAGAAACAAAGCGTTCAAAAAGAAGGAGAAACAAAAACTTAACATCGGAGGATTAAAATGAGTCAGATAAATCAGGAGCAAATTGAAAAAATAAAAATCACAGATAGAGCAGCTAAAGAGATCAAACAGATAATTCAGGAAAACGAAATACCCAGCGATTATGCTTTGAGAGTTGGAGTAAAAGCTGGTGGTTGCTCTGGTTTCACTTATGTTTTGATTTTTGATGAAGTAAAAGAAAATGACATCGTCTTCTTTTCAAACGGAATTAAAGTTACAGTTGACCCGAAAAGTTTATTTTATCTTGAAGGGACGGAGCTTGATTTTGTGGATAGTTTAATGGGTCGTGGCTTTGTGTTTCATAATCCAAATTCAACAAGAAGTTGCGGTTGCGGTCATTCATTCTCCGTTTAAAATTAAGAATGGTGAAGCTATGATCTCAAGGCGAACATTTTTGAAAAAAGTTGGTTTGACAGTTTTGACTTTGCCATTTTTGAAATTTTCAAATCTTTTTTCACAAACAAAACAAAAAAAGGAGGTAAAAATGCCTTACGAAGCCAAAAACTTTGATCATCTCCTCGGAACGCCTGGTTTCAGCGATCAACTTTTGAAAAATCACTTTACACTTTATCAAGGTTATGTGACAAATACGAACAAACTTGCAGATATACTTGCACAGATGATTAAAGAAGGAAAAGTTGGAACACCAGAATATGCTGAATTGAAGAGAAGATTTGGATGGGAATTCAACGGAATGCGACTTCACGAGTATTACTTTGGAAACATGATCAAAGGTGGCAAAGAACTTGACAAAGGTTCGGCATTTTACAAAAAATTAACCGAAGATTTCGGTTCGTATGAAAACTGGGAAAAAGATTTTAAATCAACTGGAGGAATGAGAGGTATTGGCTGGGTTGTCCTTTACCTTGATCCAGTTGCAAACAGATTGTTTAACACTTGGATAAATGAACACGACCTTGGGCATCTTGCTGGTTCAATCCCGCTTTTAATTATGGATGTCTTTGAACACGCTTATATGATTGACTACGGTTTGAAGAAAGCAGATTATATTGAAGCATTTTTCAAGGCGATTGACTGGAGCGTAGTTGTTAACAGATTTAACAACGCACCAAAGGTAACGCTCTAAAAACAAAGGCGGTCTTTACGACCGCCTTTTTTATTTCAAAAACTATATTTCACCCTCAAATATACCTCGTCTCTATCCTTGATCCTCCCAAACATCGTTCTGCCTTTACCATCAATCAATCTTCCACCCAAAGAAAACTCAAAATTATCAATCGGACTATAACTTATCTGCGGATTGTAAATGAAAGCATAATTGTTTCTAACATCGCTCAAACGCTTGAACTCAATCCCACCGCTTAAAAAGTTAAATTTAAGTTTGTCGTCAAAAAATTTTTTCTCAACATTGAAAACTAAATAGTTTCTCAAATTCCCACGCCCACGCTCGTGCAAAAATCCGTGAAGATATTGCATGTTCAAATAAACGCCATTTTTAAAACTATAATCCATCCCCAAAACAAAACGAGTGTAATTTTTTTCTTCAAGAATGTCGCTTGAATAAATTATGCTTTCACTTCCCAAGCGATACAAAACATATTCAAAAACAACTTTCTCTGGGAAAAAGACACCTGCTTCACCCCACACACCAACTCCACCAAGATCACCAGCAAAATCAAAACCAACTATTTTCATCTTCGGAAATATCAAAATAACTGAATCCAACGAACTCAAAGTTAAATCACTTACGAAAACCTTTTTCAATATCGGAATATCATCTCTACCTTGCACATAACTTAACGAAAAATCAAAACCAGAGATATTGGTTGAAATTTTCAATCCAAATCTTGAAGCGTCTTTTAGAGTCGGTTCTGGATTTTTTATAAAAATTTTTTCTCTTATCAAATTTAATTGTTTTTCATCTGTCCCGAAGGAAAATTCATCAGCAAATATATCAAGCCAATCACCTCTTGGCAAAACTGCTGGAGTAAATGTCGGGATAAAAACACCTGTAAAGGTAAAATTACCAGCATATACGGAAAGTTTCACCGAATTTGAGCCAAGATGTCTTCCGTAGTCCCATATATCTTCAAGATCGTCTGGATTCAAATTATCAGTTGGATTGAGTTTATCAGCAGTTCCCCACGCTATTCTTTGTCTTCCAATCTTTAGATCAACATTTTCAAAGATAAATCCCTTAACATCAACATACGCCTCACGAAGGTCAATGTTCAAAGGTTCAACTTTATCCTTGTCAATTAAATCAAATAATTTATTTGCATCACTTGAGCCAAAATTTCTAAACCATAACTCTGAATAGAACTTAACATTATCAAGCACAACTTCCCCTGTTAAATCAAGCCGATATTCCTCCCACGAAATTTTCTTATCCTTCCATCTTAATCTGTCATCCGCCTGAATATAGCCACCAATTTTTAGGTTCTGTGAATTTGTGATGTTGAAAAAAATTAAAACTAAAATTATGAACTTTTTCAACCTCATTTTTAAATTTGCTACTTTGTTTTAAATGGCGGATTCCATCCTGACTTTTCCCATTTTGAAAGTTCAAGCCGAACAACCCCAAGAAATGTGTTAAAAGTTGCTTTGATCGGAACTCTTGCCCAATCGTCCGAAAGCCAACCGCTGAACTCTCCCGTTATTCCCGCAAGTTCTTTGCTCACAAATGGAGCATAACCGCTGAATTTAATTGTCCTAATCTCCGAATCAAACGAATTAACCTTGACATCTTCTCTTCTTTCCGAAAAGTCAAATTTAACTTTTTCAACCCTTACAACGAAAGGCGGAAATTCAACTTTTTCCTCCGTCGCAAATAAAAGTGGAAGATAAACCACAACACCTGTCCCGCACAACTTCCTCGCAACGAAGAAAGCAGTTATTCCCTGATAATATCTGTCAGGATAAATTATTGACCTTTCGCCCTTGAGATTCCCATTTCTTACATCAACCTGTCGTGCAACCAGATATTCCCTGTTTCTTTCAAAAGCCGTCTTCAAAGGAATTCCATCTTTCATCTCATACACAAAAAGAATTGCATCATACAAAGAATCTTTATGAAATTTGCTTTCAAAAGCATAATCAACATTTACAAAAAAGATGTATGGATTTGACTTAACCTGAATCCACGAATAAATGCTATCGCCCTCAACCTTTGTAATAACCCTTATCTTGCCAAGATTCAAAAATTTCCAATAAACATCATATTCAAGATATTCCGAACTAAATTTGAAATCGTCAGCAAAAGCAAAACCACAAAGAAGAAATGTCAGAATTAAAATTTTCTTCATTCACCTTTACAGATTTCTTACTGTGAAAATATCATCGCTCAAATTTGTGTCAAATTTAATATCGTCAAGAACCATTCTCGTTGTGTGATTTTTCTTAACATCTTTCATTTCTGTCTCAAATGCAACCCAGTAATTCCCAACTTTCTGGATTTTTCTCCTCGTCAAAATTTTATACAAATTTCCTGCCTTATCATAATACTCAATTTTCTCTGGATAGAAATTGTCGGTTCTAACATACATCACAAGTTTTGAATAATCGCTTGTCCTTCCTTCTCTTGGAGTAAGGTTTAAAACATAATGCGACTCATCTTTCCTCAAAAATTCTGGCTTCCATTTTTCAGAATATGTCAATGCTTCCATATCTTCATAAGTAAAATCAGTGCCAGCGAAATTTTGATTTTTGATGTGTGAAGCAATGCGTCTGCTCTTTTTAAATGCTGGCAGATAAACATAGTTCACATCATCTGGAAGAGATAAAAATCCGATGCCACGAATATCTGCTGGCTCTGTGAATTTTACCAATCTCTTATGCGTGCCCTTTTGATACATCAACGCTTCACGATAACTTTCTCTGCCGTTTTTATCAATCAAAATGACTTTTGCTTTATAAAACTGATCTTTCGGGGCGTAGGTTACCTCGTCAACCTTTTTCAAAATTTCATCCGCAGTAAGTTGAGCAAATGAAGTATTCCACAAAAGTGAAAAAATTAACAGAACAATAAGCCACATTTTTCCACCGCAGATTTTATTTTTGATTTATTTCAGCAAAAACTTCTCTTTCTATTTTTTCCGCCTTTAATTTTTCAAGAAACTTTGGCTTAAAAATCAAAATTATCGTTGGCATTAAAATCAATGTCGCACCGCCTGAAAGAAACATCGTTAGCAAAATCATAATCCCGAACCTTTGAAGTGGAATCACGCTTGCGAAAACAAGCACAAAAAATCCAAGTGCAACAGATAGAACATTTATCAAAATAGCAATTCCCGTTGTGCCAAGAACTTTGCTTATCGCCATTTCAAACGAATCACTTTCTTTAAGTTCAACTTTCAACCTGTTCATAAAGTGAATTGAATAATCAATCCCCATCCCAAGCGAAACACCAGCAATTAAAACAGTCGCTATATCAAGCGGAATCCCGTAATATCCCATAAATCCATAGATGACCACAATCGTCAAAGAAACTGGAACAATCCCGATCAACCCACCCCAAAATGACTTCAATAAAACAACCATTATAGCAAAGACAAAAATCAGAGAGAAAATCAAACTTTGAATTTGGCTTCTTATTATCGCATCATCAAGATGCTTATAAATTAACGGCATACCTGTTTGCTTAAACTCAACAAAACCTTTATTGTTTGCACTGTTAAAATACTTCTCAATTTGCTCAACGATTTTTGAAATTTTTGTGGAACTCTCATAAGTCACCATCGCCTGAATCAACGCTTCATCTTTATCTGGTGAAACAAGTTGCGAAAAAATTTCTTCGCCTTCAACCAGAAACATTAAATTAGAAACTTTTTCCCTTGTATCGGGAATCTTTTTGCCCTCGCCCATTACATAGTTCATCTCTGCAATTATATCCACTATTGATTGTGGATTATGAACATTTGGCATTGCCTTTAAAAATTCTTCAACCTTTTTCATCTCTTTCAGAACCTCTGGACTCTGAATATCACCTTTAACAAGTATATAAAGAGGCAACGAACCACCGAAATTTTTCTTCAACATTTCTTCAGTGGCTCTCACATTCGTCTGCGGTTTGAAATACTCAAGTATGCTTACCTCTCTATTTATTTTGAAAATCCCAATTACACTTGCAAGCACGAATACGAAAGTTAAAATCAAAATCACATATCTTGCTTTTGAAACTGCTTTGACAATTTTAAATTGAAACTCGTTATTAGTTTTCTTCTTTGAAACTCTATCCGTCTTCCCCTCCCATTTCAAAAAAGAAAGAATAGAAGGGAGAAGTGTTAACGAAATTACAAGAGCATATAAAACTCCAACACTTGTAAAAATCCCAAACTCCTTTATCATTATCAAATACGAGCCAAATACAAACGACATAAATCCAGCCATCGTTGTAATTCCAGCCAGAAACACAGCCAATCCAACTTCGGATAGAGCAACTTTTGAACGCTCTTTAACATCAAGAATGCCAATGTCTTCTCTAAATTTGTTCACAATGTGGATTCCATATGCACTTCCGATCGCAGTCAAAATTACTGGGATAGTATTTGAAATTATCGTCAAAGGTATTTTCAAAATCGCCATCGTCCCAAAAGTCCACACAACGCTTAACGCAACCGCAAGAAAAGGAATTACAACGCCTCTTATATTTTTAAAACTCAAAAACAAAATAATCACGATAACAAGTCCAACAAGTGGAGTTAAAATCTTCAAATCATCAATTATCATTTCATTCATATCAATCATCTGAAAAGGCAAACCCCCAAAATAAACTTTTTCCTTCAAATTTTCCGCATCAACCACTTTTTTAATCTCACGAGCAACTTTTACCTTATCAACGCCATCGCTTAATCTACACATAATCAAGGTAACTTTTCCATCCTTTGAGACAAGATTTTTATACAAATCTTTTGAAAGAACATATTTTTTGAGTTCTCTTAAACTTTGCTTGTCCGTCGGGACTTCCGAAATTAACTTTCCAATTTCAATGCCTTCATCAGTTCCCTTTATATCAATTGCATTTGTTAAACTCATAACATATGAAACCCCATCAACATATCTCAATTTTTCGGTTAAATTATAAATCGCTTTCAATGTTTCATATTTGAAAACATCATCGGATTCAATTGCGACAATCGCCGTTAAATTCCCACCGTATTTATTTCCGATGTATTTTGAGAGTTTTACCGCTTCATCTGATTCAGGAAGATAGGAAACAAAATCGGAATTTATTTTTAAATTTTTGATTGAATAGGCAAAGAGGAGAGTCAAAATTAGGATTAGTGAAATTAAAATCCATCTGTATTTTATGACAAAATTTGCAAATTTTCCCATTTTGACTCCAGAGTTTATTTTTTAACTATGCCATAAAACAAGACATCAAGCAAATTATCAATGTCTTTCTCGCTCCATCTTATGTTTCCCTGAAAAATCCACGACTCAAATCCTTTCAATGCTATCAAAATCGCAAGTGCAGTCATCTCAACATCTTTCACATTAAAGACACCTCTTTTAACTCCATCGGACAAAATTTTGCTTATAGTTTGTATTTCCTCCTCATCGTATTTCCTTCTGAACTTTTCAATGAATTTAAAATTTTCAAGGTATTCATCTTTGAGTGCGCTGTAAAAGTTTGCAAGCTGTCTCAAAGCTTTCATTCTGGTTATCACATAAGCCCGAAGTTTACCTTGTGGAGTATCTTCTTGGGACATTGCTTTTTCAATTTTTTCACGCAGAAGGTCTGCCTCCTGCTCAATTACCGCTTGAAAAACTTCCTCTTTGCTCTGGAAGTAATAATAAAGCGAGCTTTTCGCTTTTTTTATCGCTTTTGCTATTTCATCCATAGTTGTTTTTTTGAACCCGAATTTTGCAAAAATTTCTCTCGCTATCTCAACTATTTCACTCTTTGTTTTCTCAACATCGATCATTTGAATTTTTGACCAGTTTGTTTTTTCGGTCGAAAATATAAAAATGAAAATTTAAAAAGTCAAGTTTACAGCCCGATTCTCTAAAGTGATCTTGGGAGAATAAAAGGGCAGGTTAAAAATAAAAAAGGGAAGGGCTTGAAAAACCCTCCCCTTTTAAGAATTAATCAAGAAAGAAATCAAACTGTGGAAACTTCGCAATTTTAAGTTTTAGTTTATCTTTGAGATTTGAAACCTTGAAAGAAAGTTTCAATGGATAGTATTTGTTCTCGCCTTTTGTGCTGACATTTATCTTAAAATCTCCGCTCAAAATCGCCTTAACACCGCTTACCTCAACGGGAAAACCAGACGGATAAATTTTATTACCTTCGGGGTCAAATACGGTAAAGTCATTCACTGAAATATCAAAAGGTTTTGCTTCTTCATTTGCCTTGAATAAAATTTCAACTTCAATAAATTTTTCTGATGTGTCAAATCCAGCGTAATTAACATTTTTATTTGCCCTGACAACCTTAACACTCCAACCATCAGAATTAACCCATTCATCAATGCGAACAATTGCTTTTTTCTCAGGTTCAATTCCAAGAAGATATTTGTTAAACCAATCAAGACAGCGATAAAATTCATCAATTCTATGATTTGGTTCTCTAAAGCCGTGACCTTCGCGAGGATAACGAACAAATTCAACTGTCTTACCAAGATGTTTCAACGCTTGATACATCTCTTTTGAATTGCTTATAAATGTATTCGGATCTTCATCCCCGTGCATTATCAAAACAGGAGTTTTTATGTTCTTAACATAGTAAAATGGTGAACGTTCAAGATAAATTTTGAGATTGTTCCAATAGTAATCGCCAAGATAATCTGGTTCCCAGCTTGGAAGATAGGAATTGCTGTAATCAGTTATCAAATTAAATATACCAAACATTGAAACCGCTGCTTTGAATCTATCGGTTTGAGTTATAGCCCAATTCGTCATATATCCACCGTAACTTCCACCAAATATCCCAATTTTGTTTTCATCTGCAATTTTAAGCTCTTTGATGATGTAATCAATTCCAGCCATTATATCTTTGAAATCGCCACCGCCGAGATCTTTAAAATTAGAAATTCCAAATTTATTTGAATAACCGGAGCTCCCGCGGAAATTTGGCGCAAAAACAAGATAACCTTCGTTAGCCCAAACCTGTAAATTGTAATACTGGCGAAGTATATTTTGAATCCTTCCATAAGGTCCACCGTGAACAGCAACAAGCATTGGATATTTTTTGCCTGGTTCAAAATTAACCGGCTTGACAAGAATTCCCTCAATCACCCATCCATCAAAACTTTTCCATTTTATAACAGTTTGTTCTCCAAATGTGAAGTTTTCAAGTTGAGGATTCAGGTTTGTTAATTTTTTTAATTCTCCGTTTTTGAATATAAACACATCTGGCGCGCTCGCTTTATCTTCCAAAAGTAGAGCAATAGCACCATCGTTATTTGAAATTGCCATGTCCCCATAAACTTTTTCACCGCCGAGAAACTCTTTTACCTCGCCATTTACAGCAGAAATCAAATAAACATGCGTATAAACACCGCTTGCAGTTCTTGCGTAAATTTTTTCAGGTTGCGATTTTGAAAATTCATATCCAACAATTCCAAGGTCAAATTTTTCAGTTAAATTTTTCATCTCACCTGTTTGAGGATTCACGATGAAAAGTTCTTCTTGAGAATATGTAAATTTCGGATCAAGATCCGCAACGCAGGCGATAAATCTTCCGTCGGGAGACCATTTCGGCTGTCTTTCACCCCCCGGTCTTGTTGTAAGTTGCCTTGCCTTACCCGACTCAACTTCAAAAATCCACAAATCAAACTTTTTCCCATCGTCAATATCACCTGTATAATTTGTGTTATAAACAACGAATTTTCCATCTAGCGAGATATCAAATTCACTAACCCCGTAATCCCCAACAAAAACTTTTCTCTCTTTCTTTGATTTAACATCAACAAGATAAAACTCTTTGCGATACTTTTCTTTATCTACAACTGTCGGATCAAATTTTAACTTTTTATCTCGCTCTTTTTTCTCTTTTTCTGGCTTTGGCAATGTCTCCTGTGTAAGATAAAGTATGCTTTTGCCATCGGGCATCCAGTTAAATGAAATTACTCCCTCCGGAGCATTTGTTAATTTATAAGCTTCTCCACCGTCAATGGGTAATAGCCATATTTGAGTTTTTACTTCCTTTTCATCTCCGGCGGCTTTTCTATCGGATAAAAAAGCAATAATTTTCCCATCAGGTGAAAATTTAGGCATTCGTTCGTCCTCTTTTGAAAATGTTAACTGCTTGACTTCCCCTGTTTCGGTTGAAACAATGTAAAGATCAGTCCTGTATTTGCTTTCTTCAAAATCAGCTTTTGATAAAACAAAAACGACAAATTTCCCATCTGGAGAGATGTCAATTTGAGATGGGACATTAATTGAAAGCATGTCTTTAATTGTGAATTTCATCTTTTGAACTTGAGACCAAACAGAGACCCCGAAAGATGTGAAAAGTATTAATAAAAACAGAATGATTTTTTTTCTCATAACAATGCCTCCTTTTTTAGATTATTATTCCGTGTGTTAATTTGAGATAAATTCCATTTACAGCCGGGACTTTAAATGTCTGTGCAATATCCCTTCGCAAACTTGTAAAGTAATTTCCTTCTCTTCCATTTCTTGATTGAGTTATAACGAAATACAAAACACTTCCAGTTTTATACTCCCATCTCAAGATAAAATTCAAATTAAAAGATTGCAAATTAAAATCTGGATTTCCAGCGTAATCGTAAGGTGTTAAAATTTCCGGTGTCTTTAAAAGTTTGAAATTTTGATAATGTCCCTTCGCTATGAAAGTTTGAGCGTAAATTTGCAAAGTTAAATCACGTGTAAATGTTATCGTGCCACGCAATGTCAAATCAAATTCATCTGTTGTTCTATCAGCGAAAATGCTATATAAACTATCTCCAACTGTTAAATTATCAACCCATGCCTCTTCATTTCGGACAAATCTAAATTGATTGTTTATTTCAAATTCAACCCAATCCGCAGGTCTAAAAGTTATTCCAAACTCAAACCTATTTTGCCATCTTCTAACATCATCTTTTTCAATAAACCCCCATTCCCCAAATCCATATTCAAAGTCAAAGATAACATTTTTCCTTGAATCTGTCCTCAAACTAAAATTGACATTATATCTACTTTTTCCAAGATACAATCCATTTCCCCTTGTTTCTCTATCATCATAAACACGCCAAGGGCTGTAAAATCCGAAAATTGAAAAACTCCAATAATTTAAAAATTCAGTCATCTGATCAAAGCCGATTCCACGCATAATTGTTGCCCTATCAAAGTTCCATCTGTAATTATATCTTACGCCAGCGTAAAATCTTCTTATTATCCAGAATGGTCTTACATCCTGTTTAAATCTGAACTCTGTTGATCCGCCGTGATCGTTGTCCCTTGAGAAATAGCCAACATCGTTTATATAAAAACCTTTTGCGGTGTAATCATAATTTGTTGAATAGAGAAAATTTTCACCCGCTATTTTTGCTATTGAAATTCTTCCCGCAGTTGCAGGTTTCCCGTCGTTATGAGATGTTTTTGAGAAGACAAAAAATCCATCAAAACTATAAGTATTATTCAAAAATCTCAATCCCCAGTCAACGCCACCCGTCGTTGCTGGCAATCTCCCATCTTTTGCGACATTTGTTAAAATCAATCCAATTGCCGAGTTATTCATAACATCTTTTTGCAATCTTAAAACAGAATAATTTGCAAGTGGCTCAACAACTGAACTAAATTCGTTTCCAAGTGAATCCGATACAATTGCTTTTTCAGGGCTTGTCAAAGCATTTATGAAGCCAAGTGCAAGCCCATTTTGAGTTTTACCTGTTAATTTAATGGCATTAAGAATTTTTGTTCGCTCTGGGAAATAGACAATTTTCCCACCTTCCGGGATATCTGGAAACCCAGACGGTTTTTTTCCTATCCTTCGTGAGTAGAAAATTTGCATACCTTGAAATCTTCTGCCCCCACCCCTTCCACCCGGGGCACCAAATGTGAAAAATTGAGAACCATCAGTGAAAAATTGCCTTTTCTCTGGATAAAATGTTTCATAAGTTGTTAAGTTAAGAACAACCTGGTCTGCTTCAACTTGACTGAAATCTGGATTCACGGTTGCATTTAAAACAAAATCATTGCTGATTTTATATCTGAAATCAACTCCGATATCAAACTTTATATCCCTTGTTCTTGAATTAAGTTCTGATTCAGGTCGGAATATAACCTTTGGCGCAGTGTAAGGGTAAATCTCAAGTCCCTTCGCCGAATTAATCGTTTTGATCCCGATCAAGTGTCCAATTTTTGAAACACGCCCCGTTTCCTTTTTTGAGATAAATGCCCACTGAATTAATTCTTTTTTCCTGCTTATATATCTTTCAAAGTTAATTCCCCATTCCTTATCGGTTGAAAATCTCAAAATCGCAAATGGAATTTTAACTTCACAAATCCAGCCAATTTCCGTGATCTTAACAGCAGAGTCCCAAATCCCATCCCATTCATTATCAAATCTTGAACCATCACCTGTGATAATTCCATCAACTTTAACGCCTGCGGAATTTACGGAGAAAAAATAAGCATTTTTATGGTCGTGAAATGTATCAAGAATGATGTTAATTTTATCACTTTCAATATCTCTGTCTCTCCTTGTCAATCGTGAGACAATTTTATCCGGCTCAGAATCGTAAAGAATAAAACCAAAATAAATAGCGTTATCGTCATATAAAATTTTAACTTCTGTTCTTTCGCTTGGATTTTGTCCCTCGTAAGGTTCAAGTTGAACGAAATCAGTTATTGAAATTGCATTCTCCCATGCTTTTTCAGATAAGATACCGTCAACTTTTATGCTTTCATCTGTTTTAAATGCGGTTGCGACTTTGTTCTGAAAATTGTGCGAAAAAAGTTTCGCATAAAGAATTAACAACGAAATAAATAAAAGAAATTTTGCTCTAACCGATGTGCTTTTCTTCTTTCTTTCCCTGTTCATATTCAGCAATTATTTTGTCCTTTATTTTCATAAGATATTCAAATGCTTTGTCGTGGTCATTTGGAATTATTCCTTCAAGAATTGCTTCTTCTATCGCTTTTTTTAGACGACCAACAAGAGGTCCAGGGTTCAAGCCAAGCGCCTGCATTATCTCATTCCCATTAACAGGCGATTTAAAAGCTCTTAATCTATCCTTTTCTTCCACTTCCTTAATTCTTTGAACGACGATATCATAATTTCTTGAGTATTCTTGAACAAGTTTCGGGTTTCGTGTGGTTATATCTGCTCTGCAAAGTTTTATCAGATCATCAAGGTCTTCGCCAGCTTGAACTATCAATCTTCTTATCGCTGAATCTGTGACGCTTTCATCAACCAAAGCCATTGGTCTGAGGTGCAAGCGAACAAGTTTTTCAACATATTTTGATTTGTCAAGTGGAAGTTTCATCCTTCTGAAAATTGAGCGAACCATTTTTGCGCCAAGAATATCGTGACCGTAAAAAGTCCAACCGACGCCTTCTTTAAATGCTTTCGTCCTCGGCTTTGCTATATCGTGAAATAAACCTGCAAGACGAAGCCATACATTATCCGTGACTCGTGCGAGATTGTCAACAACCTGACAAGTATGCTGAAATACATCTTTATGATGATACCGTGCGGTGTTTTCATCTTCGGAACTCGTCCTTTGCTCCGTCCCTTCAAGTTCCGCAACTTCTGGAAGAATAATTCGCATCAAACTTGTCTCCTGCATCAATTTTAAACCAATTGATGGCTTATCTGACATCATTATTTTCAAAAATTCATCCGTTATCCTTTCTTGTGAAACAATGCTTATTCTGTCTTTCATCTTTTTTATCGCTTCAAATGTCCTTTCCTCAATTTGAAATTCAAGTTGAGATGCAAATCTTATCGCTCTCATCATTCGCAATGGGTCATCGTCAAATGTTCGCTCTGGGTCAAGCGGGGTTCTGATTATTTTATTTTTTAAATCTTCTCTACCGTTAAATGGGTCAATTATCTTTCCGAATGTTTCTTCATTTATTGAAACGGCAATCGCATTTATCGTAAAATCCCTTCGTGCAAGGTCATCGTCAAGAGTTCCATCTTCAACTATTGGTTTTCGTGAATCCTTGCGATAACTTTCTTTTCTTGCTCCGACAAATTCAATTTTTCTATCATCAAGCATTATCATTGCAGTTCTAAACTGTGCATAAACCGTGACTTTTTTACCGAAGTATTTCGCAACTATCTTCGCAAATTTTAATCCCTCACCTATGACGAGAAAATCAACATCTTTAACTTCTTTCCCAAGCAAAAGGTCTCTCACATATCCACCGACGACATACGCTTCAAATTTATTTTCATCCGCAATTTTCCCAACGGTTTTAACAAGTTCATCTTTTATCTCAATTCTATCTTCTGTAAAGTTTTTCGCAACAGGAAATGTCATAACTTAAAATTAAATTTGTTTTCAATTTCGCTCAAACATCAAAAGACATTTTTTCTCTGACGATTTTCTGCTGTTTTTCAATTTCAGAGATAATTTTAAATGCAACTTCAAGCGAGCGTTTGCCATCTTCCGCATCCACAATCACTGGTTTATCGTGTAAAATTGAGTCAATGAATGATGTAAGTTCCATTTCAATTGGATTAACATTTTTGACCTCTGGTTGTTCATAAACAATTTTCTTTCGCTTTGCTCCTTCATTTATAGAACCGAGAAGATAGGTTGGCTCAACGCTTTCATCATCTTCATCAACAAGCCGAAATATCTCCGCAATTCCTTGAAGAAAATCAATTGATATATACGCATTCTTTTGGAAAATTCGCATTTTTCTTTCATTCTTTCTTGAAATTCTACTTGCAGTGACATTTGCAATGCATCCATTTTCAAATTGAATTCTCGCATTCGCAATATCTATTGAATCAGAGATAACCGCAACACCGCTTGCTCTTATTTCATAAATTTGGCTTTTCACAAGATTTAAAATTATGTCAATATCGTGAATCATCAAATCAAGAATAACTGCAACATCCGTTCCACGGGGTTTAAACTGTGCGAGACGATGCGTTTCTATAAAAACAGGATTTATATTATAGCCAGAAAGAGAAAGCAAAGCAGGGTTAAATCTTTCAACATGTCCGACTTGAACTTTCAAATTTTTTTCACGAGAAAGTTTAATTATTTCATCCGCTCCTTCAATTTTGTCGGTTATCGGCTTTTCAATGAAAGTGTGAATTCCTCTGTTAAGACAATAAAGAGCGATATCCCTGTGCGTTGTTGTTGGCGTTGCTATTACAACCGCTTTGACATTGTCAAGAAGTTGATCAAGCGTTTGAAAACTTTTAACACCAATTTCACCAGCAATTTTCTTTGCCCTTTCCTCGTTTATATCATAAACACCGACGAAATTAGCACTTTGAATTCCAGATAAAATTCTTGCGTGAATACTTCCAAGATAACCAACGCCAATAATCCCTATATCAATTTTTTCCATAGACCTAACCTTCTATTTTTGCAAATCCAACAATTCTATCAAATCCACCAAATTGAACATCTCTATAATAAACAACGATGTAATAAGCATTTTTCGTTTGCCAGTCGTTCCCTTCAAGTTCAAACCAATCAATCACAATAACATCATCCCTGCTTGCGTCATAATAGCCAACAACATATTGATAATCATAAATTCCACGCTTTAACCATTTTTTCACGAAGTAATAATTTCTCAAAGGGTCATATTTCAAAACATCTTCAACGCTTGGTTTCCAATTGTTGAAACAACCAACGATGAAGATATCTCCTTTAATTTTTTGCTCTGTTTCTTTATCAACTTCAAGACGGAAATTTACTTCAAGATAATCTGAATACATACCTTCATCAACAATTTTACATCCGCCGTTCATATCTTGTTCGCCTTGCCAAAATTTTCTGACTTTATCAACTCCGCCAACGGGGATGACTGGATAACCATTTGGATAAATTTTTTCGCTTCTAATATCAATTTGTCTGTATTCATTCAATGGATAAATGTTCCAGATTTTGAAAATTCTTGTTTCAGATGGGAAACCGCTGACATATGTGAATTTCTTTCGCTCATTAAAATCAACACGATACGGATAATAAATTTTCCAGTTTTCGTAAATATCAACCGTTGTTATGTAATACCAATTTAGGGAATCGGGAATTGAGACCTCAATATCAATTTGATTGACATAATTTTTAAAATCTGCTTTTTCTCCGAGCAACACCTTACTTAATCTCGCATTTACATCTGTTAATTTATCAACTACAATAAATCTTCCGCTCGCATAAACGATGGTATCTGCGTTTCTGTCATAAATCTCAAAAATATAATTTCCCGAATACGGGAATTGAACTATTCCGTCGGGATCGGGGAAAATGTTTTTAAAGTGGAAGTTATAACCTTTGATTCCTTTTTCAGCGACGGTATAATTTAGATAAAGCGTTTTGCTATGGAAAAAACTTTGAACGAAGATGTTTTCCGTCCTTCGCCAATTTCTATCACAATGGTAAAAACGAATCCCAAGATCGGGAACAGTTTTATATTTGACATCAAATTCTATCACAATGTAATCATTTGCAGTATTTGGCTCACCATTCCAGAGAGTGTCAAATCTTACAATTATCGGCGGATAAATCTCATCCTCGTAACTATAAACTCTCAAACCTTTAATTTCAACCTTATCTTGTGCGGATAAAAAATTAACAAATGCAAAAAACAAAACCAAAATTTTCAAGATTACGCCAGATTTTTCAACACCAGAAATAAATTTTTCAAGAAGTTTCCTCAACTCGCTTACAGAATAAACAACAAAATCAGGTTTTAAACTTATAACTTTTTCCTTTCCGTATGAATCCCAAAGTGCAGAGATGACTTTAACACCTGCTTCTTTTCCCGCTTTCACATCGCTTACTGCATCTCCGACAAGAATTGCTTCATCGGGAGTTAGAGCAAGTTCATCAAGTATTTTCTTAATCCCTTCGCCAGATGGTTTGTGAAATTTCACATCATCACCAGTTATGATAATGTCAAAAAAATCCGTAAGACCAAGTTTTTCAAGCGTTATAGAAGTCGTGATCTTTCCTTTTCCAGTGAAAATTGCAAGTTTTAAACCTTTTGATTTCAAAAACGAAAGCAAATCTTTTATGCCTTCATAAACCCGTGCTTTATGGTGATTGCTTCTGTAATATTCGTAAAATTCCTCAACCGCAACTTTTACAAACTCATCAAAATTTTTCTTAACATTTTCATCTTCCGAAAGTTCAAGAAGTTTTCTTATCCCACCTTCTTCAGGCGGTCCGAAAAATTGAGTTGTGATCTCTTCTGGTGTGAATATCTTGCCAGTGTATTTTTTCGCAATGTAGTTGAATGTTTCAAAAATTAGTTCGTTCGTCTGTGCTATTGTTCCGTCAAGATCAAAAATTATGCACTTGATTTTCAATTCCCATCAAAAATTTATTTTTCAAACTGTCATCTTCATTACACCACGATGCCTTAATAAAGCACCGATGCCTTCCTGATTTAATTCACCTGAATAAAACACGGGATAAATTTCGGCGTTTTTTTCAGTTGCGACATCAATGACTTTAAAAACTATGTTCGGCACACGGATAAGGTTAGTCCCACAATTTGGACATTTATCTTCTTTCAAAGCAAGGAAATTACAAGACGGGCAATACTTCCCCGAATATGAGAAATCAAGATTGAAAACAAGTTTGCTAACATTTGCCTCGTTCAACGCTCTTATCGTGTCTTTAATTCCGATAACTGCCATTTCAGATGTTTTTGAACTTGCATGTGTCCTTATTTGATCAATCAATTTTTTCTCGTTTTCCATTTCAATCTTTTTTTCAAGTTCAAGCGACTTTCTCAAAACATCGCTTTCTTTCGCATCAATTGGAAGATGAAACGAACCAGAATAAACCTTTTTAAGGTAAGGATGAAGTTGCTCAACAAATTGGTTTATATCTTCTTGCTTTGCACCAACGAAAAGAAGATTAAATTTTTCGCTCTGGTAAATTTCCAGAAGTTTATCCGAAATTTTTTTGTAATGTTCAATGATTTTGTTCTCTTGATACTCTGTCACTCTTGACTCATCAAATCCACGATAACCAGCGATTTTAATTCGCTTTGGCGTTTCGTCGTAAATTTCTTCCTTCAAAACTATCTCATTTCCGAAAATTTGAAAAATTTTTGCTTTGCGATGATCAAAAATGACGGTGCAGATTTTGTGAAGTTTTGACATTATTATAAGAAGCGGGCGAATATATGGGTTTTTATCAACGACGAACAAATTTGAGGGCGAAACATTTAACTCATAAACCTGCCAAAAGTTTTCCTTTGAACAGGAGAAAATCACTATTCCCTTGTTTTTGGTTATGTCAAG
>Ga0105163_1000684_pt1 | contig 19603 bp, 23 predicted proteins | sample JNZ110809AmetaG_FD_81531 | JGI IMG/M metagenome (GOLD analysis project Ga0105163, IMG submission 81531) | Hot spring microbial communities from Jinze hot spring, China to study Microbial Dark Matter (Phase II) - JNZ 110809A | ecosystem: Environmental > Aquatic > Thermal springs > Hot (42-90C) >... | reverse complement strand
TTCTAGTGGTGCGTCTATTAATGCGATTTTAGCTTTCTCCACTCTTTTAGGCATGCCTGGGTGGACTACCTCTTTATCTAGGACTACGCCGTAGACTAATTGAGAATCAGCTAATGACGCACCTTTCTTCTTCTCGATCTTAACGTTATCTAACCTCACTTCATACGTTCCATCACCTTTCTTCTCAGCAGCTACTACTGCAGCTGATATCACCATATCGATTAATTTATCCATCATGTCCGGAGTTGCTAAGTACTTACTAGCTAGAGTTGTGTAGAGGACCTTAGCTAATTCAGGTTTTACCTTAGCTAGGACTTCCGGGTTCTCAATACCTTCTACATTTAACTTAACAGCTATCTCATCAAGTATTTCTAACGCTTTAGCAGCTGCCTTCTTATAACCTTCAATAATTATAGTTGGATGGATGTTCTGGTCTAGTAAAGCTTCTGCCTTACTTAGTAAGGCACCAGCTAAAACCACGGCTGATGTAGTACCATCACCTACTTCAGCATCAACAGCCTTAGCAGTCTCAACTAATAGCTTAGCTGCTGGATGCTGAACCTCCATCTCCTTAACTATTGCAGCACCATCATTAGTAACGGTTATATCACCGAAACTATCAACAAGCATTTTATCGAGTCCTTTAGGACCTAAGCTAGTTTTCAACACCTCAGCTAACGCCCTAGCCGCTATTATGTTATTTCTCAACGCGTCCCTACCATGAGTTCTTGACGTACCCTCCTTCAATATCACAACAGGTATACCATATAGTGCAGTCATACTCTAATCCCTTGAATTCTATTTCAGTGACTTCTATATAAACTTTAATGAACATCCCAACCAATCCAGCCAAACCCCACGACCGTGGGTAAGTACGTAGTGTGAATAGGATTAAAAACCTCACATAATTAAATTCCACGGTGTTAGCATGAAATTAGACTTAGAAACTGTTATGAAAGTCTACGAAGATTACATAGCTCTAGGGGATGTTGATAAGGCTAATCTCTTCATAGCATTTATTACCGGTTTATTAGCATTTCTCAAATACCGTAGGGTGGGGGATCAGGCATTCATCTCAGCTTTTGCAAGGAATTTAAGGGTAGGGCTTATTGAGGGTCCAGACTACTTAAACCCCTACATCATGGAGTTACTTGGAATACTTGAGGAAGAAGTTGATGAGAACTCTTTTAACGAGTTAATAACTAAGTTAAGAGCTTTACTTAGGGAGGAACGTCTTGACAGACTTGAAGTATAACTCACAAATTCTATGCACATCATGCGGTAGGAGGAAAGCCGTTTACCTAAGAAGGTCTTCAGGAGAGAGGTTATGTAGTTTCTGCTTTGAGAAGTCATTAATTAAAGCTATTAAGAGGACGTTGAGAGGTGTTGAGAAACTACGTCCAGGGATGAGCGTATCATCCCTCATAATACCTGAGAGACTTATAACCAGTCTTACAATGCTCTACTGTTTAAATAAGGTTGAGAGGAAGTATGGATGTAAAGTTATAGCTTTAGTAGCTTATAAGAAGCGATTTAAAGACGTCGTTGAGGGAGTAGTTGACTTAATTAAAGGTAGGCTAGGGGTTGAAGGGGTAGAGTTAGTAGAAAGTGATGATGATTTAAAAGATGCTACACCTGAAATGCTTAATCACTATCTAGAGGCAGTATGTACGAGTTTAGACTTAGATGTAGGTGTGGTAGCACTCCCACTAACATTGAATGACGTGAATGAGGTAATCTTAAATTCATTATTAAATGGTGATTTAGACTCAGCACTACTCTTACCATCATTTAAGAAGGGAACACACATATATGTCATACCCTTCTATAACATCCCTATTTACGATGTATACGTATTCTCGTATGTGAGAGGTATTTATGACCTAACATTAGATAATCTAATTTTAAGTATTGAGGGTAATAGAAAACATCTACGTGAGGATTACTACATCGTTAAGGAAATGATTGAAAACCTCAGCTATAATAATCCAGAACTAACTCAAACACTACTGAAGTCCGTCAATACCTTATTGAAGGGCGGTCAAAAATTAAGTCCTCAACCTAAAGGTAAGTCTAATACCATGTTCTTGTAGTATGCTCTTCATACTCACTTTTAAGACGTAGTAGTCTACTTCTATATCCCTAAAGCAGTCCTCCTGCTCTAACACGTTCTTACCCTTAAAGTACAACCTTATTAGCGGTAATGTGTTAATACCCTCATCATCCTTGAACGTAGCGTTAGAGGCTTTATCAACATCGAACAGTATGAAGTCCACCAAGTGTCCGACCCTCGACTCAAGCTTTTGGAGGAGGTTTACCATGTAGTTCCTAGTTGTGAGATCACGGCCTACAAACCCTACAAGTACTATGTCGTTTACTGTGATTATCCTTCTGAATTCATCGACGTCATGAAGTATTCTCAAGACTTACTCCTTCCTCACATAATTTTCTGTAGATGTCCTTAATTAATGTTTTATCGTTTTCATCTAACAACACCTCTATGTCGATCCCCTCCTCCCTCACATCCCCCGGATGTTTAATACCATTACCGTTAATAACTACGTAATCATATCTAAGTAGTTGGTTTAACTCACTGCAAGGTAGTGATTGCACGTAGTTCTTAAGCATATCACTAAAACCTAGAAATTCTTTTAAGGACTTCTCACTAATCACAGCTCCGCATACTAAGCAACTCATATCCTTAACCAATGAATTAAATAAACACTTAGGACATGTAGTTGGTAACGTCTTCGAGCGCTGCTCTATCCAAGCAACCCTCCATAACCTCCTAAGAAGTGGTAGGGTGTCCTCCCTACCCAGCCTGACTACCTCCTTATAAAGTCTTGGTGCAACGCTTAAAATAGCCCTACCAACATTACTAGTTACGAAGTCAACATGCTCGGGGCCTAATTCCTCCCTAATGTTTAACAATGCTAATGCTATGAGGGGATATACATTATCTGCAAACCTTCTAAACCTTTTAACCATTGTCTGAACGTCTGGTTTCGATGTAGGTGAACCGTAGAGTAATTCCACAGGGTGTTTAAGTACTTCTAAGTACTCCTCCCTACTCAGACCTAGAATGTCTAGCCCTAAAGAACTTACCAATTCATCTACATTTCTATCCAACCAAGCATCTATATCGACCTCCTTCTTAGTCTTAACTCCACCCCTACCCCCCACACCTTCTTTAATTAACTCCTTAACACTACTAGCTTTACCTTCACCTTCTGCACCTTCCTTCCGCTTCTTTCTAGGCACCTTACCCCCTGCGGAGGACTAATTTACCAACTCCATATTATGTAGTATCACATTACTTTAAATTACGTTGACTTTACGATCAGTAAACCGACCCATCATCATCTCATTATTCTCAGGCCCGGTTTCAAACATCATCTACCTTAAAACATGCTAACCTCTTCTCTGATTATTAATTCGGTAAGCTTAGTTATATTGTTTAACTCATTTCTAACTAACTCCTCAACATCGGATTTAACTGCCTGAAAACTCGTATCATCATCAACAACTAACTTAACGACTGCTACTAAGGGCTCGTTGATAGGTCTACCAATCTGGCTTAAGATCTCCATGTAGACCTCCCTAACCTTAGGTACTTCATTAATTACCTTATCGCAGAGATGCTTAGCTAGAATGTTATATAACTTACCGACATGACTTACAGGGTTCTTACCAGCCGTTGCTTCGAGACTCATAGGCCTTAGAGGTGTTATTAAACCATTAACCCTATTCCCCCTTCCAGTAGCACCGTCATCCCCGTGTTCCGCAGAGGTCCCAGTCACTGAGAGGTATATGACACCCTTTTCAGGTCTATCAGCGGTATTAACATATACATCAACATCGTATCCAGCTGCTATCTTAGCAGCTAGGTCAGCAACCCTATTAGCTACCTCCTCCTTAACTGAGATATAGTGGCTTAAGTCAGGTATTAAACCTGAGATCATGGCTGCAGCTATCGTCAACTTGATCTTACTGCCTATCCTCAAACCCATAACCTTAATATCCTCCCCCACTTCAGGTAGTACCTTCTTCAAATCCCTGCTGTTTAAGTACCTCTCAACACTGTATACTAATTTCTCAAGCGTTGAGAGCGGTGCGTAACTAACCCCGAAGCTAGTATCATTAGAAAGCGGTATGGCTTTAAGCCCTAACTTATACGTCTGCACTAGGTCTACACTACCGCTCCTAATCTTATAATCCACTACTACATGTTTCTCAGGGTCTAAGAATCTAAAATTCTTCCTTAACCACTCCTTAACAGCCTCAACTACTATAGTGCCCATGGGTACATAGTCTAAGGAGTTTTCATTAGTGATGACGACCTCAGTACCCCTACCAGCCACTATTATGTATATTGGGTGTAGTACCTCACCACCGCCGAATCTAGGGGCTGACTGCCCACCTACTAAGAGGACTTTATCTAAATTATGATGGAGTATTACACCATACTTCTTAAGATAGTATTTAGATAGTGTTACACTTGATGCCTCTGCTACGGCATCTGCTATGTAGTCTGGGTGGCCTAAACCCTTCCTCTCAACTAATTCAACGCTCTGCTCTTCTATAGGTACGAACCTCAATCTCTCAACTACTATACTCGCCGACATTCACCATACCCCTTAAATTGATTTTGTATGCGATTATTAACTTTAACAAACAATTAAAGTCAATTATATTACTGTGAGTAATTTAGCATTAAGATATTATACTCAGCCTAGATAGGTACTGCTACCCAGCACTATAGTCAATCGCTATGTACAGTATCTGGCTACCCCTTATGAAGACAGTACCGTACTTAGCTATAGGGGACTTACCATCATCAGAGTACTCCATACAATCGTTTAAAACGACGTTCATCGTTAAATCAACCATAACTAACTTACCTACGTATTCGTATCCGTCCTTAACCTTCACCAACACATTCTTACTTATAGCTGTCTTCAAGGTCCTGAAAGGATTATCAGCTTTGGTGATCCCCATTAACCTATTACCCTCAAGAACTAGCTTCTCACATTTTTAAATTTATAAGTTTTCTCCATTAGCCCGTGTCTTAACACTCCTTAAAATAGCCTCTACTCTCAATTAAAACGTAAATATGTTTTTAAATTTGCTAGCGTAGTTAATCAAAGGTGCTAGTATGATGAAGGTATTTCTCACTGATGTCGTAGTCGGCGCATTCGCTATAGATTCAAATGGCAACGTAATAAGTAGGGTGGTAGCGCCTAACGATATTAACAGATTAGTTGAAAGGGCTTTAAAGCTTGAGGAGGGTCTACCAACTGATGAGTTTTTGAAGTTAGTGGATGAATTAGTAGGTAATTACGGTAGGGGCTTAGAAGTCGTCGTAGATATCGAGGGTTATGTTAAATACTTAAGCGATGCTGGATTTAAGACCGTGTTAGAATACGATAATGAGGTCTTACTGAAGTTTAAGGATGAATTACCTAGATATGCTGTTGAGTTAGGCTTCATAAAATCCGTAGATGAGTACTACGACTTCCTACACACTCTTTCGTTGGCAGTAACTAGGAGTAAGCTGAGGAAGGTGGCTCAGAAGAGGGATTTACTAGCAGTTCAAGCCATCAGAGCGATAGATGATATAGATAAGGTCTTCAACTTATTTGCATCAAGGCTTAGGGAGTGGTATAGCATACACTTCCCAGAATTAGACGACATAATTAAAGAGCATATAGACTACGCTAGGATAGTAGCTGAGTTAGGTAGTAGGGATTATATTGATGAGAAGGGACTGAAGAAATTAGGCTTCAGTGAGGGGAAGATAAAACGCATCATAAGTGTTTCAGAGAGGAGTATGGGGGCTGAACTCTCAAACCACGACATAGAACCTATACAGACCCTAGCTAATATTATGATAGAACTTGATAGACTGCGTGATGAGTTAACATCATACTTAAGCTCCGTTATGAAGGAAGTCGCACCTAATACTACAGAGCTCGTAGGACCCTTACTAGGCGCTAGACTACTAAGCCTGTCAGGAAGTCTGGAAACCCTGGCTAAGCTACCTGCCAGCACTATACAGGTCTTAGGTGCTGAGAAAGCCTTATTCAGAGCATTAAGAACTGGTGGCAAACCACCAAAACACGGGGTTATCTTCCAGTACCCTGAGATCCATAAAGCACCTAGATGGCAGAGAGGTAAGATAGCTAGGTCCCTAGCCACCAAGTTAGCCATAGCTGTTAAGGCTGACTACTTCACCGGTAGGTTCATTGCGGATAAACTAAAAAGAGAACTTGAGGAGAGAATCAACGAAATTAAGACTACGTACGCTAAACCACCGGTAAAACCGACTAAAGCCGAAAGAGTTAGAGGTCCAAAGCCTAAGAAAAAGTAGTACTCCCCCCAATATCTAAGCTTTTATCAACTACCACTCCATACGTTTTCCACTTTACCTATATTTGGAATACCTTACCCCTCCTCCGCCCTTGGAACGGGACTTTAAGCTGTAAGACTAATATAGTATTACCGAAGATATTAATTATAGTAGTTGAGTTAGGTGAAATTATTGAGTGAGATTCGTAACATAATTGAAAGTGAATTAAATAGGATCTCATTATTTAAGAGTAAGGAGAAACTATACCCTGAGTACCTGCCGAGTTCCCTACCACATAGGGAGAACGAACTAAAAGCATTGACAAATATATTCAAGCCTATGCTCTTAACACCTGGTGCCATAAGCCATAAGGCTTTAGTCGTAGGTGGTATCGGTACTGGTAAGACCGCTACTGTCAGGATATTCGGTAAGGAGTTTACTCAAATAGCTAGGAAGAGGGGATTAAACATAAGTTACGTCCATGTAAACTGCCACAGAGACCGTACGTTATTTGAAGTTGTGAATGAGGTTGTGAAGCAGTTAAGACTCCCCATACCTCAAAGAGGTCTATCAGTAAGGGAGGTCCTCAACTACATGTTAGACTTAATAGATAGTGAGAACATATACGTGATAGCCACTTTAGACGAATTTGATTACTTTATCAACGTTGCTGGAAGTGATGCTGTCTACTTCTTGGTCAGAGTATATGATGAGTTTCCAGATAAGGTTAAGAGACTAAACTTCATATTTGTAAGTAAGTCTGCTACATCACTATCAATGTTAGACCCGACGACAGAGTCATATTTAATGAAAAACTTAGTGATGTTCAATCCCTACAAGTCGTATGAATTATACGACATACTTAAGTTTAGAGCTGAGGAATCTATATTTGAAGGTGCTGTCTCCGACGACATCCTTCGCTACATATCTGATGCTATAGGTAGTGATAAGGGTGGTCCTGGAAGTGCGAGAGCCGCCCTCGAAATACTCTTAATAGCTGGTGAGACTGCCGAGAGGGAAGGCGCTATGAGTATCTCGTTAGACCATGTTAGGAAGGCCTGCTCAGTAGTTGAACCAAGTGTGGTAATGTTAAACGATACGCTACCATACTTAAGCTTCCATGAACTACTTACTTTGAAGGCTATAGTCATAGCTTTAATGGAGAGTGGGGAGCCATACGTAAATACTGGCGTAGTTGAGGAGATCTACCATAGGCTATGTGAGGAGTATGATGTCGAGCCTAGAAAGCATACAAAACTTTACGAATATATAATAAATTTAAAGAAGTTAGGGATCCTCATCTCCTCAACATCGTTGAAGGGGAGGAGGGGGAGGAGTACTTACATATCAGTAAGTCTAATGCCTCTAACTGTTATTAAGTCTAAGATAGATGAATTGCTTAAGGTTAAGGCAGCATATGAGGGTAGTGGTGGTTAATGAGTCTTGAGGACATATTCTCCAGCAAGGGTAGGGTTAAGGTACTTAAGACGATACTACTCCACGGGGAGATAAACTTAACATCTATAGTTAGGGAAACCGGGTTAAATTACACCTTAGTTTCTAAACACATCAATTACTTAAAATCGTGCAATATTATCGAGGAAATAAACTTAGGTAGGGTTAAGATCTACAGACCTAATTGGATTAACCCACGCGTAAGGTATATAGAGGATATGTTAAGAGTTTTAAATGAAGGTAGTTAGGACTTACTAGTAAAGTAGCTATCTAACGTCCCAGGTTTACCTCTAGTATCCCGTCTTCTCTCACTAACCCTCTCCTGCTTAGGCCTTTCAACCTTCCTACTAGACTCTGTTCTAAGCTTATTCATCAATTCTACTATCTTAGATGCGTTCTGTTGTGATATGTACTTAACCATACTCTCCGATAGGTTTAAACCTAACGCTAGCTTAGCCGCAGCCTCCACGTTAGTATTAAAAATAACCCTAAGATATGGTATGACATCCGTCCTAGCAACAGCTTTAGAAATATTTAAATGTTTAGCTAGTACTTCAGCAAGCTCTTCTCTCAATTGTCTTACCTCCTTAGTTTTAGCAGTTATTAACACATTCTGAGGGAAGTTATACTTAACCCACCTATACTTACTTTTAACATCGTTAACTATGGACAGAGAGACTCCGGCAGACATCAAATCTACAGCGTAGGAGAGTAAGTCCCAACTACCTGTCTTAACGATCCTACCTAAGTATACGTCAGCCTTTGAAAGGTATTCATAAGCATGCCATAGATCCTCAGGGTCTGAGATCTGCCTAGGTAAGTTCTCATTAATCCACTGAATTAATTCATCAGGTGTTAGATCTGTTTGTTGTGCAGCTTGCTTAGCCTGCCATGCGTACTTAGATATGAATATCCTTCTAACAACTTCAAAGGGCTGGTAGTCCCTATCCCTCTGCCTAAGTAGGTTTTTAACTAATTCTAAGGTGACCCTGCCATATCCTTCAGCAACTGCTTCTAAGTCGTTGATAGCTGATCTTAGGTCGCCCTCACATCTCTCAGCGATGAAGTCTATAGCATCTTCATCGCATACTAATCCCTCATCATTACATATCCTTTTGAGGACTTTCCTAACATCTGTTTTAGTAAGTCCTCTAAACTCAACTAACTTCACAGCATCTCTTAAAGGCCTTAACCTAGGGTCCCATGGGTCGTTAGCCGTCATCGCGATCGGGTTCATAGTAACTTGGATTATATCTAAGATAGTTTCTAGAGCTCCAATATCAGCCGTCCCAGATATACCGTCAACCTCATCTAGTAGTATTAGCTTAAACCTCCCGGTAATACTTTTCTGAAGTGCGGCGACCCTAGCTATTCTATCTAAGTCGACCTTCCTCCTATAATCGCTGGCATTCATCTCGATGAGTTCTAATCCATACTCCCTCGCCAATGCTTCTATCAGACTAGTCTTCCCACATCCAGGCGGTCCGTAGAGAAGTACTGCCCTCTCCTCAGGTATTTTCTTAAACCATAATTCTATCCACTTGGTAAGCTCTTCTTTAGCCTTCTCCTGATTGATAACATCATCTAGCTTCTTAGGCCTGTATTTTATCACCCAAGGTAATTTCCTCAAAGTCCTAACACCATTACTTCGCAGTCTTTACAGTCTTAGCAGCCCTCCCAAGCAAGGCTAACCTAGCTATTAAAGCATTTAACTGGATCTCTTCGTCAGCACCCTCAACCAACCTAAACTGTATCTCACCTAAGTAATCAGCTATTTCAACCCTTAGTGACTCAGGTATTGCTAGCTCCGACCCGAACAACTCCCTATGTATCTGCTTGATTATGTCAGTACCTGAGATGCCGTAGGTGATCATGAGCTCACGTAGTCTATCCCTAGCCTCTATAAACTTACCTTCCAGAGCTAGTTGTATCATCTCCCTAACTTCTCTTGGATGTGCTAACCCAACAACTTTAAATACGTTTGATACGTTAACATCACCTATACTTGCTGATGCCTGCAATATGTTTATCGACTTCCTCATATCACCTTCTGAGATGTCATGAATAACTTCTAAAGCCTCCTCATCACATTTAATGCCTTCATTCATACAAATCCACCTCAACCTCTTAACAACGTCTTCCTTCCTAAGTGGTATGAATCTAAATACAGCGCATCTAGACTGTATGGGTTCTATGATCTTACTCGGGTAATTTGCTATTAAGATAAATCGAGTGACGTCAACGTACATCTCCATAAGCCTCCTAAGCGCCTGCTGAGCGTCTGCAGTCATATTATCAGATTCGTCAAGTAGTACTATCTTAAACGGTATGTTAGTCGGTAGTCTACTCCTAGAAAATTCTTTAACCTTACCCCTAATGACGTCAATACCGCGTTCGTCGGAAGCGTTAAGCTCTAACATATACATCCTGTAGTCAGGTCCGTAGAGGTCGTGTGCAAGCGCGTGAGCAGCTGTAGTTTTACCGGTTCCCGGAGGTCCAGCAAATAGTAGATGAGGCATATTCCTCTCCTTAATGAACTGCTGCAACCTCCTAACTACGTCTTCCTGATTAACGATTTCAGAGAGTGTCTTCGGTCTGTACTTCTCAACCCATAATAGCTCGGCAAGTACTTGAGATGACATCTACTCATACCTTGTTAATTAATATTTCTTAAATTTATATTAATTCGTATTCCTCCTTAAAACTAATCTTTAAGTAGGTTAACCTTAACCTTTAGAGTCGTATCTGTGGACTATAACACCCTGCAGGCCTTCATCAACGATCTTCACGATCCTAACCCTAACCCTCTCATTTGTAAACCCCTTAGGTATTAGGACCTTATAACCTTTGTAGAACCCCACACCCCTACCACTCTCATCAATCTCCCTCACTAAGACATCAATCTCATCACCTATATTTACTTCCTCCTTACTCACGGCGGTATTGTTGTATATACTGAACCTCTTTACATTAACGTCGTATACGTTTTTATAGTTCCTGTACTTAGTCAATATATCACCGCTGAGTACGGCAATTGATTAAGTGTTTTAATTAGAATTAAGGTCTGATCACTCATACATACACCCATAGCTTACGAATCTATACACTACTATCATACACCGAGATTAAATTAGTAGTGAGTTTATATATGTTGATGATACTAGGAGTTTAATGTTAAAGGAGGTACGCATCATATTTAGTGTTAAATTACTTAAGAATTAATTTCCTAAGAGTAAGATACCTAATTCAGGGTTGAAGTATAGCTCAGGGATAAATATCGGCCCGTATTACAAATGTTTAAATCACTCGCTAAAGTCAAGGGATGTGCAAATGCTGGGATGCTATTATGCGGTCCGGTGCCGGCTATAACCCGTCTTCTGTACTACGGTGGTATTAGGCTTAGCGGCCTACCCGCATCTCACACGGCATTCATCGATGCTGCTTGGCCTTACTCCCCGGGGGTCGGCCGTTTCAACGCACCCTACACCATACTCAGCGGGTTACTGGTTGGGTATTACTACCCAACCCTCACCGCATCATAGACATTTAATGCGGGCGTGTCGTTTCTGTGCCGTTGCCGCGGGTCTCCCCGCACCCCTTACGGGGTCCCGGTGCCGTGCGGAGGACGGAGTTTCCTCAGGGGGTGCCCCCGTAACCACCAGCCAGCTCCGGACCGCATTATTCTTAACAGTATTAGAGTTGATAAGTTTTAATTACTTACCTTAGTTTTCTGAGGACTTCGTCTTGGATCTTCATTACTTCATCGACTGATACGCACTTCGAATACTGTTCCAGTAGGTCTTTATTTAGTTCGTAGAACGTGTGTCCCCACTTAATTATTGATAGTATCTTAAGTGAGAGTTCCTTAAACCCAGTTATGTATAGTGCGGCTGCTACTGCTTCCAGGCTACTTAACTTTGTTGCGACTGCGTAGTTGATAGGGTTTCCAGCAAATAGTAATGGTAGTACTCTCTGAGGTCTTCTATAAGTGCTTAACCTCTTAAGCACTTCTAGCCCTTCCTCCCATGAAACATCTATAACTGCGAGACCGTACTTACCTATGAGTACACTGTCTGAAGGTGTTAGTAAGGTGTTGGAGAGGGGGTTTAAGATCAAGCAGTTCTTAGGTAGTAAACGTATACTGCCTATTCTAACGGCATAGCCTAGTCTAACCATTTTTAGGGCTGAACACTTCTTAGGGTCGTCGTGTCCGTAGCTAATGACGAATAACTTAACCATCTAACCCCTAAATTATTTAAAAACTTATAAACATATAATCGCAATTTATATGGGGGTTTAATGCCTGAAGCTATAGTTCTGGTAAATACAGACATAGGTTCTGAGGAGGAGGTCCTTAATTTGCTGTCATCTATAGAGGGTATAACGGAGGCGTATGTTGTCTATGGTGTTTACGACCTAGTAGTTAAGGTGAGCGCTCCAACTACTGAGGAACTCAAGGACATAATCTCAAGTAAGATAAGGAAGATACCTAAGGTTAGGTCTACACTTACCATGATTGTTGTTGAGGGTAGGACCCGTAAGTGATTTAGATGATACTAAATGCGTGATAGTAAGCGTAGATTAATACTTCATGTAGGACTTGATGATATAGATTCCCACTTCGATGGATGTACAACACACTTTGCATACATCTTAGCTAAGGAATTAGTAAAATCCATGAATGTGGAGTTTGTAGACTACCCAAATTTAGTTAGGTTGAATCCTTCAATACCGTTTAGGACTAGGGGAAATGGTGCGGTAGTATTAAGGATATCTGCCTTAGATAGTGAGGAGGAGTTTATAACTAACCTAATAATGAAGATGTTAGATGAGTACTTATCAAACTATGAGGTTAGAAGTGGTTGTGAGCCGGGCCTAGCCATCGTAGTAGGTGAGATTCCTGAAGCGCTTAATAGGTTGTACGTAAAGGCATTAACAGATTTCGTACATATTGATTATGTGAAGAATGTTGTAGGTCAGGTAAGTAGTTTAAAACTTCCTCTAGGAATGAGTAGAGGTGTTATAGGAGCTCTCGCAGCTATCGGATGGATTCAAGGCTCAGACTGTACTTATGAGTTAATAGCTTACCGTAGCACAGTAGGTAGTGATGAAAGATGCGTAGACAGCAATTCCGTTAGGGAGGTAGATTTAAAGTATAGGGATTACGTCTTCAACAACTATGACCATGAGGATAATGTAGTACTTATAACACCGCATGGTAGTAATCCCGTACTCCTCGGTATTAGGGGGGAGGACCCTGAGGTACTTATAAAATACTTCAACGAGTTAAGCATATGTGAGGCTTATAGTGGTTATATGGTTTTCAGAACTAATCAAGGTACTGATGCACACCTAATTAGTAGAAGATTAGATGAAGTGCGGACTTACAGAACTCTATGTATAGAAACTTCTGTAAGATCGAAACCCATGAGATTAAGAGGTGGTGATGTCCTCATAAAAATAAGTGATGAACCCCCCATATACTCAGCATTCTATAAGGAAACATCGCTATCAGGGATAGCTAGTGAGTTAAATGAAGATGATGAAGTAATCATATGCGGTTCAGTAAAAATGTGGAGCAACTTTACAAACGTGATAAATGTAGAGAAGATCCGCATAAAGAAGAAGACCCGCACATATATACGTAACCCTAAATGCCCTAACTGCGGTAAACGTATGAAATCCGCAGGGACTAACAAAGGATTTAAATGTGAGTCATGCGGCTTCAAATCAAGAGACTTAAACAAAGAAATCATTAAAGAAGTTGAAAACGTAGATAAGCTATACGTAACGAAGACAAGGACATTAAAACACCTAACAAAACCGCCATGCAGGTATGGTAGGGAGAAGCAATGTATCTTTACAAAACCCACTGGTAGGTGGATTCTATGAAAATAAAATAACTATTGCAAATACAGTATAGACACTATAACATAGGTTAGGGTACTTAGAAGTATTGTAGAGATGATATCACTTTAAGTTAGAAATGTACAAAAGTCACTAAATATGAACAGCCCTCAACTCCTATATAATCTCCTCTTCTCCTCTATTGATTTCTTATCATGGTATGTACTCGTAAATACTATCTCACCCAGAGTAATGATATGTTAGGAGCATGATGTGTGTAAAAACCCCTCTATTTCATATGCATCCCACCTTATACCCACTTAGACCATTACTAATCATAGATATCTGTGAACAGTACGTTAACGTAAGCTATAGACTGACACCCCCTAATTTCGTATGGAACAACATTCATGCCTATACTTAGATTTAGTATCTAAGTTATAATTCGATTATTCTATATCGCATATATTCATTATACAAACTTTCTCATAACATTTGCTATGCGATTATCATAGCATTTAGATACTTATTCCATATGAAATTAGGGGGTCTCTCTGTAATGGATTAATAATTCGTATTTTGCGGACCCCTCTATTTCATGTGGAGTGGGATTTAAATCCCACTTCGACAACGTCAGTTAGGATTGTGACATCATGTTTGATGATTTTATATAATATCTTATTAAGTCTATCTTAGTCGTTATTCCTTTCACACCATCCTTATCAACTACTAATATTGCTGGGTAGATAAGTAAGAGTGATTCAACTAATGAGATTGGGGTTTCTTTAGGTACTTGTGGTGGGGGTGGTTCAATAGCGTCTAATGCTATTAATTTCCTTAAGTCTTTCTTCTTTCTCAGTAGTTTTACTAGTGTTGATTCATATATCATGCCTACAATTCTGTTATTCTTATCTAGTACTGGGACTTGTGATATGCCTTTAGAATCCATAATATCTATTATTTGAGATAGTGGTGTGTCGACGTAGACTGATATTACAGGTGTTGTCATGATCTTCTCTACAGTTTCATTAGTTTTTGACGTCTTACTAATAGCATCTAAGATCTTCTTTAACGTATTCATTCTTGGGTTAACACTTCCTTTCTCAATCCTAGCTATTAACGATTGGCTAACACCTGCTAGTTTAGCTAGTTCTTTCTGTGTTAGTCCTGCAGCTAATCTCATCCTCCTTATCTCATCTGATGATGGTATCACAGACATCAGTTCCTACATTATTATGCTGATTAATAAACTTAAACTTTTAAGTAAAATTAACATGTTTAAACATACAATTAATTTTTAAGTAAACCATCATTTATTACTTTAATTAGTTTAATTATAGATGGTGTTGAAGCATTTGTAGTTAATAACCGTAAGGAAATTGATATAGTGTTGTACGGTAGGGGGGGTCAGGGAGTTGTAACTGCTGCTAATGTCTTAGTTAGAGCCGCGTGCATGGCTGGGTTATGGGGTCAGGCATACCCGTTCTTCGGTGCTGAACGTAGAGGAGCGCCTGTCACAGCATATGTTAGGGTTTCAAAGGAAAGGATAAGGTCTAGATATGCTAGTATCCGACCAGATATAGCTATAATATTAGATCGTAAGTTATGCGATATTATCAACATCGATCAAAACGTTAAGGATGGTGGGTCTGTAATCATTAACACACCGTTTAAGATTAGGAGGTCTGAGAGGTATAGAGTCTTCTACGTTAACGCTGATGATATAGTTAGGAGGCTAGGTCTGATCTTCAGTGGTTGGTCCTTAGTTAACATGCCAATGTTAGGTGCTTTTTCAAAAGCTACTAACATTGTGGGGGTAGACCACCTAATTAGTAGTGTTAAGGAGTACCTATATGGTGAGTTATTAGAACTTAACATAAAGGCCATTAAGATAGCCTATGAGGAGGTGTTGGAGGCTGACTAACCACCATAGACTACCTATCTCAAAACCTGAGGTAGGTGTTGGAGGTAGGACCGGTTACTGGAGGTTTAAGAAACCTGTGGTGGACAACGGTAAGTGTATTAGATGTGGGTTATGCTGGCTTTACTGTCCAGACTCATCAATTAACATCTTAGAAAGTCCTGATAAATATGTAGAAGTCGACTACAACTACTGTAAGGGATGCGGTATATGCTCTAATACATGTCCGGTTAAGGCGATCACAATGGTTGAAGAGTGAGGTGATACATCATAGTAATTAAGGTTTTAACAGGTAATCAAGCAGTTGCAGAAGCTGTTAGACTATCAGATGTTGACTTAATAACGGCTTACCCCATAACACCTCAAACAACTATTGTTGAGAGATTAAGTGAGTTCGTAGATCTGAAGTTGATGAGGGGGAGATTAATAAGAGTTGAGTCTGAGTTTAGTGCTCTAGCAGCTGCTTATGGAGCAGCATTATGTGGGGCTAGGGTATTCACAGCAACATCATCTCACGGACTACTCTTCATGCATGAAATGCTTTGGTGGGTTGCAGGTAGTAGGATACCTATGGTTTTAGCAGTAGTTACTAGAGCTATAGGACCGCCTTGGAACATATGGAACGAACATACAGACTTTATGGATCAGAGGGACTGCGGTTGGTTAATGGCTTTAGCTGAAAATAATCAGGAAATATTAGATACGATCATACAGTTATACAGGATTACAGAGGATGAGGCAGTATACCTGCCAGGCATATTAGGCTTCGACGGATTCTTACTAAGCCATACCTCAGAACCTGTTGACGTACCAGATGACGACTTAGTTAAATCGTTTCTTAAACCTAGGTCACAACCCTACAACATGTGTTTAGATGATATACTAACCATGGGGAATTTAGCAAGTGCTAAGGATGCTGCTATGATGAGGTATGATATGCAGCTGTCTATGGAGAGCGCTAAGGAAGTCATTAAAAAAGTTGATAGGGAGTATGAGAAACTAACTGGGCGGAGTTACGGCGGTCTAACAGAATGTTATAGGTGTGATGATAGTAAATACTTAATAGTCGCTATGGGTGGTTGGGTAGGTACTATGAAGGACGTGTGTGATGAATTAAGAGATTACGGCTATGATGTAGGTCTGCTTAAGATAAGGTTCTTCAGACCATTCCCAGATGAAGATGTGGTAAAAGCTGTGAGTAGTGTTAGGGGTGTCTTAGTCTTCGATAGGTCTATATCGCTAGGTTCTCTAGGACATCTACATACTGAGGTATTAGCCAGGGCCTATAGGTTAAATAGTAGAGCTGTAGTTAAGGGGGTGGTAGCAGGTCTGGCTGGTGTTGATGTAGGACCTAACGATGTTAGAGAAGCTGTTCTAAAATTCATCGAGGAAGTTGAGGAGCGTGGCTACATCGAAAACATCTCTGAATGGATTTTAGGAGGGTGATCGTAGTGATTACTAAAATTCAGGATTTAAGTAGGGAGAAATACGTCTTACCAGGACATACGGCATGCCCCGGCTGTCCGGAAACGTTGGGATTGAGATATGTTGGTATGGCATTAGGTAAGGATGCGGTCCTAGTAATTCCAGCCGGTTGCTCATCAATAATTCAGGGTGCGATACCTAAGAGTAGTATAGCTATGAGGGTGGTCAACGTACCATTCGCATCATCAGCTGCTGTGGCTTCAGGGATAGCAAGTATTAGAGATTTATTGAATGTTAATGGAATACCTGTTGTGTGGGCTGGTGATGGCGCAACAGCAGATATAGGATTCGCATCACTATCAGGTAGTGCTGAAAGAAATGACGACCTAATATACATATGCGTAGATAACGAAGCGTATATGAATACAGGGATCCAACGAAGTTCTCTAACCCCTTACGGAGCTTGGACATCAACCACAGTGACTGGTAAGAGGGAGGGTAAGAAGGAGGTACCACTAATAATGCTACTACATAAGATACCTTACGTAGCTACAGCAAGCATAGCATTTCCCTTAGACTTCATCAATAAGTTGAGGAAGGCATCTACGATCAAGGGCTTTAAGTACATACACCTACACGCACCATGCCCTACGGGCTGGCGCTTCGACCCGTCTAGGACGGTTGAAGTTGCTAAACTAGCAGTTGAGGTAGGTGCTTGGATACTCTTCGAAGCCGAACAACGTAAGTTGAGGTTGAACCCACCGAGCAATGTATACGTCGATAGAAGTAAGAGAAAACCAGTTAAAGACTACCTAAGCATTCAAGGCAGGTTTAAAAATCTAAGTGAAAGTGATTTAAAAATGTTTGAGAAGCTCGTCGACGATACCTGGGAACTAGTACTTAAGTTCACTTAATTAGTAAGTTCATAGCAACTACTATCGATATAAACACCGTGGCCAAAATCAATAAAGTAATAGGCGATATTATGAACTTAGATTCAACATCCTCAAAGAACCTAACCAAACCAGCTGCTGACTGAGGTCCCGCAACTCTCTTCTTCCTACTAGACATCCTAACACCTACAACTAATTACCTACCACATCTTAAAACCATTTCGGCAATTATGAATTGCTATGATGTGAAGTCCTAATAATCCAATACACTTAAAAATTGTTAAACATGTAGTAAGAAACCATCTTAGTGAGCACTATGAGTTTAACCATAGCTAAGGTCCAAGAAATCATTAAAAAATACTACTATGAGAAAGATAGTGCTAGAGGGCTCCACGCCACCTTCACATGGTTCGTAGAAGAAGTAGGTGAATTAGCTGATGCATTACTATCAAATAACAGAACAAAAATTGAGGAAGAAATTGCAGACGTATTCGCATGGCTTATATCCATAGCCAACCTACTAGACATAGATGTTGAAACATGCTTTAAGAAGAAATACCTCAGCTAAACAACCCTAAGAGTGATAACGATTACATTCCTATGGTCTCCCAACCTTTTAAAAATCTCGAATACTCAGTATATGGTATGGTATAAAACGCTCTACGATACCTATCAAGTAAGTAGACAGTATAATTAACTTTGAAGTTCCTTAGGTAGTTAATTAAGTCATTAAGTATGCCGGGGTCTAATACTGCGATGATGTACATAACGCCTTTGAAGGATAGATGAATACCTGCGATGAAGATAAGTTCTGAGAGTGCGTTAGCTAATCTACATAGTAATCCGTAATCACCTTCAACCCTTATGATGATATAGAGAGAATTCTCAGGAGGTAAAGGTATAAGTCTTAACCTAAAACCTCTAACGATCTTACTAACATGTAGGTTATAGTGTCTAAGGACTTTCGAGTAATTCACACCTAATTCCTTGCTAATACTCATAGCATGTTTAAAGGGGTCTTTCTCTAATTCCTTAATGATTAGCAGGTCTAGGAAGTCGAATTTAATAGTTCTATGTGAGCTTAGGTCGATATCTCTACGCTGGATATCACTTCTGCAGGCTAGTTCGTGCAACCTATTCCAATTAACATTAAACGATCTCCTCGTAAAGTCGAAATGCTGAGTTAACTTAGCTTTTGAGTAAACAGATTTATTTATGACGTCAAATGAGACTACATTCTTAAATCTTGAGACAATATCTTTAACATTGATGGTATCAGGTAAGTAATAAGATAGTAGCGTCCCTTGGAAAGGTAGTAAGATAGGTGCGTAAAAAGCTATGAACCTCCCAATAATACTATCTTCTAGAACGGAATTCAGCTCTAGAAACTCGTTTACTATTACTATTAATCTCTTTAACCCGATTGCTAGGAAGTCTACGTTAACACTAAAAGCCACCCCCAACCTCCTAAGTAGTCCTAGCTTACGGGATAGAGTATACGAAGGTATATTCAAATCTCTGGCTATTTCAGACTTTGTTGGTAAATACTCATATGAGAGTATATGCTCTATAAAGTTAGCTAGGGAGAAGTCTAAGCTTCTATAGAAATTCTCGGAAAGTCTTCTTATCTCCTTCATTTCGTCGTTGAAGTCTTTCACGGTAGAGGACATCAATATAATTATTAAACATAAAATCTTATTAATATTTCCAAAT
>Ga0105163_1000682_pt1 | contig 19614 bp, 20 predicted proteins | sample JNZ110809AmetaG_FD_81531 | JGI IMG/M metagenome (GOLD analysis project Ga0105163, IMG submission 81531) | Hot spring microbial communities from Jinze hot spring, China to study Microbial Dark Matter (Phase II) - JNZ 110809A | ecosystem: Environmental > Aquatic > Thermal springs > Hot (42-90C) >... | reverse complement strand
TCTTCTACCAGTTTTGCTCTTTTAGCCTCAGCAAGCCATTTACCTAAGCCCTCAAGGCTTACCCTTTGGCCAGAGACCTTGATTTCACCCCGTTCAGTTATGACTATCCGTAAAGGCTCTCGTTCTCTCTGGCTTAAGGCAGTATCTTTGGTTTTGGGCAAATCTACCTCAAGCCCAGAGGTCATAAGCGGGGCCGTAATCATAAATATAATTAAAATCACCAATACAATATCTACTAAAGGAATGACATTGATTTCATCTTGGAGCCTTTTTCTTGCCTTCATAGCTACCAGTTAAGATTTTCCTCAGTAATTATCTTATCTCTAATGGTAATAAGGGCCTTCTCTAAGAGGACTTCCTCAGGGAGCTCTAAATCCTCCTTCGTAAAATAAGGAAGCTCTTCTCTTTTAATGGAAACTTTTAAGGATTCAAGATCAAAGGCCAGGAGATAAATGAGGTCTAAAAGGTCCCCTGTAAGAGGGATATGTTCAAAGGTCTTACGTTTGAGGACTATTTCACCCCAGAGATCGTTAAAGTGATGATAAGGCAAGAGCCCCTGTTCCACAAGATAATCCCTTACCTTGATAGGCCGATTTTCATAGTGCCCCTTACAATGGGTTTCCCGAATGATTTTATAGACTTCTATTCTCTCCCCCCTCTCATTTTGGGCAAAGTAACGTGCAAGAGGATAGATCCTACAGGCAGAGGGCCTATCTACATAAACTTTGCACCCCTCCCTTTCCTCAAGGAAGGGGCAGGAATAATCATAGGGATTCATATTGACGGCTATAACGGGAAGCTGAGTTACCTCTCCTAAAAAAAATTCTCCATATTTTTCGATGAAATCTTCGGTGCTAAGCTTGAGAGATTTTTTTAGGCGATATAAATCATAGGGAGAGAGCACTAATTTCACATCATAACAGCACCGAGTGTAACAAATTATACCCTTGTAGCAACGAAAAGTTAGCTCGTCCTCTAAGGTCAAATCCTTGGGATCAAAGACGATGTTATAGTGAGGGATATGCATTATTTAGCCACTTCGCCTTCTGTGGTAAATTTGGGTCTAATTTTATCTTCTAATTTAAAGCGGTCTTTTAATTTTTCCAGTACCTTGGGTAGCGTGGTATATTCCATTTCTTCAGGAGGTAGTCTATGAGGCTCAAAGATACCCTGTCTACGGAGATAATTAGCCATTTGACTGGCATCATAACGGGCCTGATCAAAGGCGGGATCATCAAAAAGATCTACAGGACCTATGAGATGGCCTTCACAGATTTGATAGCCAGCAGCAATAACCCTGGGGGGACCATCAAAGCGAGTAGGCTTTGCCTGGGCAAAGGAGACAGGCATGAGTGGGCCTGTATGAGACCCCCTCATCCAGCCTTCCACAAACCAGGGCCTGGCAAAGGGCTCAAGGGCCTCTCCTACCGCAGGAAAACCACTCTGACACCTCACAATCAACACGGGATCATCCTTACCCACATATCTTCCTGCCATAAGGGAAAGCTTCTGGGTTGAGGCTACTGCTCCTATCTCACCGTCCTTCTTTCTGTAAACAGCTCTCACGCAATAACGACTGGTCGCCCCAATAAAAACTAAAAGGTCATAAAGTTCCTCGGGGGTCTTAAGCTGGATACTCATACCACTATAAACATCCATCACATCAAAGATAAAGCCATCGTGCATGGAAGGATCTATAACAAGACCTGCTGTATTCATGGGATCGGCAAACATTTCATAGAGAGGTAAATTCCAGGCACTGGGAGAGGTCTTATCGGCAAAAAAGACTATCACAGGCTCGCTCTTTCTCTCCTCAAATTCCATCTCAGCAACCCCTGGCCCCATACCTTTCACATTACCAGAAAAGGCATCAGTCAAAAGGTCTTGCCCTGCCCCATACTGCTTAAGTTTCTTAGCAACCTCAGTTCCCTCCTTAAAGGCATTCCAGGCAAGCTCATGAACCTCAGTGGCATCTAATCCCTTAGTATGGGTCATCACTAAGGCTATATCGTCCCCACAAGAAATCACGGAGACATCTCTGATCAAGCCCTTGTCTTTTCCATCAAGGGCTACTTCCCTCACTCTATTTAATACCTCAGGATGCACAGAAGAGTGCCCTACAAAACCCCCAATATCAGCCTTAATCACAGAAAGGGTAATCCTCATAGCCTTCCTCCTTATCTTAAGTTTTTTTCTACTCTTTTCCGACAAATATTATATGATAATTATAGCATAATCAAGGGAAAAAGTAAATTTAAAATGGAAAAAAGAGAAAAAATAGCTGTAGCTCTAAGCTATGACCCAGAGAAAAGTGCCCCAGAAGTTATCGCCAAGGGTAAAGGGGTCCTTGCCGAGTTAATCCTTAATATAGCTAAGGAACATGGTATCCCTATCAAAGAAGATCATAAATTAGTCCAAGAACTCTATAAGTTAGAACTTAATAAACCTATACCCCCTGAATTATATCAGGCTGTAGCTATTGTCTTAGCTTGGGCCTTTAGGTTAAATCAACGCTTCAAGGAAAAATTATGGCCCAATATAAAGCCAAAGACCTAATCCATACTATACATGGGTTGTCCACAGCAAATGGGTGTAGGTTTGTCTTCAGGATATTCTTCCATCCTATTACAAATCATACAGACATAACGGATCTTTCTTATTTCCCTGTGAGTGGAGGTAGAAACCTGTAAACCCTCTACATAGAATTGTGCATAAGGCGTGCTTCCAGGCACATAGACACCTAAAGGCAAAAGTTTCCTATTCTCTTCCTCACAACGGGCCACCAATTCCCATAGACTATTGAGCTCACTTACCTCCCTCTCATTCTCAGGAATAAGCCTAATAATAGCACCCTCAATCTCGATTCTCATCTTGGCCTCCTTTAAAGTGTTTGATAATAATTATACCATATAAAAAACTTTTATCAAAAAATCTTGCTTATAGGTATTGCTCAAGAGGATGAAGTTAAAAAGGTCTTTATAAGGGGACTTTTGATATCTGAAGGTCTATCTGTGGAGACCCTTCAAAAGGCTCTATCTTCAATCTTCTTTATCCGCACTGACAACTCTCTTTCTACCTTGCAAAACCTTTCCTCCAAGGCCTCAAGCACCATCTCCTGAGCTTCAATGAGGAGCCCTTGCCTTAAGCCCTGTTCTAAACCCTGCTGTAATCCCTCTCTCAGGGCCTCCTCTCTTATGTCATCCCATAAGGTCCTTATCACCCTCTCCACTCTCTCGCCCCCCTCTCCATTATTTCATACACCACTTCCCTTGCGTCAACTCCCCTCACATCCGCCACATACCTAACCATAAACCCAAACGGTATCCTACCCCTCTCATTCATCAAACACCTAAGACTTATCAGCCTCTCAAACACATAAATTATCTCCTCAAAAGTTGCCCTCGCCACATTCTTTGGCAACCAAAGTAATCCTGTATCCTTCCTGACTTGAGGTCCTCTTCATGAAGGGAAAGAATGTAAAAGCCTATTTGGAGATAGGTCCTAATATGGGGCTGGCTTTTGTGCTCAATGAGGAGATAGATGTGGAGAGTGCGGTTAGGGAGAGAGGTTTCCACCACAAGATCTGGGATTAAGCGTTTTTCTTTAGAGAGAGGTATTTTTTCTTCAGGCAGGATTTGGAGGTGATTGAGGTTAAGGAATTTGAGGAGCTCACCTGGGAGGAAATCTTTGAGGAAGTGTTTTAGGTTTTCAAGGGCCTTGAGGAAGGCCTTGAAAAAGGCATCATGAAGATAAGGGGTTCTCAAAACTGATCATAGTCTCTTAGCCTAAGTTCAAGTTAGTGACAAAGAAATCAAGACAGCTCACATCCAGTGCCTTGACAGAGGATAAAATGGCTATATATTTAAACTAAAATTATACTGGAGGGTATCTTAATGGCCAGGCATAAAAAGATAGAGCGTATCAGGGAAATTGAAAGAAGGCGCAGAAGAAGGGAAAAGCTTGCAAAGCTTCGTGCCAAAGGGTTATTCCCCAGGCCTGAAGGTTATGACCCTACTGTTTATTCCTATGTAGCCTATGCTGTAGCTAAAGGAATCATGAGCTTAGAGGAAGCCCTTGCCCGTTTAGAAAAAGCCAAAATTTCATAAATTAATAAACTTTATTATCTCTTTAAAGGCCCCGCCTTAAAGCGGGGTCTTTTCATATGAATCCCCTTCTTGAAGTCACCGGAATTACAAAACAGTTTGGCTGTAAAACCGTTTTAAAAGAGATATCCTTTAAACTTTACCCAGGGGAGATCCTCGGAATAATAGGGCCAAACGGTGCTGGCAAAAGCACCCTCCTATACATACTCTTAGGGATTATAACCCCTGATAGGGGCCAAATCTTTTATTTTGGAGAAAGCCTTTCAGAGAGAAGAAGCGCAATCTTAAGAGAGGTGGGGTTTGCCTCTCACTATGTTAGCCTACCCTATTCCCTAACTGTTTGGGAAAACCTCAAGGTCTTTTGTCACCTCTATGGGGTAAAGGATAGTAATAACAGGATTAGGGAACTGCTAAAACTTTTCCGCCTTGAGACCAAGGAGAAGGCCTTAACGAGAACCCTTTCTTCTGGAGAGATGATGCGCCTGAATTTAATTAGGGCCTTTCTGGCTAAGCCTAAGGTCTTACTTCTTGATGAACCTACAGCAGGGCTTGACCCAGAATATGTAAAATATGTAGGTAAAATACTCAAAGAGGAGGCCAAAACCCAAGGGCTCTCTATCATTTTGACCTCTCATCAATTGGGAGAATTGGAAAAAATGATTAATAAGATCTTGCTACTTGAAGAGGGAAACCTCTTGAGTTATGGAAAGACCGAGGAGGTCTTTAAGCAATTTGGGGTAACTAACCTTGAAGAACTTTATTTTAAGGTCTTTGGACATGCTCTCACTTAGACGGATTTATGCTATTCTTTTGAGGCATCTCTATCTTCTCAGACATTCCTTTAGCCGTTGGATTGACCTTCTTTACTGGCCAACTGTAGATCTCCTTCTCTGGGGTTTTATCACTCTATATTTAAAAGGGGGAGATTTTTTAGGCTCAGTAAACTTGGCCTCCCTCTTTTTAGGAGCCCTTATTCTTTGGAACATTCTCATTAGGGCCCAGCAGGGGCTTGCTGTGGGGTTTCTTGAGGACATCTGGGCAAGAAATCTTTTACATCTCTTTGTCTCACCGCTTACCGTCCTTGAATATATATCAGGACTTATTCTCTATAGCCTTTTCAAGGCTACCCTTGCCTCTGCTATTATGAGTCTGCTCTCTTGTTTACTCTTTAAATTTAATTTTCTTTCCCAGGGCTTTTTTATTTTTTACCTTACCTTTGCTCTCATCTTCTTTGCCTGGTCGATAGGGCTCTTTACCCTTGCTCTTATTCTCTATTTTGGACAAGAAGCTGAAATCCTTGCTTGGGCCCTTGCCCTTCTATTTTTACCTTTCTCTGCGGTCTTTTATCCCCTTTCAGCCCTTCCCCCTCTTTTCCAAAAAATAGCCACCTTTGTGCCCACATCTTACATCTTTGAAGCCTTTAGGAATCTACTTCTTCAAGGGGTGCTGCTTAAAAACTTACTAATTAAGGGCTATCTTCTCACCCTCCTCTATCTTCTCCTAAGCGTCCTTGCCTTTACTCTTTCCTTCCGCATAGCTAAAAAGGAAGGAAAACTCATAAAAATTGGGGAATAGGCCCTTCCCTTGTATTTTTCTCCAAATTGGTTATTTTTAAAGCAAACCATAAAGTTAGTGTGTGCAATTATGGGTAAAGAAAAGATTATACCCCAGGAGAGGATTAGAAATTTTAGTATCATTGCCCATATTGATCACGGTAAATCTACGCTTGCAGACCGTCTACTTGAAATCACAGGAGCAGTTTCTGCAAGGGAGATGCGCGAGCAATATCTTGATCGCCTGGACCTGGAGAGAGAAAGAGGTATTACCATCAAGGCCCAGGCAGTGCGTCTCTACTATGAAAGAGACAATGGCGAGGTCTATCAGCTTAATCTCATTGATACCCCTGGCCATGTAGATTTCACCTATGAAGTCTCTCGAGCCCTTTCAGCCTGTGAAGGGGCCCTATTGGTAGTGGATGCCTCCCAGGGAGTGGAAGCTCAAACCTTAGCTAATGTTTACCTCGCTCTTGAGAATAACTTAGAAATTATTCCCGTGATAAATAAAATAGACTTACCTCAAGCTGACATTGAGAGGACCAAGAGGGAGATAGAAGAGATAATTGGGTTGCCTGCTGATGAGGCCATCTTAGTTAGTGCTAAAATGGGCATTGGGATCAAAGAGGTCCTTGAGGCCATTGTCAAAAAGATACCCTCACCTAAAGGCAAATTAGAGGCCCCTCTTCGGGCCTTAGTCTTTGACTCCTGGTATGATTCCTATCTGGGAGTAGTAGTATTAGTAAGGGTTGTAGATGGGATCCTCTATCCTGGTCAGAAGATAAAATTTCTTTCCACAGGGAAAACCTTTGAGATAACCAAGGTGGGAGTCTTTGCCCCTGAGGCTACAACCATTGATAGATTGACTGCTGGAGAGGTAGGTTTTATTGCTGCAGGCATCAAAGAAGTAAGAGATGCCAGGATTGGTGATACCATTACAGAGGCCTCAGCAGAGGTTGAGCCCCTCCCTGGATTTAAAGAGGTTAAACCTGTTGTTTTTGCAGGCATTTTCCCTGTGGATAGTGATGACTTCTTGGCCCTTAAGGAGGCTATTGAAAAGCTCTGGCTCAATGATCCTGCCTTTTCTTATGAAGTGGAGACTTCTTCTGCCCTTGGCTTTGGCTTTAGATGTGGCTTTCAGGGATTATTACACATGGAGATCGTGCAAGAAAGGCTTGAAAGGGAGTTCAAACTTAACCTCATCACTACAGCTCCCTCGGTGAAATATAAGGTTAAGCTAAGGAATGGTAAAGAACTGGAGATTGAAAATCCAGCAGATTGGCCTGATCCAGGCCAAATTGAAGAGGTCTATGAGCCTTATATAAAGGCAGAAATCTATACACCCAAAGAATACCTGGGGCAACTTATTAATCTCTGCGAGGAAAAAAGGGGAATTCAAAGGGAGATAAAATTTCTCACCCCAGAACGGGTCATACTTGTCTATGAACTTCCCTTTAGCGAAGTAGTCATGGATTTTTATGATAAACTCAAGAGCTATTCCAGGGGCTATGCCTCGCTGGATTATCAGTTTATAGGGTATCGAGCTTCAGAACTGGTTAAGATGGACATCTTAATTAACAAACAGCCAGTGGATGCCCTCTCCTTAATTGTCCACAGAGACAAGGCCTATTATAGAGGAAGGGATTTAGTTTCCAAATTAAAAGAGGTTATTCCCAGACAGCTCTTTGAGGTTATTATTCAGGCAGCTATTGGGAGCAAAGTCATTGCCCGAGAGCGTATACCTCCTCTGAGAAAGGATGTTCTTGCCAAGTGTTATGGGGGGGACGTGACAAGGAAAAAGAAGCTCCTTGAGAAACAAAAGGAGGGTAAAAAACGCTTAAAAGCCATAGGGCAGGTGGAAATACCACAGGAGGCCTTTCTTGCAGTGCTCAAAATCTAACCTAAGGGAGCTTATAGATGGAAAAAAACAAGGTCAAGGAATGGCTAAAAAGTCTTGTTATTGCTTTAATTTTAGCCCTATTTATTAGAACCTTTTTTGTGCAGGCCTATAAGATCCCCTCAGGATCCATGATTCCCTCGCTTCTCATAGGGGACTATCTCCTCGTTAATAAAATTGCCTTTGGCCTAAGAAATCCTCTCAAGGATGATTTTATCTATCGCTGGCAAACTCCTAAAAGGCAAGAAATCGTGGTTTTCACCTATCCTGTAGATAAAAAATTAGACTTTATCAAGAGGGTCATTGGTCTACCTGGAGATACTGTGGAGATAATCAATAAAAAGGTCTATGTCAATGGGAGACCTCTTGATGAGCCCTATGTGCAATTTACAGACAAGGAGATTTATCCCAAAGAGCTAAGCCCTCGGGACAATTTTGGGCCCGTTAAGGTCCCAGAGGGGCACATCTTTGTCCTTGGAGATAATCGAGATCAGAGCTATGATAGCAGGTTCTGGGGCTTTGTACCTCTTCACTCCATCAAAGGTAAGGCCTTAATAATATACTTTTCTTGGGATAGTGAACACACAGGGCCACGCCTATCAAGAATTGGAAAAATTATACGCTAAGCCCTTTACTTAGCAATCATGGCCCTCATAAGGTCTGCCGCATTTTCAGCGTGATGGGAGATTTCACAAATCAAATCAATTAGTTTCAAAGTGTAAAACAAAAACATAGGATCAGTAAAGGTCTCAAAGGAGATTTTTTTAAGCTCTGTGCCCATGCCTTCTGTAAGAAATTCCTGATAACGCACCTTACGAATAAGTTCCTTTGCTATAGTGCGAGAATCCTCATTCCAACTTATCAAAAAATCGGCAGATAAATTAATGATATCCTCAAAGAACTTAAGGGGCTCTATACTCTGATTAACCAAAGCCTCTAATTTGAAATATATATTTTCTGGAAAGGGAAGCCTTTTAAAGGAAAGCCAGTTTAGAATGGCCTCTGCACTATCAGCCACAGCATCTTGCTCCTTCAAATAGAGAAAGAGTTCAAATTTTTCTACAGGAAGGATCATCCCCTTGGGCAAATGCCCTCTTATATTAGTTTTAACCTTATCTGCTTCTTTTTCAATTTCTACAATATGTTTAGCAATCTCCTCAAAACGAGGAGTATCTCCTTTATAGTAGGCCTCAAGGGCTAAGGGAAGCCTGGAGCAACATTCAAGAACCAGGCGAGCATGCTTCAATAGAAGATCAAAAACAGGGAGCTCCCTTGAAAGTATCTCCCTCACTGAGGGAGCCTTTTCAAGCTTAGGGATCTTACTCTCTACTGTGAAGATCACGCTTTCCGCTATATTACAGGCATGATCCGCAACTCTCTCTAAGTTTTGCACAATGATAATATACTCTACTCCAGCATCCACAAGCTGGAGATCACTTTTCATACACTCCTTAATCTGCCATATATAATCCTTTTTAAACTGGTCTACAATATCATCATGCTGAATAACCTTTTGTGCCTTATGCGTATCCTCAGATACAAAGGCATTAATAGCCTCTTCAAGCATTAAAGTGGCTTCCTTAGCCATCTGTTTAATATCAATCTTACAGCTTATGGTAAGATGATCCTTATATTGAATAAGATTGGGGACCCTTTGAGCAATATTCACCGCCTGGTCAGCAAGCCTCTCTAAGTTACGAGCAATGTCAATGGCACTCACAATAAATCTTAAATCTTTAGCCACAGGTTGTTGAAGGGCAATGATCTCTAAAGCAGTAAGGGTTACCATGTTTTCATAATAATCTACCTGTTCATCATACTTAATCACCCGATCGGCAATATCTGCCTCTAATTTCTCAAAGGCAAGCATGGCCCCACTAATCATTTCATTAACCGCTTTAGCCATGTCCAAAAGGAGATTTTTCAAGATTTGAAGATCTCTCTCCAGGGCCACTCTAACCATGAGCTAACTCCTCAACAAAAAGGTTATTAAGAATTTGTTTACCTTAAATTCAAAACCCTGTCAAGAGTAATTTTCCGCTACCCTTAAATTATAGGCTTGAAAGGAGTGTTTCCGCAACTTTAGTGTAAAGAGATAACCAAGTCTTCCAGAATAGCAATAAAAGAGAAGCTTCTTTTTTCTGAAAGGTTTAAAAGTTTTGAAAAATTTTTTTTCTTCTAACAGTAGATCTGGGGAGACTTCCTTGGCAGAACTAAGAATATCCATGGTAATATCTTCTCTTTCTCTAAGACTAAATAGAATCCACTCCTCTCTCTCTGGACTTGCCTGGATCTTTTCCCATTCCTCAAGGGAGAGCTCAAGCCTTCTCTCAGGAACCCTATTTAACAGGTCCACCCTTCGGCATCTTCCACAGATACCATTTGGAGAGGTAGTTGGTTCCCCACATTTGGTGCAAGGAGAAAAGGTCTCCACCGTTTTCTCTTCCTTTAAAAGGGGGATAAATTTGTGTAAAAAGATGGAAAGGAGTTGATATTTGATAGTGCGATTTTCTTCCTCTAAGGAGGATAACCATCTTTTGGTTTTCTTGGCAGGAGTTAGTTCTCCATGGGGACAGCTACACCCCTCTAAGGGAAGCTCCATTAGGTGAGCAAGCATAAAAATTTCCTTCTCTGGTATCTGAAAGAGAGGTTTTACCTTTTTGGCCTGTCCTGGATAGAGAGGCGGATTTACGGGCTTAAGCCTCCTTATAGACTCAAAATCACCACTAAGAAAAAGGGTCAAATAGGTGGAAATGAGGTCATCAAGATGATGGCCCGTAGCTATAACACTTAGCTTAAGCTCCCGAGCAAGCTTAGAAAAGAGATATCTCTTAATAGTCCCACAAACTGAGCAGATTTTATCTTTAAAGGAAGTAAAGACAAAATCATCAATCCTAAAGGACTCTTTTTCAGGTAGACTATAAACATAAAGGGGGAGATCAATCTTAGCACAGAGTGCTTCCACAGCCTTCTGAGCGTAATCTGAGTAATAGCGGATACCCAGATTAAGATAAATTCCCTGAAAGAAAATATCTGGGAAGACCTTTCGCAAGAGATAGGCAAGAACCGCACTGTCTTTTCCCCCTGAGAGAAAGATCCCTACTCTATCAGAAGGCCCAAACATCTTATATTTTTTCACAGCTTCAAGGACACGCCTTTCCTGGATACTGCTAAAACAGCTCTTACAGAGTTTAAGTTTTTGCGTGCTCAGAGTGACAATTGGGGTCTCCTTCTTGCAGAGCTGACAAACCTTACCAATCGGTTTTAATTCGAAAGTAAATTCCTCTCCACCACACTTAATATAAGTAGCCATATTTAGGTACCTACCTCTTAAAAGGGTTTGAATTTTTGACTGTAAGAATTAATTTTATAAGGTAACAAAAAATATACAAGTAGCGTAAATTTGGGGATGACATCTAAACCGATTTAGCCTAATTTTGTCCAAGCTTTAAGATGATAAAATTCTGGATTAAAACCCTTGGCTGCAAGGTCAATCAAGTAGAAAGTGCCTACATTCATGAAGAGCTATGTAGGCAGGGCCTTTTCTTGGCTGAAAGGGAAGATGAGGCTAAAATTTTTATCCTTAATAGCTGTGCCGTCACTGAGGGTGCCTTTAAAGAGACTAAAAAGATCCTTAGGCACTGGGCAAAACTTAATCCCTTAGCCGTTATTCTCACAGGTTGCTCAGCCCAAGCTTTTGCCGAAGAGTTCAAAAAACTCGCTTTTGAACTTAAACTCCCCCACTTTCTCATTCTTGGACAAGACCAAAAGTATAAAATACCTCAATATTTAAATTCCTTAGTTGAGGGAGTATTCATTGAGGTCACTTCCTCTTTTGAAAATTGCTACCCCTTTTTGTTACAACACTTTCATGGTCATTCCCGAGCCTTTGTGAAGATCCAGGATGGCTGTTCAAGCTTTTGTAGCTACTGCATAGTTCCTTACACCAGAGGCCCTGCAAGGAGCTTACCTAAGGAGCATATTCTTAAACAAATTAAGCTCTTTCTCGACCAAGGCTATGAAGAAATCGTGCTTACAGGAATTCACATAGGTATGTGGGGAGAAGACCTAAAACCAAGACAAACCCTTACAGACCTTCTCTGGGCTATTGAAGCCTTAATGAATAGTTACGGAAAACCCCTTCACTTAAGGCTTACCTCCCTTGAGGTCAAGGAGATTGACGAGGACTTTCTTGCCTTTGCAAAGCAAAGCAAGTTCCTCTGCCCCCACTTTCATATCCCCCTCCAAAGTGGCTCTAATACTATTCTAAGAGCTATGAATCGGAAGTATAGGGCAGAAGAATATTTAGAGAGACTTTCTCAATTAGCCAGCCTCTTTCCTGAGGCAACCTTTGGTGCAGATGTAATTGTAGGTTTCCCTGGAGAGGGAGATAAGGAGTTCCAAGAGACCTATGAACTCATAGAAAAATCTCCTCTAAACTGGCTCCATGTCTTTCCCTTTTCCCCAAGACCAGGAACCCCTGCTGCCCATATGGAACCAAAGGTAAGTAAAAGCCAGATCAAAGAGCGCCTAAAACTCCTAAAGGATTTACATCAAAGGAAGAGAGAAAATTTCCTCAAGAACTCTTTGGGTAAGATACGTAAAACTGTCATTGAAGAAATAGAACCAAGGCCTACTGGGCTAACAGATAATTATATACCTGTCGAGCTCACTACAAATGATGGAGCTGTGCTCAGAATAGGTAAAATCGTTTCTCTAAAATTAACCAAGTTGAGGGGGAACCTTGTAGAGGCTGAATCTCCTGAATCTAAGGAAATAGTGAAAACCTGAGGCTGTGGTTAAAAAAAGAGTTATATTTAAGACTACATTTACTAAATAGGGGGGCAGATCTTTCAGATAGTAATCAACAGAGAGTATAAGAAGGCAGAAAAGCTGAAAGACAGTTGAGGTCTTACCAAGGATAGTAGGAGAAAGAAGACTCAGGTCAAGGCCTCTCTTTAAAAGATATAAGGCACCTCCAAGAATAAGGATATCTCTTAGCAAAATAACCGTGAAAAAGGGAATTTTAATCAACCCCTCCCAGAGAAAGAGAAAAAAGAGCATATTGATGAAACATTTATCAGCAATAGGATCAAGAACCTTCCCAAGGTTTGTTTTTTGCTTTAACAAACGAGCAAGATTACCATCCAAGGTATCACTTAAGGCCCCACTAAAAATCAATAGAGAGAGCCACTTGGGGGAAAAATCCCGTATCCAGAGGATAGGAATAATTAGAGAAAGTAAAAGCCTATAGAGGCTAAGTAAGTTGGGAATTTTAAAGATTTCTTTTTCAAGTTTCATTATGTTAAAGATAATCCACTTTACCTCTCATGACAAGGTTATGTATACCACCTGAGTTTAGCTACATCCTAAGAATTAAAAAGCCCCTCCCTTAAGGAGGGGCAAACTACACTAAGAGGAGGGGAAGAAGGTATAGCTTACCCAGACTAAAATTATGAGGAGAATTATCCCAAGGCCTATACAGCCCCAAACTAATTTGCTTTCAAAGGGAAGCCAAGGGTCATATTGCATCTTTTCTAACTCTTGAGCTATATCTTTTTCTCTAATTTTTTCAGCCATAGCCCACCTCCTCACTTATGGTCCTGTTCCAACAATAGGAGGCTTAACTCCGTGGAAGAAAATCCAGGAAATAAGAAGGCCAATCCAGATAATAAAACCAAAGAGACATACTACATAAACCACAGCAAGCTTCCCAATCCCTTCAGCCCAGAGTTTTCTAAAATCTGAAATAACCCCAATAGTAAAGAAGGTAATGAGGAAAAAGAGGACCCTTAGGGCATTAGTGCCACTGGTTGCTGTTTTAGTTTGGTCTACTACTTTCTTGGAGTCTTTAATAGCCTCTTGTTTGGCTTTGATTTGGTTCTTGAGGTCTGTAATCTTAGCCTGGAGCTGGGCTTGAAGAGCAGGATCAGTAACTGTGGATAGTTGCTTTTCCACTTTTTGAATTTCCTTATTAATAAGTTTTACTTCATCCTCAACAGCTTTAACCTTAGGTGCATGAGGAGCAGAGATCAGAAGAATTACTAAAAAACCTACAAAGTAGGCTAAAACAAATTTAGGGAATCTTCTCCAGATTTCCTTGATACTTACTTTCTCCCCAGGTGCACACTCTACATAGGCACACCACACATAGGCAAGTAGAAAGGCCCAAATACTAATGAAGATATCAATAAAGAGCTTGGTAGTTGCTGCAGCCATGAGGATCCAACCATCCTCATATTTTATTCCAGCCACTGCCTCGGCTTTGGCCCTAACAAGGGCATCCGTGATAGCTCCAGAGGCAAAGGCAGCTCCATCAGTTTTTACCGCAAGTCCCATCCAGGCACCAGCAACCATGGGCTCTTTCCAGAGAAAAATCTGGGCAAGAAAAGGTAAAATTATTAGCTCTATTACGGCAAAGATCACCACTAAGGAGGCAACCATTATGGGAACAACAGGCCTTGCTCGGATTGCTCCACCAGCAGCAATGGCGGCAGAAACTCCACAGATGGATATCCCTGCAGCTAAGGGGGCTGCCCATTCCTTACTGAACTTAAAATACCTTCTGGCAATGAAATAAACAAGAGCCCAGTAAATCAAATAGGCCTCCACTATAGCACAGAGACCCCGGAAAAAGATAGCCGAGGCAAGCCCAAAGGCTTCAGCAGATTTTAGGCCCAAAAGAGCTCCCATTAAACCAATGGCTGTTTTAATATAAAACTCTGGCCTGCAGGCCTCGGAGAGAAATTGGGCAAAGGGCCTAAAAAAGTTTCCTATAATTAGCCCCAAGGCCAAGGCAAAGATAAAACCACCTTCACCTGTAAGCTTCAAAGACCACGGTATATTATATTTTTTGGGATCAGTTGCCGCAAAGTAGGCATAATGCCCAAGCAACCAACAAAGATAACTAAGCCAGAAAATAAAGAAAAAACCTATTAAAAATCTCCCCACATTAGCCCCAAGTAAATAGGCCCCAATGGCAAGAATAACTGTAAGGAAGAGATAGGTTAAAACTAAGGAGGCAAAACCTGAAAGCCCCTTTTTCTCATACATCTGACCAACTTGATACTTTGTAGGATCCTCAACAGTGACTGTTTGCTCCTTGCCATCCTTAGTCTTTAAAGTAAGCTTATTGCCCTCTATTTTAGTTATTTCTCCTGAAACCCCCTTAAACTTCTTACCCACAGGCTCTATAGCCTTTTCAAGCTTTAACCATTCCTTAGTAGAAACTATCCAGCCAAAGGGATCAATCCCCTTATAGGCTAAAAGAGAAACCAAAAATAAAACAATAGCAAGCCAAAAGGCAAGCCAATCCTCATTTAAGTAAGCCTTCCTTTCTTCCGCCATAACCTCACCTCCTTAGGGGATTTAAAAGGGAATTTTTCCCTACCTTTTACTTCAACTTACTTCAACCCTTGCCTAACATAAGCATCACCTCCCCTGCATAACTTTTCTTAAAGAGGCAATAGCAAACCTTATACCCGATGAAAACCTTAGTCAAAAAGGGAACTTGTTACCTAAAGGTAACAAAGAAGCTTGGGAAAGATTACTTTTGGGTTACATAAAGACCTTTTGTTTTGATAATTCTGATAAGGCCCTCTGATTTTAACTGATCCAGTTCATAATAGCTTGCTGCAAGCCAAGTAGCAAGTTTTCGTGAGAGATCAAATTTCAGATAGTCATTCTTGTTTTCAGAGTCAATAACCAGGGAATCTACATAGGGTATCTCCCTGATCTTTGAGGCAATTCTTTGAACTTCCTCAAGGGGATCGTTTCCCTTTTGAAGGGGTATATTGGCTCTCCCATCAGTAACTACTACAAGTAAAACCCGCTCTGTAGGATGTTTGGAGCGATACTTTTTAATTAGCTTATAGGCCTCAAAAAGGCCTGCAGAAAGGGGAGTGTGTCCACCAGTAATAATCTCTTTCAAGACCTTATGGGCTAAGTCTGCTGACTTTGTTGGACCAAGGAGAAGCTCTGCCCCAAATTTACGAAAAACTATTAAAGCCACTCTGTCTCTATTCTTGTAAGAATTGGAAAGAAGAGAAAATAGGGCCCCTTTAACAAGCTCCATCCTTCGGTTTGCTCCTAAGGAGCCTGAGGCATCAACCAAGAAAATTACCAGGAGGCCTGACCTTCTCTCCCTCTCTCTATAGACAAGGTCCTCAGGCTTTAAAACTAATTTATCCTCTCTACCCCGAAGCTTCTGATATGGTGCTGCCCTAAGGATGGTGCCATAAAGGTCTAAATCCCTATTCTTGAGGTCAGGACTTCTCCTGATAACACTTCCCTGCTTCTTTGCCCACTTTGAACTTACCCTTCTTCCACTACAGGCTCTAAAAACCCTATCCCTCCTAAATAGTATGTCCCTAATCTCAAAATATTTTTTAATTGAAAAGACTTCTTCCCTTCCCCTGGGCATGAAAAATTCACTACTTAAGGCCTCTTCAGGGTCTCCTCCCAAAGAAGCTTGAAAGCTTCCCTCCCTTTCAACTGATGGCCTTGCCTCCTTAGGTTGAGAGGCCTTATCTTCATGCCTTCTTTCAAGCTCTTCTGAAGGATGCTCTCTTTGAGCCTCCTTTTGCTCTTTACCCTCTTCCTTTCCTCTCTCCTCCTCCCTTTGCTCAGAGATTTTCTCTTCAGGAAGTCTTCCTCTATGCCCAAAGACGAGAGGTTCCACTAAGAAAAAGTGTTCAGGGCTTGGTCTTTCGGAAAAAGTAAGGCCTGTAAGTGCCCTTACCGCATAGAAGTAAAAAATTTCACCCCTATGAGAGGAGATTCCAAATCTTGATGCCCTCTCCACAAGGAACTCCCATTCACTCTCACTAAGTCTTACCTTTTCTCTTAAACTCCTCGAAAGCCTTAGAAGTGTTAGCTTCTCCTCTGAAATCCCTTCATAACCCTCAAAATTAATTATACCCTTTAGAAACCACCTCTTACTGTCTATATCTCTAAACTCTTCTGTCACCGCAAAGAGGCCAAATTTATCAAAATAGTGAGGGGAAAGTGCCCCCTCTTCCTCACCCATGGTTGCTATCAAAGTGTAATTTGAAGAGTAATTGAAGACAAGGCTAAGTAATTCTGGTTTCATTAGGTGTAGGTCATCAATGAGGAGATAAGCTCCTTTGGCTCTATCTAAAAGCCCAGGCAGATAGACAGGGATACCCCTCTCTAAGGTTGCTTCAATATCAAGGGAGCCAAAGAGATTCTCCTCCCCCACATCACTTGGAATCTCTACAAAGGGCTCTTTAGCCCTCAAAAGCAGGTTTTTGAAGGCGTAAAGTAGACAAGACTTCCCTGTCCCCCTCTTCCCAACAAGAATAAGCCCTCCACACTTAGGATCCACAAAATTAAGTATTAATCCAAGCTTTGCCGAGAAATTACCCAAGATACCAGGGAAAAGGCCTCTAAAACGCCCTTCAAGCACCTCCATTAGAGAAAAACTTTCTCCACTCAAAGGAATCCCTCTTATAGAATTACTTCTTAGGTGTTATTTTATAGAACTAAATAACACTAAAAACCCTCAAAATCATAGGATCTACTAAAAATTTCACAAATTACTTTCATCTATTGATTTGTAAAAATAACTTAGATAAAATCCCATAATTCCATAAACTGTGGAGGTGGAATTGAGATGATCTATCCCTTTGCAGCTATTGTGGATCAGGAGGAGATGAAGCTTGCCCTTATTCTCAATGTTATTGATCCCAGCATAGGTGGAGTGCTCATTATGGGAGAAAAGGGGACAGGAAAATCTACCGCTGTGCGAGCCCTTGCAGAGCTCTTACCTGAAATTGAAGTAGTCCAGGGCTGCCCCTTTAACTGTGATCCCAAGGGACCACTCTGCACTTTCTGTGAAGAAAGAAAGGAAAGGGAATCCCCTCTTCCGACTGAAAAGAAAAAAATGGAGGTAGTGGAGCTTCCTTTGGGGGTTACCGAGGATAGAGTCCTTGGAACCCTTGATCTTGAATATGCCTTGGTCCACGGCAAAAGACGCTTTGAACCAGGTCTTCTCGCAAGGGCAAATAGAAACTTCCTCTATATTGATGAAGTAAATCTCCTTGAGGACCATATTGTGGATCTCCTCTTAGATTCTGCAGCTTTGGGGACAAATCGTGTGGAAAGGGAAGGCATATCCATTACCCATCCCTGTAGATTTATCTTGGTTGGATCCATGAATCCAGAGGAAGGTGAACTTAGGCCCCAGTTCCTGGATCGCTTTGGTCTCTGTGTAGAGGTAAGGGCTATTGTAGATAAAAAACTACGTTATGAAGTTTTGAGGCGAAGGATAGAGTTTGATACTGACCGAGAAGGCTTTTTAGCCAAGTGGAGGCCTGAACAGGAAAAATTGAGGGAGAAGATTTTAAAGGCAAAGGAGCATCTCTCAGAGGTAGAGTTAGGTGAAGAGGCTTATGAGGCAGTGGTAAATCTAAATACCCAACTTTCTCTTGATGGGCATAGGGGAGATATTGTGCTTCTTAAGGCGGCAAGGGCTCTCTCTGCCTTTAAGGGTAGAGACAGAGTAACCAAGGAAGAAATTAAGGAGATTGCTCCCCTTGCCCTTAAACACCGTTTAAAAAGACAACCCTTTGAAGACCCAAGAGAGGAGCTCAAAAAACTCTATGAAGTAATTTCTTTGATATAGCATATAAATTTTGATTTAGCGTATAAATTTCCTAAATTGAAACGGAAGACAAGCTTCTTTACATCTGTAAAGTATAACTTCAAGCTTGATTTTGCGCTTCACTACATTATACTAAGACTATGGCCAAGAAATTACCCATTGGTATTTCAAGCTTTGAGGAGATAAGGAGAGAAAATTATTACTACATTGATAAAACTCCCTATGTGGCAAAACTTGTAGAGGAGGGAAAGTATTACTTTCTTAGTAGGCCTCGCAGATTTGGGAAATCCCTTTTTGTAGACACGCTGAAGCAGGCCTTTTTGGGGAGAAGAGAGCTCTTTGAAGGGCTCTATCTTCAAGACCACTGGGACTGGAGTGAAACCTACCCAGTCATTCACCTTGATTTTGGCGGTGGAGTTGTTCAAGATGCTCAAGACCTTATAAAATGGATACTCTTCAAGCTGAGACAAAATCAATCTCAACTTAAAATAACTTGCGAGGAAAGTGAGGATTACCGCAACTGTTTTGAGGAACTAATTGTCAAATCTGCTGAGACCTATGGCAAAAGAGTGGTAGTGCTCATTGATGAATATGACAAACCTATCCTTGATAGGATTGAAGAAGGAGAAAAAGCCCGTGAGATTAGGGAGGTCTTAAAAAGTCTATACAGTGTCCTAAAGCCCCTTGATAGTTATCTCAAGTTTGTCTTTATCACAGGGGTGACTAAGTTTTCCAAAGTATCCCTTTTCTCAGGGCTAAATCAGCTTCAAGATATAACCTTGAGTCCAAGGTATGCAACCATTTGTGGCTACACTCAAGCTGAGCTTGAGGGAGTTTTTGGGGAGCTTTTCACAGAAGAAGAGCTTCAAGGTGTAAAATGCTGGTATAATGGCTATTCTTTCTGTGGTGAGCCTGTGTATAATCCCTTTGATGTGCTTCTCTATTTATCAGAAAGAAAGTTTCGCTCCTATTGGTTTGAGACAGGCACTCCAAGTTTTCTTGTTAAGCTTATGCTTGAAAAGAGGTTTTATCTCCCCAAAATGGAAGAGTTTATTGCAGACGAATACCTCCTTGGTAGTTTTGATGTAGATGAGATTGAGGTGCCAACCCTGCTTTTTCAAGCTGGCTATTTAACGGTGAAAGAGTGTCACTCTTCTATTGAAGGGACTTATTATATCTTGAGTTATCCAAACAAAGAGGTTAGGTCTGCCCTAAACCGTGTGTTATTTTATGCCTTAACTTCCCTTGAGGTAGAGGGAGGAAGACTAAGTCTCAGGGCAAGGGAAAGCTTGAAGAGGGGTGATGTAGAGGGCTTTGGAGAGGTTTTGAAGAGCCTTTTTGCAGGTATTCCCTTTGACTGGTATAGAAGGAATAACCTAAGTGAGTTTGAAGGGTATTATGGGAGTGTGGTCTATAGTTTTTTGCAGGGGGTAGGGG
>Ga0105163_1000681_pt1 | contig 19629 bp, 20 predicted proteins | sample JNZ110809AmetaG_FD_81531 | JGI IMG/M metagenome (GOLD analysis project Ga0105163, IMG submission 81531) | Hot spring microbial communities from Jinze hot spring, China to study Microbial Dark Matter (Phase II) - JNZ 110809A | ecosystem: Environmental > Aquatic > Thermal springs > Hot (42-90C) >... | reverse complement strand
CGATGTTGCTCAGCACTTCTTAGCTAAGAAGGGTATTCTAGCTGTTAGAAGAGTGAAGAGGTCTGACATGGAGAAACTAGAGAGAGCAACAGGAGGAAGGATAATCAGCAACATCGAGGACCTAACAGAGAACGACCTAGGGTACGCTGAACTAGTAGAAGAGAGAAAGGTCGGCGAAGACAAGATGGTGTTCATAGAGGGCACTAAGAACCCGAAGGCGGTCAGCATATTAATTCGAGGAGGTCTTGAGAGGGTAGTCGATGAAGCCGAGAGAGTGTTTAGAGATGCCCTCAGCGTAGTAGCTGACGTAGTTAAAGTACCTAAGGTAGTCTACGGTGCTGGAGCTTTTGAGATAGAGCTAGCAAGACATATAAGAGACTACGCTAACAAGGTAGGAGGTAAAGAGTCCTTAGCTATAGAGGCATTCGCTAAAGCTCTCGAAGGAATTGTTGCTACACTGATGGAAAATGCTGGACTCGACCCAATAGAGAAACTTAGCGAACTTAGGAGAGCTCATAGCCAGGCCGATGGTAGGTACTTCGGCATCAACGTGTACACAGGAACTATAGAGGACTCAAGAAAGATGGGTGTAGTTGAGCCATTAATAGTTAAGACTAACGCTTTAAAGGCGGGTACTGAGGCAGCCACGATGATATTGAGGATCGACGACATCATAGCCGCCTCGAGAGCTAAGGAGGAAAAGAAAGAAGAGAAGAAAAAGGAAGAAGAGTAACGTGAATTTACCTAGTAATAACTAAACTGAGAAGAAATTTTTCACAAATAACCTCTTAAAACTTACTTGAAGTTTATTCGTTTCTAGTTCTTGTCGCTAGTTAAGTGCTGACTTAGGGGTTCAGCTCTGATATAGGTTTATGTTGGTTGATTTCATTGCCTCATCTCTTTTCCCCCGCATTCCGCTCGGGTTTTCATCGGGCTTGGGGGCGTTCAGGGGCACCCCTAGACCCCCACATCTTGAGTACATGTACAACAGGTTTACGCATGCGATTACGTCTCTATCTCCTGTGAATCCACACCTACCGCATCTCAGTACTCTACTACCGCTATCTTCTAACTTGCTTCCACATTTCGGACAAGTTGATGATGTTTTGCTTGGATTAACGTATCTAACTGCTAGTCCTCTCTCTAATGCTTCGTATCCTATGGTGAACAGCATCTTTCTGTAGAACCACAGGGATAGCTTCTTGTTGAATGAGCTACCACCGTTGACTCTATCCCTTAGGTGGTTCAAGTCTTCCAGCAATACAACAGCTCTACACCTACCGGCTATCTTCGCTACTCTATCACCCAGCTTGTGAGCGCAGTCCCAAGCTATACTCCTAATTCTCTCTCCATGTCTTTTAATCGCTCTTCTAACACCTCTGATGAACCTCCATGATCTAGAGTACCTTCTCTGAATCCTCTCGATCCATATTCTGTGGGTTAGTATCTTTCTGAGTGGTGTCTTGAACCGCTTTAGCTTCAGCAACTCTCCACTAGATGTGAACACGGCTAATGTAACGTTGTCGAAGTTCACGTCAACAGTCATAACCGTCCTGGGCTTTCTAAACTTAACGGTTTTCTTGAAGTATACTGCTACGTAGACCTCGTTCTCAACTACCTTCACAGCTATCTCGTAGTTACTCCACTCTTTGTATTTCTCTATTCTCTCAGTAGATGTTAGTAGTCTCAGCTTAACCTCCCTGTTTTCATGTATTTTTAGGATAAGCGCTCTGCTCTCCAGGTCCAACTTGTAGTCGTACTTGTCTATCCTAGCTGTCAGTCTTCTGAGGACTGGTTTTCTACCGTTGTTTCGCTTGCAAGCTTTAATCACTGCTTTAGCGTAGACGTAGATCTGCTTCACGTGGTGTGCTCTGAAACCGAGCTTCCTCAGCTCCGAGTAGAACATTCCGTGTAGAGTGCTTATCGAAGGAACTTTATCCAAGCTCCACAGCTTGTTCACAACGAACTGTACAGCATCACGGTAAAGCCTCAGGAACTCAACTAATGCACCGTGGTCATCACTACCCTCGGGGAGAGCCCTCACCTTAAGAGCCTCAACGAGCTCTCCCTCCCTCATCGAGAAGCTCTACCACTACTCAGCATAGACATAAGGGTTTATAATGCTTTCTATCAGGTTTACTTATGAGTGATAGATTGGCTGACAAGTTCTACTTCGTTAAGTGTAGTGTTATAAGGTACAGGTACGGTGCACCAGTACTCTACCCGCTGGGGAGAGACAAGGAGAAGATAAAACATCTACATGGAAAAGAAGTATACGTGCTAATCATAGCAGAAGAATAACATCACCTAATACAAACCTATATGAAAACCGAAACAGTTGCGATAAGCAATATTGTTGGCTATCAAATAGATCCTCTCTCAAATAGTTCTAATTATTATCACCAGCCTCAGCTTCAGAATCATTGAAAAGCTAGGTCGCATTCATTTGTGAGAGTATGCGAAAGTAACGCTGCTGATTTGGTGATAGTATGCTGCGACTAATTGTTAGATGTGAGAGTGCTATTTTTAGTTCTTCACGATCTCTATTACCATATCTGCTATATATTCGGCTGGGTTTATTCCTGTGGTCCTCATAAAGCCTTCCCATTGAGGAGTTGCGTTAACCTCGTATATTACATAGCCCTCGTCTGTTTCACCTATATCTACACCTGTGTAGAGGAGATTCAATGCTTTTGCGGCCTTTAGTGCTACTTCCGCTAGTTCTTCAGTTAACTCAGCAGTCTCGGTTCTAGCTCCTTGAGATACGTTAGTTTTCCACGTTCCTTCTGGGCAATATCTATACATAGCTCCTAAAACTCTATCTTTTACTACAAACACTCTGATGTCTCGTTCGTACTTTCGGACGTACTTTTGTATGTAAATAGGTAGTCCATGCATCTGTAGGAGTCTACCGACGTTATACACCATATCTGGGTCACTGGCGAGAATGCTTCCATATCCCATGCTACCTATGAGCGGTTTTATGACGACTTTACCCCACTTTTTAGCTATCTCCACCGCATCGAATACGTCTTCTACCACAGCAGTTTCGGGAACTGCGAGACCGGCCTTACGCAATTCCATCATTGAGAGATGCTTATCGCGCGCTACCATGATAGAGTTTACAGGGTTGACCACTACTGTTCCTCGTGACTCTAGTTGCTTTAGTAAGTTAACCCTACGAAGAAGTGTTTCGAGCGTAGCAACACTACCGAGCCCTCTAACTACGGCAGCATCTAGCTCTTCAAGCTTCGTATCTGAACCAACACTTACCCAACCCTCGCTACTTGAAATATATGACACTAACCGAGAGAGTCTCAAGTACATAACCTTTACGGCACGTTTCATAAACGCCATCATAAGCTGTCTACTAGCTGAAGTAGGTACCGGAGCTTCATGAATTATGGCTACCTTCACCCAGCTCCCTATAGCAGTAAGCCTACGGAGCTTTTAACTACCGAACCTAAAGCATTATTACAGATAAGACCAGAATCCTTATACGAATAACGATGCCAACCCGATATTCAGCACCGAAAATGCTACATAAGCCTTCAGCCAGGAGTTCACTTATCGATTAAGCCTATACAGCCACTTGCTCACTCCCAAAGCTTTCTAACAGTCTCGGCATCAGTAGGGGTTCAGCACAAAAGCTTATAAATGCCCAATCTCCTAGTGATTAAGGTGAGCCAATACGAAATTCTGCCCCAAGTGTGGAACAGTGATGGTGCCTCAGAAAAAAGATGACAACTACGTATTCAAATGCCCGAGTTGCGGTTATGAAGAGGTATCTAAAAGAGGAGAAAAGTATAGGCTATCTGGTAAAGCAGGTTCGGAGTCTAAAGTGAAAACTACATCTATAGTAAGTGAAGGAGGAGGACTGATGAGAAGTCAAGAAGAGATTGAGCAAGAGAAAGAGGAGTTCTACGAAATTCTCTTGGACCTCCTTAGCGAAGAGGAAGGAGGCGGCGAGGAAACTAGCTAGTCAGTGGATACCTCAGTATAGCTACGACTCCACCAAAAGCTTTCTTGAGCCACTCGTACTCCATGAACTCCTCACTAACTACTACTATTCTAGTACCTCTCGACTCGGCTAGATTCTTCAGCTCTGTTAGCTTAGGATGATCCTCTACGATGACGAGAACCTCAACTGCACCTAGCTCAAGTCCCCTAACTATCTCTAGTTCGCCATAAGTAGCCAACCCGTCGTCTTTTGCTAAGTGGTACTTAAACTCCTCTAAGACCTCCTTAGTCTTATGGTACTTCGTTTCTTTAATGAACTCTTTAGCTTTTTCAACTAGCTCCCTGAGACCAGGCTCACCCTGAGAGCTTACATCTAGCGGGGTTCCCAGAACTACTTTCTGGAGGCGATAGTCAAGGTAGCCACCCTTAACGAAATCTAGCTTAGAGTATCCAGGACCTCCGACTATTATCCCCCTTAGTTTACCTGCTTCTAGTAGTGGTATGAGGTAGCTACTAGCTTTCTCACCAACTTTCTTATAGAACTCCTCAACCATTTCCTCAATTATTCTATCATATCGCCTCTGAGACCATCCTCCTTTGCTGTGTTTTCCAGGTATGTAAGCCTCCAGCTCATCTAGAACAACTACAGCTCCACCCTTCAAGAGGCCTATAGTAGCTTCATCGCGCTCGATGACTATTAAACCGTATACATCGCTTTCTTCTACCATACTCTCCAGGAATTCCGTGTGGAAGTACTTGTCCGTTCGATAGAAAAACACGTTAATAGGTTCAGGGGGTGAGAACACTAGTACTAATGTCTCACCTGTATCATCATGTTCTCCAGCAAACACCACGAGACCGTTTCTCGGAATTTTCGGTATTTTTAAGAGCCTATCTATAGCTGACTCGAGAGCAAACTGAACTTTAGACCTAGTCCTTTTTAACTTTATGTTCTCAGTAATCGAAAGCTCTTGTCTTAGCATGTTCACGACTTCGCCTATTGGTCTACCTGGAGGTACATAAAGAGACAGAAGAGTTGTTGCGTGAGCACTCCACTTCTTCAACTCCTTGATGAGGGGCTTGAGCTCTTCCTTGCTAATCTCAAGGTTTTCAGAGCTAAATGCTCGACACCCAACAACTAGTTAAGAAGGCTCTTTTAAGTCCATGGCTCTACTGGCTAGCAGGCCTGATGGTAACGATACTGTTATCAGCTATTCCCTGAGATTTTAAATCGGCAGAGCCCCACACTTCTCCTCGTGGAACCTCCTCACTAACAACTACCTTCAGCTTCACCCTCCTTCCATGAACTGAGATCTCAGCGTAATCACCTATAGAAAGCTCTTTAGCAAGCTCTGGGTTTACATATAGACTACCTGTCTTCACTACAGGGTTGTACTTAAGCTTTACTCTTATCTCTTGCGGAGTGCTCTTTTGCTTTTTAAGGGCCTCTGCGGGAGGTATTATCGAGAGGAGGACTTTTATATCCCTCTTCTTTCCTAGCTCACCTTCTGATGACACTTAGGTAGCTCACCGAGTATCTTTTATAACTTTAGTTTAATAAGTAATCCGCAACACTTCAGTGGGTTATTTAGGTCGATGGTTCGATAATAGCTTTCATCACAGTTCATCTATAAGGGCTGTTTCCTTCTTGATTTTCCTAGGATTTGTTTTATAAGCCTTGTTTTTGCTTATTTTTATTAGGGTTAGCGAGTCTGAGAAGATATTGAGACTAAAGGATGTTTGTAGAAGGCTTGGTATTAGTTACACTACTCTTCACTCTTCATAGGTGGATCAAAGCGGGTTACATTAAGGCTGTTAGGGCTGTTGGTAGTAAGTATGGGGAAACTCCTTACAGCAGGGTCCCAGTACCTTAAGGAGTGACCTAGTAAACAGAGGCGATCATTATCGGACAAGAGTTATTGTTGCTACAGTAGTCAGTGCCGCGGCCGGGATTTGAACCCGGGTCACGGGCTCGAAAGGCCCGCATACTTGGCCGGGCTATACTACCGCGGCACCAGATAAAGTTTGATGATGCTGGCTTATAAAGGTTGGTCTCCAAAACAACGCGTAAAAAGAAGGGTTACTAGCGTTATTGGGTGTAGAGAAGTGAGTAAGACGATGAAGTTTGCGAGTGTTAGTGAAGTCCTTGAAAAACTCGTTAACGAGGTCTCAATAGACATAGAGGGAGAAGTCGTCGACATTCAGGACGCTGTTGGAAGATACGTCTATAGAGACTACATCTCAAGAGTCGACCTGCCCCCGTTCGATAGGTCCGCTGTAGACGGTGTTGCTGCGAGATTCACCGATGTTGCTGGAGCCTCAGAGACTTCGCCCGTGTTACTTAAGCTTGTCGGTAGAGTAGACGTAGACAGTAGCGACGTTACGTCGCTTAGTCAATTCGAAGCAGTACTAGTATCTACCGGTGCTCCAATACCTAGTGGAGCCGATGTTGTGATTCCCATCGAATACTGCCTTATAAGGGATAACCTAGTCTATTTGTATAGAACGTATCCGAGATACTCGAACATATCGTTTCGTGGAGAGGACCTTAGAGTAGGAGACACGATTGTTCGCAAAGGCACCAAGCTAAAGCCGTGGCATGTGGCAGCTTTAGCCGCATCAGGCTACGATAGTGTCGAGGTTTTTAGAAAGCCGAGGATCGCTGTACTGAACACTGGTGATGAAATACTGAAAGGATTAGTTCCTAACACGACTTATTACTTGATTACAGCATATATAAAAGAGATAGGTGGGGAAGTATCTTATACTAAAGTGGTTCCCGACGACATCGAGGAGATTTCGGAAGCCTTAAGAAGAGCTCTACAGGTTTCTGATATAGCAATCATAACCGGAGGGAGCTCGGTCGGGTCACGAGATCTAGCTCCAGACGCTGTTCTAAAGCTTGAGTCATCTAAAGAAATCTTTCGTGGAGTTAGAATCAGGCCCGGGAGAACAGCTAGTGCTTATCTCGTAAACGGTAAGCCGGTGCTCCTAATATCTGGTCTCCCAGTAGCGGCATATATAAGCTTAGAGCTATTTCTAACCCCCATACTTAATAAAGCCTTCGGTAGTGTCTCAGAGGTTAAACCGACAATTAGTGGGAAGTTGGTGCGGAGATTATCTAACGAGGTGGGGTTTAAGTCCTTCTATAGAGTTATTGCATGCCGAGACCGCGGTGAAGTCGTAATAATACCGCTCAGACTGACAGGTTCAGGTATACTCTCAACACTGATAAAGGCCAACGCTATCCTTGAAGTACCTGAGGACCTCGAGGGATACGACGAAGGCAGTGAAGTTGAGGTTACCTTAATTGGTCCACTAGAGGAGTGTTCTAACACCTCAAATTCAGAGACTAGGAAATCTAAGGAATAAGCATCTCGATATATTACTCTTAGTACTCTAATTCCTGTTCCTGAACATATTACCTATCAGAACCAACAGTAAATGGGGAAATTATGAGGCGTGACGACTTAGTTGAAGTACTACTGAGAGAGGAGCTTAAGATAGTCAACAAACACCTTCCCCATTACAGGAAGTCTCTAAAGGAGTTACTAAAAGAGGAATTTCCTAGTGTGATTTGTAGAGATGGAACGCAACACTTTTTCAGGAGAAGTGAACTAGAGAGGGTTTCGACACTTATTGATAAAGAAAACTGGGACCACGTCTTTCTCCCGGTCGTTATAACCATAATTCCAGAATCGAGAGGTATCGTTGGCGTGATAGAGGATAAATACGCTATAGAACTAGTAAGTAGAATTCTAGGTATTGAGCACCGAAGTGAGAAACTATTTATTTATGAACCTCAACTATTTGAGCTAAGGAGAAATTATTCCACCATATTTCAACTCGCCTTATCCTACACACCTGACCTCAGTTTCGACCTTGAGAAACCATCAAACACCTACACCAACACAAAACCCTTATAAACCTAACGTATCAAAACAATTATCAACCCTCTAAGTCCTAAGTGTTGGTATATCTTTGCTAACGGCTCTGCGAAATCGCTCGATCTGGCGTCATCAGCGTACGGAAAAGTGAAATCTATATTTACCTACCTCATTTCTAAGTGATTGGTGTCAGCTTGAGCGACATCGTAGCGAGTATCGAAGCCGAAGCTGAGAAATTACTTGAAAGTGCTAAGAAGAGAGCTCATGCTATAGTTACTGAGGCTAAAGCCGAAGCTGAGAGGATTCTTGCCGACGAAAGCTATAAGAAAGAGCTCGAGGAATTGAGAGTGTCGTTAGAGAGATCGCTAGAAAAGGAAATCCGCGAGATAACAATGCGTGCCGAAGAAGAGGTAAGAAGATTAATGACGATACCTGAAGAATCTTTAGACAGACTAGCTAAGAAGATAGCCTCAATAGTAGCAGGGATTCGGATTGAGTAGCATTAGGCAGGCTATCCTCAGCGACCCCGATGTAGCTGTAAAACTTACGATGATAGTACCAAGAGACTATGTTGGTGAAGTTACTGAGCTGATGGTGAAGAGAGGAGTACTTGAACCCGTAGCTCTGGAACCAGGTAGTCCAGAGTTTAAAGAAATTGAAAGCTACTTTACTCTCTTAGATAAAGCAAAGGAAGTGTACCAGTATCTCGAGTCAAATCTCGCAGAAAAAACTGTAGTGCGCATAGAGGTACCTCAGGATAGTCTCAGAGCAGTTTTAGAGTCACTAACCAATAACTTAGAAGAAGTATGTAAGAGAGTTAAGAACATCAACGAGCTAATTTCTCTACGTAACACAGAGCTAGAGGAACTTGAGGCGGTAAAGAAAATAGCAGAAGTACTACTTAGCAAGTACCCCGATGGAAAGGTTTCATTGTTAAATTACTCTGGAAAGCTCATAGTCATTAAATCAGTAGTAGCTACAGAAGGATCTTATGAAGTACTTAGGGAGAAGTCTGTCGCCATACTTGGGGAGGTTCAACATGGGAAGAAAATAGTAGCTTCTTTAGCGTTTGCCCCAGGAGTACTTGAGGACATAGTTAGGACCTCTGGATTAGATGTGAGGGTGCTGGACGTTAGAGAGCCTTCGGAAGAACGCTTAGATACCTTCGTCGCTAGACTAGAGGAGAAGATAGCTGAAATACGTAAGACTCTGGAGGAACTTGATAGCAAAAAGAGAGAAGTACTTAAATTTGTGACTAAGGATATAGCACTACTGAAGTCTCTAGTTGAAAGCGAGTATGAAAGGCTTAAAATTCTCCGGAGTGCTATTAGCTCTAAATACGTTGCTGTGGTATCAGGCTGGGTGCTTCGATCCAAGGTAAACGACCTTCTTAAGTCCTTAAGTTCCTACCCTATTTACGCTAGCATAGTTCCCGACGAGAATCCCCCAGTGGAGTTCAAGAATCTTGAGCCATTCAAGCCATTCGAGTTACTGACCGAGCTCTACGGTATGCCATCGCCGCATGAATGGGATCCCACCCCGCTGCTAACTTATTCGTTTCTACTCTTCTTTTCCTTAATGATGTCTGACGCAGGTTATGGATTAGGAGTTATTCTAGCCACGAGGTATATACTGCCTAAGTTTGTTTCAGACCCAGAATCTCCAGGGTTCGTGAGATTAAAGAAAATCCTCTATATTGGGGGAGTTCTCAGCGTGGTTGCTGGAATAGCATCTAAGAGCTTCCTCGGTTCTCTAGTTGGTAGATTCATACCAATAGAAAAACCACTTATTAATACTTTCAACATAATGGAGCTAATAGGGCTTAGCCTAATCATAGGTTTCGCATTTACCTTTGTATCCCATCTAATAGCTTTAGCTAAGAACATAAAGCTCCGTAAGAACTATGACTCAATATACGAAGTAGGCATACTGGTCTTAATGATCGGGGGACTATTCGTTGTGACACGTGTATTTAATCTAGGTTGGACATACGTCGCTGATGAACTCTATACAGTAGCACAATCTCTGACTATTGTAGGCATAGCTATGGTTATCTTTGCCAAGATCAAAACAACTGGCAGCGTTGGAAGTTTTCTGTGGCTTTTCGATGTCGTGGGGATAGTGGGTGACGTGTTCTCCTACGTTAGGATAGCCGGTATAGCTGGTGGCACGGCTTTCCTAGCAGAAGCGTTTAATAGTATACTTTCTGGAGTAGTTGGCAGTATAATAGAGTTCAACTACGTTATAGGCGTAGTTGCTGGAGTATTCTTAGTGTTGATTATACATACTTTGAATTTAGCGCTCTCAGCTGTGAGTCCGTTTGTCCATTCGTTAAGACTTTGCTTATTTGAGATATCGTCTAAGTTTTTTGAAGCCCAAGGAAGGAGAATCAAGCCAGTAAAGGTAGTTGTCGGGAAAGTAACCATATAGTCGCACAGAAACCTTAATACACTGTGACGTAAAGTACCTAACATAGACCTCGACTAAGAGTCGTCCCGCAGTCAATAACATAAGAAGAGTAGGCGGTATTCGCTAATAGTTCTGTTAAAATAAAAATAGCTAAAAGACAACGGGTATCGGGCTGAAGCATTTAACCATCTCTCGATGGAGGCTGAAAGGCTGGATAAGAAAACGTGAAAACCAATGAGCAACCACCCATCTCTTAACGGCTCTCTCCCTCGGCCCTACTTACGGGAGAGAGTTTCCTCAGGTTACCGTAGTTCACACCGCTCCCTACGGTGAGGCAGGTATCTTTCAAGTCCCCCTCGTCAAGCTCATCGAGCTCATTCCTACTCAAGATCGTCTTCTATATAGGGGTTTATGGGCTTCCAGAACGGAATAAGCGCAAACTAACCGTGTAACCATCGTGAAGAAAACTGTCCCTCGTTGAAAGCAATAGCGCATCTATATAGGGACTTCATGGTTTATAAACGAAGATAGCCGATTGGTAAGAGAACGACTCTTTAAGTAAATAAAAAACATTAAGTCGATTTATACCTATCACCGTGGGGTAATGCTTATATAGTGATTCTATAATTGATTTAGGAGATTTAAACATGGAGGCAGGTGTAATAGCGTATCTAGCTCCTGCTTTAGCTGAAGCTTTAGCTGTCATAGGGACAACTCTTGGTATCAGGAGAGCCGCTTCTGTAGGTCTCTCCATAATATCCGAGGAGCCTGCCATGCGAGCACCTGTGCTACTCTTAACGTTCTTTCCAGCATCTCAAACTCTCATATATGGTTTTGTGTTCGTTTACTTTATGTACTCGCAGTATTTGCCGACAGCTTTAGCTAAATATGGAGGTATCATACCGATAACAACGGCACTAGCGTTTTTAGGAATATCACTTTTTGTAGGGTTCGCACAGCTGTTTTCCGCGTGGATGCAGGGGATAGTGTGCGCAGATGCCATATCTCTCCTAGTGAAGACTAGAGGAGGCATCTTCTCGATGGGACTTATCTTAGCTGCCTACGAAGAGCTCTTCGGGATGTTGGGGTTAGTATACGGTTTTCTCATGGTTTCATTGGTGGTTTAATGAGTTCTATAGAGTTGCTGAGAGAGGCGGTTTTAAAGAAAGCGCGTGAAGATGCTGAAAGGATAGTAGTAGCCGCTCAAGAAGAAGCTAAAAAGATTATAGAGGAGGCTAGAGGTAGGAAGAGAGCAATTGTCGAACTCGAGAAAAAGAAGGTAATTTCAGAACTCAACTACGAAGCTAAAATAGCTGAAGCTAAAATGAAAGCTAGGCTGATCGTGAATAAAGCTAGGTACGACCTTATTAATAAAGTTATCTCTAAAGCAGTACGATTCCTGGAAGAACTGAAGCCTGAGCACAGGCTTTTATCCTTGAAGAATCTCTTAATAGAATCTATCAGCGCGGCTGAAAATAGTTTAGGAAAACTAAGCAAGCTAACGGTGTACGTATCTGAAAGAGACTTCGAACTCGCTAAGGAAGTTGTAAAGGAGATAGCTACGTCCAGTAAGTTGGAGCTAGAACTACGAACAGCAGGAATCTCTGGCGGTGTTATAGTTGAAGATCATGAAGGTAGGATAAGGATAGATAATAGCTATGACTCTAGGATTACAGTATTTCTCTCCAGATTGAGTAAAGACATTATAAAAGAGGTGGGTCTTTGAGACCATCAAGGGAAGTCTCTATAGGTTTGATTCAGACCCTAATGAGTAGACCTCCCAGAATACATGATATGCTTGAAGTAGCTTTAAGAGATCTAGACATTAGCGTGGAAACGGCGTCCCAACAGCCTGGCTTTAGGCTAATGCTTGTAAATCTACGTGATGTAAAGTCTTATGAGGAACTCGATAGGCAGGTACGCGCCATTCTTAAAAATGAGATCGGTGAGGTTGTAAAGTATCTACCACATGCTTACCTTGACTACGTTAAGACGTTTTTTGAACTAGGAGAGCTAGAACTCAGGTGTTTAGGTTCTTCAAAGACAGGAGGAGCACATAGTGCTACGCCTTTGTCAGCAGATAAAGATGCGGGGGTAAAGTTAGCTACAACCGCTTATCTAGAGCACGCCGCATGTAGGGAGGGAGTTGAAGGTCTGTTAATCGAGTATTTAAGTAGGGTACGAAGCTCACTTAGCGAGATCAGCGAAGACTGCAGTTGGGCTTACGAGGTAATCAAGTCGTTAGCAGTATTGCACAACTTTAGGTACCTAAGGAACGCCGAGCTAATCGGTTTAGGTTCCTCCAAACTCGATCAGTTCCTAAGACTCCTTAATTTAAACCCTCTCACTGAGATACTCCTCAAGAGAGCGGTCGACTCGTTGGGGCGAATTGATAGAGCAGGGCTAATAAAGTACACTATTTATGAAGCTGTCGAGGCTCTAAACATAGCTAACGGGCTTTTATCGCACAGAGATGGTCTAATCAATTTACTAACTCTTTACTTAGTAATTAAGTACTACGAGTCCAAAATACTGCGATATGTTTTTCTACCTAAAACGCTTAAGAGGTGGTAAGCATGTCTGGAACTAAAAAGCTCAAGCTGGTTGCGGTAGTAAAGAAAGAGCTAGTGCCCTTGGCTAAGATCTTGGGGACCACTAACGTAGTAGGAGTAGACGATAGCATAAGCGCGTCTATGGCTGTAGCAGAGTTTATGAGGTCTGGAGACGTAGCCGTAATAGCTGTGCAGAAATCCCTTCTAAGAGCCATGAGGTTGCCTGCGGAAGTTCACACCAAGCTATACCCTATACTACTAGAGATTCCTGACGAGCCTGGAGATCTAACAGCAGACCCTCAGGAGTACTACCGAGACCTCATACGCAAGTTTATCGGATATGAGGTTCACTTAGGTGAGTAGTGTGGATAGAGCTGGAAGGATATACAGGATCTCGGGACCTCTCATTGTAGCTGAAGGTTTGACGGGTGTCATGATGTATGAGGTCGTTAAAGTAGGTGAGGAAGGTTTAATAGGTGAAGTAATCGCTATTAGGGGCGACAGAGCCTATATTCAGGTTTACGAAGAAACTTCGGGTTTAACTGTCGGAGAGAAAGTTTTAGCTACCGGTAGGCCTCTGTCGGCAGAGCTAGGTCCTGGCCTAATAGGATCGATATACGATGGTCTTCAGAGACCGGAGAGAGACATAGGTATAAAAACCGGGAGCATATTCATAAAGCGCGGCGTTAGTGTCCCTTCTTTAAACCGAGAAGTCAAGTGGAACTATGAGAGAATTAGGGATGTAAAGCTCGGAGACAAAGTGTTCCCAGGGGATGTTATCGGGCTTGTTAAGGAGACACCGCTGGTAGTACACAAGATAATGATTCCTCCTGGGGTAAGTGGGTACATTAAGTGGATTGCCGAAGATGGTGATTATACCGTTGAACACTCTGTAGCTATAGTGGCCTCAGGTGATAGAGAATACGAAGTAAAGATGTATCAGCTGTGGCCCATTAGAAAGCCGAGACCCTATGCTGAAAAGCTTAGCCCCGTGGAACCGTTAATTACAGGCATAAGGGTAATAGATTACTTGTTCCCTATAGCAAAAGGAGGTAAGGCAGCCATACCTGGAGGCTTCGGTACTGGAAAGACTGTAGCTCTTCAAGAAATAACTAAGTGGAGTCATTCCGATATAGCTATCTACGTAGGCTGTGGTGAGAGAGGTAATGAGATGTCAGACGCTCTCACGAGCTTCATGAAACTCATGGACCCAAGAAGGGGTAGACCCATGATGGAGAGATCGGTGTTCATAGCTAATACGAGTAACATGCCGGTAGCTGCGAGGGAAACTAGCGTGTTTCTAGGTATAACGATCGGTGAGTACTTTAGGGATATGGGTTATGATGTAGTCATGGTAGCTGACTCTACTAGCCGGTGGGCAGAAGCTATGCGAGAAATAAGTGGTAGAATGGAGGAAATGCCTGGCGAAGAGGGTTTTCCAGCATACTTATCGAGTAGGCTCGCGGAGTTCTACGAAAGAGCCGGTAGGGTCAGGACCTTGGGTAGACCGGAGAGATACGGTAGCCTAACAGTATTTGGTGCTGTATCACCTCCAGGTGGAGACTTTAGTGAGCCAGTTGTTAGGTCAACTGTTAGGTATGTTCAATGTTTTTATGCGCTAGACTATGGTCTAGCTACTCGTCGCCACTTCCCAGCAATAAACTGGCTCCTTAGCTACAGTCTGTACATAGACTTCGTTAAAGATTACTGGAATAAGCTGAGTAATTGGAGTGAGTATAGAGATGTTGCGTTGAAGATTCTACAGCGTGAAGCGGAGCTAAGCGATATAGTAAGATTAGTTGGTCCGGAAGCTCTCCCAGAAGAAGATAAGCTAGTGTTAGAAATCTCTAGAATGATACGCGAGGACTTTCTACAGCAAAGTGCTTTAAATCCTGTTGACGCTTATTCTCCACCTGAAAAAGATGCGATGATCATGGAGGCTATCATGGAATTCTACCGACTCTCCAGAAGAGCCTTAACCAAGGGTGTCACAGTTGCTAGAATACGGGAACTTAAGAGCAGGTCTGAAATAGCTCAGATGAAGTACCATACATTTGAGCAACTAAAGGCTGGAGTGTACAACAAAGTTATTGAGAGCATTAGGTCAGATTTCAAGGAGCTAATAGGTGATTAAGGTTGTTACACGAGACTCTGTACGTTAAGTCCACTAAGCAGATCTTTGGTGTCAGAGGCTCACTACTCTTCGTGAGAGCGATAGGGGGAATAAAGTATGGTGAATTAGTGGAAGTAGTAGTGGATGGCTCCTCAATACTAGGTCAGGTTATAGACGTCAGTAGAGACGTAGCAGTAGTTCAGGTCTTTGGTAGCACTACCGGGATAACTCCTGGGGTAAGCGTAGTAAAGTTCTATGGAGAAACAATAAAGATCCCGGTATCCTTAGATATGCTTGGCAGGATCTTCGATGGACTATCTAGACCCATTGATGGTGGTCCCCAAGTAATTCCCGAAGACTATCTAGACATTCATGGAAGTGCTCTTAACCCAGCTCTAAGAGTTCCACCTTCAGAACCTATCGAAACAGGCATCTCAGTAATAGACGGTCTTCTAACTTTAGTGAGAGGTCAAAAGCTGCCCATATTTAGTGGTTCTGGACTTCCACACAATAGAATAGCGATGCAAGTCGTTAGACAAGCAGCTGTCAGAGGTTCTGAGGAAAAATTCGTTGTGGTCTTCGGTGCTATAGGAGTTACTTATGAGGAAGCAGCGTATTTCCTGCGCGAGCTTAGGTCTATGGGTGCTCTAGATAGAACCGTCGCCTTCATAGCTCCCGCTTCAGCTTCCACCGTAGAGAAGCTAGCACTACCAAGAACGGCCCTCACTACAGCTGAGTTCTTGGCTTGGAACTACGATATGCACGTCCTGACTATTCTAACGGATATGACGAACTACGCTGAGTCCCTTAAGGAGATATCGGCCGCCAGAGAGGAAGTGCCGGGAAGAAGGGGATACCCTGGTTACATGTATACTGACTTAGCGACTATATACGAAAGAGCTGGTAGAGTAGCAACTAAGAAGGGAAGTATGACTATAATGCCCATACTCACCATGCCTGACGACGACATAACTCACCCAATTCCAGACCTAACTGGATACATAACCGAGGGTCAGATAGTTTTATCTAGAGATATGTGGCGTAAAGGTATTTACCCACCTGTCGACGTCTTTCTCTCGCTATCAAGACTTATGAAGGAAGGTATAGGTAAAGACAAAACCCGAGAAGACCACAGGGAGCTATTCTCACAGCTCATATCGGCGTACGCTGAAGCGCAATACCTTAGAGAGCTATCGGCCATAGTTGGAACAGAGTCTCTTTCTCTCAGGGATAAGAGGTACTTAGAGTTTGCCGACCTATTTGAAAGAAAGTTCATAAATCAAGGAGAGTACGAGAGGAGAACTTTTGAACAGACCTTAGACCTAGGGTGGGAAATGCTTTCCCTGTTACCCGAAGAAGAGTTAAAGCAGATAAGTCCCCAGACACTAAAGAAGTATCACCCTAAGTATAGGCTAGAGCTAGTAGGTAGGAGGTAGATGAGCTCTGGAGATATAATAAAGATCTCTAGACCTACTAAAATCGAGCTAATAAGGCTGAGAAGAAGGCTTATACTAGCCAGGAGATTACATAGAATACTGCGCGATAGGTTAACTCTCCTCGTTCAAGAGTTCTATATAGCTTTGCGTAAAGTACTTGAGCTAAGAAGGAAGTTCAATGAGATACTCTTGGAGGTATACCAAAGTTACTACAATACGTTGAGGATTCACGGCTACGAATACTTAGACTCTATCTCTAGCTCCGTAGCAGTAGACCTCAGGGTTGTTGCTGGAACTAGAAATGCTGTAGGTGTGTCGGTACCTATGCTAGAACTGAGAGATGTGCCTCAGAGCTCTCCTTTAATCCCCATAGAGTCCTACAGGATCCAGCTTAGGAGAAGGGAACTGCTTGAATTAACTGTTCTGCTAGCAGAGTACGAAAAATCTCTCGTGCTCTTAGGCAGCGAGATAGCTAGAACAAGGAGGAAAGTAATGATGCTGGAAAAAGTCCTCATACCTAGGATTATGAAAACAATAGCGTACCTCAAGATGAAGTTTGATGAGATGGAGAGAGAAGAGAAAGTCAGATTGATGAGAACTAAGGCTATGCTCGAGAAAGCTCGCGTTTCTCAATAGCTTTCAGCATAGCACTAACCATACTCCTCAAAGTTCCTTCGGGATCGTGGGACTTCATTACTGCAGACGAAACTAAAACCCCACTAGTTCCTAAGCGAATAGCGGCTTCAGAGTCTTCGGCCGAAGATATTCCAGCACCAGTGAGTATCACGATGTCCTTATTATACTGCCTCACGATCACGACGGAGTTAGCTATCACTTCGGGTTTTACTCTGGATACCGCTAGCCCAGTGCCTATCAGCTCGGGAGGCTCTACGGCAACCATGTTTGGTCTTAATATCGAGACAGCAGCAGCTTCCTCAGGTTTTGTGGCACAAACTAAAGTCTTTAGCTCTAAGCGCTTAGCTCTCTCTATGAGGAAGTTTATTTCGTCTAGCCTAAGTCTCCTCTCACTATGGTTAGCTATGAATCCAGCGGCCCCAGCTTCCTTAATTGCTTCCGGTGGTACAGCACCAGTATTAGCTCCCAGATCTACAGGGTCAGCGTGTTGCGCAAAAACCGGGATCTCGAGAGACTCTGAGAGCGTCCTCAGCTCAGTAAATGGTGGAGCAACGATTATTGTTGCTAAACCCCCGAATTCTAAGTGGACTTTCTCAGCAGCTTTACCTATAGCTAGTGCTCTTCTTCCTATGGAGGAATCGTATACCTTAAAGTTTACTACGAGTATTGGTTCTTTCAGGAGCACTAAAGACATACCGACACTCTTCTTGCTAAGCTAATCTCCTTCCTTAGTCTCCCTGCTGAGTAGGTCTGTTTTCAGCTTAGGTTCAGCTGCTTTAGTTGCTCCTTCGATTTTGATAAACCTATCCTTTAGCTTTTCTAAGACCTCGGGTAAGGTTGTATACTCCATTTCTTCCGGTCCAAGTCTATGCGGCATGAATGGTCCATGTCTTCTCACATAGTCAGCTATTCTCTGAGCTAACCTCCTGGTTTCATCGAAAGCCGGGTCATCAAAGAGATCCACCGGGCCTATTAGCTTGGAGTTTCTGACTTGGAATCCTAGGCCTACTAGCCTTGGTGGCCCGTCGAACCTAGTGCACCTAGAGTATCTCTGTGGTACGGGCATGAGGGGACCGTGGTGAGATCCTCTCATCCACCCAGCTACTAAGTGAGGAAATGCGAAAGCTTCTAGTATCTCACCGATCGCCGGAAAACCCGCTTGAGCTCTAACTACCGCGACTGGGTCGTCTTTACCGACATACCTCCCGGCTATTAGGCTTAGTCTTTCTACACTAACTACAGCAGCGATTTCGTCATCTAGCCTTCTATAAACCCTCCTCACAATATATCTTCCAGGAGTTCCAATTAGTGCCAAGATATCGTACATTTCCTCTGGAGAGTTCATTAAGACAGACTTACCTTCGAATACATCGTATACCTCAAACCTGAACCCGGCGTGAAGCTTTGGATCAATCACTAGGCCAGCAGTATTGAACGGGTCAGCGAATATTTTGAACATTGGTAAGTTAAAGGCTCCCGGCTCTGTTTTGTCAGCCATAAACACAGCGATGGGTTCAGACGGCCTCTCGTAGAACTCCATTTCGGCAACACCGGGTCCTAACCCACGTACATTCCCTGAAAAAGCGTCGCTAAGTAAGTCCTGACCAGCTGCGTAAAGACCTAGCTCTCTCGCTACCTTAGCTGCTTCTTTGAATGCTGTCCACGCTACCTCGTGAACTTCGGGTGAGTCAACACCCTTTCTATGAGTCATTATGAGCTCGAGGTCGTCACCCGCGTTGGTCACATAGAAGTCGAATATGACTCCCTTAGCTTTAGCTTCGGCAAGAACTCTAGTAGCGGTAGCAATAGTATCCGGGTGAACAACTACGTGTCCAGCAACTGAGCCTATATCAGCTTTAATTACGGAAACCGTGGTTCTCACTTTCTCCAAATTCTCACCGAGATTAGTAGAGATTGAAACATATAAGGTGTTTCTGTTGATAAAACCTTTAAGTCGAGCGCAACAGTTACATGATGATCGAGAATTATTATTGTCTAGCTTACAGTATTTGTTGGTGGCTCTATGTCTATTCCTAGGTTTGAGCTAAGAAAAGCCGAAGATTATAAGACTCTTCACGCTAGTGGTGCTATAGTCACCTTAAATCCGAACGAGGCAACCATAATATTCTTTGTCGAGAAGCCGGTTCCTAAGGTCAACCCAGACGGGGTTCAGCTCTGATATAGGTTTATGTTGGTTGATTTCATTGCCTCATCTCTTTTCCCCCGCATTCCGCTCGGGTTTTCATCGGGCTTGGGGGCGTTCAGGGCGACCCCTAGCACCCCACATCTTGAGTATCTTAGAAAGAAGTTGCTGCACGCAATTACGTCTCTATCTTCTGTGAATCCGCACTTAGTGCACTTTAGTACTCTGCCACCATTGCTCTTCAACCTACTTCCACATCTCGGACAAGTTGATGATGTCTTGCTTGGATTAACGTATCTAACTGCTAGTCCTCTCTCTAATGCTTCATAGCTGATTGTGAACTGTATCCTCCTGTAGAACCATAGTGATAGCTTCTTGTTGAATGAGTTACTTCTATTCACGTTACTCCTGAGATTGCCTAGGTCTTCGAGAACTATGGCTGAGCTGTGTTCATTAGCTATCTTCGCTACTCTATCACCTATCTTGTGTACGT
>Ga0105163_1000677_pt1 | contig 19685 bp, 19 predicted proteins | sample JNZ110809AmetaG_FD_81531 | JGI IMG/M metagenome (GOLD analysis project Ga0105163, IMG submission 81531) | Hot spring microbial communities from Jinze hot spring, China to study Microbial Dark Matter (Phase II) - JNZ 110809A | ecosystem: Environmental > Aquatic > Thermal springs > Hot (42-90C) >... | reverse complement strand
GGGAGTGTCCTTAGTTTTAAAGAGTGGGGATTATTTAGGAGGAAGAGTTTGATATAGATCAAGTTATTTTCTCAAAAGTGCTTTATTTTTTTAATAAGGAGGTTTTAAAATGCGGTGTCCTGGACAAGATTGGAGATACTGGAAAGAGGATGCCATCTTTGAGGTTAACTGTCCTCATTGTGGAGAAAGTATTGAATTTTTTAAGGACGACACTGTAAGAAAATGTCCTCATTGTAAGAGAACAGTGCCCAATCCCCGAATGGACTTTGGCTGTGCTGCCTATTGTAAATATGCTGAGCTCTGTCTCGGAGAACTACCTCCAGAACTTATCAGAGAAAAGGCCAATCTCTTGAAAGAGAGACTACTCTCCCATTTAGAGAAAGTTTTACCTGCAAATTTTTATTATTCTTTAAGGAACACTTTCAAAGAACTTGAAGACACCCTTAAAGAGAAGGGACAATCCCCAGGAACTAAACTTTTTCTTCTGATCTTTTATTATCTCACCCCTGAACAGAGAGAAGAGTTATATAAAATGGCAAGGTTACCGGAAGTGCTCTGGGATGAAATAAGAATAAAGTTAAAGAATTTACCAACAGACTTAGATTTAGAATCCCTAAAGGGAGAACTATTAAAGGAGGGAGAATAGTTATGACTAAGGTATGGAGAAAGATTATTGAGATCGATGAAGAGCTTTGCAACGGGTGTGGTCAATGCGTTCTCGCCTGTCAGGAAGGAGCTATTGCCCTTGTTGAGGGAAAGGCCAAATTAGTAGGTGAATTTTTATGCGATGGCTTAGGGGCCTGTATCGGAGAGTGTCCCACAGGTGCTTTAAAGATTGTAGAAAGAGAGGCTGAGGCCTTTGATGAGCATGCTGTAGAGGAGCATCTGAGAAGACTTAAGGAGACTCAAGAGAAGGCTAAAGATTTTCCACCGCTTGCCTGTGGATGTCCCTCTTATCAATTGAGAGAGTTTGAAAAAAGTAGTTTAAGCCCCACTCACAGATCAATTCCCTCTACTCTTACTCATTGGCCTGTGCAGATAAGACTAATACCTACTTCTGCGCCATTTTTGAGAGAGGCCAAACTTCTTGTCTGTGCAGACTGTGTGGCTGTGGCCTATCCAGGATTACATACAGAGCTACTTCCTGAGAAAAAAATTATGCTTGGCTGTCCTAAGTTTGACCCTGCAGAATTATATATAGAAAAATTTGCAGAAATCTTTGCTAAGGTCCCTTTGCAAAGTGTAGAAGTTGCTATTATGGAGGTGCCTTGTTGTAAGGGATTGGTGTATATCTTGAATGAGGCAAGAAAACTTGCTAATCTTGATAAATCTTTTAAAGTTTATACCATAGGTGTACGGGGAGAACTCTTAAAGGAAGAGGAGATTTAGATATGGATTGGGAAAAAAAGGCCAAAGAGGTTCTCTTAGATAAGGTTTCCAAGGCTGAAAAGGGATATGAAGTGAGCGGATGCTTCGGCCTAAATTCCTGTCCTAATGCCCTTAACACTTCGGAAGAACTTTTAAAGAACTTGGAGATAATACTTGAGGAGGAAAAAATTACCGAATTTTTAAAGGAAAAAGTGAAAGGACCTCTCAAGGCCCATCATAAGTTCAAGGTAGGTCTTTCTGAGTGTCCCAATGCCTGTTCTCAGATACAGATTACTGATTTTGCCCTACACGGGGTAATAAAGGTAGAGATAAATCCCAAGGCCTGTTCCTTCTGCGGATCCTGTCTTGAGGTCTGTGAAGAAAAAGCTATAAAGCTTACGGATTACGGACCAAAGATTAATGAAGAAAGGTGTGTGGGCTGTGGCCATTGCGTTAAAATTTGTCCTGAGGAAGCCCTTAGCGAGGGTTTTAGAGGATATAAGATCTATCTTGGTGGAAAATTAGGAAGACACCCCAGGTTAGCCACTTTTCTTACCTACGCAGAAGCTCATGAGGTTTTAGATATCTTCCGCAGAGTTATAAACCTTTACAAGCAATATAATGAGAAAGGTGAGAGATTGGGAGCTATTATTGAGAGGCTCGGTTGGGATGAGGTTAAAAGATTACTTCTTGAGGATTAAGATCTTGAGAAGATTGTGTCTTGGATAGTTTATCCTTTTCTAATTTAGACCCTGGAGAAAGCTCTCTCTTTTGCAGATAATCCTGAAAATATTCAAGGACTTCCCCATTAAGAACTCTTTTAGCGCCAGCATATCTCTTTTTGAAATAGGGATCGTCTAAGGAGTCAATAGCCACCCTTTTTCTTGAGGATGAGATGTGAATAAATCTGTTGTCCCCAATATAGATCCCCACATGAGAGATATTCTTTCCTCTTGTGCGGAAAAAGACAAGATCCCCAGGAATTAGCTCGTTTTCATTAACTGCAATACCCACTTGGAACTGTTGAGCTGAACTTCTGGGAAGTTTAATGCCAATTTCCTGAAAGACATATTTGACAAAGGAAGAACAATCTAAATAGCCTCCTCCTTCTCCACCTAATTTATATCTGGAATCGGCATAAGCTGTAGAAATCTCGATAAACTTACGCTTTAAAGTTAATTCATCATCTTTACTTAGCATAGAGGGGGTTAATATTTTATTCTTAGCCATAATATTCTTTTCAAATTTTGAGGGTAAACTTTCTTCTTTTGCCTTTAACTCCTTGGCAGGACTTTCAAAGACAAAAGGCTGGGGAGAGCTTTCTTCAAGGTTAGGAATTTTCAATCTTTGCCCTACCGAAATAAGGTTCCCCTCAAGATTATTTAGCTTTTTAATCTCCTCTACAGGGACATTATAAAGCAGTGATATTCTGTAGAGTGTTTCTCCCTTTTGCACCACATGATATCTATAGTGCTCTCCTATGACCTCTTCTTGAGGAGATTCCTTTGTCCTGGAGGTGAGAATCTTAGAATATGAAGGCCCTACCTGATGGGCAACGTCCTGGAGTTTAATATGATGTTCTTCTTTGGGGTTATCCTTTTTGACTAAGGCTTTTCTTATGGGGATCTTTAGTTCCATACCAGGTTTTAGATCTTTTTCAGAGATTTTGTTCCACTCTTTAATTTCCTCAACGGAAACCTGATATCTTTTAGCAATTCTATAGAGGGTTTCGCCCTTAGCAACCCTGTGTAAATGAACAGATTTTTCCTCTGAACCAAGTTTAGAGGGAGCTCCTTCAGATTGTAGGGCCTTTAAATTATTTTCCTGAGGTATTATAAGCTTTTGTCCAGGGATCAATTTAGATGTTTTAAGTTGGTTTGCCCTTTTTAATTCCTCCCAGGGAATGTTAAATTTTTGTGAGATCTTTTGAGGAGTATCTCCCCTTTTGACTATATAAGTTTGTGGGGAAAGATTGGCAGAACTTTGAGGAGTTAATTTAGCTGAAGCCCCCTTGCGGTAGGACTTGCTTTTGATAGTATTAGTATTAACTCTTTTGGAGAGGGATGTCTTACTTACGATCTTCTGTTTTTTAGTGGATGTATTTTTTGTTGACTTGGAGCTTCCCCAAGTTAGCGAAAAATTGAGGGAAAGAAAGAGAAAAGAAAGAAAAAAAATAATAAACCAAAAGGGATATATATTATTTTTCCCTTTCATTTCGTCCAAAATTATTTCTTTTTAGCTTTTTATACCCTAAGAGAGGAAAAAGTCAAGGGTAAAAATAGGGAAGAGCTCCATACAAATTTGTCTTTAACTTTGACAATTTTGTTAACTTTAACCTCCCCTTAGTTCAGGAAAAGCTTTAAAAAGATTGGTTTTTAAAATAGAAAAATTGGGCATGTATTTTGTAACTTATTGCTTGAAAAATATGCTAAGAAGGACTTGACTTTAATAACTTGTTTGATATTATATACACTAAAATAAACGAAAGGAGGAGGGTGCTATGAAAAAGTTGTTGGTTGCCTTAACTTTTAGTGTATTTGCTTTTGGCACTTTACAGGCTCAAGAATTGTCCTGTTTAAAATGCCACACTTCAGCTAGTCCCCTTCCTGAGAAGATTAAGAAATCAGGGGCAAAGTCTGCTGCTGAATTGGTAGACTTTTTAAGAAACAAGTCTCCCAAAAAAGCCCTTCATAAGACTGTTACAGACGAGGATATTAAAAAAGCTTTTGAGCAAGTGAGCAAAAAATAAAAAAGGAGGTGTGAATTATGAAGAGGTTAGTTGCTCTTTTAGCAGGAGTGACCTTTATTTTTGGTGCTGTTGGTATGGGTTTAGCAGCTGGCGAAAAGAAGGATGCTAAAGACGCCAAGAAAGACAATGCCACTGCTAATGCTACCAAGCCTGCTCCTAAGAAAAAGAAAGTAGAGGGCTGCTAAGAAATCAGTAGGGGGCTTTGGCCCCCTCCCTAATCTCTCAGTTCAGAGGACAGAGGATTAAACCTTCAATTTTTCAAAGTGTTTCAACATAAATCAAATTTAATTTAGTTTCAATTAGTGATAAATCTATAAAAGCTATATTTTCAAATTTTTCTTCAGACACTTTTAAAATACTTACCAAGTGATAGAATGGGTGTAAATAATTCAGCAGGGGAGGTGATTTTATGAAGGTGTATTACGAGAACGATGCTAATTTAGAGGTTCTCAAGGATAAGGTTATTGCTGTGATTGGGTATGGTAGTCAAGGGCATGCTCATGCATTAAATTTGAGGGATTCAGGGCTTCAGGTAATTGTGGGGCTTAAACCAGGAGGTCCCAGTTGGGAGAGGGCTAAAAAAGATGGATTTGAACCTCTTTTACCTAAGGAGGCCTGTGAAAGGGCAGACCTGATCATGATCCTTGTTCCTGATCAAACCCAGCCATCCCTTTATAAAGAGTGTATTGAACCTGTGCTAAAACCTGGCAAAATGTTACTTTTCGCCCACGGATTTAATATCCATTATGGACAGATAGTTCCTCCACCTGATGTGGATGTGGCCATGGTGGCTCCTAAAGGGCCAGGACATCTGGTGAGAAGAGAATTTGAGAGGGGTGCAGGTGTCCCCTGTTTAGTAGCTATTCATCAAGATGCTACAGGTTTGGCTATGACCAAGGCCCTTGCCTATGCTAAGGGCATTGGAGGAGCCAGGGCTGGCATAATTGAGACCACCTTTAAAGAAGAGACAGAGACCGATCTTTTTGGGGAACAGGTAGTGCTCTGTGGCGGTGTCTCTGCCCTAATTAAGGCTGGATTTGAAACCTTAGTTGAGGCAGGTTATCAACCTGAGATTGCCTATTTTGAATGCCTCCACGAGTTAAAATTAATAGTGGATCTTATTTATGAAGGTGGGCTTGCCTTTATGAGATATTCTATTAGTGATACTGCAGAATATGGGGATCTTACCAGGGGGCCAAGAATTATTGATGAAAGAGTAAAAGCTGAGATGAAAAAGATACTTCAGGAGATTCAGAGTGGTCAATTTGCCAGAGAATGGATCTTAGAAAACCAGGCAGGACGTCCAGTGCTTAACGCCCTTAGAAGAAAAGAAGCTGAACACCCTATAGAAGAGGTTGGGAAAAGATTAAGGGCTATGATGCCTTGGCTAAAAAAGAAATAGGCTTTATATCTTGAGGCAGGGCGATATCCCTGCCTCTTTCTGAGACCCTTATTTCAGAGATTTTAAAACCTCTTTTGCTGCCTTAAGAGTAACTTCAATTTCCCTTTCCGTATGGGCTAAACTCACAAACCAGGCCTCAAATTGAGAGGGTGAAAGATAGATGCCTCTCTCAAGCATTCCTTGCCAGAAGAGGGCGAATTTCTCTGTGTCACTGGAGAGGGCAGATTGAAAATCTGTGACTTCTCTGTCTGTAAAGAAAAGGGTTAGCATTGAGGCACACCTAACCACTTTATAAGGTAAATTTAGCTCTTGTAGGATAGCTTTTAGCCCTTGTTCTAAAGCCTGGGAGAGGGCTTCTAATTTCTCATAGCTTCCAGGCTTGAGGAGTTCTCTAATAGTAGCAAGGCCAGCTGAGACAGCTATAGGATTGCCAGAAAGGGTTCCAGCCTGATAAACAGGGCCTTCAGGGGCAATAAGTGACATGATCTCTCTTTTGCCGCCATAGGCCCCTACAGGTAATCCTCCTCCAATGATCTTGCCAAGACAGGTAAGGTCTGGTTTAATACCAAATTTTTCTTGGGCACCTCCTGGGCCTAAGCGAAAACCTGTGATAACCTCATCAAAAATTAAGAGGGCCCCATATTTTTCTGTGATTTCTCTTAAAAAGGATAAGAAACCCTCTTTAGGAAGGACCACTCCCATGTTAGCTGGAACAGGCTCAAGAATGAGACAGGCTATTTCACTTCCATATTTCTTAAAGGCCTCCTCAACAGCCTTGGGATCATTAAAGGGTAAACTAATGGTGTGAGCAGTCAACTCTTCGGGGACTCCAGGGCTTGAGGGGATTCCAAAAGTGGCAAGCCCAGAGCCAGCTTTCACTAAAAGGGAATCCGAATGGCCATGATAGCATCCGTCAAATTTGAGGATTTTTTTTCTTCCTGTATATGCTCTGGCAAGCCTGATGGCGCTCATTGTAGCCTCTGTGCCTGAATTAACAAGCCTCACAAGTTCTATTGAGGGGATACATTGCTTAATTAGTTCAGCCATTTCCACTTCCAGCCAGGTTGGTGCACCAAAACTTGTGCCCCTTTTAGAGGCAAAATAGACCTCAGCAATCACATTGGGATGGGCATGTCCTAAGATAAGGGGACCCCAGCTGGCTACATAGTCTATATATCTGTTCCCATCGGCATCAATGAGATAGGCACCTTCTCCCCGTTCAAAGAAAAGAGGCTCACTTTTAACGGCCTTACAGGCCCTGACAGGACTATTTACCCCACCAGGTATACTCCTTTGAGCCCTTTCAAAAAATAGTTTAGACCTCAACCTCATTACTTTTCCTCCTTTAGGGCGTAATATTCCATCTTACAAAGTTTTTCTAAGAGCAAGGTAAGATTTACAGCTTCCTCTAAGGATCTACCCCAGGAGAGGACTCCATGTCTTGAGAGAATGACTAAGCAATTATTCACACAGAGGTTAGAGGCAAAATCCCAAAGTTTTACGCTGCCTGGAGGGAAATAGGGGGCTTTACTTAGTTTCTTTAAAATCAAATTGGCCTCTGGATGGAAGAATTCCCGAAAAGAAAAATTCTCTCTATCTAAGAGGAGCACATAGGGAGGATGGGTATGCACTATGGCGTTAGCTTGGGGAACCTTCAGATAGGTTTTATAGTGAAGACCCCACTCAGAAGAGGGGACCCCAATGACAGTCTCTCCTTTCCAGTTAATAAAGGCAAGCTCTTTTTTGGTGAGGGTTTCTTTAATTCTTCCTGAGGGGGTGATAAAGAAGCCCTCCTCAGTTCTTACAGAGAGATTTCCTTCAGAGCCAGCCAAGAGCCCCTTTGAAGCCAAAAATTTTGTCCAAAAGAGGAGTTCTTCTCTAAGGTCTTTCATACCTTCACGGCATGCACAAGATCGAGATTTTTCATGGTCCACTCAACAGTCCTTTTCAAACCCTCTTCAATATCAATTTCTGGCTGCCAATTGAGTAACCTCTTTGCCTTTTCAATGTCAGCCCAAGTAATCATCACATCAGCCTTATGAAAAGGAAGGTAATTAATTTTGGCCTTTTTTCCAAGGAGTTTTTCCAGTATCGCTATAATCTCTCTTAAAGAGATAGGATTTTTACCTCCTCCAAGATTAATAATTTCATAGCCTAAAGGTTTAAGAGCTAAAAGAGTGCCTCTTGCTATATCATCTATATAGGTGAAATCTCTTGCCTGGGTTCCATCTCCATATACATCAATGGGCCTATCTTCCAAGATCCATTTGATAAAGCGAAAAATACTCATATCAGGTCTCCCTGCAGGTCCGTAAACAGTAAAATATCTTACCACACTTATGTCAAGCCCATAGAGATGATGATAGGTATAGGCCAAAAGTTCAGCGGATTTTTTGGTTGCTGCATAGGGAGATAAAGGGGTGTCTACTTTGAGTTCTTCATGGTAGGGAGGTTTTTGACCAGCATAAACAGAAGAAGTTGAAGCAAGGACCATCTTGTTAAGGCCATGTCTTTTCATTAATTCTAAGAGGTTGAGCGTAGCAGTAACATTACTCTCCACATAAACCCAGGGGTTTTCAAGGCTCTGCCTTACCCCTGCTCTTGCCGCTAAATGAATGATTGCCTCTACGGGGTACTTAGCAAAAATTTCCTCAAGACTGGGAAAATGGGCCAGATTCACCTGGCAAAACTTAAAGTTTGCATATTTTTGGAGCTCCTTTAACCTCCATTCTTTGAGCTTGGGGTCATAAGCAGTATTAAGCTCATCAAGCCCCAAAACAGGGTAACCCTCTTTGAGTAAAAATTCACTAACTCTCCATCCGATGAACCCAGCTGCTCCAGTAACTAAATAGTATTTCATAAGTTGAGGGCTCCTTTAGGTAGAAATTTTTTTACCTCTTCACAAAGTTTAAAACTTAGAAATACTTCCTTTTCTAAGGCATTTTGAAGATAGATCAAGGTATCTCTGCCTAAAAACTCAGAAAGTTCACGACAAAAGAAATTTCGGCAAAATAGTGGGGTAAGTTTAAGTATACAGCCCATTTCTCCAAGGAAAAGGCAATCCTCAGTAGAGCGCTCTTGGAGTATAAGAGTTTCTCCATTAAGCTTAAAAAGGCAGAGATTTAGAAAAAACTCTTCTGCTCTAAGCTTCCATTCCAGATCTCGTGAACAACACTTTATTCCTCTCTTAGCACAGTCTGCACAAAAGTCAAAAGACCCTTTTTCCCTAAAGGCCTCTTTGCTATGCATAAGAGCCCTGTTTAAGGCCTCAAGTTGGGCTAAAAAGGAGAGATCCTCCTTCATTAAGCGGTCAACCAGGGGTGAATAGGCCTTCTCCAGATTCCTAAAGTAAAGCAGAGACTCTCTCATGGTAAGTCCTTACCACTTACCTCTGAGATTACAAGGCCTGTTAAAATTTTGGGATGGAAATAGGTAGATTTATGGGGCATGAGTTTTCCTGCAGAGGCAATCTCCTTAAGAATGAGCGGGGATACCATAGGGAAAAGAACTCCTAAACCTTGTTGGGGCGCTCTTTGGATTACCTCCTGAGGATCTGCCAAGAACTCTACTTCTTCTCTTTCTTTTAAGGTTTCTTCAGAAATCCCCAAGGTGAGTTCTAAAATCTTAAGAAAATTGTATAGAGGAAGAAGAGATAGCTCTTGCTCTTGAGAAGAGATTTCTTGAAGCTTCGAAGGTTTAATTTTATAGAGCCATAAATTATTTTCCAGGACCAATAGAAAGAAATCCCTTTTTTCTTTTATGGATTCAAGGGCCTCTTGAGCCTGACTTAAAGAGAGAGTTTCTATCCTTTCAGCGAAAAATTGAAGCTTATGCAAAAATTCTTCCCTATGACTAAAGGTGTAAATCCTATGTGTAGGTAGCATCAGGAGATTAGGATCTTCAAAGGGACTAAGATACATGGCTATATAGTTAAAGTCTTTCTTTTCATTGGCACCATAAAGACTCTGCATATATTCTCGATATTTGAGAGCAGTGGTATAGCGATGATGTCCATCGGCAATGTAAATTTTTTTATCTCTTAGGAAGCTTGTGACACTCTCAATAACCTTTGGGTCCTCAATCTTAGCTAATCTTTGTGTTTCTCCTTCTAAGGTAACCTCAATATAGAAATCTTTGTTTGAGGTGAGGCTTTTTATGGTGAAACGATCAGGATCTTCATAGAGGCCATAAATTTGGCTAAATTGGAATTGGGTTTTTTTGAGGAGTTCTAAACGGTCCTCGGTGATCTTGGGGAAAACCCTCTCATGAGGAAGGATAATGCCTTCATCAAAGGAGTGGAGTCTTACCAAGAGAATGAAACCCTGCCTAAGATATTCCTTTCCCTCATAGGTGAAAAGAAGTTCGTGGTAGTAAAGCGTTGGTTTCCCATTTTGTACAAAAATCTCTTCCTCTAAGAATTGATCTAAAAGGAGCTTAGCCTTTTCTAAAGTATCTGGCAGTTCCAGATGAAAGATATTATAGGGGCTTTTCTTTTTGTAGTCCTCTATTTCTTCTTGGGTAACAATATCATAGGGAGGGGCAAGGACTTCTTTGATATTAACCTTTGCTTGGTTATAGAGAAAACCGCGAAAGGCAAGACATTCAGGCATTTATTCTTCCAGAAAAGTATAGTGTTTCCTCACGGGTTCTTTAATATCCCAGATACAAGAGAGGCCTTTGGGAAAAGTTACTAAATCACCAGCCTTTATTTCTACCTTTTCGCCAGAGGGAAGTTCCACAATAACTTTTCCTTCGAGGAAATAGCAAACCTCAGTCTCACCATAATACCAATCAAAACGAGAGATTTCCTTGGTCCAAATAGGCCAGGTATGGACTTTTAATTCCTGTAGCCTTTTTTCATCAGGCCTTTCAATGGTAACCTGCATGCCTTTTCCCCTCATGGGTGGATGTGCCCTAATTTTAAATCAAAATTCTTACTTAGCAAGGATATGTATGCGTCCATATGATTTTAGACCCGGCATACAGGTGCCTTCGAAAAAATGGAAGTATTCATTCCTTTGCAGGCAGAGATGTTTGTATACAATGCCTCTGGCAAACTCCTTCCACACACCTAATGCATTGGTAATAGGTGGGGCTAAAAAAGGATATGCCTCCATAGTCCCTTCAAATTTATAAAAGGTTTACAGTGTATAATCATTGTAAAAATCAAAAATTAAGGTATGGTAAGGAATAAAAATCTATGGAAGGAGTGGGAGGATGAGATTAGAAGTTGAAGAGAGAAGCCCTGTAGAGAAACTCTTAAAAATTGAGGTCCCTCCAGAAGTTGTAAACCAAACTCTTGAAGAAGTCTCTTTAGAGATTCGCAAGAAGGCAAAATTAAAAGGTTTTAGAGAGGGTAAGGCCCCTCTTCATATGGTAAAAAAACTCTTTAGAGAAGAGATTGAGGAGAGAAGCTTAGAGAGGTTGATAGAAAAGACCTTGCCTGAAGCTTTAAAAGAGAAAGGGTTAGAGCCTATGCTTCGGCCTAAAGTGGAACACATTGAGAGGCCTGTGGAAGGCTCGCCTTTTAACTATACAGTCCTTGTAGAACTTTGGCCCGAGATTGATCTTAAGAGAGAGGATTATGTAGGGCTTGAAGTGGAAAGGGAGAAAGATGAAGTAAGTGATGAGGAAGTGGATAGAATGATAGAGGAGATACGTCTTTCCTTTTCAGAGTTAAGAAGAACAGAAGAACCTATACAGGAGAGATTTGCCGTAGTTGTTGCCTTTGAGGCCTTTGAGGGAGAAAACCCCATCCCAGGTCATGCTGCAGAGGCCCTTTTTATCGATGTAGGCACGGGAGAATTTAACGAAAAGGTGGAAAGAGAACTCTTAGGAAAAAAAGAGGGGGATAAAATTACAGTAGAAGTAGAGTATCCTCAGGATGCACTAAATCCTCTTCTTGCTGGCAAAAAGGTTACTTATCACCTGGAGGTTAAAGAGGTCTATAAGAGAGAGTTAGAGGAATTAACAGATGAATTTGTGAAAAAATTAAATCTTGGGATTGATAGTGTGGAAAAACTTAGAGAAACCGTAAAAAATCGTCTTTTACAGGATAAAATGAGAAGAAATGAAAATAAATATAGAGAAAGGCTTCTTGATAAGATTCTTTCAACCAAAGATTTTCCAGTTCCTGAAAGGTATGTAGAAATGAAATTTTACCAATTGATTGACGAGTTAAGACAATCCTTAGAGAGAGAGGGGTTAAGTTTTGAGAAAATGAACCTCTCTTTAGAAAAGCTAAGAGAGAGATTAAAGCCAGTTGCAGAAAAGTTGGCTAAAGAAGAGATTTTGCTTGATAAGATTGCAGAGCTTGAGGGTATAGATATCTCTAATGAGGAAATTGAAAACCAAATTAATACAATTAGTCAAGGACTGAAAATTTCTCTTGAAGAGGCAAGCAGAATTGTTTATTATAATATATTGCCTAAGATGTTGGCTGAACGTGTTATGAAGTTTTTAGTAGAAAATAGTAAACCTATATACAAGGAGAGTTAATTCTATGAGCTACTATGTACCTATAGTGATAGAACAGTCGGGAAGGACGGAAAGGGCCTATGATATTTATTCTCGTCTTCTGCGGGAGCGGATAATTTTTTTAGGCACCTCTATTGATGAACATGTGGCCAATCTTGTGGTAGCCCAACTTCTCTATTTAGAGGCTGAAGATCCTGATAAAGATATTATGCTCTATATTAATTCACCAGGAGGGTTAGTTACAGCTGGGCTGGCTATTTATGATACTATGCAGTATATAAAGCCTGATGTATGCACTATATGTGTGGGGCAGGCTGCCAGTATGGCTGCCGTGTTGCTTGCAGCTGGAGCTAAGGGTAAAAGATATGCTCTTAAACACTCTCGAATCATGCTACATCAACCTATTGGGGCTTTTCAAGGGCAAGCAACAGATGTAGAAATTCAGGCTAAAGAAATACTTAGATTAAGAGAAATATTGAATTCTATCTTAGCTCATCATACAGGACAAGATAAGGAAAAAATCAAGCAAGATACTGAGAGAGATTTTTATATGTCTGCAGAGGATGCTTTAGAATATGGTTTAATAGATAAGATTTTAATAAGAAGAGAGGTAGCTTAGTATGAGAGAGGAGTTAAGATGTTCTTTTTGTGGTAAAAGTCAAAAGGAGGTTTTAAAACTCATTGCGGGCAATTCTGCTTACATTTGTAACGAGTGTGTAGAGTTATGTAATGAGATTTTGGAAGAGGAGTACGAAAGGGCTAATTTAGGTGATGAGGAACAGGCCCTTCCCAAACCTGCGGAGATAAAGGCCTATTTGGATCAGTATGTCATTGGTCAGGAGAGAGCTAAAAAAATCCTCTCTGTGGCAGTGTATAATCATTACAAGAGAATCGAGGGAGAGAGGCATTTTAGGAGGAAAAAGGACTCTGTAGAGATCCAAAAGACAAATATCCTTCTTATTGGCCCTACTGGTTCTGGTAAAACCCTTATGGCTCAAACCTTGGCTAAATTTTTAAGGGTGCCTTTTACTATTGCTGATGCCACTCCTTTAACAGAAGCAGGTTATGTAGGAGAAGATGTGGAAAATATCCTCTTATATCTTTTACAGGCTGCCAATTTTGACATAGAACTTGCTCAAAAAGGCATTGTTTATATTGATGAAATAGATAAAATTGCCAGAAAAAGTGACAGTCCCTCTATTACTCGAGATGTCTCAGGAGAGGGGGTTCAACAGGCCCTTTTAAAGATCCTTGAGGGAACTATTGCTAATATTCCCCCTAAGGGTGGAAGAAAACACCCCCAACAGGAATATATTCGTTTGGATACCACCAATATCCTCTTTATCTGTGGTGGGGCCTTTGTGGGCCTTGAGGATATAATTAGAAGGCGCTTAGGTAAAGGATCTATTGGCTTTGGGGCTCAAATCAAAAAGACTAAGGATCTCACTTTAGGGGAGATCCTCTCTTGTGTGCAACCTGAGGATCTTATTAAGTTCGGATTTATTCCAGAATTTGTGGGCAGATTGCCAGTTGTAGCCACTCTTGATGAGTTAACTGTAGAGGATTTGATGAGGGTGTTAATTGAGCCAAAAAATTCTATAGTGAAACAGTATCAGAGACTTATGGAGATGGAAGGTGTAGAGTTGAAATTTACAGAAGAGGCCTTAAAGGCCATTGCTGAAGAGGCTTACAAAAGAAAGACAGGAGCAAGAGGCTTGAGATCTATTATTGAAGAGGTAATGATAGACATTATGTATGAAATACCCTCCTTAACGGGTGTTAAAGAGTGTGTGATTACAAAGGAAGTTGTCTTGAAAAAGGAAAGACCTATCTTAACTTTTAATAGTAAAAAGAAAGTTAAGGAGGGGTAAAATCAAGATGCAAAAAAAAATTAAGCCATTACCTGAAGTTCAGGAGTTACCTCTATTACCTTTAAGGGAATTGGTTATTTTCCCTAACACAGCAGTTCCTCTGTTCATTGGTAGGGCTAAAAGTATTCAAGCCATTGAAGCCGCATATAGAGGTAATAAACTCATTTTTCTTTCTGCTCAAAAGGATCCAAAACAGGATCAGCCTGGTCCCGAGGATATTTATAAAATGGGGACCATTTGTAAAATTGTGCAACTCCTGAGACTGCCCGATGGATCGCTCAAGATATTAGTAGAAGGCTTGCATCGTGGAAGAATCTTAAATTTTGTCCCTAATCCCGACTATTATGTAGTTTCCATTGAAATTAAGACGGAAATTATGGAATCAGATGTAGAGACTGTAGCCCTCTTTAATCTCTGCAAAGAATCTTTTGAGGAATATTCTAATTATAATAAGAAACTTAATCCTGAAACCGTTTCAGCACTTCTACAGTTAGACGATGCTACAGAATTTACAGATCGGTTAGCAGCTATACTTCCCTTAACGTTGGAACAAAAGCAAAGGTTACTTGAGACCATAAGTGTTAAGAAAAGGCTTGAAAGTCTCTTACAATTCTTGAGAGGAGAATTAGAGGTTATCAAGACTGAAGCCCGTATAAGGGAACGAGTAAAGAAGCAGATGGAGAAACATCATAGGGACTTTTATCTCCAAGAACAGATGAAGGCTATTCAAAGAGAGCTTGGGGAGAGAGAGGATGGCAAAAATGAGCTAACTGAGTTAGAAAAGCGTATCAAGAAGAAGAAGCTACCTAAGCATGTTGCGAGTGTAGTTTGGAAAGAATTTAAAAAACTAAGTCTAATGGCTCCAATGTCTGCTGAGGCCACGGTGGTAAGAAATTATATTGATTGGATCTTAAATCTGCCCTGGTATGAGAAGACCAAGGATGTGATAGATCTTGCCAAAACTGAAGAGCTTCTCAACAAAGAACATTACGGTTTAGAAAAACCAAAACAGAGAATTATAGAACATCTTGCTGTGCAAAAACTGGTAGAGAAGATAAAGGGGCCTATTCTTTGTTTTGTTGGGCCTCCAGGTGTAGGAAAGACCTCTCTTGCCAAGTCTATTGCTAAGGCTATGGGAAGAAAGTTTGTGAGGATTTCACTTGGTGGAGTTAGAGATGAGGCAGAGATTCGTGGTCACAGAAGGACCTATGTAGGAGCCTTGCCAGGAAAGATTATCCAGGGAATGAAAAAGGCTGGAACTATCAATCCTGTTTTTTGTCTGGACGAAGTAGACAAAATTGGCAGTGATTTTAGGGGGGATCCAGCAGCAGCCCTTTTAGAAGTGTTAGATCCTGAACAGAACCATTCCTTCCAAGATCACTATTTAGAGCTCGAGTATGATCTTTCTCAAGTTTTCTTTATTACAACGGCAAATACACTATATACTATTCCTGCCCCCCTACTTGATAGAATGGAAGTTATTGAGATACCTGGATATACTGAGGAGGAAAAACTAGAAATAGCCAAGCACTATCTTCTTCCCAGACAACTTGAGGCCCATGGCCTAAAGCCAGAGCAGGTGCCTATTTCTGATAAAATCATTCTTGAAATCATCAGGAAATACACACGAGAGGCTGGAGTTAGAAATTTAGAAAGAGAACTTGCGACTATCTGTAGAAAGATTGCCAAGGATGTAGCTAAGGATCCTCAAGCTTTTAAACCCTTTAAGATTACTATGTCGATAGTTGAGAAGTTTTTAGGTGTTCCTCGGTATAGGTATGGTCTTGCCGAAGAAAAACCACAGGTGGGTATTGCTACAGGACTTGCTTGGACGGAAAGTGGTGGAGCACTCCTCCAGATTGAAGCAGTTATTATGCCAGGAACTGGCAATCTCAAGATCACAGGAAAACTGGGAGAGGTTATGCAAGAATCTGTGCAGGCAGCGATGAGTTATGTTAGATCTCGAGCTTTGCAGTTAGGTTTACCTTTAGACTTCTACAAGAAAATAGATATTCATGTCCATGTGCCTGAAGGAGCTATCCCTAAGGACGGACCAAGTGCGGGTATTACCATTGCTACGGCTATAGTTTCTGCTCTTATGAAAATCCCTGTCAAAAATACAGTGGCTATGACTGGAGAAATCACTTTGAGAGGGCGGGTTTTGCCGATTGGGGGGTTAAAGGAGAAACTTTTGGCTGCTGTCCGTGGAGGCATTAAAACAGTGATCATACCTAAGGAGAATGAAAAAGACCTTAGGGATATCAATCCTAAGATTTTAAAGGGCCTTGAAATAGTAATGGTTGACTCCATGGATGAAGTTTTGAAGATAGCCCTCTCTATGGACACACCAGAAACCCTCTTCAAGGAGACACCCTATCTTGATGTCTGGGAATTAGTTCAGCTTCAAGAAAAGGTTGAAAAGAAGGATTATCAGTTAGAACATTAGGCGAGAATAGGGGGAGGGGCTTTCCTTCCCCCTATTGATTCATAATACTCAAGAACTCTTCATTACTCTTAGTATCTTTCATTTTTTCCACCAAAAATTCCATACATTCCACAGCACTGAGAGGAGCAAGAACCTTTCTTAAGAGCCATACTTTGTGAAGAATATCTGAGGGAAGGAGGAGTTCTTCCTTTCTTGTGCCACTGAGATGGATATCTATGGCAGGCCAGATTCTTCTGTCAGCAAGCCTACGATCAAGAACAATTTCCATATTGCCAGTGCCCTTAAATTCTTCAAATATCACCTCGTCCATGCGAGAACCCGTATCAATGAGACAGGTAGCTATAATGGTTAGGCTTCCACCTTCTTCAATATTGCGAGCAGCCCCAAAAAATCTTTTGGGTTTATGTAAGGAGTTGGCATCAATACCACCTGAGAGCAGTTTCCCGCTACTGGGGACTACCAGGTTGTAAGCCCTGGTAAGACGGGTAAGACTATCCAGAAGGATAACCACATCGTATCTGCATTCTACTAATCTTTTAGCCTTTTCTATAACTATTTCAGCAACCTGGGTGTGTTTTTGAGGGGGTTCGTCAAAAGTAGAACTAATAATCTCTGCCTTAGGAACTATTCTTTGCATTTCAGTAACTTCCTCAGGTCGTTCATCAATGAGAAGGATAATGAGGTATATATCTGGATAATTGTGCACTATGCCGTTGGCAATATTTTGCAAGAGAACAGTTTTACCTGTTCTGGGGGGAGCCACAATTAATCCTCTTTGTCCTTTTCCTATAGGGACAAAGAGATCTATGATGCGGGTAGAGAGATTCTCAGGGGTTGTCTCTAAACGAAGCCATTTATTAGGATGTATAGGAGTGAGATGATCAAAGGGAGTGCGAGTTCTTACTATCTCAGGGGTAAGGTGATTTACCTTCTCTATCTTAGCCAAGGCAAAGTATTTTTCCCCCTCTTTTGGTTGACGAATTGTTCCAATAATCGTATCCCCAGTTTTTAAACCAAATTTTCTTATTTGAGGCGGAGATACATAGATATCTTCAGAACTGGGAAGATAGTTATAATCTCTAAATCTGAGAAAACCAAACCCTTCAGGTAATACTTCGAGAAGTCCTTCTACGACGATTTCTACTTCCTTAAGAAGTAGGGCCTGAACTATTTGATAAATGACCTCTGTTTTCTTGTAAAAAGTGTAGATATTGTCAATCCCCAAATCTTCTGCTATTTGATAGAGCTCAGAAAGAGATTTTTTTCTTAAATCTGATAGAAAAATAGGTGACTCCTTTAAAGTGGTATCCATCTCTACACCTCATTAATAAGGGATTAAATGACTTGAATATTAACATCAAAAGATTTTAATCCAGGAGATAATTTAATTTAGGAAAAGCTCCCCGGGCAGGACTCGAACCTGCAGCCAATGGGTTAACAGCCCACCGCTCTGCCGATTGAGCTACCGGGGAATTTGTTATTAATTTAAACAAATTTTTTCCTTTGTCAAGGGGCTGTGTGCGTCCATTTTATATTTTGTAGTTATGTGTATTTTTTTTCTTGAGCTGCGCTTGGATAAGGTAAAGATTAAAGCGCCAAATTTAGAGCGCCCTAATTAAATAGACTTTAATAAATAGACTTTAATGGTCCACAGCTAAGAACTTATGCTTTTGACATTATGTAGAACTTTGAGAGAACTGGTTAAGAGGTCGAATTAAAGAGTTAAAGGCTCTCCCAACTGTCTATTTGAATAGGATTTTGGGAGTAGTTTTAGAGGGAAGTAGAAAGGAGGGGCCTTATGGCCCCTCTGAGGTTTGATTTCTACTATTCAGATATGGTGCATTTTTCGCCTTCACACTCCACTTCAGCTATGAGCACTTTGGCGTTACAGGTGGGGCATTTTTCTTTAAGAGTTATGTAAGCCATTTCAGCCCTTACACCAGTGGAACAATGGAGATAGATAAGTTTATCCTTGGGGAGCAAGGTGTATTTCGTGCCCATCTCATCGGCAGGTATGTTGATAGCTCCCTTGAAATGCCCTTTCTGAAATTCGCTTGGTGTCCGCACATCTACGATCACCGCTGAACCTGTCTCTACAGCTTTTAAAAATTCTTGAGGAGTTACTTCATGGGGTTGATATTTTCTTTGATAAACAATTTCTTTAGAAATGGGGCCAGTTTTTAGGTCATTACCCTTAAAGACCCAGTCGATTATACCACCCGAATAGACAGTTACATTGGGATAGCCCCATTCCTTAATTTTCTTAAAAGCTTGAATTAATTTTTCTTTGTTATCGCCATATAACACAATGGGAGCCTTCCTATAAGAAGGAAATTTATCTTCATATTCATCAAGCTTGGAAAAGGGGACATTTACAGCCCTGGGGATGTATCCAGTTTTCTCAACTACTTGTGGTTCACGAAGGTCAATTAGGACTATGTTTTCTGTCATAATATACTGTGGAGTTGATTCTGTATAGTATCCAGCCTTTTTCCAGCCAGGTTCACCCTCAAGATAAACTCTTACATCCTTAAAGCCCCACTTTAAAGCAAGAGAAGCAGCTTTGGGACTGAGAGGGCAGGTAATTCCGCCGCAATAGAAAATAAGGGTAGTATCTTTGGCATAGGGTAATGAAGCTTCTCCTAATTTTTCCATCACCGCCACTGGAAGGCTGATGGCAGTTGGGATATGTGAGACACGATATCTGCCAGCTGGTCTTGCATCAATTAACACATAGCTTCCAGGTTTTTCAAATATAAGTTTAGCTAACTCTTGAGTTTTAATTTCTTTAGTGCCCTTGGGAATTTCTGCAATGGCAAGGCGTATAAAAGTAGCAATATTCTTGCCATCTGCTTCTATATATTTTGCTTCAATCTCTTGTCCCTGAATTTCTCTTATCTTCTTAGGATCAATATTTTGGAATACTGTATCATTGGTCCACTTAAGGTTTATCTGCGTAGCTCCATGCTTAACTGTAATAGTTTGGATAGTTACTGCTACTGCTGAGACCTGCCCCTTGATGCTTTTTTCAGCAGCTAAAACCGTGGTAAAAGAAAATAAAATTAATAGTAAAATTAAATAGTGGAACAGAGCTCGGCTAAAAAAACCCTTTCGGTACCTCATACTTCCACCTCCTCCTTTAAGTTTAGATTATCTAAAAAATCATTAAGCAAATTTAAAATTATCTAAACAACGTTAAAGGGTCAAGAGCTAAAAATCACCTTTTATGGTTTTTTTTATTATTAAAATCAAATTAATTCAAATTTTTTAATAATTTATGTCTTTTTTTTAATTATTTAAAATTACCCTTCCATAACCCTATTTACTTGACAAAAAACTAAGTTAGAGTATTAATAATAATCAATAATAATC
>Ga0105163_1000675_pt1 | contig 19710 bp, 20 predicted proteins | sample JNZ110809AmetaG_FD_81531 | JGI IMG/M metagenome (GOLD analysis project Ga0105163, IMG submission 81531) | Hot spring microbial communities from Jinze hot spring, China to study Microbial Dark Matter (Phase II) - JNZ 110809A | ecosystem: Environmental > Aquatic > Thermal springs > Hot (42-90C) >... | reverse complement strand
TACGTCAAGGCAGGATTCAGGGACCTCTCGCTGGCCCTGGGCGTGACCTTCGAGATGCACGCGTCGTCCTTCCTGGAACTGCTACTTGAGGAGATGGGATACCCTCAGGCGAGGGTCGAGAAGAAGTATCTAGTTGAAGACGGAGAGGTCGTTGATATAGACATGTTCTGCGAGGAACCTCTCGTAGTTGGAGAGGTTACTACTCACATAGCGACCGCGGAGGCAGCGAAGGCGGAGGTCGAGAAGCTGCTCAGGAGGGTGAGGCTGGTGGAGAGGAAGTACGGGAGGAAGGTCGATCTGGTCGTTCTGACGGCTTCCACAGTGACCCCAGAGGCCCACGAGGAGCTGAGGAGGTCGTCGAGAGAGCACGGGATAAGGCTGGTCCTGGGAAGGGAGATAGAGGAGAGGTTGACGATCTAGGAATTGGTGATGTTTAGGAGATCGGTTGTGACCGTGACGGACGAGTGAAAGATCGCAGCAAATCGGCGCGATCTACGTGGTAAACACTTACCAGATCCTCTATGAGCCTATATCAGGCCGTACCCCTCCGAGTGGTTCCTCAAGCGAGGACCTGCGAGATAGAGGATGACCGCATATGTCTTCTCCGACGGAGAGTAGTTGTGGACCCTAAGGGAGGCGATTTCCTCTCCACTAGGTAATCGGAGAAGTGCATGGGTCAAATGGGTAATGCGGGTCAGTAGGCGCTGTCCAGAAAAGATCAAGTGAAGGTTGGCAGTTGCCTAGACGTTACTCGGAAAAGGTTAAATAAAAATTGACAGCATCAGAGTCAACCATGCGAAAGCCATCACAGGTACGTCTTGAGGTCGCCACGCTCGTCACGGCATTTGCCCTGCTTCTGGTCGTCCAGGCGTCCGTTGGGTTCGGGATCAGCATCGGACCACCAGAGCACCTGAGGGAGAGGGCTAGGCCCGTATTCGAGTTAGAAGGGGTCGTCTACGTGGACGCGACGGACGACGGTCTCCTCGAGGTCGGTGTCGTCAGACAGGAGCTGATACAGGCAGTCAAGGAGAGGCTGAGGGCGTTGGACATACCGTTGGACATGGTTAGGGTCACCGTCACCAAACCCATCTATGAGGTCGCTACGTTGAGGGACGAGGTGAGACCTCTGATAGGTGGGATACAGATCGCCTTCGTCAGAAAGGGCCTTACGTACATCTGCACCCTCGGGTTCAACGCTCTCTTGGACGTCAACCGGGACGGCACACCCGACTACGACGGCTTCCTGACCAACTCGCACTGCACCTCGAAGGAGTTCGCGCCGGACGGGACGGTCCACCACCAGCCGCTGCCGAACAACCCCGTCGGTCAGGAGGTCCTTGACCCAACTGCGTTCGAATGCGGCGTCAGAGGAGCCAGGTGCAGGTGGAGCGATGCCGCGTTCTCCGCCAGGTACGGTACCGTTACGTCCTCCATCGGGTTCATCGCGAAGACCACGGGCGTTAACGACGGTTCGCTGGAGATCGCAGGGCAGTTCAAGGTGGTGAGCAAGCACGACGGGAACGCAGCATTGGGAACGGCCCTCCGTAAGGTCGGAAGGACCACGGGACAAACGGAGGGTTACGTCACCAACATCTGTGTCGACGTCCGTCCGATAGGGAGCAGGGTCATACGCCTCTGCCAGGACATAGTATCGGCCAACGTTAGGATAGTCGATGCTGGTGACAGCGGTTCTCCTGTGTTCAGCGTCCAGGACGACCCTAGCACTCCAGAGACCGAGGTGGTCCTTTACGGCATACTGTGGGGAGGATCTAGCGACGGCACGAGCTTCGTATACAGCCCGCTAAGCAACGTGGAAAAGGACTTGGGATCATTGGCGGTGAACTGATCGGGATTTCGCGGTTCTGAACGCTCCACCGACCCTCTAATTCCTTTATTCAATCTTCATCGCGACCCGTGTTGTGGTGTTATTCGCAGATACCTATCGGTCCCCGAGCCTAACCTCGGGCTCCTTCCTAAAAACTCATGTACAGCATAGAATTCTATGGTAACGATGTCGATTATAGACAATACGAAAACAATCGATCCCTTCACCATTAGCTTCGTCCCCATCTATTGCTTTGCGCATCCTCTCTTTCGGTTCTAGATCTACCTCTCAGCAGCAGGGTAACAATATGCGTTAGGACGCTCGAGGTTCCACCAGCAATTATCGAGGGAAGGACCGCAGGTGTCGTAGAATGCTCAGTTTAATGGCAGAGTTAGGACCAAGAGTTCGATTGTGTATGAGGGTAAAAGGACATCGTATATTGTCTCTCCCGCCCACGTAAAAAGTGAAGATGAAGTTGTGTTAAGCAGTGTTCCTATATAGATGGCGGGATGAGAAAGCTTATGACCAACGCTTCTGACGCGACTGATAGCGATGAATGTGGAGCCGCACACAACCAAGAACAAGCTAAGACAGCTGAAATCTTCGTGGAGGTTACTGCCGGAAGACATACAGACGCTGGGAGCTTCGGTTGAGGTCTTCAGAAATACGCTAGGCCGAGGGGGAAGTTGAGAGGGAGAAGAGATCAGGTCCAGAGGATGCTCGATGAGGAGCTTAAGAGACTGAAGCTTCTGACTGGTGCTGGCGGCGAGCTCAAGGTCATCTGGGTTCCTGGAGTTAAAAGGGATCTTTCGGGCGAGGTAATGAACGACACGATTTACATTTACGAAGAAAACGCGGAGAGCGCCTTGGAGACATTGAGGCACGAGTTCGTGGACTACTTGGTCAGCAGGGCGATCGAGCCGTACAGGAAGGCCGCCAACCAGCTGATTCAGCTCCTGAACGAGCTGGCTTACAAGGAGAAGGAGGAAGCAGTCGAGGCGCTTCTCAAGTTAGCGGATCGGAGTCTCTCGAGGAAGAAGATTAGTATGACCTCCGTATGACTATCCTCCCGCTGGGAAGAACTGCGTCGATTTCCCATCCGTCCCTCAGGTACCTCTCGAGCTGCCTCTCCGTGACTATCATCCTGGGATCGCTCCTCCCTTCCCTCAGCTTCCTTATCTCGTTCTGAAGGAGCCTTATCTCCTCGTCCTCGGTCAGCTCCCTTCCGGTCTCCCTCTGCTTCTCTATCCTCACCCTCATCGGGTCTATCCCGAAGGCCTCAGCTACCCTCCTCATCATCTCCAAGGCCACCTGCTTCCTGATCTCTTCCGCCTTTTGACCCCCATCAGGATTCGAGATCACGTTAAGCTTGGGCTCCACCTTGAGGTACTCCCTCCTGAACCACTCCTCGTCGTACAGTGGCGACTTGTCGTAACCCAACCTGTCTATGACGTGGCCGAGGAAGAACTCGGAGGCCACCTGGTTCACACCGCTGAGCGTGCAGAGCGACTTGAACAAGTCCCTGAACTCGTGGAGGTGGACGTGATACCTCTTGAGGCCGTTGTCCTTCGCGATCCCCAACTTCTTCGCGAGAAGTGTGACCTTTCCCGAGAGCGTGACGCCGGTCAGCGGAACGTACTCGTCCTTCCTCTTGTCCTTCACTACGAACAGCGCGTCTACGTCAACCTTCGGCCTGATAGAGAGCCACTCGCGGATCAGGGCCTTGGCGTCCCCTCCGATGAACGTGTAATACCTCCTTACCTCCTCCCTGCTCGTCTTCTCCCTGACCAGATCTATCCTTACTGGACCGGGCCTCTCGAGCTGGTCGACGATCCTCCTCCACGTCACCGTGTTGAACTGATCGAACTCCGACCTCCCCATTCCCGACTGGAAGACGACCATTATGGCGGCCTTGTAGGGCTGTGGCGCGTTCAGGACGAGCCTCCTGACCTCCTCAACGCTCAACGGCCTCGACTCCAATGCCCTGAGCTTGTCTGCGTCCGAAGGTCTGAACAGCCTCAACGTCTCGGCTCTCGGAGGTCTCGGAAGCCGGAGGCCGTAAAACTCGTAGAAGTTCCTGACGACGTACCAGTTGTTCCTCCTGTCCTTCCTCCCGGTTTTGAGGGAAGAGATGAACTCCTTCAAGGCCTTCACGTGCCTCTCGGCGTCACCCTTGGACCTGAGGTCCTCGAGCATCTCCTCGGCGCTCGACCAGTAACCGTTCTCCCTGCACCACCTGAGGTACCTGAGGAGGTAGTAGGCGTAGGTCGCTGAAGACCTCTTCGGCAACGACTCGGCCCACTCCCTGACCAAAGGCTCGAGCTCGAGCGACTCGAGTCCCTTGTAGGGCATCCCCAAAGACATCCAATATTTAGATGTATTTTTGCCTAACCCTGCAATTTCGCGGGCCCGGCGGGATTCGAACCCGCGACCTACCGGTTAAGAGCCGGCCGCTCTACCTGGCTGAGCTACGGGCCCTACCGCCGAGGTCAATGGTCCGCCGGCAAAAGGAGTGCCTCGGTCCTCGATATCAACTTGGCGCGAGGTTCGAGGGAAACGTCGTCGGCATCAAGACCGCGCGTTCCAGACACGGACATCGTTCTCGATCGGATCGCACGTACGCCTTCTGAACCTACCTCTGTTCACACGAAGGCCCGAGTCCCAGCGCGCTCACCCATGCATCGAGGAAAAGTTATTTCCCATGCGAGGACGAGGGGCGGACGATGCGGATCGACTGCGACGTCGTCGTGGTCGGAGGAGGTCCAGCGGGATCGCACACCGCGATGGCGGTCGCGAGGTTCTCAAAGCAGAACATTAGGGTGGTCCTGATCGACAGGAACGAGCGGTCGGAGTTCGGGAAAAAGACCAAGAGGGGATGGACGTGCGGCGACGCGGTGAGCAAGAGGAGCCTCGAGTTCGTCATGGAGAACCTGGGGATCAGGTACGAGCGGCCGGAGATCGAGCACGAGGTCGACGGGGTCCTCGTGATATCGCCGGACCACGAGACGAAGGTCCTCTTCGACGGAGAGGGGTACCTCCTGAACAGGAAGCTCTGGCCTCAGAAGCAGCTCCAGTACCTGGAGAAGTTCGGGGTGGAGGTTCTCTTCGGGGTTGACGCGAGGCAGCTCATCGCTGAGGACAACAGGATCGTCGGCGTCAAGGGGACCAGCAGGGACGGCGAACCGGTCGAGGTGAGGGCGAAGGTCGTCGTGGACGCCTCGGGCTCGGCCTCCGTCCTGAGGTCGAACCTCCCGATAGAGAGCTACGTGGAGAGGGAGATCGACAAGGAGAACGACATGGAGGCGACGGGCAGGTACATCTTGGAGTTCGACAGGGTCGTGGAGGACGAGACCTGGTTCGACCCGAGGTACTGCATCATCCACCTCGACCAGTTTCTAGCGCCGGGCGGGTACTGCTGGACCTTCCCAAAAGGGGAGAGCAAGGTGAACATAGGCCTCGGCGTCCAGAAGACCGCGCTGGACCGGAGGAACGCCGCATACGGGCTGAGGGACAACCTGACCTCGCTGATAGACCAGTACGTCAGGGCCAACAGGGCGATCGTGAACCCGAGGGAGCCCGAGGGTTACCCGGACCAGGGGAACACCTACAGCACATGGCAGGTCCCCGTCAGGAGGCAGAACGACTGCATGGTCGCGAACGGGTACGTCGTCGTCGGCGACGCCGCTTGGATGCCGAGGCCGATCGACGCCGGTGGGCTCGGTCCATCCCTTTACGGCTCGGTGATCCTCGGGAGGAACGTGGTGAGGGCCATCGAGGAGAACGACGTTAGCCAAGACGGTCTGTGGGGTTACAACGTCGAGTACGTGAGGGTATACGGTTACCAGATGGCTGGGTTCGAGGTGCTGAGGAGGTACCTGCAGACGCTGCCGAACGACGACATCTCCTTCGGGATGAAGCACTTCCTGAGCGAGGACGACATCGAGAGCATCAAGCGCCGGGAGCACCCGAGGTTCCCGCTGCTGACGAACTTCCTGAGGGTGCTGCTGGACGCCGAGCTGAGAAGGAGGGTGAGGGAGAGGCCGAAGCTCGCCAGGTCCCTGGCCTACGTCGCCAACAAGAGCAGGAGGCTGATCAGACACTACCTGAACTACCCGGAGAGGAGCGCAGACTTCCCGAGGTGGCGGGCACAGTTGCTCCGGGAGCTGAACGAGGCCAACGAACGCCTCGGCCTCACCTGAAGTATCCGTGGATGCCGAAGAGGTTGCCGAGGAACTCGCCGAAGAAGAAGGTCGCAGCCGCCGTGCCCATTATCAGGGCCACGTTCTCCAGCACCTCCCTCCCGAAGCTGGAGTCGTTGACGACCGCAACGTAGAAGGTGAAGAAGGACGCCATCGCGATCGCCAGCGCAACGGAGCTCGAGAAGGCCAGGAGCATGTCGTGCGTGGCGAAGTAGGGTAGCGCGAGGAGAACGGTCGAGAGCAGGTAAACGAGGCCCGTTACGAATCCTGAGGCAATTGGGTTCTGCCTGAGCTCGCTCTTCGCCTTGAGGTAGGCAGCGACGCCCATCGAGATCGAAGCCGCGAAGCCGACGATGAGGCCGGCGACTCCAGCGACAATGGTGGACGCCGTTACGCCGAGGAACCCGGCATGGACGCCTGTGACCTCTATCATCGAGTCGGAGAGGCCGAGAGCTACGAAGCCGATGTACCTGAGCAGCGGCTCATCGATCTGCGAGAGCAGCGCCCTCTCGTGCTCCTCCTCGTCCCTCAGGAACTCCTCGACCTTCTCCCGGACCTGACCGTCGACCTTATCCAGCACGCTCCTGTACCTCCTCACGACCTCGGACTCGTGTCGCTCGAGGAGCTTCGTCACGAACGTCAACCCCAGCAGGGCCCGTAACAGGAGTATCGTTCTGAACCTGAGCGACTTGGATTTCGGCCTGTGGGAGGGGACAAGTGACTGCCAGAACTCGTAGTGCCTCCGCTCCATCTCCGCCAAACGCTCGAGCAGCTCCCTTCGCTGTCCGTTCCTCTCCCTTTTCGCGAGCTCCCTGTAGACCCTGTGGTCGAAGTGCTCGTCGTCGCAGAAGAACATCGCATCGGTTTCGATGTCGTAGGCCTCGCTGGCGCGGCTCATCTCCGCTCCAGCTCCTCGACCTTCGAGATGAGGTCCTCCAGCTCGAGCCTCACCTCCCTGAGCTCGGACTCGATCCGCTCCATCCTCGATGCTAACCTGGACAACTCCGCCTCGAGCCTCTCGACCCTCGAACGGAGGTCGGAATCCTGCGGGCTCATCGGATCTGGCCTGCGGTCCGAGTATTTACGGATGCAACGGGCCCGTTCAACTCAACGAGCGCTGTGGATGACGCGGCCGCCACCCATGACTTTCAACTCCTCTCTCGGGATCACTAACCCAAAGGGACAGGATGCGGATCTGGGCCATGTATACAGCCTTTCAACTCCCTCTCTCGGGATCACCGTTCCCGATTCCGGGATTTTCGGGCTCTGCGCGGCTCCCCGCCGCGCCACCCCTTCGCACGGATGAATTTTTTGACCTCTATTTTAAGATGATGGGGGTAGTCTTCAGAAAATTTCATATAGATGATTTATATATGCTGCTCGTTGCGCGAAAAATTGAATCTCAATATCAACTCAATTCAGAGCACTTATCAGTTGCTGAAAAATGGTATTACCTTAGTTGCCTTTTGACATCACTAACCTCGCACTAACGAGCGCTTGAAGACCGAAGCGGGGCCGATTGGAAATTTGCGGATACCATGGCGACGCCCCTTTCCGTCCGAGCCGTCGATACCGGTGCGATGTGGGGACAGGCCTAATTCCAAAGTCAGCTCGGTACATGGCATAAGCAATTCAATCAGTGGCCTTGAAGTCCACAAAGACGTTGTGAAGCTGCTGTTGACCGGTTCCGCAACGCGACAGAGGCTTGGAGGCTTCCCATGGATGATGTAGCGTGAACGTCTCATCCTTATTACATCCTCAGCGTTATTCCGCAACGCTCTGTGACTTGCAGACCAGGTTGAGGTTCGAGTATGAGGTCGGTGTCCCAATAGGCAGGGCCAAGGAGTTCTTCAGGGACGTCTCCAACCTCGAGCGGGTCTGGCCCAAGGAGTTCGCGCTGAGGGTCGTCGAGGGGCCCAAGAGGGTCGAGGCGGGTGCCGAGTACTCCGTGGGAGGCAGATTGCTCGGGCAGCCTGTGACGCTCAGGTTCAAGGTGCTTGAGGAGACCGACACGACGAGCCTTCACGTGCTCGAGGACGTCCTCGGGGCGAGGCTCGAACACAGCCAGAAGTTGGAGTCGAGCGGTGGTGGAACGCGCGTCGTCGAGGAGTTCGTGCTCAGCGCTAACCCTCTGCTCATGCCCGCAGCGAGGCTCGTCCTCAAACGAGCATTGGAGTACAGGGTCGAGGCGATCAAGGCGCTCCTTGAAGGAGGAAGAAAGCCGGTCTACAGGGACCCTCTCAAGCTATCGGTTCCACGCGGAACCGCGCTCAGCCTCCTGGCTTTGCTGGCGGCCTTCTTCCTCACCGTCTGGACCTTCGAGAGGCCCATCGATTACATCGCGAAGCTGATCGCTTGGTTCGTCCTCTGGTTCTTCACGCACGACCTCGCCCACCTCGTCGTCGGCGCGATCGCGGGTCTCAGGTTCAGCCACTACTACGTCGGCCTCTCCAACATGGTCCGGGCGGGGTGGTTCCCCAAATCGATAAGGCCCTTCGTCGTCGCCCTCGGGATCAAGATAGACCGGGAGAGGAGCAAAGCCGGCAGGCTGGGGTACTTCGCGATGTACCTCGCGGGTCCGCTGGCTTCCATGATCTCTCCCTTCGCGGTGCCCTTGTACCTGCTCGCAACGGGGAGGACCGGCCTCTTCGCGTTCCTGATGCTGGCCCTCTCTATCGCCAACGTCGCCTTCTCCCTCCCCCTCAGCTCGAGGGTCGGTTGCGTTGCCAAGGCCTTCAGGGCTTTGAGGAGGCGGTGAGGCGTCAGTCTCGGTGGGGAGCTCGTGGACATCGCGAGGACCTACAGGCTGAAGGTCGTGGAGGTGGAGGGGGTCGAGCCCGATCTGGAATTGGACGAGCGTTCCGCCGATGGGTTGGGACTCTCCAGGGCCTTCGCGGAAGCGAGCAGGAGGTACTCGGAGCGGAAGGAGCTGATCCGGAGGTTCGGGCGGGAGTATCCCCACGTCTTCCCCGACCCGGTGGTGGTCGAGGTGGGAGGGGAAGCGGTCACCGCGCTCCTCCGCTCAAACGGTCTGCCGATCAGGGTAAGGTACTCGGGGAGGACCTACCTCATCAGCCTCGAGGCCGGATGCGGATGAATTGAAATATCGCTCATGACGGATCGGCGTGGATTTGTCGGTCACGCTCGAGTCCCTGATAGACGAGGTGGTCCAGGAGGCGATCGCCGAGTACGAGGTGAGGCTCGAGGAGGCGCGGAAGAGGATCGGTCAGGAGCTGGAGCGGAGCAGGGAGGAGCTGCTCCAGGAGCTCAGGAGGGGCCTCGAGACCGTCAGGAGGGAGGTCGACGCCGAGAGGAGGCGGAGGATCAGCCAGGTGGAGGCCGAGGCGAGGCGCGAGTACCTCGACACTCTGGAGGAGCTCGTGAGGAAGGCGGTCACGAACGCGATAGAGCGGATCAAGTCCACCCGAGATTCCGAGCTCTACAGGGAATTCCTCAGGAGTTCGCTGACGGAGGCCATCGAGTCGCTCGGCTCGGAGGAGGTCGTGGTGGAGACCTGCGAGGAAGACCTGAAGGCCGTCAAGTCCGTGGCCTCAGAGCTCTCGAAGGAGAAGGGCGTGAAGGTGAAGGTCTCGAGCAAGACGATCGACGTCATCGGCGGCGTTCGGGTCAGCAGGGCCGACGGCAGCATGATCTACGACGCCACCATCGATTACAGGTTGAGCAGGCTCTCGGACCAGCTCAGGACCATTGTGGTCCGTCACCTCACGTCAAGCAACCGTTGATCCCTGAACCCGGTGGACTCTAAACCCCTTCCCGCGTGTCGTGCAGCACCCACGCAGGTATCTTGAAGTCCTCCGCCCTGTAATCCGGTCGGTACGGTTTTATGTCCAGCACCGGGGTCCCGTCGAAGAGGTCGAGGCCCCTGACGCGTAGCCTGTTCCCTTCTCTGCCGATCAGTCTGACGAGGGTCAGCGCGATCGGGTTGGGCCTGACGGGGGAGTCGGTAGCGAAGACCCCGAGCACCGGAAGCTCGTCCTCCCTGAACCCCTTCTTGAGCAGCCTCCTCGGCCTGACCTTCAGGAGCCACTTCCCCTCGGACCTGTGGAGGTACGCGATCACGAAGAGGTGGGAGTACTCCTCGATGCCGTCGAGGCCCTCCGCGAACTCCTCGAAGACCTCGATGTAGCCCTCCAGCTGCCCGGACTTCTCCCTGACCTCATCGTCCGACGCGTTCACCCTGACGACGCCTATCTGTTTGAGCCTCACCTCCAAAAGCGATCCTCCCGTTTTACGCGATGTGCTCGAAGTGATAACCCTGCCACCGACCGCCTGGACGTGGAACCTACGACGATCCCATCTCGGTTGCTGACGGGCACGTCAGATCGGCCGCCTGACCCTCCTGTACAGAAGCGCTGCGAAGACGACCGCGTGGGCCGCAGGGATCGCCCAGAGGACGGCGAACTCCCCCGGGCCGAGCTTGACGAGGCCGGCGGCGCTGTGCATCAGCCTCGCTGCGGAGGTAGTGGGAGAGATGAACGCGATGGCCCTGAGCAACGGGTCCGGCAGCAGCTCGAGCGGGTAGTAGACCGGCGGCAGGTAGCCGAGGAGCGCGGTCATCAGCGGCGAGTAGACCCAGAGGTCCCTGATGTCCCTCGCGTAGGTGCTGATGAGGTAGCCGAGGAGGGAGATGACAGCCCATATCAGCGTGAGGGCCCCGAGCATCGTTGCCCATGCCTGCGGCGACGTGATGCCTGCCATGGTCCAGAGCAGCACGGCGAAGACGGCCACGCCCGGAACCGCGTTGATCAGGTTGCCGAGCGCCAGCCCAATTGCGTACGGTATCAGGCCTCCTTTCGTCAGGGCGAACATCGAGTCGAGCCTCAGGACGATCCTGTTGAACGCCGCATCGCTCTCCATCGATATCGAGTTGGCGACGACGATCGAGATGAGGCCTCCGATGAGGGCGAACGGCACGACCTGCTGGAACCTGTAGATCGAGAGGAAGAGGAGGAAGGCGAACGGCGCGAGGGCCGGCGAGAGGGCCCAGAACGGGTTCTGCTTGAACGGCAGGACGCCGAAGAGCATCGTCGAGGCGTACAGGGACCTGAGGAAACCGGAGAGCGCGCCTCTAACCCGCATGCTCCTCCACCTCGCCCACCAGAAGGACGAAGGCGTCCTCGAGCGTGGTCCTCGAGAGCGAGGCCGTCCATCCCCTTGCTATCGCCAGATCCAGCAGCTCCCGTGCGGTCGAATCGGAGAGGTAGACGCGGTACCGGTCACCTATCCTCCTGACAAGCCCGTAGGAGCTGAGCTCGGACGCCTCGATCCCGTCACCCCTCAGGTCAACCCGGTATTCGTAACCCACCCTAGCCCTCACCTCCTCGGGCGTGCCGGAGGCCACGATGCGGCCCTCGTCGATGATCGCCACCCTGTCCGCGATCGTCTCAGCCTCCTCCATGTTGTGCGTGGTCACCACAACAGTCCTCCCCTCTGCGGCGCTGTCCCTTATCTGCTCCCAGACGGTCTGCTTGCTCAGCGGGTCGAGCCCTATCGTCGGCTCGTCGAGGAAGAGCACGTCCGCCTCGGTCGCGAGCGCCATGGCCACCAGCACCCTCTGCCGCATCCCGCCTGAGAGGTTGCCGCAGATCACGTCCCTGACATCCCAGAGCTCCAGCGACTGGAGGTACCTCCTCGCCCTGACGCGGGCCTCGGACCTCGGAAGGCCCCTCGCGATCAGGTAGTAGTAGACGTGGGACCAGGGCGTGTTCAGGTTCGATGGCCTCCCCTCCTGTGGCACCAGCGCTATCCTCTCCCTCACCCTCGAGGACTCCTGGGTGACGTCCATGCCCAGCACCCTCACCGATCCCCTGGTGGGCTTGAGGAGGCTGCAGGCTATCCGGATGAAGGTGGTCTTCCCTGCGCCGTTTCTCCCGAGGAGGGCGAGCACCTCCCCCTCACGGACCCTCAGGTCAACGCCCGAGAGGGCCCAGCGCCGGCCGTCGTAGGTCTTCCAGAGGTCCTCCGACTCTATCACATACACCGGACATCACCTCGTTCTCCTGACGAGGACGTGCACCAACCTCCCCTCCCTGAAGAGGTCGACGACCTCGTGTCCGGTTATGGAGGACCACTTCATCACCTCCTGCTCCGACGACTCGTCCCCCTCCGCGACGAGGTGTATCAGCGTGCCCACGGGGACCTGATCGATCTGGTCCTTCAGGACCATCAGGGCCATGCTGCACTCCACCCCGATCGCCGGTATCGTGAGGTCCGGCACCTCCCTGAAGCACACGATCCCCCTCTCCGTGATCTCCCTCCTCAGCTCGTCCCTGACCTCCTCGAACCCCTTCAGCGCCGAGACGTCGCCAGCGTTCAACGGCACCACCGTCGCCAGCCATCCCCTTCCGTAGGGGTCCGACTGGATCAGGTGGGGCTCAGCGGCCAGCTGGTCGTTGACCTCCACTACCCTGCAGGCGAAGGAGGCCCGGACGTGGCCGACGTACCTCTGGGCCTCGACGTAGGCCAGGGACCTGTCCCTCTCGACCGTCGTCCCCACCTGCTTCACCTCGACCTTCCTCACCTTCCCCCAGCCCTTGACGGTGATCGGGAGCGTCCCGACCTTTAGCGCCCCGCCGTCCATCGGGAGGTACCAGGTCAGCCTCTGGAGGTCGTAGAGCGCCTCCCTCGGGAACCTGCACCTGTTCGCGACCTCCTCCAACGCCATCCAGGTGCAGATTCGTCCAGCGCGATTTAAGAGGATCCGCAACTCACCGGAGCGAACGGGTTAGACGACTGCTTTTCAGAAACGTCCGTTGAGCGGTGTCGATGACCGCGATGCACGGTGAGGAGCACCCGCTCACCGGTTCCCTGATGGAGGACCACGAGGTGATCCTGAGGGCCCTTGAGCGCCTCGAGGAGAGGATGAGGGAGTGGCGGGCCTCTGGAAGGGTCGACCCCGAACCCCTGAGGAGGTTCGTCAGCTTCGCGAGAACCTTCATCGACCGCTGCCACCACGGAAAGGAGGAGCGCTGCCTCTTCCCCTGCCTCGAGAGGAGGGGGATACCTAGGGAGGGCGGCCCGATAGGCGTGATGCTCTACGAGCACCAGGTTGGGAGGGAGCTTGTGGCACGGCTCGAGGGGCTGCTGCGGGCGCTGGAGTCCGGGGATAGTGGGGCCGCTGCGGGCGTGTTGGCGACCTGCGAGGAGTACGTCAACCTGCTCAGGGACCACATCCGGAAGGAGAACCTGGTTCTCTTCCCGATGGGCGAGTCGGTTGCGCGGGTGGGAGACGCATCTGAGGTCGGGCGCTGCTACGAGAACGTCGAGGAGGTCGAGGTGGGTCACGGCGTCCACGAGAGGTTCAGGAAGATGGCCGATGAGATCTGAAGCCATCCGGAGACGTCCGTTCGGTGCGGCCGCCGGGATTTGAACCCGGGACCTTGGGCGTGGCAGGCCCACGTCCTACCAGGCTAGACTACGGCCGCAGCCCTCATTCGCTAATCCGCTGCGTTTTCATAAGTGTATCCCGTCTCTGGGGCCGAACGATAAAAGGGGTCTCGGTTGAGCATCAGGTGATGGGTCAAGGCTGCTCATGGAGCGCAGGGGGCTGAGGCACACTCCGTCCTCCGCGTGCTTCGGGCTAATGAACCGAAAAAGGGCCTCCGTATCATCGGACGACGTGGCCGCCCGCAAAGCGGCTCAACCTTGATATCGACGGAGGCTGAGGCCACGGGCGGGTTCAGGTGGGAGAGGTCCTAGTCTCTCTGAAAGGTGCGGATGTGGTCAGCTCCAAGGACTTCACCAGGCCCATGGTAGAGAGGGTCTTCGAGGTCGCGGACGAGGCCCTGAGGTCTCCGGAGAGGTTCAGCGGCTCGCTCTCGGGGAAGAGGGTGGCCCTGCTCTTCGTGGAGCCCTCCACCAGGACCTACTCGAGCTTCCACGTTGCCGCCAGGAAGATGGGCGCCGACGTGCTGCCCCTTGTGGACCCGGAGATGACCTCGCTCGCGAAGGGCGAATCGCTCTACGACACGCTGAAGATGATCGAGGGCTACGGTGTCGACTGCATCGTCATGAGGCACCCTGCTAGAGGGGCGGCGCGGTACGCGGCTGACGTGGTGAGGGTCCCGGTGATCAACGCCGGAAGCGGAAGCCAGGAGCACCCAACCCAGTCGCTGCTCGACGCCTACACGATAAGGAGGAAGAGGGGCTCGATCGACGGGCTCAGGATAGGTTTTCTCGGAGACCTGAGGTTCTCGAGGACCGTTCCCTCGCTGGTCTACACGCTCTCGCTGTTCAAGGACGTCACGATGCACTTCATCGCTCCCCCGGCTCTCCAGGTGAGGCCAGAGGTGGAGCTGCACCTGCGGAAGCGAGGCGTCAGCTACGATAAGGTCGAGAAGCAGTCGGAGATCCCGAGGGTGGTCGGAGAGCTCGACGTGCTGTACGTGACCAGGCTCCAGAAGGAGAGGTTCCCGGACCCCTCGGAGTACGAGAGGCTGAAGGGGAGCTACAGGGTCGACATGGAGCTGCTCTCCAACGCGAGGCCCACGCTGGGCGTGATGCACCCGCTCCCGAGGGTGGACGAGCTGGACCCCGAGGTGGACGGAACCCCGCACGCCTGGTACTTCGAGCAGGCTTCGTACGGGCTGCCGGTGAGGATGGCCCTGTATCACCTGATACTGGGTGGGTGAGATGGAGGAGGGCCTGCTGGTCAGGAAGATCGACTGGGGCACCGTGATAGATCACATACCGGCGTGGAGGGCCGACAGGGTACTCCGCTTGATCGACGCCGAGCAGCTGGCGAAGGACCCAGAGGTCTCGGTGATCGTCCTGAAGAACGTTCCCAGCAGGAAGTACGGCAGGAAGGACGTCATCAAGCTCTACCATCACCACATGTCGAGGACCGACGCGGCGCTGGTCAAGCTGATCTATCCCACGGTGACCGTGAACTACATCCGCGACTGGAAGGTCGAGAAGTACCAGCCCGAGCTCCCCGACGTGATCGAGGGGAGGGTGAGGTGTCCGGAGGTGACGTGCATCTCCAACTCGAAGCGCGACCCGGTCGTGAGGAGGTTCAGGGTCCTGAAGGAGGACGGCTACATCCAGTGCTACTACTGCGACGCCATCGTGGAGTTCTCGAGCATACCGGACCTCGCAGTGGCCTGAGCTGGGGCAATACGCTCTTCTACTGGTGCGGGCGTGTGGCGGCGTGAAGTACCGGCTCATGGACCTGCTCGCGTGCCCTATGTGCAAGCACTTCCCCCTCGACCTGGAGGTCTACTCCGTCGAGGAGCGGTACTCTCCGAAGGAGGTGAGGAAATGCGAGCTCTACTGCGGCTACCACGGATCCGCGCTGAACGAGCTGGGAAGGGAGCCGGACTGCTGGAGCTGCTGGAGGTTCGAGATCGTCGACGCGCTGCTCACGTGCAGGCGTTGCGGCCGCTGGTACCCGGTCATCGACGAGGTGCCCGTGATGCTTCCGGACGACCTGAGGGACAGGAGGAAGGAGCGCGAGTTCGTGGAACGTTGGCGAGACAGGGTACCCGCGAGCGTGAGGGAGCAGGTCAGGTGAATCTTGAGGTACGACGCGGTTGTGCACGGATCTGATCTGACTGCAGTTTGGCTCGCAAACCGCCTCCACTCCAAGGGGTTCAGGGTTCTGGTCTTGGAGGAGGGCCCCCGGCTCGGCGGCAGGCACCCTTACCTGCCGGTTCTGGAGGGGACCATAAGGGCCGAAGGGGTCCCGAAGGAGGCGTTATTGCACGGTCCCTTCAAGCTGACGCTGAAGCTCCGTCTCGGCGAGCGGGTGATGGTGAGGGGGTCCTCCGAGAGGGTCTGGGTCCTTGGCGTGAGGAGGCTCGCGGAGCACCTGACGCTCGGAGGCTGCGAGGTACACACGTGGTGCAGGCCCCTCTTCCACCGTACCGATCAGGGCGAGTTCACCTTCAGGGCCCAGACGCCCCACGGCGAGGTCTCCGGGACCGCGGAGCACTTCGTCAGCACCCAACCCCTCAACCCGGTTGGGGTCGGCGAGGTCAGGGCGTCCGTCATCGACTCCTCGATCGAGTGTTCGCTCGAGGTGGGCAGGCGCTCCCTGACGCTCAAAGCACCCCTCTCTCCGAGGGCCGTGGTGGAGGTAGGAAACCCCCAGAGCCATCGCAGGACGTTCTCCAGGACCCCGCTCCTGGCAGGTCAGGATCGCAGGACCGAGGGCGTCCTCGAGCTTGGCGAGGCATCCGGTGACGTATTGCCCCCATGGGCCGGCGATTACGCACTCGAGTCGGCTACTGTGGGCCTGAAGGTCCTGGAATCGGTCCTCTCGGGAGGAGAGTCGGCGGAGGTCCTTCTCCACGAGCACAGGATGCGGGTGCGGATGAGGCGTGCGCTGCTGAGCGGCGTGGAGTCGGGTGGCCTCATCGACGTGGACCTGGACGTCTTCCTCGAGGCGTTCTCACCGGGACGAGTCAGGCTGTGATGTCAGCACCGGAAACGGCTGAGCGTCCGCAGGCTTCTGCGATACCTCAGACCTTCTAGGGTGTGTGGGATCTAACGAGAGAATTCCGGAACTCCCTCACGAAGTCCCTCAGCTCGTCAAGCGTTCCCCTCCTGACGATTGAGACGAGCTTGCTGCCGACCACAACGCCGTCGGCGCCCTCTCTGGAGAGCAGCGCTCCGTGCTCGGGTGATGAAACCCCGAACCCCACGGCAACCCTCGACTCGGGCCTCAAGGACTTCGCCCTCCTGAGCAGGTCGATCGCGCTCCTGGGGACCTCGCTTCTCTCTCCGGTGACACCGGTAACCGAGACGAGGTAGGTGAAGCAGTCGCTGGCATCGAGGATCCTCGCGAGCCTCTCGTCCCTAGTCACCGGCGATCCCAGAAGGACCACACCAAGCCCCCTCCCCCTCATCACCTCCGCGATGGGTCCCAATTCCTCGAGCGGAAGGTCGGGGAAGATGACGGCTGAGACGCCGCAGGAACGCGCGTCCTCGGCGAACCTCTGGAGGCCGTACCTGAACGCGACGTTGAGGTACGACATCAGCACCACGGGCACGTCGACCTTTCTACGCAAACGAGCCACCGTCTCGAGCACGTTCCTCGGGGTCGCGCCATTGCTCAGGGCTATCTGCGAGGCCTCCTGAATCGTCACGCCGTCGGCGATCGGGTCGGAGAAGGGGACGCCCACCTCTATGACGTCCGCGCCCTCCTCGGCCAGCGCCGTCAGGACCTGCAGAGAGGTCTCCCTGTCCGGGAAGCCGCCGGTCATGTAGGCGACGAACGCGGCAGCCCTCCTTGACCTCGCCCGCTCAAATGCCTCCTCCAGCTCCCTCATCCCGCAACCACCCGAGAACGGTCTCGAGGTCCTTGTCTCCCCGGCCGCTCAGGTTCACCACTATGACGTCGTCGGGCCTCAGGGTCGGTGCCAGCTCCATGGCGTAGGCGAGCGCGTGGGCAGGCTCCAGCGCCGGCAGTATCCCCTCGGTCCGTGCGAGGGTCACGTAGGCCCTCAGCGCAGCCTCGTCGCTCACCGCGACGTACTGGGCCCTCCCAACCTCCTTCAGGTACGCGTGCTCCGGGCCGACGGCCGGGTAATCGAGTCCGGGAGCGATGCTCCAGGTGTCAGCGATCTGACCGTGCTCGTCCTGGAGGACGTAGGTGTAAGCCCCGTGGAGGACGCCCTCCGAGCCCCTGACGAGGGACGCCGCGTGCTCCCCGAGCGATTCTCCCCTACCTCCCGCCTCGACGCCGATGAGCCTGACGGGGTCGTCCAGGAAGGGATGGAAGATCCCGATGGCGTTGCTGCCTCCGCCGACGCAGGCGATCACGTAATCCGGCAGCCTCCCCTCCGCCTCCAGCACCTGCTCCCTGCACTCCCTCCCGATCACCGACTGGAAGTCCCTCACGATCGTCGGGTATGGGTGTGGGCCGACGCAGGACCCGAGGAGGTAGTAGGTCGTCTGGACGTTGGTCACCCAGTCCCTGATCGCCTCGTTTATCGCGTCCTTCAGCGTCCTCGTTCCAGACCTGACCTCGACGACCTCTGCTCCGAGGAGCCTCATCCGCATCACGTTCGCTGCCTGCCTTCTAGCGTCCAGCTCGCCCATGTAGACCCTGCACTCGAGACCGAGGGCCGCGCAGGCCATCGCCGTTGCGACTCCGTGCTGTCCCGCACCTGTCTCCGCAATCACCCTCCGCCTCCCCATGTGCCGTGCGAGCAGCGCCTGCCCGAGGGCGTTGTTGATCTTGTGGGCACCGCCGTGGAGGAGGTCCTCGCGCTTGAGGTAGATCTTCGCGCCGCCGAGCATCCTCGTCAAATTCCGGGCGAAGTAGAGCGGCGTCGGCCTACCGGCGTAGGTCCTGAGGAGGTGGTCGAGCTCCCTCCTGAACTCCTCGCTCTCCTTCAGCCGCAGGTAGCTCTGCTCCAGCTCCTCCAGTGCCTCCATCAGCGTCTCCGGGACGAAGCGGCCTCCGAAACGCCCGAACCAGCCCTTAGCCTTCATGGGCCTCCCGAGCCCTCCTCACGAACTCCGTGACCTTCAGGGGGTCCTTCACGCCCGGCGACGACTCGAGCCCAGAGGACGCGTCTACGCCGAAAGGTCTCATCCTTCTGACGACGTCAGCGACGTTCGTCGGGTTGAGCCCGCCGGCGACGATCACCGGCAGCCTCGAGCTCCTGACATATCTCGCGCAGACCTCAACGTCCAGCGCCCTCCCAGTTCCCCTGCTCTGGTCCAGCAGCACCGCATCGAAGCCGTCGGGAACGGAGAGCTCGTCCGGGGTCACGGGCCTGATGACCATCTTCACGCCGATGGCCCTCACGGGATCCGGATCGTTCGTCCCGTAGAGCTGGACGCCGTAGGGCTCGATGATGGAGCACGCCTCCTCAGCGAACCGCAGGTCGGAGCCGTTCAGCACGAGTATCGGCGAGATGTCCTCCGGAGCTTTCCTCACGAGGTCCCTCGCAGCGGCCACCGGGAGGTTCCTCGGAGAGTTGGGGAAGCCGACGACGATCCCGAAGGCATCAGCACCAGCCCTGGCGGCCGTGATGACGTCCTCGGGCCTGGTGACGCCGCAGACCTTCACGAAGAGCCGCACCTCAACCACCCTTTATCCTCCTGATCGCGGATGCCACGTCGCCTGACGACATGATGGCCGTCCCGACGAGGAACTTGTTCACCCCCATCTCGAGGAAGGGTTTGACGTCCTCATGCGACCTTATCCCGCTCTCGACCACCACCCTCCACCTCTCGCCCTCGGGTATCATCGCGAGCAGGTTCCTCGCCCTTCCGAGGCTCAGGCTCAGGTCCTCGAGGTCCCTCGAGTTGACGCCTATCACGTCAGCGTCGTACGCCAACACCTCTCTCACGTCCTCGGGCCTGTAAACCTCCAGGAGCACCTCCATACCGAGGTCGTGGGCAGCCCGCACCGCGTCACGGAGTTCGAAGCTTGTGAGTCCCAGTTTGAAGGCCCTGAGAATCAGCAGCACCGCGCTGGCTCCCGAGGCCGCGGCGAACTCCAGCTGCTCCGCGGAGACCACGAAGTCCTTCATCAGCGTCGACACTCCCAGAGACGAGACCTCCCTGAGGTGCTCGGCGCGTCCGCCGAAGTTGTCGGGATCCGTCAGAACTGAGAACGCATCCGCACCACCCGAGACCATCTCCCTGACCAGCGACACCACGTCCTCCACCTCCCTGAGCTTGCCAGCAACCGGTGATCTGGGCTTGATC
>Ga0105163_1000671_pt1 | contig 19722 bp, 28 predicted proteins | sample JNZ110809AmetaG_FD_81531 | JGI IMG/M metagenome (GOLD analysis project Ga0105163, IMG submission 81531) | Hot spring microbial communities from Jinze hot spring, China to study Microbial Dark Matter (Phase II) - JNZ 110809A | ecosystem: Environmental > Aquatic > Thermal springs > Hot (42-90C) >... | reverse complement strand
GCATTTAAGTTTATGGTAATGACATTAACTCCAGTTGTTATGTAGCTGAAAGGGTTTTCACAGCTTGTAGCGTTCCAGTTGTTTGAAGTATCGTTAACATAAACACACCAAGCTATTCTTGCTCCAACAGCTAAATCAACAATTTTAGTTACATTAGACCAACATTCTTTGTAAGGCTCAGTGCACATTGCAGGAGTAAAAGCAATCCAAGTATCATTTACCCAACCAACTATTTTTTCTCCCCATATGCTTGTTGTTGGTTCTGGGAAGGTGTATTTTCTAATAATGAATTTATCCCATCTTGCATCCATTACAGATGAAGTACCTGCCGCTTCATTCCAATGTTCAAATGTATAAGTTCCTCCCACAAAGTAATTTTCCCAAGTTCCTGGCCCCCAGTAAGAATTTACATCATTTTTTAATGTTGGGGTTATGTTTAACCAGTCTGTGGGTGGAAAGGAAGGACCACCAGAGTGCGTTACACCATATTTGTATATTGAGAGGGTATCAGAAGTATTAGTTCCGCAGTATGTACTTACATTGCACCACGCATTACCAGACCAACAGGATACGTATGCACAATAAATTACATACCTAACTGATCCATTAGTTAACGTAAAATTAAATATAAATCTATTCCTATTACTGTATTGCATACCCATGCTTTTAAAGTGAGCTTCTAACATAATGTCATTCGGTATTAATCTTGGTGTTAAATTCCTTACATGTATTTCACCACCATAGCCAGTTCTGTACACTTTATTGCTATAAAGACCATCAAACACTGAATCTGTTACTATATCAACATAATTAGTTCCTTGTTGAGGGTATATGTAAATGCTCCATTTATTTAGATTGCCAGTTTCAAAATTATCAAAAAATTCAAAAACCAAATCCCCATCACTCATAGAACTAGCACCTGAATTCCCATAATAAACATAAATTGTTTTTGTCGAGCTTGCTGGAATATTTGGAACCTTTACCCAAATTTTTGTGTTTGCTGAATTGCAGCCACTTTCTAACCAATAATTTAATAGAGTAACACTATCTGAATCAGTAAACCTTATATCTCCACAATCGCTTCTCATTTTTCCTTGAGAAATTAAGCTTGCAGTATCTAAATTAACTAAAATTTGGTAATCTGTTAAAGTATTAGAATTTAAAGTGTTGTTAATTGTTATTGGTCTTCTATAGGACCAGCCGGGAAGAGGACCACAATGAGTTCCATTCCAGGTTCCGTTGCAAAATTGAAATATGTAGCCAGATAATCCCACATCATCATTCCATTTCAAGTTATGAGAAATTGCTGTTCCTGCTAAAGTTGAATTTGTTGAATTCAAAGAATAAATTGGTGTGGTCAATCCTAAACCACTTTTGAGCTGTATGACAAAGAAAAACAAAAGTAGAATTGAAAAGATTAACAGCTTTATTTTCATATTATTTATTAAGTTTAACCCAAATTAAATTGTGGTGGTATGGTAGAAGAGAAAGAGCTGCAAGAGAAAGTTATTCTTCATAGACTTATAGGAGCTAAGATTGAAAGTTTGTTGAGACAAAGAGAGAGTTTACTCCAAATTTTAGATGAAGTTGAAGAAACTATTAAAGGAATTGAAGAGATTGAGAAAGAAAACGAAGATTTTCTCTTTTCAATTGGCTCCCAAACTTACATCCCTTGCAAGATAGCAGATAAAAAACTAATAGTTGAACTTGGTGCAAATATTGCAATAGAGAAAAATTTGGAAGAAGGAAAACAAATTTTGGATAAAAGAAGGGGAGAAATACTCAAGTCAATAGAAAGCATAGAAGTTGCAATAAACCAACTTTCTTCCAGCTTAAAAGAGTTGGAAGAAGAAATAAAGAAAATGATAGAGAAAAGGAAGAGTTAAATGTTTGAGATTTTAAAAAACAAGCTAAAAAAAGCTATAAAATCGATTTCTGAGAAAATTGAAAAAAAGGAAGAAGAAAAACCAAAGAAAACTTTCGAGGGAATCAAAGAAAAAATTGTTAAAGTCATCACAGAAAAGCAATTGAGCGAAGAAGATATTGAACCTATACTGAATGATTTTGAAAAAGATTTGATAGAAGCGGATGTTGCTTACGAAGTTGCCGAGAAAATAAAAGAAGATTTGAAGAAGAATCTTGTGGGAAAAGCGATAAAGAGAGGAAAAGAGAAAGAAGTTGTTTTTGAAGCTTTGAAACAAAGCTTGCTTGAAATCTTAACTGTTCCTGAAGTTGATTTGATTAAGCTTGCTGAAAACAAAAAACCTTTTGTCATTTTGTTCTTAGGTTTTAATGGAAGTGGGAAAACAACGACCCTTGCTAAAATTGGTAAATGGCTTGTTGATTCTGGTTATAGTTGTGTCTTTGCTGCTGCCGACACTTTTAGAGCTGCTTCAATTGAGCAATTGGAAGAACATGGAAAAAAACTTGGAATAAGGGTGATTAAACAGAAATATGGTGCTGATCCTGCAGCTGTTGTTTACGATGCTATAGAATATGCAAAAGCGAATGGGATAGATTTTGTGCTAGCGGATACTGCTGGGAGGGCTCACACTAATAAAAACTTGCTCGACCAAATGAAAAAAATAATAAGAGTTAATAAGCCGGGTATGAAAATTCTTGTTTTAGATAGCTTAACTGGAAATGACATTTTGTATCAATGTAAATTCTTCGATGAAGCTTTGAATGTAGATGCTTTGATTTTTACAAAAGTTGATGTCAATGAAAAAGGAGGAAACATAATCTCTTCTTCTTACATTTTAAAAAAACCGATTTTATTTTTGTGTACTGGCCAAAATTATGAAAATTTAGAAAAATACGATCCAAACAAAGTTTTAAACGCAATCTTGAGTTAAAATATAAATTAAATAAACCTATTTTAAGTTATGTTTGACGAACTTGGGAAAAAGCTAAGAAATTTGATAAACACTTTGATTAGTGCCACAACTATAGATAAAAATACGGTTGAGGCGATTTTGAGAGATTTAAAAATAACTTTGTTACAATCTGATGTTGACCTTAGCCTTGCAGAAGAATTGATAAAAAACATAAGGAAAAAGTGTTTGGAAGAAAAAATTCCTGCTGGCTTGACTTTACGCGAACATGTGCTAAAAACAATTTACGACGAACTTGTCAAGCTTTTGGGAGAAAAACCTGCTGGCTTGATTGGAAAGAAAAAAATAATGTTTGTGGGTTTATACGGCTCTGGCAAGACAACAAGCGTTGCAAAGCTTGCACGCTACTTCCAAAAACAAGGATTAAGAACAGCTTTAGTTGCGTTAGATTACCATAGACCAGCGGCACCAGAACAATTAAAGCAACTTGGAGATCAGATAAAAGTTCCGGTTTACATTAACCAGAACAAAAACCCGTTTGAAGCTGCTTTAGAAGGTATGAAGAAATTTGAAAAATATGATGTGATAATTTTCGACACAGCCGGAAGAAATGCTTTAGATAAAGAGCTTGCAGAAGAGCTTAAGAAATTGGGAGAAATAATAAAGCCGGATGAAGTTTTATTGACAATACCTGCAGATTTAGGAAAAGTTGCCAAAAAACAATCGGAAGAGTTTCATAAACTTGTTGGTATAACAGGGATCTTCATAACTAAGATGGACGGTACTGCAAAAGCAGGAGGAGCTTTAGCAGCTTGTTCTGCAACAAGAGCGAAAGTCAAGTTTCTGGGAACTGGTGAACATATAGAGGATTTTGAAGTTTATGACCCTCAAAGGTTTGTTTCTAGACTGCTTGGCTTGGGAGATTTACAAACTCTTTTAGAAAAAGCAAAAGAAGTTGAGATGAAACCAGAAAAAGTTGAAAAAATTATTGAAGGTAAATTTACTCTTCAAGATTTCATGGAACAAATAGAAGCTGTACAAAAAATGGGGCCTCTTGGAAAAATAACTCAACTCATACCTGGCCTAGGGATGAAATTGCCTGAAGATTTGATAGAAAAGCAAGAAGAAAAAATCAAGCATTTTAAATACATCATACAATCTATGACAAAAGAAGAGAGGGAAAATCCCGAAATAATTAATGCATCAAGAATAAGGAGAATTGCTAGAGGGAGTGGAAGGCCAGAAAGTGAAGTAAGGGAACTTTTGCAACAATACGAGCAGATGAAGAAATTGATGAAGATGTTGGGTGGGAAAGCTGGTCTTGAAAGAGGAGTCTTGGGTAAGCTGATGAAACAATTCGGGCTAAAGTTATGAGGGAGTTTATTCTTAAAGCTTCGAAAGCTTTCACAACACCTTTCAATCTCAACGATTTGTATGGCTCTGGGAGAATGGACTTGGTTTGTCGTTGTATTTCAAATGCTTTTTTCGTTTCTGGAGCTATAAGAAAAGATGTTTGCTTCCATGCTGTTTTAGAAGGCCCGAAAGATCCTCCAAAACTCATAAGTTTCTTTGGAAATGAATTGAAAAACATTTCTCCAGATGAAAGAAACATTGGGGCATGGATAAAGAAAGCTTTGGAAATTGGAGTTGGTTTGAAAAAAGGTGAAGAGAGAAGAGTTTCTGATGGCATAATCGTTGCGAAGAAAAGTTTTGAAGAGTTGGTTAGAGAAAAAGCAAGAACAAATCAAATCATATACCTTCATCCTGAAGGAAAAGACATAAGGGAGTTTTCTTTCAAAGAAAATTTTTGCTTTGTTTTAGGCGATCACAAAGGATTTCCAAAGAAAACTGAAAAATTGCTTGAAAGGATAGGGGCAGAAAAAGTTTCTGTTGGAAAAATTGTTTATTTGGCTTCTCATGTTATAGTCATTTGCCACAATGAGCTCGATAGAAGATTATAAGATGCTCCTAATTTTTTCATTCAATTTTATAACATTAGTTTTACCGTAAGGCTCTTTCTCTATAACTCCCCTCTTTCTCAAATTTTCCAGAATCCTAAATGTTTTCACTTTGCCGAAAGATTGAGAAAGCTTGCTCTGCAGAATTTCTCCCTTGTTTTCAATCAATTTTTTCAATATTTCCCTTTCTTCTGGGTTGAGAATTTCGACCAAAGAAAAAAGAGCTTGAACTTGTTTTTCCTTACTTTCTTCAATTTTTGGAGACATGAAGTAATATAAAACTGAGCCTATTAAAAGACCAAGAGAAGCAAAAGTTGGAATTAAAACGGGTATTGGTAAAGTACAACTACATGCTGTTCCTTCTATTATATGAGTTTGGGCATAAAGTGTGCTGAGAGAAACTGCAAAAATAAAGCCTGAAAGCAATATAACAAGTATTATGTTTCTCCTTTTTAAAACTTCCATAATTAATTCTTAGAAATCAATTTAAAAAGGTTTCAATTTTTGAAACTTAAATTTAAATATGGTTTCTTCCTCATAATTTTTTATGAATTTGAACAAGATTTTGATATCCGAAAGAATAGATCAAGCAAAAAAAGGTTTTAGAGAAAGTTTTTCAAATTACATGAAAAATTTCAGTTCAGCAATTAAAACCATCGATGAAAAAGAGATGAAGAAAAAGCTGAGAGAAATGAAAGAATATTCAATAAAGAATTTGGAGAAACTAAAAGATGAAGCAAAAAAGAATTTGGAAGTTCAAGGGATAAAAGTTTTTGAAGCAAAAGATGCGAAAGATGCGAGAAAAATTATAAAAAAAATAATTCCAAAAGGCGAAATTGTAGCTAAAGCAAAATCCAATGTTTTGAATGAAATTGAAATTGAAAAGCTCAAAAGTAGGAATGAGTTGGTAGAAACGGATTGCGGAGATTTCCTTGTTGAAATTTGTAGGGAAAAAGGAGTGCATCCAGTAATTCCAGCAATCCATTTATCAATTGAGAAAATCGTTGAAATTATAGAGAAAAAATTTGGTGAAAAAATTGAAGCAAAAGCTGAAAAAGTTGCTGAATGGGTCAAAAATTATCTTAAAGGGAAGATTTCGAAGGCAAAATTTGGTTTGACTGGAGCAAATGCTATATCTGCAGATGGCAACATAGCAATACTTGAAAATGAAGGCAACATAAGTTTGGTTACAAAGCTACCAGAAAAACATGTGATTGTTGCAGGTATAGAAAAAATTGTTCCTTCGGTTGAAGATGCAATATTGATTTGCAAAGCTTCTAGTATTTGGGGCACAGGAACAATATGGCCTGCTTATATAAACTTAATTTCTTCTCCAAGCAAAACAGTAGACATTCAAAAAGAAATTGTTTATGGGATGCATGGAGCGAAAGAAGTTTATTTAATATTGCTTGACAATGGAAGAAGAAAAGCTTTGAATGAAGGTTTGGAAGAAGCTCTTTATTGTATAAATTGTGGGGCTTGCCTCTACTTTTGCCCAGTTTACAGGCAAATATTTGATAATTTTGGTTTAAACTATTTTGCAGGGATTGGTTTGGCTAAAACAGCTTTTATGAATGGGTTGAGAATTGCTTTTGAGAAAGGGCTTTACTGCTGTACAACATGCAAAGCTTGTAAGCAAATTTGCCCGCTTGAAATAGATGGAAGTGAACTCATTAAAAAAATTAGGCAAAAAGCTGTGGAGAAAAAGTTAGAAACAAAAGCAAATAAAAAAATGGTTGGAAATGTGAAAAAAACTGGAAATCCTTTCGGTGAAATGAAAGAAGGAAAAATTCCGAAAGAATTATATTGCTGTTAGGTGGGAAAATGAAGTTGAGTATATTGATTTTGGGTCTTGTTATTGGAGGGATTGCTGCCATAAGCTATTTTTTCCTCCTTCCAACAAACTTTTATAGAAATGATTGTGGTAAACCTTTAGAAGGGTTTGATGTTTTATTTGTTTATCTTCAAGATTGTTCTCATTGCAAAAATGATTTCAAGAGGATAGAAAGCTTGAACCTTTCAACAAAATTCTACATGATCGATGCTAGTGACCCAAAATGTAAAAGTTTAATTGAAGATTACAAAGACTACATAATCTACCACAAAAATTCTAATTATCAAAGCGCTCCTACCGGAATCTTCACCCCCACAAAAGTTTGTTTGCATAGCAACAAAACTCATATAGGTGAACAAGCTGAAAAAGAATTGATGGAATTTTATGAAGATTGTATAAAGGTGAAATCATGATATCTTTTTCGATCGAGCAATTGCCATTATTCTTAGCTGGAATGATTTTAGGTTTAATAGATGGTGCTTTAAATCCTTGTGCCCTTTCTGTTCTCTTTTTCCTTGCAGCTTATCTCATGGTGATTGGCTCAAGAAAAAAATCTCTTGTGTTGGGTTTGATTTATTCTTTTATGATTTTTTTGGTTTATTTCTTGTTCATGTATGGTGCTCTCAACTTGATCTCTTTAGTTGGTTATGCAAGAATTGTTAAAATTGCGATTGGTGTAATATTGATATTTGCGGGCTTGATTGAAGTTAAAGATTTCTTTTTCTATGGCAAATGGATTTCTCTAGAAATACCGAAATCTGCAAAGCCAAAGATAGAAAGTTTCATCAAAAAAGCTACAATACCTTCTACTTTCATTCTTGGATTTTTAGTTGCACTTGTTGAGATACCTTGTGCTGGGGCTTTCCCTTTAGCTTACTTGGCAATGATAAGCTCGAAAAAGGGAATAGAAGCCATTTTTTACCTTTTTATCTACAATTTTTTCTTCATCCTTCCCTTGATTTTTTTAACTACTGTATTTTACTTCGGTTTTGTTAAAATAGAAAAAGCTGAAAAAACTAGGCTTGAACTTAGAAAGTACATGAGACTTATATCTGGGTTGATATTGTTGATTTTGGGTTCAGCTTTCTTGCTTGGGTGGTTTTGATGAATTTTCTTAAATTTTTTGGAAACATTTTGTATTATCCTGGTTGTATAATGAAGTTTGTAACTAAGGAACAAAATGAAAAATACAAGAAAATTTTGAGAAAAATTGGTGTTGATTTCATTGAATTGAAAGAACTTGAAGTTTGTTGTGGTTCGCCTGTTCTGGCAGCAGGTTACATAAAAGAAGCTAAAAAACTTGCTCAAAAAAACTTCAAAGTTTTTAAAGAACATTCCGTAAAAAAAATAATAACTCCATGCCCAGCATGCTTCAGAATTTTTTCTCAATTATATCCGAAATTGGTTAAAGTTTGGGATATACAAGTTGAGCATGTTACGCAAACTATTGCAAGAGCAATTGAGAGTGGAAAACTTAAACTCAAGAAGAAGAAGGTGAAAGTAACTTTTCATGACCCTTGCCACCTTGGAAGATACTCTGGAATATATGAAGAGCCTAGGAAAATAATTTCAAGTAAAGCAAAACTTGAAGAGATGGAAATGAATAGAGAGCTAGCTCTTTGTTGTGGTGGAGGGGGAGGCGTGAGAGCAAATTATCCTGAACTAGCTGAAGAGATGGCAAAAGAGAGAATTGGACAAGCTGAAGAGACAAAAGCTCAAATTTTGGTAACTTGTTGCCCTTTATGCTTTATTCAACTTAAAGAAGCTTCTAGGAATGCTAAGATAAAAGTTATGGAGTTAAGCGAATTTATTAATGAAATCTAAATCTATTCTTAGATAAACATGAAGATTGAAGAAAAAGTGGTAGAAATTTTGAAGGAAGGTTTTGTGTGTGATAATTGCTTAGGAAGGTTTTTTGCTGAATTGCTTTCAGGCTTTTCAAACAAAGAAAGGGGGAGAATATTGAGGAATTATTTAGCTTTTTTAATAGATTCTGGTGAAAGGATTGATGTTGATTTAAGCAATTTTTATGGCATAAAATTCAGGAATGTAAAACTTGAAATAAAAGAGCCTGAAAAATGTAAAGTTTGCCAGAATTTTTTTGAAGAAGAAATCGACGAACTTGCTAAAAGAATTGTTGAAGAATTAAAAGGGGTTGAATTCAAAACTTTTTTAATTGGTTCGATTCCAAGAGATGAAATGCAAAATGAAGAAGAGAAAATTCAAGAAAAAATAGGAATAGAGTTTGCTGAATTGATAAAATCAGAAATCAATAGAGAGCTTGGGAAAAGGGTAGAAAAGTTGAGCGGTAAAAAATTCTCTACAAAAAATCCTGATGTGACGATAATAGTTAACTTAAAAACCGGTAAAATCAAGAAAGAAATAAGGAGTTTGTTTGTTTACGGGAAATACAAGAAGCTTGTAAGAAATATACCGCAATCGAAATGGGCTTGCCCAAATTGCAAAGGTAAAGGTTGTGTGAAATGTAAAGGTAGTGGAAAACTTTATCCAACTTCTGTTCAAGAAATAATTGAAAAACCTTTGTTGAAAGCAACGGGAGCAAAAAAATCAGCTTTTCATGCTTCTGGTCGAGAAGACATAGATGCAAGATGCTTAGACTACAGGCCTTTTGTGATTGAGCTAATCAAACCTTTGAAGAGAAAAATCAATTTAAAAGAAATGGAAAAAAAGATAAACGAATCGAAAAAAGTTAAGGTAAAGCTTTTGAAGCTTGTGGACAAAAGCCTTGTAGTTAAGCTCAAGAGTGAAAAATCTGACAAAACTTATCTCGCTGAAGTTGAATTTGAAAAAGAAATTGATGAGGAAAAATTGAAAGAATTGAAAAAGTTGGAAGGACAAGCTATCCTGCAAAAAACTCCACTTAGAGTACTTCATAGGAGAGCTAATAAAATAAGGAAAAGGATTGTAAAGAAGATTTCTTGGAAAGTTTTGGGGAAGAAAAAATGTGTTTTCAAAATAAGGGCTCAAGCAGGGCTTTACATAAAAGAGTTGATTTCTGGCGACGAAGGAAGAACTAAGCCAAACATATCAGAATTAATATCTAATAGACCAAAAAAAATAAAGTTAGATGTTATAAAAATTCATAGGGGAGGAAGATGAAAAGGTCTAGAGGATTCAGGTCAAGAACAAGGCAAGTTTTGAGCCAAAAACCTGGCTATAGGCCTTCAATAACAAAATTTTTGAAAGAATTTGATGTAGGCCAAAAAGTAATTATAGAGCAAGAACCTTCTTCCCATAAAGGCATGCCACACCCAAGGTATAAAGGTAGAGTAGGAAAAATAATAGGTAAGAGGGGGAAAAGTTATATTGTTGAAATAACAGATGGAAATAAGGTGAAAAAGCTAATTTCAAGGCCGGAGCATTTGAAGGTGATTGAATGAAAGTTTTATCTGAAAAAGAAATACCCGATATAGAAGCAAAAGAAATATTGGAAAGAAGGGAGAAAGAAGGGGAGCTTAAATATGAGCAAAAAGTAACTTTAACTCTTTTGAGAAAATTCGTAAAAGTTGAGCCTGAAAAAATAAAAAAACTCATAGAAGAGCTTAAGTCTGTTGAAAGGTTGAGGGAAAAACAAATCGTTGCCATAGCTAATTTTCTCCCTGAAGATAAAGATGACTTAAGAGCAATCCTTCACAAAGAATACACAGCTTTCACTCAAGATGAAATTGAAAAAATTCTTGAAATAGTTAAGAGGAATATTTGAAATTTCTTGGTGATAGAAAATGGTGAAAGATGAATATGCGATAATATTAGATTTTCTACCTCATGGAAAGCCTGGAGATAGAAAAGCAGAACCTGTTGCTCAAGTTATAGGAGAAAAACTTTTCACCCTTTTAGAAGTTGTGATAAAAGATGGGAAAGAAGTTAAGCCAGGTGATAGAATTTACATAGGGGAAGGAAAATGGGATGTTGTGAAGTATATAAGGGGGAGGATAAAGTACTCTGACCTCACAAGTTTCGCTAAAAGTGAATTAGAGAATGTTGTTCAAGAATTAGTTTCTAAAGATGAAAAAAGGTTTGTTGATTTTTTCAATAAAGCTATGCCTTTAACTACACGCTCCCATAGCTTAGAGCTTTTGCCGGGAATAGGGAAAAAGCATCTTTGGGAAATTTTAACTCAAAGGAAAACCAAGCTCTTTGAAAGTTTTGAAGATTTGCAAAAAAGGGTAGAAATGCTTCCTGACCCTAAAAAGATGATAGTGAAAAGGATAATAAGCGAGTTGGAAGAAAAAGACAGGTATAAGCTTTTTGTTGGTGGCTTGTTTTAATTTTTAACATTGCCCGCTTGCTCCTGAAGTAGTTCCTGAGCCAATTGCCCCAAAGCCTGGAGATTCTGTGGATGTGCTCAGAGTTTGGGAGCATTCTGCTGGAGGGTTAGTGAAAGCTGAGCATATAGCTTGTTTTATTGATTCTGCAGCCCTGTTAACGCTTATGGTAACTCCGTTCAAAACAAAAGTTGGTGAACCCCTTACTCCATATTTGTCATTTAACTCTGAATCAATTGGATAGGGTGGGAAAGTTGCTCCACTTTCTTTGAATAGAGCAGTAAGGTTGTATTGTTTATCTGTAGCTTGCATGCAAGCTTCAAGCTTTGTCTTATCTACCTTAGCTTCAGAAACACATTTTTCAGAATCCCCGCTTTGAACAAAGCATCTCAAGTAAGATGTAAACTTGTCTTTTTGCTCTTTCTGTATGCAGAACATTCTAGTGTTTTCAATCATTTCTTTTTCTCCATGCATTATGTAATCCACAAAATTAACATACAAATCAGCTTTATTGCCTAAGAGCTCTATAACTGGAATGTAAGCTTTCAAGAATTGTAAGCCGTAAGGACAATAGCTCATCACGAAGACCCTTGCTTCTGGTCTATCTTTCTTAGGCACTTGTTGCGGCTTTTCTTCAGTTTCTCTTCTCTCGACTTTTTGGCTCATATCAAATGCTTGAAGGAAAAGGTAGTTTCCATCTTTTGAAGCATAAACTGTAATTCTGTTGCCCTGATAGCTTGTAACGATCTCGTAAAAACTTCCTTTATCGCTAACAGAAACTAAGCTCGCGTTTGTACCGGCTTGAACCAAATTTTGATTTATGTAATTTATCACTTTTTCACCAACTTGTTGAGCAGAAGGGGAGGGTAAAACTACAAGCCCTGTTAAGTTAAAGAATCCAAGCAATTGGAGCAAAATTATCAAAGCAAAAACTATTGTCAAGATTCTCCAGATGTTTATTTTTGATATAGACGGTATTTTTATTCTGATTGTTTTAGCTGAACTTTCATCTGCCATATTAATAACCTTTAGAAGAAAAGTATAAAAAGCTTTATTCTTCTTCATACCTTCTTAAAGCTAAAGCTATTGCAATCCATATTAAGCCTGCCAACAAAAAGAAAATTAAAGCTAGGAGAAAAGCTATTGCCAAACCTGTTTCATTGCTACCATAACTTTTCGAAAGTCCTCCTGCTATCATTGAGCCAAACAGCATAAAGAGTGATGCCAAAACCCAGAGTAAAACTATTTTCCATCTTTTCTTTTTATAAACTCTAGGTATCATCCTAACCATACTAAAAAACTATTTATAAGTTTGAATAAAAATTTATAAGCTTCTTGTTATTCCTGTAACTTCTATTTCTCCAACTTCTTCTATCTCTCTTAACTTTCTTTCAAGCTCATCGATTTGGCCCTCTGAATCTGACACAAGTTTAACAACATGAATAGCAACTAGACCAAAAGCTATAGGCTCTCTTTGTATTCTTTCGGGAGAAATAGCTTCTCTTATCTTTTTCTCTAGCTCATCTAAATCCACTTCAATTGTTTTTGGCAAAATTTTTAAACCAACTATAACTTCTGCCATTTTCAAGGCCCCACGAAACCACAGTTTTCACAAGTGTATTTATTACTTAAAGATTTACAAGTGTTGCAACGAACTATTTCAACTTTTCCGCAGGCAGGACAATTGAACCTAACAAAATTTTCCTTAGCTAAGATGTTAACTTTGCAAGTTGAACATTTTAGCATGTTATCAGATTAAATTAATTAGTGAGAAAATATTTTTATAGGTATGCCCCCATCGTCTAACCTGGATAGGATAGGAGCTTGCGGTTCTTTGTGAAAAGCTCTTGGTCTGGGTTCAAATCCCAGTGGGGGCATGTTTATTTCTTCAATTTCCATTTGCTTTTTAAACTAAAACAATAGATTAAAATTTCAGATTTTTAAAATCAACAGGCTTAGCCATTTTCCAAAGGTTTTTCATGTAGCTATCCATGACTGCAACAAAAGAAGGATCCGAAGACCAAATTGAGCGAAATCTGAATTTCCTTGAAGAAGGGTCTGCATCCAACCTTATACACACTTCCTTCCCATCTGCAACTATTATCCTTGGGTGAACTTTTGCTTCAAAAACCCTTATAGGAATTTTTTGCTCGTAGTACCATTTAGCTCTATAAAAATTTTCCTTGTTTATGCCCATGCACATCACCCTTATCTTCACTTTTCTCTTCAAAGCTTTTTTTATCGCTTCCCTAAGCCTTGAAGAAAAAGAAAAATCTCTTGTTATGCCATAAACATAACTTTGAGCCCTTTCTATCATCTCTGCAAGTCTGTCCAAAACTTCCAAAGCTTTTTCTCCTCTTTGCTCCCAGATTCCGTTAAGAACTTCTTCTTCCCTAAACAATGGCTTGAGTTTCTTGAGAGTTAAGCCAACTTTTTCTTTCAAACTCTTCAATTCTTCTTCCTTCTTCTCTATCATACTTTTAACAATTGCTTCTGGTTGAATTGCTCTAAATCTTTTCGGCCTTTCTTCAAGAACTTCAACCATTTGCTTTGACATAAGGCTTGCCAAAACATCGTAAATCTTTGACCTTGGGACTTCAGCTATTTTACTCAAATCGTTTGCAGAAGAAGGCCCAAAGAGAACAAGAGAAGAATAAGCTTTAGCTTCATATAGAGTTAAGCCGAGTTGTTGTAAAGTGTTAAGGATTTCTTCCCTTTCCATTTCCCTCTTTAAAAAGTTGTAGAGTTTAAATAAAATCTTTTTCTTTGATCGTTTCATCTTTTCACTTACAAAAGATACCACTTGTTAGTAAAAGAATGTAAGCCACCACTTTCAGTGGCAAAAATTCGAATTGTCACCCCTTCTTGGAGTGGAAAAGAAATTTATCTTAAATAGAAAAAAGGATAATCGATGCAAAAGGAAGAAATTGCTCAAGTTTTGCAGAAATTTGGCTTAACTCAATATGAATCAAAAGCTTATGTCACACTTGCCCTTTTAGGAGAAGCTAAGGCTTTAGAAATAAGCAAAGAAGCTGGAATACCACAATCCAAAATTTATTCTACACTTGAAAATTTGATGAAAAAACAATTAATTGAAGTTTTGGATGAAAGACCGAAAAGATTCAAGGTGATTGCGCCAAGCTATGTTATAAAAAATTTTTTGAAAGCGAAAAAAGAAGAACTCCTTGATTTGAAGAAAAAAGCTTATTTAGTGGGTAGGATTTTAAAGCCAATAGAAATGGATGAAGATGAGATAGAAGGTGTTTGGGTTCAAAGGAGTGAAAGTTACATGGAAAATTTGGAGAGAAGTGTAGAACTTCTTAAAAAAGCGAAGAAAAGCGTTTTTGATGTTTGTAAGTTATCTTACTCCTCTAGCTATAGGGAAGCTTTACTTGAATGTAAAAAGAGAAAAGTAGATGTTCACTTAATTTTGACAAAAATAGAAAAAGAAAAGCTGCTTGGAATTAAATGGTACCTTGAAAATGACATAAAGTTGAAATTCTTTGAAATTGAGCATCATCCAAGAGTTTTGGTTATTGATGGAAAAGAAGTTTCAATAAAAATTGAGCATGGAAATGGGTTTGGTTTTCAATCAATTTGGTCGAAAGACCCTTGTTTCGTTAAGATGGTTGAAAATTATATGAAAGTTTTATGGGAAAAAGCAAAAGATGTTAACTTGAAAAGTTTAGCTGAGCTAATGAAAAACAACTAGCTATTTCTTTTCCATCTCTTTTATCTTTTCTCTCAAATACTTTATTTTATTCTGCAAGAATCTTGCTTGTTTTATTGTTCTTGCAAAGAATAAAGCTTGCTGTGCTTCGAGCAACTGCTCTTGGAAAAATCTTATGTTTTCATTTTCCTCTTTCATATGTTACTATATGGTAGTACTTATATTTAAGCTTTACTATTTTTTAGTGGTAAATTGAAAAAAATTTCACAACTCTTTTATCTCTCCAGAAAAATATGAATTAAATATGAAACATGCAAAAGTGCTGAGAAGTGTTTTAAAGAAAATAACGCCTTCAAAAGAAGAGAAAGAAAAGCTTTTTTCTCTGATCAAAAAATGCTTGAAAATAGCTAAGAAAGAGAGCAAAAAATATAACGCTACTCCTATGGTAGCGGGTAGTGTAACTAGGGATACATGGCTTCCTGGGAAAAAGGAGTTCGATGTCTTCATCCTTTTCCCTCCCAATATTGACATAAAAAAACTGGAAGAATTTGGCTTAGAAGTTGGAAAAAGGGTTATTGAAGCATTGAATGGGAGCTATTCAATTCAATATGCCCAACATCCTTATGTTTCGGGTAAAGTAAACGAAACTAGAATTGATATTGTTCCTTGCTTCAAAGTTGAAAGTCCGGAAAAGCTTAAGTCTGCTGTTGACAGAACACCATTCCATGTGAAATACTTGAAGAAAAAACTTCCTTTGAAACTTTCCGGAGAAGTAAGACTTTTGAAACAATTTTTAACTGCTAACAAAATTTATGGGGCAGATGCAAAGACCCAAGGTTTTTCAGGCTATGTTTGCGAGCTTTTGATAATCAAGTATAAAAGCTTTTTGAATGTTTTGAAAAATGTTTTGAACTGGAAACCTGGTGAAATCATAGATTTGGAAAATTTCTATAAGAAAGAGGAATATTTCAAGTTGAAAAAAATGTTCCCAAAACAAGTTTTAATTTTGATTGACCCTACTGATAAAAATAGGAATACTGCAGCTGCTGTTTCTGCAGAAAATTTTTTCAAGTTTAAAAAATTGGCTAAAGAATTTCTTTCAAGGCCAGATGAAAGCTTCTTTTTCCCAAAAAAAGTTGAACCGATAAGTGAAAGAGAATTAAGAGAAAAGCTTTCAAGGAGAGGGACTGAAATCATACTAATAAAATTTGAGCCACCTAGGGTTGTTCCAGACATCCTTTGGCCTCAATTGAGAAAATTCTCAGAAAGGATGAAAAGGATTTTGGAAGAAAAAAGGTATGAATTCAAAGTTTTGAGGAATGATTATTATACGGATGAAGAAAATTTTTGTATAATTTTGTTAGAAATGGAAGTTCATTCTTTACCTTTCATTCAAAAAAGGATTGGGCCAGAAGTTTTTGATCTGGACGATTCAGAAAGGTTTTTGAACAAATACAAGAAAATTGCCATAAATGGGCCATTCGTTGAAGGTTTGAATTGGGTTGTTGAAATTGAAAGAGTTTTCAAAAAAGCTAGTGAAAAAATCTTTCATAGCTTGAATGTAAGTCCGGAAATCCTTAAAGCTAAAGGCATTCCTGAGCATATAGCTGAAAGTCTTTCAAAAGGTTTTGAAATAATCACAGAAGTTGATAAAATCGTTGAACTCGTGAAAAAATATGAAAATTTTGGAATTTTTTTGAGAGAATATTTTGAAAAGGAGAGCTTGGTATGATAAGTGTAACTTTTCTTGGTACAGTTTCAGGAATTCCAAGCAAGGAAAGGAATCACCCAGCCATAGTTTTAGAATATTTCAGTAGAGAAAAAGATACTCTACTCTTTGATTGCGGCGAAGGTACGCAAAAGCAATTGATGTTATCTGGAATAAGTTTCATGCAAATAAACAAGATTTTCATAACACATTGGCATGCCGATCATTTCGCTGGCTTAATTCCTTTAATTCAAACCATGAGCTTAGAAAAAAGAAAAAATGAGTTGAAGATTTTTGGTCCTGAAGCAGAAAAATTTGTTTCAAATATTTTGGATTTGGGTTATTTTGGTTTGAGGTTTCCGTTGAAAGCGATAAATGTACCTTTTGAAGGCAATAAGCTTGAAGTTATCGATGAAACTGAAGAATACCAAATTTTATCAATCCCAGTGCTACATACAGTTCCAGCTGTAGCTTATTGTTTTCAAGAAAAACCAAGGTGGAATATAGATACAAAAAAACTTAAAGAGCTTGGGCTGAAAAGTGGTGCTTGGTTGAAAAAATTGAAAAGGGTTGGAAGAGTTGAATATAAAGGAAGGGAAGTGAAAATAGAAGATGTTGCAAATCTCAAACCTGGGTTAAAAATTGTTTATTCGGGAGATACAAAGCCGTGCGAAAACATCCTTAAAATTTCAAAGAATGCCGACTTGCTCATTCATGACGGAACTTTCCTTGAGGAAGAAGAAGGTAAAGCTCATGCTGACGTTAAACAAGCTGCAAAAATAGCTAAGGAAGCTAATGTAAAGCAATTGGTCTTGACTCACATAAGCAGGCGTTACACTGATGTGAAAGAGTTGGAAGAAGAAGCCAAGAAAATATTCCCAAACACAAAAGTTGCTTTTGATTTCATGAAAGTTAAATTAAAGTAAATATTCAATTATTTTTTTAATCACCGGATATTTTGAGCAATAATCATCAACAAAAAGATGAAGATATGCTGAAACAACTCCTTCTAAACCATCGCAACCAAAACCAATAATCAACGCTGAAATTGGGTCGTGGAACAAAATTCTATGATTTCTTCCAAGCATTTTTACAGGGTAATCTATGAATTTGTTTGTCTTTTCACAAGATTTGCCTATCAAAATTTCAGAAATTTTTTTGTGAATATAGCGAGAAGGCATTTTTATCCCAAAAGTTCCCCAATTCTTTCCAAAATCTCTTGAAGTATTCCTTCTTTTGCAGATAAGGCTAAGAGAATGCCGAGCAAAAGATTTAAGTCTACTTTCTCTTTTTCTTGCTCGACTTGCTCGACATAGCTTGAAATTTTTTTCAACATCCTTTCTTTATCTTCAGGTGTTAAGTATATATCTGAAGCTATCTTTTCTTTTAACTCTTCAGCTTTTTTCAAGTAAGCGCTTGGATTTCGCTTTATGAATTTAAGATGCTCTTCTCCACTAATTTCGATTTCTTTTATCAATTCATGATAACTTATTAGCCTTGAAAGATAATCTTTCATTCACATTATCACTTTCTCTATGAAATAAAGCAGTTGCACGAACTTTTGGTATTTGTTCATCACATCTTCCAAGCTTATCTCCTTGCTTTCTTCTTCTTTATTGTTCAATTTATTGTAAGCTTCTCTATAGGCTTTCAATCCTTGCAATAAACCGTAAATCAATGGGATAATTTCTCCTTCTTCCATTTTTATCCCTTATATCTTTTCAACTCTTCTTTCAATTCTCTCAAAGTTTGTGTGAGCTCGTCTATAGCTTTGTAACTTTCAGGCCCTATCCCCAAACTTCTCAATTCATTAGCAACATACTGTGCAGCAGTTCTTCCTATTAAATGGGCTTCACTTTCTTTCTCAGCTCTCCTTCTCTCTTCTATTGGTTTCCTCAAGTAATAGCCAAGAAGTGCTCCAACTAATAGCTCCACTACATCTTTTGTCCCGATATCAATTTCACCCAACTTAACCATTCACTCACCTCCCAAAAACTTTCCAAATTTTCTTGTGAAAGATGTAGCCCCCAACTTCACCTATCAAAGCAGCAGCGGAAGTATAAACTGCATAATCTCTAAGAATTTCAGTAAGACTTGCTACAGGATTACCTGTTGCTATGTTTGTTATCTCTCTCGCTGCTATGTAAGCTAAAGAACCAGACTGAGCTATCATATAACCAAGGCCTGCACCGCTAACAGTACAAACCAATGAGCTCAAGTTTTTCAAAAATTTCTCAACTCTTTTTACTTTATCCATGAGAAAAAGCTGGGAAAGAGATTTCCATTTAGATTTTTGACTCACTTTGTGAGTGAAATTCAGAAAAATTTCGAAAAATATTTAAATTAAGTGGATATCAATTAAATTCAGATAGCGGGGAGACGATGAAAGGTATTAAACTCTAGCGGGGATTCCCTAAGAGGGAACTGCAATGGAGCAGCCTGGAGTCTTGGACAGCATGCTCGCCGGGCTCATAACCCGGAGGTCCTTGGTTCAAATCCAAAGGATTTCAGTAAAGCTGAAATCCGGAGAAGCCCCGCTATCACCTTTCTATTTTTTAAATTAATCGTTGGCAGAATTGCATGAGAGAAAAGTTAAACTCTTTTTAGCTCAAGTTAATTTTAAATTATGAAGATTTTTCTCACGGGCAAAGCAGGCTCAGGAAAGTCAACCGTTTTACTTAAAACTATTGAATTGCTTAAGCGGAGAGGTTTGAAGATTGGAGGTATAGCCACTCCTGAAATAAGAGAAAAAGGGAAAAGAGTTGGTTTTTATGTGAAAGATGTTTTTTCTCAAGTTATGGAAGTTTTTGCAAGCGTTGATTTCAAAATTGGACCAAAGCTTGGAAAATATGGAATTGATGTAAGCGCTTTCGAAAAAGTTGCTCTGCCTGCAATAGATTTTGCAATTGAGAATTGTGATGTTGTTGTTGTAGATGAGATTGGAAAAATGGAATTTTTAAGTGAAAGTTTTAGGAAGAAAATTTTCAATCTAGTTCTTTTAGACAAGCCTTTGATTGCTGTGCTTCACAGAAATTTTGTTAAGCAGTTTAAACAATTCGGCGAAGTAATTGAAGTTAATCAAGAAAATAGAGAAAAATTGCCTGAAAGATTGAGTAGAATTATATAATCGAGAATTAGTTTTTTACTTGAATTTCAAAATTGCTTTTACAAGTTCTGAGCTAGAGATACCGAAAGCTCCAATTCTAAGCTCATAAATTTTTTTTGAAATCGTTATTTTGCCGAGAAAAACAACCATTGATTTAAAAGAAAAAGAATTCCTCAAGCTCTTCAAAAGTTCTTTACTCCATTTTTTATCACACAAATAAAGATTAATTTGGCTAAGCTTTTCTTTAACATCAATCACTACATCAAAATTTTTCTACTCAACTACAAAATTTCCTTTCTTCACAAAACTTTCGATTTTTTTATTGT
>Ga0105163_1000669_pt1 | contig 19744 bp, 22 predicted proteins | sample JNZ110809AmetaG_FD_81531 | JGI IMG/M metagenome (GOLD analysis project Ga0105163, IMG submission 81531) | Hot spring microbial communities from Jinze hot spring, China to study Microbial Dark Matter (Phase II) - JNZ 110809A | ecosystem: Environmental > Aquatic > Thermal springs > Hot (42-90C) >... | reverse complement strand
TTCAAAAGGGGCAAGAGGGGCAAGTGCCTTCATCGTAGAGAAGGGAGACCCTGGCTTTGCTGTAGGGAAGAAAGAGAAAAAGCTTGGGCTTAGGGCTTCAGTTACCACAGACCTTATATTTAATGATTGTCGCATCCCAAGAGAAAGGCTTATTTCTAAGGAAGGTATGGGCTTTATGGTGGCCCTGCGCACCCTTGATTATGCCCGCTGTGGGGCAGGGGCTCAGGCCTTGGGGATTGCCCAAGCAGCTATGGAGGTTAGCTTGAGCCATGCCAAAAAAAGGGTCCAGTTTGGCCAGCCTGTTTATAATTTTCAGGCAGTAAGTCATACCTTCGCTGAAATGGCCATGAGATTAGAGGCGGGAAGGGCCCTTGTGTATCAGGTGGCAAGCTACATTGATAGTGGAGCTAAGGACTTTTCAGGGGCTTCTGCTATGGCCAAGTGTTTTGCTACAGATCAGGCTATGTGGATCTGCGAACGAGCTATCCAAATGATGGGGGGCTATGGCTATATGAGGGACTACCCTGTACAAAAATATTTTAGAGACGCAAAATGCCTTCAAATTTACGAAGGCACAAATGAGATACAGAGAAATGTCATAGCGAGAGAACTGGTTAAGCACTATAAATAGCCCTTGGCGTGGGGTAGGAGGCCTTATGGAGAAAATTGTTGTTTGTATTAAAGGGGTCCCAAGGCCTGGCACGGTAAAAGTTGATCCAGTGACTCACACCCTTAGAAGAGAGGGAGCAGAACTTATGCTTAATCCTCATGATCGGCCAGCCTTAGAGATGGCTATGCGGTTAAAGAATAGATATGGAGTCCCAGTAGTGGTTCTCTCCATGGGGCCACCTAATGTGGTTCCTTTACTTAAGGAGGCCTATGCACTTGGTGCCGATGAGATGATTTTACTCTCTGATAGGGCCTTTGCTGGAGCGGACACTTTAGCCACAAGTCGCGTTTTGGCCAAAGCCCTTGAAAGGCTTTCTCCCTTTAGTTTAGTGCTTATGGGCCTTAAATCCATTGATGGCGAAACAGCCCAAGTCCCTCCTGAAACTGCAGCCCTTCTTGGCATCCCTTCGGTTATAAATGTGCGTGAAATCGCCTTTGAAGAGGATAAGGTGCTTTTAATCAGAGGTACAGATTATGGAGAGGAGGAATTAGAGGTCTCTCCACCCCTTATAGTGAGTGTGACCACTAAGATGGACTATTTGAGACCTCCCTCTTTTAAGAGGATCCTTGAGTCAAGGGAGCTTTCTCCTAAGGTATTCACCGCCTCAGATTTGGGTTTGAGTGAAGAACACTTGGGTCTAAAGGGATCTCCCACTCAGGTTGCCGGCCTTTTTGAAAGGGTAAGAGAGGCTAAAGGAGAGATCTGGGAAGGAGATCCCGAGGAATTGGCAGGACGCTTGATAGAATTACTAAAAGAAAGAGGTTTCATCAAATCTTAAGTATCTGAGGGGAAGATTATGGGAGACTACATGTTAGCCTACGGTGAATATTACCAAGGGAGGCTTCATCCTGCAAGTCTGGAGATTTTATCACCTCTAAGAGAGATAGCTAATCAATTAGGGAAAAAACTTGCTTTACTTGTGCTTGCCCCTACCTATGAAGAGGTTCAAAACAATACTGAGTTATTAAAGGCCATTTGTGACGAGGTTTTAGTGGTAGCCCACGAAAGTTTGGGAGAATTCAAAGATGATCTCTATGAGAGGGTAGTAGTGGAGGTTGTTAAGGGCCTTAGGCCTTTTGGTGTTTTCTTTCCAGCAACTCTGCAGGGACTTGCCTTAGCTCCAAGAGTTGCGGGAAAGCTTGGAGTTGGCCTTTGTGCCCATGTAAATGCCTTGGAGATAGAGGATGGGAAGCTCTATATGCTTAGGCCAACCTATGGGGAGAACATCATGGCCAAGCTTTATTCTACTACTCTACCTGTTATGGCTACCCTTGCCTTGGGAGCCTTTAGCATAAAAGAAGGGGAAAGGGCCCCAATTTTTAAGCTCTGGGAAATGAGCTCTGATTTTAGCTGGGAGAGTAAGCTTAAGATTCGTCAATTTACCCCTGCAAAAAAAGAGATAAATCGTTTGAGTGTAGCCAAGGTAGTTCTTGCAGGAGGTCTGGGGCTAAAGAAGAAAGAAAACTTTGAAAAACTTATTCGCCTTGCTCAGCTTTTGGAAGGCGAGGTAGGGGCTACAAGGCCTCTCTGTCATGCAGGTTGGGTGGAAGAAGAGAGAATGATTGGGGTAAGTGGTATTTCAGTAAGACCCAAGCTATACATAGGCTTTGGTATTTCAGGGGCTATTCAACACACCGTGGGAATGGAAAATTCTGAATTTATTATTGCCGTAAATACGGACAAAGATGCTCCCCTGGTTAAGCTGGCCCATCTTTCCTTAATTGCAGATGCTGAAAAGGTTATTGATGCCCTTTTGAAGAAGCTTGAGACACGCCCTTAAGAAGCTCTTTAAATTTTTTCTTTAACCTTTTGACGTGATCGCCTTCCCAGTAGAGTTTATCACAATGAGGACAGTAATTGAATTCCTGGTAGGCCTCCCTAACTTTAGGCGGTATCCGTTCTTTGAAGTCTTCTTTTTTCACAGGGATAAGCTTACTTCCACAGAGAGTGCAGATATCAAGTGTAAGGGTGAGTTTTAAATTTAGTTTATGCTTTAAAAAGAAAATTTGTGACGAAAGAGGACCCTTAGGGAGGAGAAGGTAGGGTAGGCCAGCTTTATCAAGAAGCTTAGCTGTCTCAGGACTGGTTATGAGGAAAAATTTATCAGTTTTGCTTTGAATGGTTTTTTGGTCTATTTTTCCCTGGGCAAGTTCTGTGGAATAGCCCATGAAGCGGAGCCATTTACCCAAACCTGCTAAAGAGGCCTCTAAAAAGAAATTGAAGTCCATAATAAAATTTTAGGCTTTAAATGTCCTATTTCAAGATGTGAGTTTAATAATGAAGGAAAAAAAATAGTTAATAAAGTAAAAAAATACACAATAATTGGAATCATTTGCTATAATGAGCAATAAAAGCTCTTGACAATTTAAAATTGTTTTAATATACTAATGCAATACAAAAAACTGTAGGGAGGTTGCTATGGGAGAGGTTAAAAAGCACGAGACACCATTGATGGATGAGTTGAAGTCTGGTCCGTGGCCCAGTTTTGTTGACGATATTTATACTTATGCGGAAAGGCATAAGAAACAGGCTGGATTTGACATTTTAGGTCAGATGGAGCTTTCTTATAAGAACAAGGAGACCCATTGGAAGCATGGTGGAATAGTGGGAGTTTTTGGTTATGGTGGAGGGGTTATAGGAAGGTATTCGGACCAACAGGAAAAGTTTCCATCTATCTGGGCTTTTCATACTGTGCGTGTAAATCAGCCTGCTGCTAAGTGGTATCATAGTTCTGCTCTGAGGAAACTTTGTGATATGTGGGATCATCGCGGAAGTGGTATAATGAATTTACATGGTTCTACGGGAGATTTGATTTTGCTTGGCACAGTTACTGAACAACTGGAATATATTTTTTATGATCTTACCCATCAATTGAAGATGGATCTTGGGGGATCTGGTTCTAATTTAAGAACTCCTGAATGTTGTATGGGAATGTCGAGGTGTGAGTGGTCTTGTATAGATACACAGGATATAGTGTATGAGTTGACCATGGCTTTTCAGGATGAGCTTCATCGTCCTGCCTTTCCGTACAAATTTAAGATAAAGGTTTCTGGTTGTCCCAATGACTGTGTGGCAGCTATAGCCCGTGCAGACTTTTCTATCATTGGAATCTGGAGAGATGATATAAAGATTGATCAAGAGGCAGTCAGGGCTTATGTGGGTGGCGAGCTCAAACCTAACGCTGGTGCTCATAGCGATAGAGATTGGGGTCCCTTTGATATTAAAAAAGAAGTGATTGATCTCTGCCCTACTAAGTGTATGTTCTGGGATGAAGGGCAAAAGAAACTTTATATTAACAATAAAGAATGTAATAGATGTATGCACTGTATAAATGTCATGCCTGAAGCTTTATGGCCTGGTGATGATCGAGGAGCAGTAATACTTATGGGAGCTAAGGCACCAATCTTAGAGGGGGCTCAGCTCTCAACAGTGATTGTGCCCTTTATGAAACTGGAACCGCCATATGACAATTTGAAAAATCTTCTCTATAAAGTTTGGGATTATTGGATGGAAAATGGCAAGAACAGGGAAAGGCTTGGTGAAACCATCCAGAGAATTGGTCTCAATAGATTTATTGTGGAGGTCCTTGGCCTCAAGCCTTTACCACAGCATGTGAAGGAGCCTCGTTCTAATCCATATATTTTCTGGAAGGAAGAAGAGGTGGAAGGTGGATGGACAAGGGATGTGGCTGAATTTAGAAAGCGCCACCCTGCTTAATTAGAAATGATAAGGTAAAAATTTAATATTACAGGAGGAGGGGACTATGAGTGAAAGACCAGAAAGGCCAGATCCGATTTATAGTCAGCCCTATGATCCAACCTTAGCGGAAAAGCTTTACAACCCTCAAAAGCCGATGGAAAATAGGATCACAGATATAGGGCCTCCACATTATTGGCAATTTTTACCCCCAGTCATTCAGAGAAACTATGGAAAATGGAAATCTCACGAAATTATCCAGCCTGGTGTTTTGAAATACAAATCTGAAACTGGAGAAGTTGTCTATGTGGTTCGTTGTGGAACCCCGAGGCTTGAGACTACTGACTATGTGCGTGAGATCTGCGAGATTGCAGACAAGTATTGTGATGGATATGTGCGCTGGACAACTCGTAACAATGTGGAATTTCATGTAACTGATGAGGAAAAGTTGAGGGCCCTTTTAGAAGACCTAAAGAGTAGGAAAATGCCAGGAGGTTCTTACAAATTCCCTGTTGGTGGAACTGGTGCTTCTGTTACTAACATTGTGCACACCCAAGGATGGATTCATTGCCATACCCCTGCAACTGATGCTTCAGGCGTAGTTAAGGCCATTATGGATGAACTTTTTGAATATTTTAGCTCTCATAAGCTTCCAGCACAGGTTAGGCTTGCTCTGGCCTGCTGTTTGAATATGTGTGGGGCTGTTCACTGTTCTGACATTGCCGTGGTGGGAATTCATAGGAAACCACCTCTTGTAGAAGATGAGAGGTTAGAAAAGGTATGTGAAATCCCCTTAGTTATTGCAGCCTGTCCACTTGGAGCTATTAAGCCTGCCACGGTGGAGATTGGTGGTGAGAAGAGAAAAACTGTAAGGGTGAACGTTGATAGATGTATGTTCTGTGGAAATTGCTATACCATGTGTCCTGCCATGCCTATTGCGGATGGTCAGGGTGATGGTCTTGCTTTGGTGGTTGGAGGCAAAGTATCAAACAGAATTTCTCCTCCTAAGTTTTCAAAAGTAGTTATTCCTTATATTCCCAATGAACCACCCCGTTGGCCCACTGCTGTTAAATGGATTAAGAAAATACTTGAAACCTATTCGCAGCATGCCAATAAATACGAAAGGGTTGGCGATTGGATTGAAAGAATTGGCTGGGAGAGATTCTTTGAATTAACAGAAATACCTTTCACCTGGCACCTCATTGATGATTACAGGTTGGCCTATGACACCTATAGAACCTCTGTGCATTTTAAGTTTACCAGCCATGTTGAGACAATGACAGACTATGATTACTAACATGAGAGGTGTTGAATATGGACAAAGAAGCTCTTAAGCAAAAAATTATGGAAGTTATGCAGAAAAAAGCAGCTGGTGGTGGGAAAAGCAAGATCTATTTAAAAGACCTACAGAGAGAGATACCTGAGGCAAATCCTCGTGATATCAAGAATGCAGCAAATGAGTTGGTTAAGGAAGGAAAGCTTGAATACTTCTCTACAGGTAGCACAGTCATGTATGGACTACCAGGCGTAGGTATGGGATTAGAAGCTGGTATGGAGAAGCCTGAAGAATAAACCCCATGGGGGCTTAGCCCCCTGCATTTTACTTATTGGTTCATAACTTTAAAAGTTTTTATGCTAATTACTACATTATCATGGTTTCATACTTTAATAACTAATAGTTGATTTCAACTCTTCACATCTGGTTTGTCAAACTTTTTAAGGTCTTCCTGTGGAATTGTGAACTTATAATTACAGCAACCCAATATGACAAGGACGCTTTGAAATGTTCTGTATAGTATTTAGATGTATCGTAGAGAGAAGAAAGTGGAGCCTTAAATGAGAGTTAAGTGAGATATTTCAGTAGAAGAGGAGGGTTAAAGGACGGATGAATTGGATAAGCGAGCCCCTTAGGAGAGAAGTATTGCAGGTAAACGCAAAAGAGAAAGTTTACATTTTAAATACTTCTTTTCATAGCATATTGATGTAATTTTTGCTTAGTTTTGTTTAGTCTTTATACTTTAAATTTATTCATTTCTTCTTTGATTTCCTTTGCTACATCATTCACCTGTTGACTAATGTTTTATAAAGTTTCAATTAAGGTAGCTAACTTATCTGCTTCTTTAATGATCTCTTGTGTATGAGTTTCTGAAAGCATTACTTTGTCGTTTAATGATAACACAAAGTTTGAAATAGAATTTACAACAGCGGATTGTTCTTCTACAGCTGCTTCAATTGAAGCTGAAGCATCTTCTACTGCTTTAATGAATTCTACTACATCGTCAACATTTTGTTTAACTAAGTTACTACTATTATGAAGTAGAGTAATTCTCTTTATCACTTCTTTGGCAGCTTCTTAAGTTCGTTTAGCTAACTCTTTGACTTCATTTGCTACTACAGCAAAACCTTTGCCTGCTTTTCCAGCATGAGCTGCTTCAATTGAAGCATTTAGGGCAAGAAGATTAGTTTGTTCTGCTATAGTCGTTATGAAAGTTACAACCTCTTCTATTTCGTTACAAGCCTTATTTAAAACCTCAACATTTTCCTTGGATAAATTAACTTTTTGTATTGTATTTTTTACGATAGAGGTGCTCTCCTGTGCCCTCTGAGCTATCTCAGCAATTGCTTTCTTTGGCATATAAAACACCTTCTGGAATTACTTTAATTTTTCCTTCCTTTAAAGCTTGCTCCATTATGTTTGCATATTTCTTGTCAGCTAATATGATGTATCCTAATACATTTTTGTTTAGTTCAGCAAATGTTTTTACAAATAATTCAAGTCTTTCTCCCGAATCTATTGCACCCAAATATTCGCCTTCATGCATTATAGAAATGATAGTTCGATACATTAATCCATCTCTTTCACCTTCAATAGAATCCTATATAATTCTTTTTTCCCTTTCAGATGCTACTAATGTTAAGCGAAATTTAGACAAATCATCAAGTTTAATGTCTTCTCCAGGCTTTCTCCATGTTCTAAGAAAAGAACGAGCATTAGGTAGAGTAAAATGTATTTTTGGTTTATGCTTTATTTCTTTTTCTATGCCTTCTATTTTTTGTTCTACCAAGCGTCTTAATTCTTTACCATATTTTTCATATATGCTTCTATTTTCTTCCGTAACTTTACCTAAATCTTTTACTTCTCTTTTAAGTTCTAAGTAAATTGCCTTTATTTGAGGATCGTTAGCTAATAAAAGTCCTAAATATAAATCTGACCTTCTTTGTAATTTAAGCGCATTCAAAAGTCCACTTTTTATACTTTTGCTAAGTGTTGCTAAGTTTTTTGTAAAATAAAACTTAGGTATCAAAAACATGCCTAAACCTACAAAGCCTAAAAAAAAGACAAGCACCCAAAATAAGGTATACCTTAAGTCTCAAAACGAGAGATTTGTCCAAATTTTTAACAATTTTCGACATATCAAAACCTCCCTGATATTTTTATTTTTATGTTCTCCCCCTGCAACGTCTTCATTTCTTGTCAAGAGTTGAGAGCAAACATAATTATGCATTGTGCAAAGCTTTTGCCTCTTTTTGCAGTTAATTTTTAATCTTAAAAAACTTAAATTTTCATTTGTGACTTCTAATATTACATTTATTATAATTCTCAAAAAGGTAAAGTGGAAAAACTTAAATGGTGTGGATAAGATGGGAAAATTACTTTAAGATCGGGAGGAGCATCTGTTTGGTGTGCTATCTTACGCCCTATGTGGTATGCTTCCTCCTTTTATGAAGGCTAAGGCTTACGCCTATTAGGAGTGAATAAAAGAATCATTAAACCTTAAAAAGGTGATTAGTAGGACATGATCAATACGTGGATAAATCACATCTTAGGATTTCTTCATCTCAGTTAGCTGTTTTTCAGGGTTAGGTTCTTTTTTAGTGTCTTCTAATTTCTTGATCTCTTCGCTCACATCAGCTTCTCTTAGGGATTCTTTGAACGATCTAATTCCTTTACCTAGCCCTGCGCCTACTTCTGGCAATTTTTTGGCACCGAAGATTAAGAGAGCCAAAAAGAGAATTATGAATAATTCTTGACCGCCAAGTCCTAAGGGCATAAAATTACCTCCTCAGATTGCTGATCTTAATTAATATTATACTAATCTCGTAGAGAGCTGTCAAGGGTAAGGCAAGAAGTATCTGGTTAAGGGGATCAAATCCCGCTGTAGCTATGCTGGCTATAACAAAGGAGAGAACTATGGCATAGGGCCTAAAATTTTTTAGTTGTTGAAGAGAGACAAGCTCCAGTTTATGAATGAGAAGTATAACTGAAGGGATTTGAAAAAAGAGACCAAAGAGTAATAAAATTTTCAAGAGAAAGTTAATGTATTCCTTTAAATAGGGCTTAAAGGTAAGGAATTGCTCGCCAAAGGAATAGAGAAATTTAAGAATGAAGGGTAGGAAAAGGTAAAAGGCCGTTAAGGCACCAGCAAGAAAGGAGAAAGAACTAAGGATAAGGGCTGATTTTAACCACCTTTTTTCATGGGGATATAGTCCTGGGGCTATAAATTTCCATAACTGATAGATGATATAGGGGCTACCTAAAATGAAACCAAGAATTACTGCTAACTTTATTTGATTGGAAAAGACCTCTGGAAGGGTTTTGAAATATACTTTAGGCTCCCCAGTTAGATAAGGTCTTAAAGGATTGATAAGAAATTCTAAGATGGTATCGGTATATAGGTAGACTACTATTGAGGCTACTAACCAACCAAAAAAGGCTCTGATAAGACACGAACGAAGCTCAAGGAGATGTTCAAGAAAGGGTTGTTTTTTTTCTATAATTTCACTCATTAAGCAAATTTTCCATAGCTTGAACTATGGAAGAGGCATCAAGGCCTGAGGCCTTAAATAAATCAGAGGGCTTACCAGAGGAGCATGGTCTTTTGTGGCCAAGTAGTCTAAGTTTAACTCTTATACCCTTTAGCGCATAAAAAGAGGCAATCTTGGCACCAAGCCCTGTATCTGCATAATGGTCTTCTATCACTACGAGATTTTTAAGCTCACTCACCTTTAGGAGATCCTCTTCAGGTAATGGTTTGATGGAAGCTATGTTCAGAAGACTAACTCTAATTCCCTTTTCCTTAAGCAATTCCCAAGCCTTCATAGCCTCACCTATGGTGTTGCCATAAGAAAGGAGAGCCCCCATTTCTCCGAAACGGATCCAATCTGCCTTTCCAGGCACAAAGACATATTCTTTTCCAAAGTAGGGAGACCCATCTTCTTTGGTAATAACGGGCACTTTAGATCTGCCCATACCTACAAATATATTACCTGGCCTTAAGGCTATTGTTCTAATAATATGATCTGTTTGATTAGGATCAGCTGGAAAGTATATTTCAAAGTCATGCAAGTTATATAACAGACCTATATAATCAATACATTGATGGGTAGGCCCATCTTCCCCTACATCTGCTCCAAGATGGGTGCAAACTACCTTAAGAGCAGTTTTATTAAGGGTATTAAGTCTTAACTGATTATAGACCTCATCTAAGCCAAAGACCCCAAAGGTAGAGAAAAAGACTAAAAAGCCTTCTTTAGATAAAGCTCCAGCTACAGAGGCTGTGTGATGTTCTTGAATTCCAGATTCAAAGAAAGCTTCTGGAGAGTATTTTTTAAAGTCTGTCATCTTTACTGAAGGTTCCAAATCACAGGTGAGGCCAAGTATTTTTGGTCTTTGATGAGGAAGATTATTTTTCTTAGCCAAGTTTAATAAGGCCTTACCATAGGCAGAGCGACAATCAGTTTTTGTCTCACTTCCATAAAGTGCTGGCTCTGAGGATTCTATCTCTACAGGTTCAGGGTCATGGGGTTGGTGAGGAAAAGAGACCACATGTCTACTTCTTTCCTCCTTAAGAAGATCAAGCTCCTTAGGATCAAATCCAAGCTCCTCTAAGGCCCTTTTAGCTAAGTCCTCAGGAAGGGCTGAACCATGCCATTTTGGATCATTTTCCATAAAGGAGATCCCTTTACCCATTACTGTATGGGCAAGGATAGCCGTAGGTTTTGTAGGATCAGGGACTTCTCCCCTTAAGGCCTTGCGTAAGGCTGAATAAATTTCTTGAAAATTGTGTCCATCGATCTCTATTAGGTTCCAGGAAGTAGCCAGGATTTCCTCTTTTATCCTCTGAGGCATTACTTCGGCAATATTTCCCCCTATTTGTAACTTATTATAGTCAATGAGGGTAATAAGATTATTTAAGCCGAATTTAACAGCCCAGCGTCTGGCCTCAATAACCTGGCCTTTCTGCTGCTCTCCATCCCCCATCAGACAAAAAACCCAGCGGGGAAGACCTTTTAATTTCAGAGCCTTAGCCATGCCACAAGCAGCAGATAGGCCTTGACCAAGATTGCCTGTATTCCATTCTACCCCAGGCACTGCCTGTTCAATATGGCCAGCAAAGGCAGAACCTGCTCTCCTAAACTCTAAAAGAAAGGCCTTTTCGTCAAAAAAGCCATATTCCGAGAGGACACTATATACTCCAGGACTTATATGTCCATGACTTACCACTACTCTATCCCTATCTTCAGCCTTAGGGTTCTTAGGATCAACTTTCGCTAAGGCATAAACTACCAGTAACATGGAAAGAGAAGAAAGCGAGCCTCCTGGATGGCCTGACCCAGCAAGAGTTGTAGCTAAAATAATTCTTCGAGCACATCTCTTAAAAGCCTCTTCAAAATATCGAATCTCCTCTATAGTTAAAGACTCTCTACTTAAATCGAGTTTGAGCATGATTGAGATCCTCCTTTTGACTTAAGAAAGGTGAAGTTAGTTATTCTCAGAGGTTCTTTTTTTCTCTCTTCATAGCAATGGTTCCAGTTCTAACGATTTCCTTTATACCCATAGGCTGGAGCAACTCTATGACAGCTTCAAGTTTGTTTCTATCACCAGTGACCTCAATTATATATGTTCTTGGGGTTACATCTACAATCTTCAATCTGAAGATTTCGCAGATCCTAAAGATCTCTTCTCTATTTTCTTTCTCAGCCCTGACCTTTATAAGGGCCATTTCCCTCTCTACATAGTCATCCTCTTCAGTTACATCTACAACCTTATAGACATCAATGAGGCGTCTAAGCTGTTTGATAACTTGCTCAATGATCTGGTCATCACCTCGGGTAACCAAGGTTAAGTGAGAAAGAGTAGGGTCTAAGGTTTCAGCTACACAGAGGCTATCAATATTAAAGCCTCTGCCACTAAAAAGCCCAGCAATACGTGCTAAGGCTCCTGGCGTGTTCTCTACTAAAACAGAAAGTGTGCATTTTCTCTCAGACATTTCCCTTGCCTCCCTTTAAACCAAAATCATTTCAGTAGTGGCTTTGCCAGCTGGCACCATAGGGAATACTCCTTCTTCTGGAGCAATAATAACATCCAGTATAACCAATTTATCAAGGGAGAGGATTTTTTTGAGAGTGGGTTCTACCTCTTGAGGCTTAGTTATTCTTAGGCCTACAGCCCCGTAAGCCTCAGCAATTTTAACAAAGTCTGGAATGGTAGCAAATTTCACTGCAGAATACCTCTTTTCATAGAAGAGCTCCTGCCACTGTCTTACCATGCCTAAATAACCATTGTTAAGAATAATAATTTTAATGGGTAAGCGTTGATCCATGGCTGTAGCAAGTTCTTGAATGTTCATCTGGATAGAGCCATCTCCAGCAATATCTATGACTAATTTACCTGGATTCCCCATCTGAGCACCGATAGCTGCGGGAAAGCCAAAACCCATAGTGCCAAGACCACCTGAAGTAATCAAGGTGCGAGGATATTTAAACTTATAAAATTGAGCTGTCCACATTTGGTTTTGTCCCACTTCGGTGCAAATAATAGCTTCGCCCTTAGTGAGCTCGTATAATTTTTCTATGACAAACTGAGGCTTGATAACATTTGGATCTTCTCGATAAGATAAAGGATATCTCCGCCTCCAAATATCAATCTGTTCCCACCAGTCTTTAAATCTCTCCTTGAAGTATTTTTTTGGTTTACCAGCCTCTTTAACCACCTGGAGTAGCCTTTGTAGGGAAATTTTACAGTCTCCCACAATGGGCACATCCACCTTGACATTCTTCTGAATGGAAGTGGGATCTATATCAATATGGATTATTTTGGCTGAAGGGGCAAAGGCATCAACCCTACCTGTGACTCTGTCATCAAAACGAGCTCCGACAGCAAGGAGCACATCACAATTAGCCACAGCCATGTTAGCATAATAGGTGCCATGCATTCCAAGCATCCCAAGGGATTGCTCGTGATCCCCTGGGAAGCCTCCAAGCCCCATAAGGGTCATGGTCACAGGGAGGTTAAGTTTTTCTGCAAGTTCTCTAACCTCATCAGCAGCTGAAGAAGCAATAACTCCACCTCCAATTAGAAAAACTGGTCTTTCTGCCTTTTCCAGAAGTTGATAGGCCCTTTCAATTTGTTTTATGTGAGGTTCATATGTTGGATTGTAGCTTCTAAGATGTATCTCTTCAGGATAGTTAAATTCTCCTTTGGCTTGTTGCACATCCTTGGGAAGGTCGACTAAAACTGGACCAGGCCTTCCTGTGCGGGCAATATGAAAGGCTGCTTTAAGAATACGGGGTAAGTCTTCCACTCTTTTCACTAAAAAGTTGTGTTTAGTGATTGGTCTGGTAATACCAGTTGTATCAACCTCTTGAAAAGCGTCATTTCCAATAAGTTTTGTGGGAACTTGCCCAGTGAGTATCACCACAGGGATAGAATCCATGTAGGCTGTAGCTATACCCGTAACCGTGTTTGTAGCCCCTGGTCCAGAAGTTACTAAAGCAACCCCAACTTTACCAGTTGAACGGGCATAACCATCTGCAGCGTGGGCTGCACCCTGTTCATGTCTAACTAAGACATGATGAAGGCCCTTTGTTTTGTATAGCTCATCATAGATATCAATCACAGCCCCGCCAGGATACCCAAAGATGACCTCAACCCCCTCTCTCTTAAGAGCTTCAACTATCATTTTGGCACCAGTCATTATCTCACCCAACTCAGTTACCCTCCTTTTGATATTTTTTAATTAATTCAAAGATTCTCTCCTTGAGGTGTAATTTTTCCAGTTTTATTTGTTTCTCTCTTATTTCTTCTTCTGTGGTTAGATAGGGCCTCTTGGCCAATTCTTCTAACTCCCTTTCTAATTCCTGATGTTTTTCGTATAAAGCCCTGATATCTTCATGCTTTTCTGCAAAGGTCTTTACTAATTCTTTATCCATAACTACACCTCCTTATATTATTTTTAAAATTATTTCTTGCCAGGACTTGTGAAAAAATTCTTGAGTTATGAAGCTTCTGCATCGCTTTTTGGGGTTAGGGCCTTCATGAGTTCTATAGGCAAAGGAAAGAGAATGGTAGAGTTCTTTTCTGTGGCTATCTCTGTTAGAGTCTGAAGATAGCGAAGTTGTAGGGTAATGGGGTTTTCTGCCATTATTTTTGCAGCCTCAAGAAGGGTTTTTGAGGCCTGATATTCCCCATCGGCACTAATAATCTTAGCCCGCCTCTCTCTCTCGGCTTCAGCCTGTTTAGCCATGGCCCTCTTCATTTCTTCTGGTAAATCAATTTCCTTTATCTCTACTTTAGAAACCTTAACCCCCCAGGGCTCTGTTTCCGCATCAAGAATCTCTTGAAGTTTCATATTTAATTTTTCCCTCTCTGCAAGGATCTCATCAAGCTCAGCCTGTCCGCAAATACTTCTCAAAGTAGTCTGGGAAAGCTGACTTGTGGCATAGTAATAATCTTCAACCTGTAGAAAGGCCTTGTCTGGATCCACAACCCTAAAGTAAACCACCGCACTCACCCTTATGGATACATTATCTCTGGTAATTACTTCTTGGGGAGGCACATCCAAGGTCACCGTCCTTAAATCAATCTTTCTCATTTTATCTATAACTGGGATGAGAAGGATAAGGCCTGGACCTTTTACCTTATGAAATTTTCCCAGTCTTAACACCACAGCCCTTTCGTATTCATTTATTACCTTGATTGAGGCCTGTAAAAAGAGAAGAATTATGACTAAAATAAAGAGTAAGGAAAACCCCATAAATACCCCCTTTAGTTGAAATTTTCTTTTCTTATATAGAGTTTATAGAATTGTTATCTAAAAGTCAAGAAAAAAGTGTAAAAACTTGTAAAGAAAATTTTTAAGGTTAATTTTAACACCATGAAGGTGGCTGTAGACACAGGAGGGACCTTTACTGATTTTGTTTACAAAGAGGGCGAAGTCCTTCGTTTCTTCAAGGTATCCTCTCATCCAGAAAATCCCGCAAAGGCTATACTTGAGGGACTTAGAGAGGTCTTAAAGGTTCCTTCTCCACAAATACTCATTCATGGCTCAACGGTAGCAACGAATGCCTTCCTTGAACGGAAGGGAGTAGATTTTGCCCTCTTTACCACAAGGGGGTTTGAGGACCTTATATTTATTGGCAGGCAGGCCCGACCTAAATTATATGATTTCTTCGTGGAAAAACCCAGGCCATTTATTAAGCCAGAAAATATCTTGGGCCTAAAAGAGAGGGTTAGTGCAAAGGGGGAGATTATAAAACCTTTGAATAAAGAAGAGATACTTAGGGCCAAGGCCTGGCTCATTAAAAAGGGGCTTTCTTCTTGTGCCATCTCTTTTCTTCACAGTTATCGTAATCCTGTGCATGAAAACTTACTTAAGGAGCAACTTTTAGAAATTCCTGGGCTTTCTTTGACTACTTCTTTTGAGATCCTGCCAGAATTTAGAGAGTTTGAGAGAACTACTACCACGGCTATAAATGCCTATCTAAATCCCATAATGCAGAGGTATCTCTCCACCTTGAGAAAGGAGCTAAAGGGTACTACCATATTTATGCAGCAGTCAAGCGGAGGATACATGACCCTCGAGGAGGCAGCAAAATTTTCTATTCACACCATCCTCTCAGGGCCAGCAGGTGGAGTTCAAGGGGCCTTCTTATTAGCTGAGCAACTTGGTGAGAGGAGAATTATCACCTTTGATATGGGAGGAACTTCAACAGATGTATCTCTCATTGATAGAGCCTTGCCTTACACGAGGGAATATGAATTAGATGGCTTTCCTGTGAGGATTCCCGTGCTTGATGTCCACACTGTAGGAGCTGGTGGGGGCTCTATTGCTTACATTGATGAGGGGGGTATCCTCAAAGTGGGTCCCCAAAGTGCTGGAGCTGATCCAGGACCTGCCTGTTACGGTAAGGGCATGCTACCTACGGTTACTGATGCCAATTTAGTTTTAGGTAGATTGCTTCCAGATTATTTTTGTGGGGGAAAAAAGAAACTCTATCCTGAGAAAGCTTTTAAAGCCCTAAAAGGCTTGGCAGAGAGATTAGGGAGAGACCTTCGAGAGACTGCCTTGGCCATAATAAGGATTGCCAATATCCATATGACCAAAGCGATTACCAAGGTGAGTTTGGAAAAAGGTTATGACCCCAGGGAGTTTACCCTTCTTGTTTTTGGAGGGGCAGGGGGCTTACATGCCTGCGCCTTAGCCAGAGAGCTTGGGATCTCAAGGATTATTGTGCCCAAGCTTGCCCCAGTTTTTTCTGCCTTTGGGCTCTACTTTTCCACCTTCACTAAGGAGTTTTCGCAAACACTAATCCTGCCCCTTGAGGAAAGAGAGTTATGGAAAGGGGCACTAAAGAGCTTGAAAAAGAAGGCAGAAATCTATCTCTTACAAAATCGAGGCAGTATAGAAGAGATGGAATGGGAATATTATGTGGACTTGCGTTATGCTGGCCAGGGCTATGAACTGACTATACCTTGGGAAGAACCTTTAAAAGAGGTTTTTGAAAGGGAACATGAAAGGCTATTTGGCTTCTTTCTAAAGGATCACCCTCTTGAGGTGGTCACCCTTAGGTTAAGGGCTAAAGAAAGGACTAAATTTGATGGTTTTAGGCTGGAGAGAGAATATTTTCTTTTTCCTTCCTTTGAGACAAAGCTTTTTACGGATGAGGGTGAAAGAATAGCTAAGGTTATTCCCTGGGACAGTTTGAGCCCAGCAGATACGCTTAAAGGTCCAGCCTTAGTTGTGGATGCCTATACAACCTTTTATTTAGAGAGTGATTTTAATTTGGAAGTGCTTTCTGGATATCATCTTTTGGTTAGGAAAGATGGTTATGCTTAAAATAGGTCTTGAGCTTGAGATCTTTAACAAGCTTTTTTCTGGGGTTGCTGAGGAGATGGGAGTTGTGCTTCGGCGCTCGGCCTTTTCGCCAAATATACGGGAAAGAGCTGATTTTTCCTGTGCCCTTTTTGATGCCGAAGGAGAGCTTCTTGCCCAGGCATCCCATATCCCTGTGCACTTAGGAGCTATGCCTGAAACTATAAGGTCTATCTTGCCTCACTTTGAGTTTAGAAAAGGTGATATTGTCATAACAAATGACCCCTATGCAGGAGGAACCCATTTGCCTGACATTACTTTGATTAAGCCCCTCTTTGTAGGTAGCACTCTACTTTATTTCCTGATCATTCGGGCCCATCATGCCGATGTAGGTGGTAAATACCCAGGGAGCATGGGATTAGCTCAGCATATTGATGAAGAGGGGGTGCTTATTAAGCCAAGCTATCTTGCTAAGGAGGGAAGACTTAGAGAAGATTATTTGAACAGGCTTATTCAGCAGATGCGAAATCCTTTAGAGAGAAGGGGAGATTTTATAGCCCAAATTTCTGCCTTAGAGAGGGGCGAGGCACGCATGCAGGAACTTTTGAGAAAATATGGGCGAGAAACCTTGAGGGAAGCTGCTCAGGAGCTAAAGAATTATACGGAGAGGGCCTTTCTGAGATTGCTGGAAAGGATGCAAAAGGGCATCTTTACCTTTACCGATTATCTTGATGACGATGGCTTTGATAGTGTGGATATACCGATCAGGGTGGAACTTACTATAGAGGATACAGGAATTAAGGCAGATTTTTCAGAGAGCTCTCCTCAGGTCAGAGGTCCTGTCAATGCCCCTAAGGCTGTGACAGTTTCAGCTGTTTATTATGTCTTTACTTCTCTCCTTCAGAGCTTAGGTGATTTCCCTATAAATCAGGGGATGTTAAGAAGGATAGAGGTGATAACTAAGGAAGGGACTGTAGTATCCGCTAAGTATCCTGCCCCAGTTTCAGGGGGTAATGTGGAGACCTCTCAGAGGGTAGTAGATGTGCTTTTAGGGGCCCTTTCTTTTGCTCTTCCAGAGCTTATACCTGCAGCCTCCTGTGGATCCATGAACAATGTAGCCTTTGGGAATGAAAAATTTGCTTATTATGAGACAATTGGTGGAGGTATGGGGGCTCGTCCTGGTAAGGAAGGGCTCTCTGCTGTGCACTGTCATATGACTAATACCATGAACACCCCTATTGAGGCTTTGGAACAGGTCTATCCTGTAAGGATTGAGAGATATGCTATAAGAAGGGGGTCAGGTGGAGATGGAGCCTTTAGAGGAGGGGATGGCATTATTCGGGAATACCTCTTTACTGAAGACCTGGTGGTCAGCATTTTTGCTGAGAGACACCTTAGGCCTCCCTACGGATTAAAGGGAGGCCTTCCAGGAAAAAGAGGGAAACATTATCTCTTAAAAGAGGGTGAACTAAAAGAATTACCAGGTAAGGGAGTCTTTCAAGTTAGGGCAGGGGATAAGCTTATTATAGAGACCCCAGGAGGAGGGGGCTTTGGGGGAAAATTTCGAGATAAATAATTTATGAGGATTTCCCTTCCCTGAGGATTAACTGGAGCACCCAATTTAATCATTCTGCTTACTATATCTGTCCACCCTTCTTTATCAAGTCTCTGACTGATGATCACTTCAAGACTGTGGCATAGGGTGCATCTATAAAGAAGTAAGTCTTTTCCTTCACCCTTTGGTAAAGAAATATTTTGCCCATAGAGATAAGCAGGGATAAGAATAATTAGGTAAATAAAGGTTCTTACGTTCTTATTAAACCACATGAATACTTACCCTATCTATGGCACTATAAAGATACCCATCCTGATTCCAGAGAGGAATATAAGGTTGACTTCTACCTTTAGAATCGGTTGCCCGGCACATCAGGGTATAATAACCTGGTTTAGATGGCTTCCATTCATATTCCCATCTGCACCAAACATATCTACCTTCCCCTCGAGTTATTTTAGCTTTCTCCCAGGTTTTTCCTCCATCGGTTGAGACTTCCACCTTCTTGATAGTAGCCTCCCCTGTCCAGGCATAACCCTTAATTAAGACCTTATCAAAGCTAGTTTTACTTTCCTCTAGGGGGCTTGGTATTATGGATTTCACTCCAAGTTCGGAGAGGACCTTCATATCTTTAGGGGAAAGTTTAGTTCCTGGTTTGACAGGGAATTTAGGATGTCTATATTTTTCCACTATATAAAAACCGTCAAATTCTTGAGTACTTATATGAATATTGGTAAGCCATTTCACCAAAGCCGAGCCTCCCCAGCCAAGGACAACAACTCTTAAGGGAAAACCGTGATATATAGGAAGAGTAGAACCATTCATTTCGAAGGCTAAGAGAGTCTCGGGCCATAGGGCCTTTTCCAGAGGAATGCTTATCTTGAAATCAGGAGCTGTTGGAACAAAAGGTTCAACTGCTCTATCAAAGATCACATGTTGACCCTTTTATGTAAGCCCTGCTTGCTCTGAGATGTCTCTAAGTCTGACACCCTTCCAGCAAGCCGTAGCAACACCACCCCTTTTCCACTGATTACCTTAAGCCTTGGGCTCAAAAAAACCCTCCTATTTCCATAACACTCAAGGGTAGCTAAGATCTCTGCCTGAGGGAATTTCTTAAGATCTTCCATAGTGAGAGTGAGGGATCTTTTGATTTCTCCAGTAATAGTAAACCTCCAATCTTTAAGAGTGATTTCTGGCATGGAAAGGTTGTTTCTCACGAAAAAAATTCATTTGGGGTTACAAAATGTTCAAATCCCTCCATAGGCATCTCTAAGACGATAGGTCTTCTGGAAAGGACAATCATTTTTTCTTTCCCAGGGAAAGGTTGCATTTCTGAAGAAAGCTGCTGAGCCTGAGATAGACTTGGGTGAGACGAAAAGATGGAGTATATTAGGGCAGAACTGCCAAGTTTCCCCATTTTCTTTAAAAATTCTTTCCTCTTTAGATCAAAGGGCTCTTTATGCATCCTTATCTTCCATTTAAATTAATTTTATTTTAAAAATAAATTTTAGAAAACTTTCATTAATTAGTCAAGGGTGTGTATGCGTCCATATGATTTTAGACTCGGCTGAGTTTTTCGAAAAACTTATCACAAAAATACCTTAAAGGAGCTTTCCCCCTATCCCTGAATGAACCCTCTCTGTATTATACCAAATCAAATACTCCATAAGCTCTCGGTTAAATCCCTCTATGTCCTCCCTCAACTCATCCTCTCTATAATCTATAAATCCC
>Ga0105163_1000668_pt1 | contig 19768 bp, 32 predicted proteins | sample JNZ110809AmetaG_FD_81531 | JGI IMG/M metagenome (GOLD analysis project Ga0105163, IMG submission 81531) | Hot spring microbial communities from Jinze hot spring, China to study Microbial Dark Matter (Phase II) - JNZ 110809A | ecosystem: Environmental > Aquatic > Thermal springs > Hot (42-90C) >... | reverse complement strand
CTCTATAACTTTAATTTTTACTTGGAATAAAGCTCAACTATCAATTGTTCGTTGACATTTACAGGAATTTCGGAACGTTCGGGTATATACATAAACACACCGCTTAAAGTTGCCTTGTTGAGCTGAAGCCATGGGACAAGGCTTGTCTCGGTGACTCGTTTTAATGAGTTATGAATTATTTCAAGCTCCTTGCTTTTGTCTCTAACTCTTATTTCATCACCTGGTTCAACTAAGTAAGATGGGATGTCAACAATTTTACCATTCACAAGTATATGTCTGTGTTTAACAAGCTGTCTTGCTGCTTTTCTTGATGGAGCAAAGCCAAGCCGATAAACAACGTTATCAAGCCGTCTTTCAAGAATTTTTATCAAATTCTCACCGGTCTTTCCTTTTTGTCTTGTAGCCATTTCAAAATATCTTCTGAACTGGCGCTCAAGCACGCCATAAATTCTGCGAAGTTTTTGCTTTTCTCTCAATTGAATTCCGTATTCAGATAATCTCGCACGCCTTGTTGGACCGTGTTGACCAGGTGGATAATTTTTCTTTTCAAGTGGACATTTTTCAGTATAACATTTTTCACCTTTGAGATAAAGTTTCATTCTCTCTCTTCTACAAAGCTTGCAAACTGGACCTGTGTATCTTCCCATAATTTTGTGTTTAATTTTTAATTTTTAAACTCTTCTTCTTTTCGGTGGTCTGCAGCCATTATGCGGAATCGGCGTAACATCGCGAATTGTCAAAATTTCAAGTCCTGCCGTTTGAAGAGCGCGAATTGCTGCTTCTCTACCCGAACCAGGACCTTTGACAAGCACATCAACTTTTCTCACGCCCAGATTATACGCCTCTTTTGCTGCTGCTTCTGCTGCAAGCTGTGCTGCAAATGGCGTTCCTTTCTTTGTCCCTTTATAACCAATCCTTCCACCGGAAGACCAAGCAAGAACATTACCGTATCTATCCGTTATCGTAACAATTGTGTTATTAAATGTTGCTTTAATATGTGCAATGCCGTGAGCATCTACTTGAATTTTCTTTTTCTGCTTCTTCGTCTTCGCCAACTTTTTCCTCCGGATTTAATTTTTACTTTTTAGCAGTTGCTTTCTTCTTACCTGGAACTGTTTTCCTCTTTCCTTTCCTTGTTCTCGCATTAGTTCTCGTCCTTTGACCACGCACTGGCAAACCAAGACGATGTCTCAAACCACGATAACAACCTATATCCATAAGACGTTTTATATTCATCTGAACCTCAGCTCTTAACGCACCTTCAACCTTATACTCAGTGTTTATGATGTCTCTTATTTTGCTTATTTCTTCGTCTGTAAGTTCGCCAATTTTTTTCATCGGATCCACGCCTGCTTTTTCAAGTATTTTTAAAGCGGAACTTCTCCCTATTCCATAAATGTAAGTTAATGCAATAAACGCTCTTTTATTTCTTGGCAATTCAACACCTGCTATTCTTGCCATAGCTCTTTAACCTTGTCTTTGTTTATGCTTTGGATTTTTCTTGCAGACAACTCTCACAACGCCTTTACGCTTGATAATTTTACAATGCTCGCAAATTTTTTTAACTGATGAACGAACTTTCATTTTTCTTTCCCGAATTTATTTATACCTGTAAATTATCCTTCCTTTCGTCAAATCATAAGGTGAAAGCTCAACCTGAACTTTATCACCCGGCAAAATTTTGATAAAATGAATTCTCATCTTACCTGAAACATGAGCTATAACTTCGTGTCCAGTGTCAAGTTTAACTTTAAATGTTGCGTTTGGCAATGCTTCAACCACAACACCATCAACTTTAATTCCTTCCTGTTTCGGCATTATAAGGTTAAAATTTCTGGTTTTCCTTTTCTTACAACGATCGTATGTTCAAAGTGTGCCGATGGCAAACCATCAAGCGTATAAACCGTCCATCCATCATTTCCAAAATAAATTTGCCACGTCCCAGCGTTAACCATTGGCTCAATTGCAAGCGTCATACCTTCACGCAATTTAATTCCTTTACCCTTTTGACCAAAATTTGGAACTGGTGGCTCCTCATGTAATCTTTTTCCTATCCCATGTCCAACAAGATCACGAACAACGGAGAAACCCTGTGATTCAACATAACTTTGGATAGCATAACCTATGTCAAAAAGCCGATTGCCATCAACCGCTTGCTCAATTCCAATGTAAAGTGCTTTTTCAGTCACTTCCATCAATCTTTTCTTCTCACTGTTAACTTCCCCAACCGCAAATGTCTTTGCCGCATCTCCATAATATCCATCAACGATAACTCCAACATCTATTGACACAATTTGACCTTCTTTTAAAATTTTGTCTTTGGTTGGAATCCCATGCACAACTTCGTTGTCAATTGAAACACACAAAGTTGCTGGAAAAAGATTTTTTTTGTTAAAGCCATAACCTTTAAAAGCAGGTTTCGCTCCCTGCGAAAGTATAAAATCCTCCGCTATTTTATCAAGTTCATAAGCAGATATTCCAGGCTTAATGTATTTAGAAAGTAATTTTAAAACATCTGCAACGATTTTTCCTGCTTTTCTCATCAAATCTATTTCTCTTTCGCTCTTTATGCTCACTCCTCTAATAGCCAACTCTACTCTTTATTCTACCTGTTTTCATAAACCCATCATAATGCCTCATCAAAAGATATGTCTCAATCTGTTGCAATGTATCAAGTGCAACACCGACAACAATAAGCAAACTTGTTCCACCGAAAAATGAAGCCATTGTAGGCGAAACACCCAATCTTATCATAAAGCCCGGAAGAATTGCAATTATCGCAAGAAAGATCGCACCGGGCAATGTTATCTTTGTCAATATATTGTCAATGAAATCTGCGGTATTTTTCCCAGGTCTTATTCCGGGTATAAAACCACCTTGTTTTCTCATCGTATCGGCAATATCCTGCGGATTAAAAACAATTGCAGTGTATAAATAAGTGAAAAATATCACAAGCAAGGCATAGATAAAACTATACCAAAACGATGTATAATTGAAGTTTGCTGCAAATTCTTGCAACGCTTCACTTTGCGGGAAAAATGTTATTATCGTGCTTGGCAAAAACATAACAGATTGAGCGAAAATTATCGGCATAACACCAGCAGCGTTAACCCTAATCGGGATATACTGCGTAACTCCACCATAAACTCTTCTTCCAACAACTCTTTTCGCATATTGAACTGGGATTCTTCTCGTTCCAGTCGTAACAAATATAACAAGTGCGACAACAAGAACCATTCCGGTTAAAATCAATATCTCTTCAATTATGCTTCGTGATCCTGTTTTTATCATTTGAAATTCTTCAAGGATAGCATTTGGGAATCTTGCTATAATTCCGACGAAAATTATTAAAGAAATTCCGTTTCCAATCCCTCGTTCTGTTATCTGTTCACCAAGCCACATTATGAAAATTGTTCCAGCTGTTAAGATAAAAACAGTGCTTATCACAAAACCCAGACCTTTAACTGCATCCGGGACAATTGGCAAACCTCCGGGCGTTGTCATATTCATTAACCTTATGCTTACACCCCAGGCTTGAAGAGCTGCAACCAAAACTGTTCCTTGTCTCGCATACTGTTCAAGTTTTCTGCGACCTTCCTCACCCTCTTGCTGTAATTTTCTAAAATAAGGAACAACCGCACCGAGCAATTGAAGTATAATCGCTGCACTTATATACGGCATTATTCCAAGAGCGAAAACAGCCGCGTTTTGAAAAGCACCACCCGCAAAAAGATCATAAAGAGCAAACAATGAATTTTGAGATTGACTTCTTATAACCTCCGCAAGAAGCGAAGCATCAACGCCCGGCAAAGTTATGTGAGCTCCAATTCGGACAACAGCAAGAAGCGCAATTGTGAAAAGAATTCTATCGCGGAGCTCCTGAATCTTGAAGATATTTCTGAGATTTTCAACTAATTTGCTCATAGTTTTACTGCTTTACCTCCAATTGCTTGTATCTTTTGTAATGCAGATTTGCTAAAAGCATGAGCTGAAATTTCAAGCGCAACTTTTAATTCACCATCACCCAAAATTTTCACAGGCAATGTTTTCTTTGAAACTGCTCCAACTTCGTAGAGCAATTCAGGTGTAACCTTTGCATCAGGTGAAATTTTACCTTTATCAACCAACTCTTGAAGTCGGCTCAAATTGACAATTTGATATTCAACTTTAAAAGGATTTCTAAATCCACGTTTTGGAATTCTTCGTATAAGTGGCATTTGACCACCTTCAAACCACGGGCGTATGCTCTCGCCTGATCTTGATTTTTGACCTTTATGCCCACGCGTTGATGTTCCACCGTGCCCAGAGCCCTGTCCTCTTCCGATTCTCTTTTCTTTTTTCCTTGAACCAGGTGCCGGTCTTAAATTGCTCAATATATTAGGCATTTTCTCCTCCATCTTCTATTTCTTCTACAACGACAAGATGTTTAACTTTGTTAATCATTCCACGAATCACAGGTGAATCATAATGAATTACCGTTTTATGTGGTTTCCCAAGTCCAAGGGCTTTAATTGTTCTTCGCTGTTTTTCCGGAGTTCCAATTATACTTCTTACCTGTGTGATTTTAAGCTTTTTCGCCATCTTCGGATTCAAATTTAAATTTTTACAAGTGAATCAGATTCAAACAACTCTTTGAGTGTCATACCACGCTTACGAGCAACTTCTCTTGCATCCATCATACTTGTTAGAGCTTTCAAAGTTGCTTTAACGGTGTTATGTGGATTTGTTGAGCCGAAACACTTTGTCAAAACATTTTGCACACCCGCAAGCTCAAGAACAGCTCTTACTGCACCACCTGCGATTATCCCAGTTCCAGGCGCTGCTGGTTTAATCAAAACCCTCGCTGCTCCGAACTTCGCAACAATCTCATGAGGAACAGTTCCATTAACAATCGGAACTTCAACGATATTTTTCTTTGCATTTTCACTTGCTTTTTGAATTGCATCAGTTACCTCACGACCTTTTCCAAGACCAACGCCTACATGACCATTTTTATCTCCAACAACTACAATTGCACTAAAACGAATTCTCTTTCCTCCCTTTACAACTTTTGCGGTTCTGTTAATTGCAACAAGTTTTTCTTTTAAACCTTCAATCTCCGTCGGTTTAACTTTTTTTATCTTCGGCAATTTTCCTTGATTATTTTGTTTTGACTAAAAAATTAATCCACCTTCACGAGCAGCTTCAGCCAGTGCTTTTATTCTTCCGTGATATTTATAACCATTCCTGTCAAAAACAACTTTCGTTATACCTTTTTCAAGCGCTTTTTTCGCAAGCGCAAGCCCAACGATTCTACTAACCTCGGTTTTTGTCTTTGCGTTTTTAACTTCGTCTCTTATTTCTTTTGATAAACTTGACATTGCAACAAGCGTATGTCCACGTGTATCGTCAATTATTTGAGCGTAAATGTGCTTTAAACTTCTATAAACCGACAATCTCGGCCTTTCGGGTGTCCCGAAAATTTTAGACCTTACACGTTTTCTTATTTTCTCGCGTCTAAGTTTCTTCTTTTCAAATTCTCGCTTTATCATATTACAAATTTAACCAATTTTATTTTAAATTCCGAACGAGGTTACGCCCTTTGCGGACCCGCCTCGTTCATTTTTTACTTACCAGCTGCCTTTCCAGCTTTCATTCTTATAACTTCACCTTCATAACGTATGCCTTTGCCTTTATATGGCTCCGGCGGTCTGAAAGAACGAATTTTTGCCGCAACTTGCCCAACAAGTTGCTTATCAATTCCACTTACAACGATATTCGTCGGTTGAGGAACTTCAATTCTAACTCCATCAGGCGGAATAAAAATTATCGGATGAGAATAACCAAGATAAAGAACAAGTGCTTTGCCCTTCAATTCAGCCCTGTATCCAATACCAACTATTTCAAGTTTCTTTGTATAACCTTCTGAAACACCAACAACCATATTGTTAATCAAAGCTCTCCACAATCCATGCAATGCTTTGTCAGTTCTTGAATCACTTTTTCTTTTGACAAGAATTTGATCAGATGAAATTTCAACTTCTATTCTTGGATGAACTTGTGCTGTAAGTTCTCCTTTCGGACCAGAAACTTTTAAAACTCCATTTGTTTTCTCAACTTTTACACCTTTTGGTATCGGTATCGGTTTTTTCCCAATTCTTGACATTTTTATGCTGAATTTATTTTATTGTTTTAAAGCAAAAGTTAAAATTGCCCATATAGCAGTTATAACAACAGCAGCATAAGCAATTGTGACCGCAATAAACCATTTGATAAGATCAACTTTGTCTCTCTGCATTCGTTCAAGCAAATCCGACTTCATAATCTCCATTCGCTCAACTAACTCGTCTCTTACTGAATGAATTTGACCTGTCAAATCTGACTTCATAACCTCCATTCGCTCAATTAACTCGCCTCTTACTGAATGAATTTGACCTGTCAAATCTGACTTCATAACCTCCATTCGCTCAATTAACTCACCTTTTATCCTCTCCATTCGTTCTATCAATTCAACCTTATCACGTTCGGTTTTATCATAGAGATCGTGCCCGATCTTTTTAACTTCTTTCACATCATTTACCATACCATCATATAATCCCTCAAGCCGTGAAACTCTTTCCGCTAATTCTTCAATAGTTATGGGCATAGTTCATAAAAATTTAATTACCAAACATAACAAATTACTTCACCGCCAACTCTTTCTTTCCTCGCGCGACGGTCAGTCATAACTCCCTTATTGGTCGTCAAAATTGCTATACCAAGACCATTTAAAACACGCGGTATTTCATCTACTCCGACATAAATTCTTCGTCCGGGTTTGCTCACACGAACCAAATTAGTAATCGCTGGCTCACCATCTTCGGTATATTTAAGATAAATCCTCAAAATTCCCTGTTTCCCATCGTCAATAACTTCGTAACCTTTTATATACTTTTGCTCAAGCAAAATTTGAGCGATTGCTTTTTTAAGTTTTGAAGAAGGAGCTTCAACAACTTTATGCCTTGCTCTAACTGCATTTCTTATTCTCGTCAGAAAATCTGCAATTGGATCTGTCATCATGGCTTCTTTTTCTTTCCTTAATTTAATTTTTTACCAGCTTGCTTTTCTCACGCCAGGAATTTTTCCTTCAAGCGCAAGTTTCCTAAAACAAATTCTGCACAACCCAAACTTTCTGTAATAACCTCTTGGTCTTCCGCAAATTGAGCAACGATTTCTCTTTCTAACCTTATATTTTGGTTCTCTCAACGCTTTTTGAATTGATGCTTTACGTGCCAAGTTTCAACCTTTGTAATTTGTTTTTACGCTGCTGCTTTTTCTTCAACTACAACCTCACGCTTTACAAACGGCATTCCAAATAATTTTAATAACTCATACGCTTCTTCATCCGTCTTAGCGGTCGTCACTATCGTAATGTCCATTCCAAAAATTCTTTCAACTTCATCAACATTGATTTCTGGGAAAATTATGTGCTCTTTTATCCCAAGCGTATAATTACCTCTGCCATCAAACGATTTATCAGACAATCCTCTAAAATCCCTAATCCTTGGAATCGCAGCGTTTATCAATCTGTCAAGAAATTCATACATACGTTCGCGTCTTAATGTAACTTTACATCCGATTGCCATACCAGCTCTTAACTTGAAATTTGAAATTGATTTTCTTGCTCTTCTTATAACAGGTTGTTGTCCCGTTATCTTTGCGAGTTCTTTCATCGCCATTTCAAGTAGTTTTGGGTCCTGCGTTGCTTGACCAACACCCATATTAATGACAATTTTAACAAGCCTTGGAACTTGCATCACACTCTTATATCCGAATTTTTTCATCATCTCTGGTACGATCACTTCGTGGTAAAGTTTTTTCAATCTCGGGACAACTTTTTCCTGCGTTTCTTGAACTTCTTGAATTTCTTCCTGCTGTTTCTTTTGCTTTTTTTCCTTCGCCATTTCTCACCTCTGTTTTTAATTAAAACATTTCACCACACTTTTTACAAACTCTCATCTTGCTCTTTTTACCATCACTTGAAACAAGTCGCGCATGTCCAACTCGTGTTGCTTGACCACATTTGGGACAAACAAGCATAACATTTGAAACATGAATCGGGGCTTCCATCTCAATTATTCCACCTTGCGGATATTTCGGCGACTTCCGCACATGTTTTTTAACAATGTTAACTCCCTCAACAAGAACTCGCTCTTTCTCAGGGATGACTTTCAAAACTTTTCCGATTTTACCTTTATAGTTTCCAGCGATAACCTTTACAATGTCGTTTTTCTTAATGTTCATTATCCTTTCAAATTTAAATTTTTTAAACCACTTCAGGCGCAAGAGAAATAATTTTCATAAACTGTTTTTCGCGAAGTTCCCTCGCAACTGGACCGAAAATTCTCGTGCCTCTGGGCTCACCATATTTATCAAGCAAGACAACCGCATTTTCATCAAATCTGACATAAGAGCCATCTTTGCGTCTTATTTCCTTCTTTGTGCGAACGACAACAGCGCGAGTGACTTCGCCTTTCTTTATCGGCGCTCCAGGTATAGCGCTTTTAACCGAAACAACTATAATATCTCCAACAGTTGCAGTCAACCTTTGATGTTGACCTATGATACCGATGCAACGAACCTTTTTAGCTCCTGAGTTGTCAGCGACGACCAAATCTGTTTCTCTTCTTATCATGGCAATCTCAAAATTTATTTTGCTCTTTCTATAATTTCAACAAGACGCCATCTTTTGTGGCGACTTAAAGGTCTTGTCTCCATAATTTTTACAATATCTCCAATGTTACACTCGTTATTTTCATCGTGAGCCATAACCTTGGTGGTTCGGACATAAACTTTTTTGTAAATTGGATGCATTATTCTTCTCTCAATTGCAACGACAATCGTTTTATTCATCTTATTGCTGACGACTCTGCCAATTCTTACTTTTCTTTGTCCACGCTTTGGCTTTTCTTGTTGCACAGGCTGAGAAGATGTTTCCGCCTGCGTTGTTTCTTTTTCCTGAATTTTTTCTTCACTCATCAAACAACCTTACTTTCTTTTGTTTTCTCTCTTTGAAGTTCTCTTTCTCTTAAAATTGTCTTCATCCGAGCAATATCCTTGCGAATCATTTTAAATCTGTGTGGTTTTTCAAGCTGACCAAGCGCTTTTTGAAATCTCAAATTGAAAAGTTCTTCTTCAAGCTCTTTTATTCTCTGCTTTATCTCCTCATCCGAAAGCTGTCTTATCTCACTTGCCTTCATTTTTATGCTCAGTTTTATTTAAATTTTTAACCACCTGCTTCAATTCTTGCGACGAACTTTGTCTTTATGGGGAGTTTATCCGCTGCAAGTTTAAGTGCTTCTTCTGCGACATCTCTTGGAACACCACCAACTTCAAACATTATACGACCGGGCTTAACAACTGCAACCCAACCTTCAACATTACCTTTACCTTTTCCCATACGTGTCTCAGCTGGCTTTTTGGTATAAGGTTTATCAGGAAAAATTCTTATCCAAATTTTCCCGCCTCTTTTCAAAGTTCTTGAAATTGCAACACGTGCAGCTTCAATCTGCTTGTTTGTTATCCACGCTGGCTCAAGTGCTTTTAAGCCATAATCTCCAAAAGCAAGCGTTGATGCTCTATACGACTTGCCCTTCAAACGACCACGCTGTTGTTTCCTGTATTTGGTTCTGCTTGGCATTAACATAGCTCAAAACTCCAAAATTATTTTTTAACGAAGTTGTGGTTTCCTTCCTAAAACTTCACCTTTGAAGATCCAGACCTTAACACCAATTTTGCCATAAATTGTCAATGCTTCTGCAATCGCAAAATCAATATCGGCTCTTATCGTATGAAGTGGAACTCTCCCTTCAAGATACCATTCGCTTCTTGCAATTTCGGCACCAGCTAATCTACCCGAGCACATAACTTTAATTCCTTGAGCTCCCATTCTCATCGCAGCTGTAACAGCTGCTTTCATTGCTCTTCTGTAAGAAACTCTGTTCTCAATTTGCGTTGCTATCGCCTCAGCAACAAGATAAGCATCAAGCTCGGGTCGCTTGATCTCAACAACCTCAATCCTAACTTCTTTCCCTGTTAATCTTTTTAACTCTTCCTGTAACGATTCAATATCCTTTCCACCTTTACCAATGACCATTCCTGGTCTTGAAGTGTGAACTTTAAGTTCAATCTGCTTCGTTTTTCTGTCAATTATAATCCTTGATACTCCACTTCTTTTCAAACGGCTTCTGAGATAGTTCTGAATCATTAAATCTTCCTGCAGCTTCTCAGCGAAATTTTTATCATCGTACCAGTGAGCGTCCCAATCTCTAATTATTCCAAGCCGAAAACCTATGGGATGTGTTTTCTGTCCCAAGACGCCTCCACCAAACTATTTTGTTTTTGATTTATTTTTCTCTTTCTCGCTTTTTTCAGCAACAATTATTGTGAGATGATTGCTTCTTCTTCGGATTATATAAGCTCTTCCAAAAGGTGCTGGCAAAATTCTTTTAAGCATCGGACCTGGATCAACATAAGCAGCCTTGACATATAAATCAGAAACATCAACTCTTCTTTCCGTCTCTTTATTCATAAAGTTTGCAACTGCAGATCTTAAAACTTTCTCTGCAATTTTCGCTGCTTTTTTCGGCGTGTAATGTAAAATGTTCAAAGCTTCATCTACAGATTTACCTCTTATTAAATCAATCACTACTCTCATCTTTCTCGGCGATGACGGTATATACCTTGCGACCGCTTTTGCTTCCATTTTCAATATCCAGATTTACTTTTTCATTTTACTTGCTTTTTCAGCCTTAGTTCCAGGATGCCCTCTAAAGGTTCTCGTCGGGGCAAACTCACCAAGTTTATGACCAACCATATTTTCAGTCACATAAACAGGAATAAACTGCTTCCCGTTATGAACTGCAAATGTAAAGCCAACGAAATCAGGAATAATTGTGCAATCACGAGCCCAGGTCTTTATAACTTTCTTCTGACCTGTTTTGAGCATCTCTTGAACCTTCTTCAAAAGCTTTTGATCCACATACGGACCTTTTTTAAGAGAACGAGCCATATCAAATTATTTGTTTATTTTTTCTTTCTTCTTGCAACGATATATTTATCTGACGGTTTATTCTTCTTCCTCGTCTTCTTTCCTTTCGTATGCCAGCCCCAGGGTGAAACGGGATGTGGATTACCCTGCGGAGCTTTACCTTCACCACCGCCATGTGGATGATCAACTGGGTTCATTGCAACACCACGAACATAAGGTCTTCTTCCAAGCCATCGTGCTCTTCCAGCTTTACCAATCGTTATATTTTCGTGATCAAGATTTCCAACAATTCCAATTGTAGCGTAGCAATTCAAATGAATTTTTCTCAATTCACCAGATGGCAAACGAAGAAGAGCATAATCACCTTCTTTCGCCATAACTTGAGCATAAGTCCCAGCGCTTCTTGCAATTTGTCCGCCCTTTCCTGGGCGAAGCTCAACATTGTGAACAAATTCACCAACCGGGATATTTCTCAAAGGCAAAGCATTCCCAACTTTTATCTCAGCATCAGGTCCAGACATAACCATATCTCCAACCTTCAAACCATCCGGAGCAATTATATATCTTTTCTCTCCATCAACATAATGCAAAAGCGCTATTCTTGCACTTCTATTTGGATCATACTCTATTGCAGCAACTTTTGCTGGAATTCCAATTTTATCTCTTTTAAAATCAATTATTCTATACATTCGCTTATGTCCGCCACCGCGATGCCTTACAGTTATTCTACCTTGATTATTTCTTCCAGCGTGCTTTTTTAACGGAACAACAAGCGATTTTTCCGGCTCTGTTTTGGTTATCTCCGAAAAATCAGAAACCGTGTAGAATCTTCTTCCCGGCGTTGTTGGTTTTACTGATCTAACTGGCATATTATCCTCTCCTCAAAAATTTTTTAGATGTTCTCAAAAATATCAATTTTGTATCCCGGTTCAAGGACTACTATTGCTTTCTTCCAATCACGCCTTTTTCCTTCAAATCTCCCTCGTCTTGTCAACATAAATTTCCTCTTCCCTTTGACAATCATAGTCCTCACTTTTTTAACCTTGACATTAAATCTTGACTCAATCTCTTTCTTTATCTCAATTTTATTTGCATTCATTGCAACCTCAAAAACATACTGATTATTCTCTCTCAATATCGTTGATTTTTCCGTGACTATTGGTCTAATTAAAATACTTGGCATTTTCTCGGTCAAACTTTAATTTTCATTCGGTGAATGTATTTTGCAAAACTTCAACAGCGCTTTTCTGAATTAAAATCATTTGATTGTTCAAAATGTCATAGGTTGATGCCTTATACGCTTCAAGAATGTTAAGCCCAGGGATGTTTCTACCAGATTTATAAACATTCTGATCTGTTTTCGCCGTCAAAAGCAAAACTTTTTTATTCAAAAGATTGAAAGCTTTCAAAATTTCAACCATTCTTTTCGTCTTCGGCTGATCAAATGTAAAGTCCTCAACAACGATAATTTGCTCATCTTTAAGTTTGTAAGACAGCGCTGATTTTCTCGCAAGTTGTTTGACTTTCTTTGGCAAATCAAGACTATAATCTCTCGGCACCGGACCAAACACAGTTCCACCTCCAACCCAAAGAGGCGATCTTATTGAACCAGCTCTTGCTCTTCCAGTGTGTTTCTGTGGCCATGGTTTTCTTCCACCACCTCTTACCTCACCACGCGTCTTAGTCTTGTGCGTCCCTTGTCTCTGATTCGCAAGATACGCTTTAACCGCAAGATAAATTGCGTGATCATTCGGTTTAATCTCAAATATATCGGGTCTTAACTCAACATACTCACCCGATTTTGTGCCATCAATTTTATAAACTTCAAGCCTCATCTCAATTTTTCAGGTTAATTTTTTGAGTTTGTTAACAAAATCTTCCGCTGCTTTTATTGCTTCATTTACAGTGCTAACACCGCGAAGAAAACCTCTGTAATATCCGGCTATATGTAACTCCTCATAAATTCGCTCAAAACTTGAAAGCAATTTACCGTTTCTTGAACCAAGATACCTTCTCAAATCTTCTCTATACGCCTCAACTGATTTAGGCAAATTTTTCTGCTGAACTCCTTTTGAGAGCAAATATTCATCAATTGCCTTCAAAACTCCAAGATACGCAACACCACACGCTTTCTGCGCACACTTAACATCAACATAAACATCTCCTTCTTTCCTTGCTTTCTTCAAAATCTCTCTCGTATTTTTAAGATAAACATTAGAAGCGACTTTTTCTGTTTTTAAACTTTTCAAAGTCAGGACACCTTTGTTATCTTAACATAACTATTTCTCGCTCCCGGCACAGAACCTTTGACGACAAGCAAATTAGCATCGGGGATAACTTCAACAACTTCAAGATTTCGCACCGTAACTTGTTCATCTCCCATATGTCCAGCCATTCTTTGTCCTTTAAATGTATGAGACGGGAAAGAGCTTGAACCAACTGAACCAGGAGCTCTATGTCTATCGCTTTGACCGTGCGTTTTAGGACCTCCACCAAATCCGTGTCTTTTCACAACACCTTGAAATCCTTTACCTTTTGATCTACCCGTTACCTTTACAAGATCTCCAACGGAAAAAATTTGTTCAACTCTTATCTCGTCGCCAGGTTTATATTTCGTTATATCAAAACCTTTGAACTCTTTCAAGATTCTCAAAAATGGGACATTAGCTTTTTTAAAATGTCCTTGAAGTGGCTTTGGAGTTCTCTTTTCCTTTCTCAATCCAAAACCAAGTTGAAGCGCTTCGTAACCATCTTTTTCTTTCGTCTTAACTTGAACAACATAGCAGGGACCAACTTCAAGAACAGTACACGGTATAGCCACACCATTTTCTGCGAAAATTGTCGTCATGCCAAGTTTTTTACCTATCAATCCAACCATACCAGAAATTTAATTTAAATTTTTTATGTCTTAATCTCTACCTCAACACCTGCTGGTAAATCAATTTTTGTCAAAACATCCATAGTTTTAGCGTTCCAGTTCAAAATATCAATCAATCTTTTATGTGTTCTTATCTCAAACTGTTCGCGTGATTTCTTATCAACATGTGGCGATCTTAAAACAGTAAAGACCGAGCGCTTTGTCGGCAGGGGTATTGGCCCTGAGACAATAGCGCCCGTCTGCTTAACAGCCCTGACAATTCTATCAGCTGACTTGTCAATTAAACGATGATCGTATGATTTTAATTTGATTCTTATTCTTCTTTGCTGTGCCATTTTAGAGAAGACCTATTTTATTCAAGTATTTTGGTCACTACTCCTGCGCCAACTGTTTTACCACCTTCACGAATAGCAAATCTCAAACCTTCCTCCATAGCAACAGGCGCAATCAATTCAATTGTTAATCTGACATTATCACCGGGCATAACCATATCATAACCCTCTGGCAAACCAATTATCGTTCCAGTAACATCTGTCGTTCTGAAATAGAACTGTGGTCTATAACCTCTGTAAAATGGAGTATGACGCCCACCTTCTTCTTTTGAGAGAATGTAAACTTCAGCTTCAAATTTTGTATGCGGAGTAATCGTTCCAGGAGCTGCTATAACCATACCACGCTCAAGCTCATCTTTTTCAATACCACGGAGAAGCAACCCAACATTATCACCTGCAATTGCCTCGTCAAGCTCTTTACGGAACATCTCAATACCCGTGACAACCGTTCTCTTGTGCTGACCAAGTCCAACAATTTCAACCTCATCGCCAAGCCTTACGCGACCTCTTTCAACACGACCTGTTCCAACAGTTCCACGACCTGTAATTGAGAAAACATCTTCAACAGGCATAAGGAATGGCTTATCAATATCACGCTGTGGCAATGGGATGTAGTTATCAATTGCATCAAGCAATTGATAAATTGGCTGTAAATCCGGATGATCTGGCGTTGTCTCTGGCTTCATTCCAGCTTCAAGCGCCTTCAAAGCACTACCTCTTATAACAGGAACCTCATCCCCTGGAAAATCATACTTCTTCAACAAATCTCTAACTTCAAGTTCAACAAGATCAAGAAGCTCTGGATCATCAACCATATCAACTTTATTCATAAACACAACGATGTAAGGAACATTAACCTGCCTTGCAAGGAGAACATGCTCTCTTGTCTGTGGCATAACACCGTCATTTGCTGCAACGACAAGAATAGCACCATCCATCTGAGCTGCACCAGTGATCATATTCTTTATGTAGTCAGCATGTCCGGGACAATCAACATGAGCGTAGTGTCTTTTCTCAGTGGAATACTCAACATGCGAAACAGCAATTGTAATACCACGCGCTCTTTCCTCCGGTGCATTATCAATTGATTCAAATGGTCTTGGCTGTGCAAGACCTTTTTTAGCAAGCGCATAAGTAATAGCTGCTGTTAAAGTTGTTTTCCCATGGTCAATATGACCGATTGTTCCAACATTGACATGGGGTTTGTCTCTTACAAATTTCTCTTTCGCCATAACTTTTTTCTCCTTGATTTTTAATTTTTAAACATTTAAAGTTTCTTTCGTTTTACCTCTGACTTTTTCTATTATCATATCAGCAATTTGCTGCGGAACTTCCTCATAATGATGGAATTGCATCGTGTAAATTGCTCTCCCTTGAGTAATTGATCTCAATCTTGTAGCATAACCAAACATTTCCGCAAGAGGAACAAGCGCTTTCACAACCTGACCATCTTTTCTCATATTTATTCCTTCAATTCTTCCACGCCTTGCGTTCAAATCACCAATCACATCACCAAGATATTCCTCTGGCGTTACCACTTCAACTTCCATAACCGGTTCAAGTATCACTGGGTCTGCTTGTTTTGCTGCTTCTTTAAAAGCAATTGATGCTGCTATCTTAAAAGCAAGATCAGAAGAATCAACCTCGTGATAAGACCCATCAAACAGGGTAACTTTGACATCAACAACTGGATAACCAGCAATTATCCCATTTTGCATTGCTTCTCTGATTCCCTGATCAACCGCAGGAATAAATTCTTTCGGAACAACGCCACCAACAATCGCATCAATGAACTCATAACCTTTCCCACGATTTGGCTCAATCTCAATCCAAACATGACCATATTGTCCGCGTCCGCCCGTCTGACGAATGAATTTGCCCTCGGCTCTTGCTTTCTTTCTAATCGTCTCTTTGTAAGCAACCTGCGGTTTCCCGATATTTGCCTCAACTCTAAATTCACGCTTTAATCTATCAACAATTATCTCAAGATGAAGCTCACCCATACCACTTATCAATGTTTGACCAGTTTCTTCATCAACAGTGACTCTAAATGTCGGGTCTTCATCCATAAGTTTTGAAAGCGCTTCGCCAAGTTTATCTTGATCAGCTTTTGTCTTCGGCTCAATTGCAACTGAAATAACTGGCTCTGGAAAATCCATCTTTTCAAGCAAGATCGGATCATCTTCGGTGCAAAGTGTATCGCCTGTCTTTGTAAATTTCAAACCAACGAGTGCAACTATATCCCCAGCATACGCTTCTTCAACATCTTCGCGATGATTCGCATGCATTCTCAAAATTCTGCCAACTCTTTCCTTCTTTCCTTGCGTGGAATTATAAACATAAGAACCTGCTTTCAATGTGCCCGAATAAATTCTTATAAAAGTCAATTTACCAACATACGGATCTGTCATTATCTTAAATGCAAGCGCTGTAAATTTCTCATCATCAGAAACAAGCCTTACAACTTTATCATCTTTAAACGGATGATGCCCAACAATTTGACCATTGTTTATATCAAGTGGCGACGGCAGAAAATCAACAACTGCGTCAAGTAAGCGCTGAATTCCCTTGTTCTTAAATGCAGAGCCACATAAAACTGGAACTATCTTAAACTCAAGCGTTGCTTTTCTTATCGCAGATTTAATTTCATCCTCGCTTATGTCTTCACCATCAAGATACTTAACAAGCAAAGTATCGTCAAACTCCGAAACTGCTTCAAGCATCTTCGTTCTATATTCAACAGCCATATCCATAAGCTCTTTCGGTATATCAAACTCTTCCCATGTAGCTCCAAGTGTTTCTTCTTTATACACAACTGCTTTCATCTTTATCAAATCAATTATCCCAGTAAACAATTCACCCTGACCCATTGGCAATTGAATCGGAACCGGATTCGCCCCAAGACGTTCACGAATCATATTAACGACATTAAAGAAATCAGCTCCAACTCTATCCATTTTATTAACAAATGCAATTCTTGGAACACGATACTTATTCGCCTGTCTCCATACTGTTTCAGATTGTGGTTCAACCCCACCAACTCCACAAAATAGAGCTATTGCACCATCAAGAACACGAAGCGAACGCTCAACCTCAACCGTAAAATCAACATGTCCCGGCGTATCAATAATGTTAATTCTATGACCTCTCCAGAAACAAGTCGTAGCTGCGCTTGTGATTGTTATACCTCTTTCTCTTTCCTGCGGAAGAAAATCCATCGTTGCAGAACCTTCATGAACCTCTCCCATTCGGTGAATTCTTCCTGTGTAATAAAGAATTCGCTCAGTCGTTGTCGTCTTTCCAGCATCTATATGAGCCATTATTCCGATATTGCGCGTTTTTTCTAACGGGTACTCCCTTGGCATAGTTTTAATTTTAGCACCTCATAAATTTTGTTTTTAAAAACTCTACCATCTGAAATGAGCGAAAGCTTTATTTGCTTCTGCCATCTTATGAGTATCTTCACGTTTCTTAACAGCCATGCCTTCGTTTCTTGCTGCTGCCATAATTTCCTCGGCAAGCTTAACCATCATCGGTTTTCCTTTTCTCTCACGTGCATATTGAACGATCCACCTCAATGCAAGCGATATACTTCTTTCAGGTCTGACTTCTATTGGAACTTGATAAGTAGCGCCACCAACTCTTCTTGGTCTTACTTCAAGTATCGGTTTTACATTTTCAACCGCTTTCTTAAAAACCTCAAGCGGATCTTGTCCTGTTTTTTGTTTTATAATTTCAAAAGCGTTATAAACTATTTTCCTTGCTATTGTCTTTTTACCATCGCGCATCACTTTGTTAATTAACTTAGCAACAAGGACATCGCCATATTTGGGATCCGGCGGTATTTCCCTTGGTTCTGCTCTTCTTCTTCGCATAAAAACTTTGTCTTATTTTTGTTGTTGTTCTTTCGGTCTCTTCGCGCCGTATTTTGAACGACCCTGTTTCCTTCCTTCAACTCCAGCTGTATCAAGAGCACCACGAATTATGTGATATCTTACTCCCGGCAAATCTTTAACTCTTCCACCACGAACCAAAACTATTGAATGTTCTTGAAGATTATGTCCTTCACCCGGGATATAAGCTATAACTTCAATTCCATTTGTAAGTCGGACCTTTGCTACTTTTCTCAAAGCCGAGTTCGGCTTTTTCGGCGTAGTTGTGTAAACTCTTACACAAACACCTCGCTTTTGAGGACAGCCCTGCAACGCAGGGGATTTACTTTTCCATCTGACTTTCTCTCTGCCGTAGCGAATTAATTGATTAATTGTCGGCAAATTACTTCCTCAAACTTTATTTTTACAGGTTTCAAATTTAGCAAAAAAAATTAACTTTACCAAATCAAATTTGACAAAAATAGTGTTAGTGCACCACCCAGGACTCGAACCTGGAACCAACGGATTAAGAGTCCGCTGCTCTACCAGTTGAGCTAGTGGTGCACTACCTCTCGTGAGGCGGTTTTAAATATAAAAAATTTTTAAAAGAAAATCAAATTTCCGAAATCGCTCAAAAATCCTTCAATCCCGACACTCAAAACACATACAGAATTGGACTGGAAACAAAAGTTCAAAATGTGGAGTTTGTTTATTTAGCTACGATTTCTTATATTTAAACGCAATGAAAGGCAATGTTCTTGAATCCAGCAAGGGTATGAGAAAGATAATAATAGCAATTGATGGTCCTGCGGGTTCGGGTAAAAGCACAACCGCCCGGCTCGTAGCTCAAAAACTTGGATACATTTATATTGATACCGGCGCAATGTATAGAGCCCTTACGCTTAAAGTTATTGAATCAGGAATTGATCCAAAAGATGAAAACTCAATTGTTGAACTTGCGGAAAAAACTAAAATTGAACTTTTATATCAAAATGGAAATTTGAAAGTTATGCTTGACGATAAAGATGTGACTGAAAAGATAAGAACTCCTGAAGTAACTTCGCTTGTGAGCATAGTCAGTGCACATCCGAAAGTAAGAAATGTTATGGTGAAAAAACAGCGTGAGCTTGGTAAAAATGGTGGAGTTGTAATGGATGGCAGAGATATTGGAACAGTTGTATTTCCTGATGCGGACTTAAAAATTTTTATGAATGCTGATATAAAAGAAAGAGCAAGGCGAAGGCAAAAAGAAATGCAAATGCAGGGTTTTGATGCAGATATTGAAGAACTTGTGAAAGAAATTGAAGAAAGAGATAAACTTGATTCAACCCGTGAAGTTGGTCCGCTTAAAAAAGCAACGGATGCAGTTGAAATTGACACGACAAATTTAACAATTGATGAACAAGTTGAACTTGTTTTAAAACTTGCGTATGAATTAATAAACAAAAATTCAAAATGAGGCAAAAATGCAAGTTATCATAGATAAAAACGCCGGCTTCTGTTGGGGCGTTATAAGAGCAGTTGAAATGGCAGAAAATGAACTTAACACTTCGGGGAAACTTTACTCGCTTGGTGAAATAATTCACAATCCAGTTGAAGTTGAACGGCTGAAAGAAAAAGGTCTTATAACGATAAGCCACGATGATTTAAAAAATATAAAAGACGCAAAAGTTTTAAT
>Ga0105163_1000664_pt1 | contig 19789 bp, 23 predicted proteins | sample JNZ110809AmetaG_FD_81531 | JGI IMG/M metagenome (GOLD analysis project Ga0105163, IMG submission 81531) | Hot spring microbial communities from Jinze hot spring, China to study Microbial Dark Matter (Phase II) - JNZ 110809A | ecosystem: Environmental > Aquatic > Thermal springs > Hot (42-90C) >... | reverse complement strand
GTCCCGTGCTGACAGGCAACCTTCATCAGTACGTAAACTCCCTCGAACTCAAGCACCTCGATACTGTACACCTCCTTAACTCTAAGCACTCTCTTAACGGACGACCTAACCGGTGGTCTCTGGTATATCCTCCCCACGAACTCTCTCGCAACTTCCTCAAACCTCTCTCTAGGTACTTGAGAGTGTAGTTGAGCGAGAGCTACGTACTCCTTACTAGAGTGAGATATTACCCCGATTAGCTTAGTAGCTCTATCTAGAGCTATAGGTAGAACACCGGATACCTTGGGGTCTCCCCGCCCCAGCAGGGCTCTAGGGTACCCCCGTGACCGGCTTTAGGCACACGCAGGAGGTTCTTAACCCAAGCAACAACTTCGTGACTAGTAGGTCCGGGAGGCTTGTCTAAGTTTACTACACCGTACTTAAGGAGTTCACCTATAGTTCTAGAAGTAGGCGGCTTACCGTAGCTAGGGTCAGTCACCCCCTCCTTCTTAACTACGTACCTCCTCTCGATACCTGCGAACCTATCTAACTCCGCAACAAACCTCAACGCTTCCTCCAAGCTACCACCAAGACATAACTCTAAGAAAGGTATTTAGATAGACCTAACTTAAGGCGAGAGCTAGTAGACGGTCACTCTCTAGATACTAGTGTAGATACCGCCATAAGCTCCCTCCGTCCGACCTTAACTCTCTCCCTCATGAAGTCTACGAGTCCCGCAGCCTCGATAGCCTTAAGCACTTCTTCGTCAGAGGCTCCCCTAGGTACCTCAACCTTCTTATCTAAGATCTCGACGTGCTTAACGTTTACTCTCCTCCTCTTAACACCCGTAAGGCTCTTAGGACCCGTAACTACGATGAAGTTATCGTCAACTAAGTCCACTATAACAGCCTTTCTCCCAGCTTCCCTCCCAGCAACCTTAACGCATATCCTACCAACTTCTACTACAGGCATACCGCCACCTCATAGAAGTAAGAGCATGAGCTTAAAAGCTCTTCAGGCTAAGAGGATTTCACAAAGGATTTTAGAGGGATATGTCTCCTAGCTTGCGTAGCCCGCTTCATCATTTATATTGGCTTCATGTAACCCCACTTCTCTAAGGCTTTCCTTAGCTCTACGTGTTCTTCAGCGTATTGATCTAGAGGTATCCCTTTTGAAGCTGCTTCGAGGGCTTGCCTAACAGCTGCTGCTCCAGCTCTAGGTCCTCCAGGGTGACCTACTACACCACCACCTACTTGTACTACTATGTCTAAACCCATGTGCCTCACTACCTCGGGGAGAGTTCCTGGGTGAAGACCCCCGGAGGCTACTGGGATGGCTGGCTTTATATGGTAGAAGGGCTGAGGTAGGTAAGCGAGGTCGTCTGCGGCTGGCTTGAAGTAGTTGTCTCTGAGTACAGAGCAGTTCCGAATTACGTCAGCTGTTTTAGCTTCGAGCTTACCTACTTCCGGTGTACCTACGTGTAGCTGGTCTACACCTACTACCCTGAATAATTTAGCTAGAGTAAACATGGAGATCCCGTGATCAGGGTTTCTAGTGATAGCTGCGTGCATTGCTCTATGAGCGTGAATCGCTAGTCCGTACTCTTCAGCTAGGTCCCTAACGTAAGTCAGCGACGACCAGCCCGCTATAACTACGTCAACCATCACGTAGGGGTTTCCGTAGTCTGCGACTAACTTCATTCTTCTAGCCATCTCTCTAACATCAGCCGTTACGTTAGCGAACCACACCTTCCTCTCACCAGTCTCTTTCTCAGCTCTATCTATAGCCTTCATAATGCTCTTCGCTCTAGCCTCGAAGGTGCAGTACTTAGGGCTTGCCAAGTTCTCGTCATCTTTGATGTAGTCTAGACCACCCGCTAGTATTTCGTAAGCTAGCTTCTCTACTTCTTCCGGTGAGTAACCAACCTTCGGCTTAGGCACAGTCCCCGCTATAGGTCTATCAAATACTTTAAGCATCTCCCTCACACCACTCAACCCCTTAAGCGGTCCCTTGAAGAACTCGAGGAACCTCTTAGGTAGGTATATATCCTCTATCCTCAACCACTTAACCCTCCTCATACCGAATATGTTTCCAGCTACTGAAGCTAGAAACGCCGAGATGTTTCCCTCTTCGAATAGCTCTACAGGGTACGCTACTCTCACTAAGAAGCTACTACCTAAGTTAAGTATCTCGTAAGCTTTACCCATAAGCCTTGATAGCCTAGACTCGTCGTACCAAGTGAAGAGAGTCGTCCAAGTTCCAACACTACTCTCGGCAGCAACTCCACCGGCAGCATCCTCTATAGTAAAACCGGGAGCTGGAACTACCTTGAAGCTAACGACTACGAACTCTTCTGGATCCGGTCTAAAGCTTTTGTCTACAAACAAGTGGTACGGCTCAAGCTCTTTTTGAGTCACACATATCTCCAACACTAAATCTGCACCACCTATATAAGGTTCCAAGAAACTACTACGCATGAAGTCGGTGTGTAGAGGTTGAATTGTTCGGAGGCTTTGAGAGCTTACGAGAGAACATTGACTGAAGCCAGAGAGTTCAGGATACTGGGCTCTACAGAAGCAGCCATAGAGGTGGTAAGAGCTCTAGCGAGAGTGTTCGATTCCTGCCGCAAGCAACCGATAAACATAGAGGAGCTAATGCGCTCGGCTATAAGTGCGAGACCTACTTCACAAGCGGTGCGCAACCTATTAATGCTCTTCTTCGAAAAACTGCTGGAAAAGGCTTCAACACCAAGCGAGATAACTGCGGGAGTAAGTGAAGCAGTTAGAGAAGTTGAGAACTACGTAGCTAGAGCGAGGGATACCGCTTCCGAGCTAGCATCTAGGAGGATAGAGGACGGGGATACCATAATGACGCATTCTTACAGTACTACAGTACTTAAGGCGATAAATAAGGCTCTAGAGAGAGGTCTTAATATCTCTGTCTACGTAACGGAGTCCAGACCTGGTGGAGAGGGTAAGCTAGTAGCTTCTTACCTAGGGAAGAGGGGTGTTAAGACCTTCCTCGTGGTAGACTCTGCTGTAAGATACGTTATGAAGAGTGTAGACAAAGTGTTAGTGAGTGCTGAAGCGATAGCAGCTAACGGAGCCGTAGTGAACAAGGTCGGTACTTCTGCTCTAGCACTAGCTGCTAAAGAAGCGAGAGTTAGAGTATATGTAGTGTCAGGACTCTACAAGTTCGGTACCGAGACAGTCTTCGGGGAGCTCGTAACTATCGAGGAAATAGAGAAGCCCGGCCTCGTAATTCCTACCGAGAGAGCTGGAGAGCTAGCTCCCTTCATAGGTAGAAACCTCTACGTTAGAACACCACTATATGACGTAACACCACCGGAGTATATCGACGCTATAGTCACCGAGAGAGGGCTGATAGCTCCTCAAGCAGCTATCTACCTTGCCCGCGAACTCGTCGGGTGGCCTAAAGCTCACAGATCTCTTGAAGTAATCCTAGCGGAGGTGACCTCACTATGGAGGTAGCTGGTTGTAGAGTACCTGATGAAGTAGTCAGAATCAGGGAGGATATTAGGAGCATGAAGATCCGTGGAGCTGGCAGTATAGCTAGAAACGGAGCACTAGCTCTAGCCATAGCCGCAGAAAGGTTCTGCGGTAGAGACTTAGAGGAGTTCTTAATGTACATGAGGGCTGTTGCCGACTTTGTCCGCTCTGCTAGACCGACTGCCGTCTCATTACCTAACTCCGTATCCTACGTTATGAGTAGGCTCGAAAAGAGCAAACCTCGATCTGTAGAGGAAGCTAAAGAGGTAGTTACTAAAGCAGCTAGAGACTTTGTTTCCTACTCAGAAAACGCTGTAAAGGTTGTTGCTCAATTAGGTGCGAAAAGAATCGAGAAAGGAGATACCATAATGACTCACTGCCACAGTACTGCGTCAGTAGCTGTAATTCTTGAAGCCCATAAGCAGGGGAAAGTTGCGAGAGTCTTCGTTAAAGAGACGAGGCCAGCACTACAGGGGCTGATAACAGCTAGAGAGCTAGCTAGAGAGGGAGTCGAAGTCGTACTAATACCGGACTCAGCTGTAAGGTACTACATGAAGAGAGTAGATAAAGTCGTTGTTGGAGCCGATGCTGTAGCAGCTAACGGAGCCGTCGTCAACAAGATTGGAACCTCACTTGTTGCTCTAGCAGCTAAAGAGGCTAGAGCTAGAGTTTACGTAGCTAGTGAGTCCTACAAGTTCAGTCCGTATACTATTGTCGGAGAACTAGTCCCGATAGAAATGCGAGACCCTACTGAAGTAGTAGACCGAGAATGGCTAACCGAAAACCAAAACGTTCAAGTACTTAACCCAGTATTCGATGTCACACCACCAGAGTACATTGACGCAATTATCACTGAAGTCGGTGTTATCCCACCTCAAGCAGCTATACTGATACTAGTAGAAGAATACGGAGTAACACCATTAACTATCGAGCATATACCAGCTATCCATCCTGACGCCGACTAAAGATAAACATACTGGAACCTCCTCCCCGAGTTCTTTAGGAGTAACCTACGAGGTTCGAACCTAGCTTAATTCACAGCAAGAGCTTTAAGCCTAGAGAACAGCTTAACCAATAGTTCTATAAGCACCCGATTAGGTGCTACCATCAGCTTTGAGATCGACCGTAATTTCGCATGCCTCGGCCAAACGTGGGGCAGTGCGTATATATGCTGAGGGTGTACTAGTACTGTTAAGAGGTGACAGCAGTGATAGTGTTGGGGGGTTCTGAGGGAGCACACATAGGCTTCGAGTTGTCAAAGTACTTGAGAGCGAGGTACTATGACATCGAGGTAAAGGAGTTTCCTGATGGTGAGCTATACGTTAGGATCCCGGTGGATGTAGGTGGTCTAGACGTCGTCTATGTGAACTCTCTAGCTAAGCGCCCGAACGACCTTCTCGTGGAGACTGTTCTATCCTTGGAGACTATAGCTGACTTAGGAGCTAGAACCATATACTCCGTACTTACGTACATTCCGTACGCAAGGCAGGACTCTAGGTTCAACCCAGGTGAAGCCGTTAGTGCTCTAGTAATAGCAAAGCTCCTGAAGTCACTGCGGGTAGACCGCATATACACTTTCGACCTTCACCTACATAGGTTTAGAGACCCGAGGCAAGTTTTTGGTGATAACTTCGTAAACCTAACGGCAGTTAGAGACTTAGTAAAGTACATTAGCACGTATCACAAGCTTGACGACTGCGTCATCGTTGGACCAGATGAAGAGTCTGAGCAGTGGGCTAAAATAGCGTCAGAGGAGCTCGGTGGTGTCCCGTATACAGTCATGGAGAAAAAGAGGATCAGTGCGTCAGAGGTCGTAGTAGAGCCTCGAAACCCCGATGTAGTTAGAGGAAGAGCTGCTATAGTAGTAGACGACATTATAAGTACGGGTGGCACGATAGTTGAGACAGTTAGAGTACTGAAGAACTTAGGAGTGAGAGAAGTTTACGTTGCTGTAACACACGCGATATTGGCTGGTAGAGCGTACAACAGGTTAGTCCAGCTCGAGCTACAGGATCTCGTAGCATCCGATACGGTATTAAGCCCGATAAGTAGAGTGCGTACGGCCCCGATATTAGCTAGGTCTATTTCAACCTCGGCTAGTTCATAAGATACAGATTCTTTTAGGTAAAGCAGTGTGAAGAAGTCCTTTAAGCTATTCCGCTTTTATGCTACTTTAGTCAGATGCTTAAGGGTTATGTAGTGGGGCTGGGTAAGGTCTACGTAGGAACTGCGGGAATACCTAATTCGACAAAGCGGAAGAACACTATCGAGGGAATTAAGAGAGTGGCTGAACTAGGTCTTAACGCTATGGAGCTAGAGTTCGTTAGAGGTATAAACATAAGCCTAGAAACAGCTGCTAAAGCTCGTGAGGTATCGAAAGAGCTTGGTGTTGTTTTAACAGCTCACGCTCCATACTTCATCAACCTCCTATCGGATAAAAGTGACGTGAGAAGAGCATCTATAGAGAGGATAGTAGAGTCAGCCAAGGTCGCTTACATGGCTGGAGCATGGTCTGTCGTATTCCACCCCGGTTACTACGGAAAATACGGGTCAGAAGAAGCTGTTAGAGTAGTTAAAGACTCTCTAAAGAACGTAGTGAAGACTCTCACAGATATGGGAGTAAAAGTGTGGGTGAGGCCCGAGACCATGGGTGGGTTAGCTGAAGTCGGCTCCCTAGATGAAGTTCTGTCGATAGTTGAGGGATTAGACATGGCTTTACCAGCTATAGACTTCGCACATCTCTACGCTAGAAGCATAGGTAAGATAAATAGCGCAGAAGGCTTTAGAGAGGTCTTAGCGGAAGTAGAGAAAAGACTCGGGTCTGAAGCTCTAAAGAACTCCCATATTCACATGTCCGGTATAACGTACGGAGAAAGAGGTGAGAGAGCTCACTTAAACTTTGACGAGTCGCAGTTCAACTGGGTTGCCGCTATTGAAGTGCTTAAGGAGTTCAGTGTCGAAGGAGTCGTAATATCTGAGTCACCTAACTTAGAGGAAGACGCCTTGAAGATCCTCAACGTTCTAAGAACAAGCAAGTAGTAAGAGTGAGTCGATGGTTTAGGACTGCTTTACGGGTCGCCTGCCGCTATATCCTAGACCCACCTAGCTTCGGTCTTCTTGCGGCTCGAACTCACTAACTATTGATAAGTCCTTTCTCTTCTTCGCATGGAGTTCTTCAGCTGTCCCCTTAGTTATTATTTCGTAAAGTCTGGCAACCTTCCCCGGGCTGGGCCTGAGAAGCCGACCAAGCCTCTGGACGAACTGCCTAGGCGAGGAAGTCCCGGCAACTAAGATACCGACAGTTGCGTCGGGTATGTTTAACCCTTCATCTCCTACTGTAGTAACAACTAAGACCCCCTCGCGTCTTTCACGAAAACTCCTTAGGACCTCTTCACGCTTAGGTCCTTCCGTGTCACCAGTTAAGAGATATCCACTGACTTCTTCAGCTATTCTTCGAGCAAGGTCTACGTAGTGAGCAAAGACGATAATCTTAGCGCCTTTCTCTTTTTCAACTATTTCCTTAACTTTCTCGATTTTCGATTCGCTCATTTGAACTATCTTCCTCATCTCCGTAACTAACTTGAGAGCTTCTATAGCTCTTCGGTCACCTCTTCTAGCAGCCTCTAAAACGTCTTCGAACTTCGCTCCATTCACTAAGTCCCGATACTTCTTCTTTAGCTCGAGGTACTTCTTTCTCTCATCAGGCTTTAGGCCCACCTTCACTGTTATGACCTCGTATTGAGCTAGGTAGCCTGCTTCGGCTAGCTCTGCCGGTAGTTTGTAGTAGACTACTCCCCCCATCAGTGGAAATAGCTCCACGTGCTTACCGTCCTCTCTATACGGAGTTGCCGATAGACCAAGCCTTTTAGGTGCTGGAGAACCTAGTGCGATCGCCTTAAACTTTTCTGCAGGCAGGTGATGCACCTCGTCGACGACCAAGAGGCCGAAATGTGGGGCCAGCCTGCTTATATACCTAAACGCAGACTGGTAAGTAGTTATAGTAATAGGGGCCAGCCTCTTTTCCTCTGAGTAGTAAAAACCGATCATCTCTGGAGGTACATCTGTTGCTTTAAGGAGTTCTTCGTACCACTGCTTAACGTGGTCTTTTGTTATAACAACTACTAGCGTTCTCTCTCCAGTTTCTGCTATTGCTGCTATAGCGACTAAAGTCTTTCCTGAGCCGGTTGGAAGTGCGACTACACCTCTATGACCGTTTTTAACCCACCTATCAATGGCCTCCCTCTGGTAGTCCCTTAAGGTCACCTTCAGTGAAATTCGTGCACTAAGTTCGACTCTCGCTAAAAAACCGGTTTTATCGACTACTCTAATACCGTGCTTTCTTAATGCTTCTATGAAGGAGCCGTAGTAGTACGGGTAGAGAGCGAACAGCCTATCTTCACGCCTATACTTTAACTTAAACTCGGATAGTGCCTCCCTCAGGTCCTCACCTAGAAAGAAATTGAACTTTACGTACACGTATCTCCCATCGTACGTCAGCTCAGCGACCTTACTCGGTGGAAATAGGTCCTTAAGGAATACCTCATCGAATTCGGCTCCAACTTCGTTTAATAAAGTAACTAGTTCTTCTATATCAGCTCTTTCTCTAGCTACCTTGCTCTTGTTAACTCTAAATATCGAGCAACCACCTTCACGTCTTACGTAGTCTGCATACCTAATTAACTCCTTGAACTCTTCTTCAGATAGCCACTTACACACGCGTACTTCTAGAGATTTCAACAGCTATACCACTATATCGTGTGATTGCGAGATATTATTTAAACACTTAACTCGTCGACACTCTCTCTTTTGACTACTACGTCACCGTCGCTTAGCAGTATCAGTGGCTCTTCTATCTCGACTTCAGTACTCGACTCAACAGACGTCCTTAGTACTAAAGTCAGTATGAGGTAATCACCTACCTTACTAACCTTCACCTTCCTTACTACAGCACGAGTTAAAATATCGGATACGACATCGTTCTTTTTTGCTGATTGTAGCAAGCTTGAACTACTTCTAACCATACCGAGAACTCTAAGCGATAGTGGCTTACTTAAACTAACTAGAGTAACCAAGAAAGCTAGTAGTACTAGAGTGAGCACCACTGCGTACTCCAGCCTAAACACCTAGTAAACTGCTACGAGAACCATTACTTTAAAGCAATCAGTTAAATAACTGTCTAACTGATTATCAGTAGTTTAAGCTACGCAAACCCTACTTCACCGCATAGAGTGAGAAGGACCGCGAGCAACTGGAGACTCTCTTGCGTAGATGAAGCAAGGAGAGAACACCGTTAAGGGTAGGCGGCTGAGTGTAGAACACGAGAGAACGTGAAAACCTATAGACAGCAGTCCACTGAGAAATGGCGTCCCCAGGTCCCACCGCTAGACTTAGCGACCCCGACCCAATTTAAGACCTTGCCTTACACAGGGATCTACAAACTCATATGGGAACGACCTTAAAGCCTATAGACAGACTAAGCAGATACCAGGGAGGAAAACACCCACGAACCTTACGAATGACGAGGGTTTTCGTAGTGAGACCGGTGTTAGTCCACATCATCTCGAAATCTCCACTGTAGTAAGGACATGATGTGGTACAGTGAGCAAGAGTGAAGTCCTACTTGATGCACAAGTTTTACAGTTTTCGGCAACTGCTTTGGTACGTTAGGTCCATAAGGGTTCTGTAGGATTTACGTATTTGTAACCGTGTTTAGGGTGAGTCTGGGTGGTGATGCTCTGAGCTACCCAAGGATCGAATCAGGTGTGAGCCCCTTGTCGTTGGGCTCATAGGATGCCTACGACTTCCGCGTGGAGTAGTTGGTAGCCACGGTGAAGCTTGGATAGAAGGCACGACTAACTCTAGGAAAACCTACAGAAACCTAGAGTGGGAAACGAAATCAGCAAGTAGAAACTATAGGGATAGGAGTTAGTCGATAGTTCGAGTCCTGTGGGTGAGTCTAAAAGACCGCTAGCTGAGCTATGTATTAGTAGTATCGAGTAATACAGAGATAGAACTCGCTAGGGATATCCTCATGGTTTAAGGTCTAGAAAAGCTTATAAGGTCATACTAGTTTATCCATATGAAACAAGTCAGGTGATAGGAATGAGTGGACCAACACCCGCAGCTACAAACGTAGTCCTAGTCGGTAAGAAGCCGGTAATGAACTACGTAATGGCTACACTAACTCTGCTACACCAGGGAGTTCCCGAGATCGTAATAAAGGCTAGAGGAAGAGCTATCAGTAAGGCTGTAGATGCTGTAGAGATCGTGAGGAGTAGGTTCCTACCCGACAGAGTTGAGGTAAAGGACATAAGGATCGGGAGCCAAGTACTAACTACTAGCGACGGCAGACAGTCTAGAGTCTCTACGATCGAGATCATCCTAGCGAAGAAAGGCTAAGCACCCCGTAATACCGCAGGCGAAAGCTAAGCAGTGTTTTTAGATGAAGATAAAGGAGTTAAAACTCCCCGCACTTCAAGTAGCACTAGACTTCACTTCTCTCGATAAAGCCATAGGTATCTTGAGTATAATTCGCGACCTAGAGATAGGTATAGTTGAAGTCGGGACTCCCTTAATAAAGTCTGTGGGAGCGAGGAGCATATCGAGAATTAGGGAGCTCGTTGGTAGGACACCTGTCCTAGCCGATACCAAGACTGTCGACGTAGGTGCTCTAGAAGCAGAAATAGCTATTAGAGCAGGTGCTGACTTTATGACTGCTCTAGCGTCAGCAGATGACGCCGTTATAGAGTCTGCTGCTAGAGCAGCTTGGGAGCTCGGGGGCGACCTCGTAGTAGACTTCATAGGGTTTAAAGGAGACATACTGAGTAGAACTAGAGAACTAAGTGAGGTCGGTATATCGTCAGTAAACATTCATGTAGGCATAGACGTTCAGAGGAGACTCGGGGTTACAGCTGCCGGCATGCGTAATCTAGTAAAGCAACTTTCAGCTGAGTTTAGCGACCTAGTCATTTCTGTAAGCGGTGGGATTAAGCCTGAAGACATACCTCAGCTCATAGATGCTGGAGCACAAATAATCATAGTTGGAGGAGCTATAACGAGGTCGTCCGACCCTCGGGAAGCAGTAGTAAAGTGCTTAAAAGCTCTCGGACGATCTAGCTAGCGACATTACTTCTCCATAACCTACTCTAAGGCTTTAAGACCTCGGGTAACCCCTTTGATACCGCTCCTAATCAGAGCTACAAATATATTTCTAGAATCAAACTTAGTTGTGTGTCAACTATGGCCAAGCTGAGTAAGCTAATACTGGTAACAGCCGATCACCACCCACTCCACAAGTACTTCAAAGAGCTAGCAGAAGAGTTAAGTAAGAAGTACGGTGTTCCTTTAGATATTAGAGTAGAAGACTACTTGTTCCTCATCGAGCATGGAGATACTGATGAATACGGGATGGCTTGGTTGCCTCAGCTACTCGCAGAGCTTGACTCTGGAGAGATAGTTAAGGTCTTAACAAAGCCTGTACTAGACTCTATGGGGAACTTAAGTAAGGATAACGATATAGGAGCTTCGATAGCAAACATCGAGAAAGCTATTGCTGGAAAGTAGAGTAAAAGTTTTTATAGTACTACGTGACGTACTTACTGCCGAACTTATTTAAGTAGACTATTTCCTCTAGTGGTTTTCTCGGCCTAGGTTGAGGCTTCTCCGCTGGGTAGCCTAGTGCTACTATAGCTATCGGGACGTAGTTCTCGGGGAGGTCGAGAAGCTTCTGAATTTCTTCGACGTTTCTGAGGGTCTGGAGCCACACGGTACCTAGGCCTAGAGCGTGTGCTGCGAACATAATGTACATAGTCGCATTAGCGCAGTCAACCTGGTAGGATATCGGTGATTGGTTCTTATCGCACGCTACGACTATTCCGACGGGTGCTCTAAGGAGTGGGGATGAACCTGAGTGTAGGCTGGCTAACCTATCCTTTAGCTCTTTATCTTTTATTACTACGAAGATCCAGGGCTGCCTGTTGCCAGCACTTGGAGCAAACCTAGCTATATCGACTATCTTCAGTACTAGGTCGTCCGGTACTGGGTCCGGCTTGAACTGCCTTATGCTTCTTCTCGTAAGGAGAAACTCGATTATGTCTTCACTCCTGCAGCTCATGGTAATCACAATATATCTTGCTGCAGGCAAGTATTTAAAGTTGCTAAAGCCTATCTATGTATTGATGGAGTATGGGAGTCAATCCGTACCTTAGGGACAGGCTTGAGTCCGTAGACGTTAAGTCTAGGAGGCTAAGTGAGCTCCTGCGGTCAATGTCTAAAACAGCTTATCAAGGCAGAAAGCTCGGTGAAGCCTACGAGATCTTACTGAAGATGTTTGAGGACCCCAACGTCACGGTGTTCATGGGGTTAGCTGGGTCTATGGCTCCAGGGGGTATGTGGAAGATAGTGAAGTGGTTTATCGATGAAGGGTTCATAGACGTCTTAGTGTCTACAGGAGCCAACATCTCAGAAGACATAGTTGAAGCTATGGGGTTCAGCTACTACAGAGGATCTCCGTGCGTTGACGACTACGACCTCCTAAAGCACAAGGTTGATAGATTCTACGACGTCTACGTCTCAGAGCTCGACTACCGAGCTATGGAGAACCTAATCCTTGATTTCATGAAGAGTCTACCTAATGGTATCTACTCAACGGCAGAGTTTCTCTACCTCTTTGGGAAGTTCCTCAGCGAGAAGAAAATAGATTCGATAGTTTCGTCTGCCTATAAGTGGGGTGTTCCCGTATTTTCTCCAGCGCTAGTAGACTCAGGTTACGGAATAGCTGCTGTTCTAGCTTTGAGGGAAGGAAAGAGAGTTGTCATCGACATGGTTAAAGACTTTAACCAACTAGTCAAGCTGGCCGAGCATTCTCAAGATTCCGCCGTAATTTACATTGGAGGTGGAGTACCGAAAGACACGATAAACTTAGTTACAGTTGCTCAAACCTTGATTGCTGAGAAGTCGGGTAGGCACGACTACTACAAGCCACACAAGCTAGCTGTTCAAATAACTACAGACCTACCCCAGTGGGGAGGCCTCTCTGGTGCTACTCTCGAGGAAGCAGTGAGCTGGGGGAAAACCTCTCCGTGGGGCTATAAAGCTACAGTACATGTGGATGCCACAATAGCTCTACCAATAATAGCGCACGCACTTGCTGAAGAAGTCACCACTAAGAGACCTAGAAAGAAGCTCGTAGAGCTGATACTACCCGAGCTAGGTAAGTAATAGTAAACTGTATAATAACGAGTTTTTGGGTAAGCACTACGCACTTCTACCTCACAGGTAAGCTTCTGGCGACCAACGTCTAGACTAAGGGGTCTCAGAGCCGATACTGAAGCCACCTAACATCTTCGGCTACTATCAAACAAGTGGAGAGGTTTATGAGGGGGCTACGATGCTACGATAGATGCGATAACGTGACCTATCATGGAGAATGCGAGAAGGTACTCAATGCCGAAGTTTGAAGCGAGGATTCCGCCTACGATCGAACCTACAGCACTACCTAACTCAACTGCTACTCCGTAGAGAAACGTTCTCTGTCCTGAGGTAGACGTTATGTATACGTTATAACTAGAGGTATTGAATACGTTGAAGAGAATAGCTGTAACAAGAAGGTAGATTACGGCTTGTTCTACTCCAGTAATACACGTAACTAGCGGAATTAAGAGCGCTCTAGCTAGACCTGAGATTAAGCTAGTGAGCCTACCCTTGGAAACCCTAGAAATAGCTACTAAGGCAAGCGCTGAAGCTAGAGAAGATATTCCGTAAACCAGTAGAGTCTGCCCTCTACCTATGTAGTTAGAGAGCAAGCTCGGAACTATTATGAAGAGAGCATCAGAGCTAGCAACTAAAATGAAAGCCCCTAGTAGAGGCCTGTAACTAGCGACTTCTTTCTCGATGTTCCACCTCAACTCTAGTGCTCCTGAAGCAGTTAGTCCGGTATCCACTATTTCAGGGAGTATGGATGTAAACTTCATGTATGCGTACACTTTATCCAGCTGCTTAGCCAGTCTATAAAGAGTCCTCTCAACTGGGAGAACGACCGAGGGTAGGGTTAGGGCGTACACAATCGATACCGCTAGTGTGAGTAAAAGCAACGTTGTAGGGGTAATTAACCCGAGGTAAACCAGTATGAGCAGTAACCCTCTCACTGAGAGAGTTACGTAGTTAAAGAAGTAGTTATACCTCGACCAAGCTTCATAGTTGACGTATTCGAGTAACGTGACGTTAACAGCTGTACGACCTAGAGAAGCTGAAACAGCGTGCAGTAGAGCATATCCTGCTGCTACCCCTATGACTCCTCTAGAGTTGACCGTGGTGAAGACGGATAGGCAAAGCAAGATAGATGAAATAAAAGCAGCTACTTTATTGAGTCCTTCCTCTACGAACCTCCCGAACAAGATGTTAGAGGCGACAAAGACTATACTCCATAACGAGCTCGCTAACCCCAGCGTGAGCGGGTCGGCCCCGAGGTATATCGCTAGGTATAGAAACAACCACGTATCTGTAAGCGATAGAAAAGCGAGGTATACTGATGACGTAGCCAGCCACACTCGCGACCCTATCGAGCTTCTTTCCTTTATTTCGAATTTAAGCTAAGAAGCACTTACTACAGCATAAATAAGGTTTCCCGCAATGAAGGTTGGTGTCCTAGCTGAGTTTCACTCAAATTGTTTCGAGGTACTTGGTGCTTGCTTGCTACTCTACTGCTGCCCTTCTCGTAGGGTTAACTATTACTGCTGCCTTACTCGATAGCGCTACTCTCTGGTCACTACTCTCCGCTATTGGAGAAGAGTTTGCTTACATAGGGTTAACGCTCGTGTTGATGTATTTAGTAAGCCCTGAGTTAGGGATTGCGGTTCTAGTAGCCGTACTGTTTTCCGGTTCATTAAACGTGTTCTTGAAGTACTTACTCGGTATCCCCCGTCCACCTCCAGAGCTGTGGAGAGCTCCAGCGTCGGGTCCGGGTCTACCAAGTGGACACGCACAGGTTTCCACTACGTTTTGGTCTAGTGTTTCAGTTAGTTTAAAGAGAAAACACGTTGTGACTCTATCGGCAATAGTAGTTCTATCTGTAGCAACTTCAAGAATCGGCCTCAGAGTTCACAGTGTTTACGACGTTATAGCAGGTATAGCGGTAGGACTCACTGTGGGCTACACTTCTATGATACTGCGCAAGCGCCTTGGAGTAGAAAAGGCGGCTTTATTACTCGCTCTAGCTAGTGCTGCGATATCCTACCGAAACGTGGTCTTAGACTACGAGAGCAGTGTCTCAGCTTCTCTCCTAGGGCTTGGAGTCGGAATAGCTATGTCGTCACCCCTACTAAAACGATCCGCACAGACCCTCAAGACCCTTACCCTAAAGAGAAGGTCTTTCTTACTACTTCTCGTCGTCGCTATCTCGGTAGCGACAACTGTACTTACGAAGAACACTCCGCTGTGGTTAAAAGCAGTAACACATACAGCATTGGGCTTCCTCATAGTTTCCACTCCCCTAATTAAGAGAGCGGTACAACACTCCTTCTGAGCAATAGGCGAGAGTAAGCTATTTAACCTAGTGGAAACCTACCTAGGGTGCGATAGAATATGATCGTAAACACACGTAACCTTCCGGAGTATAAGGTTCCCAAGCCTTACGAGAGGTCGTTGAAGGTAGTCCTCGACCCTAGGTTGGGTAACTACGATAAAGCCACAGTTCTCTCAGTCACGATCGAGCCCGGCAGTACCACCGGGCTTCATCAGCACGTATCCGATGAGATAATATACGTTATATCCGGTAGAGGAACCTCTGTTCTAGTTGACGGAGACAATGTCGTAGAGTCGGAAGTAGGGGAAGGGTACCTAGTGCTTGCGAGAGCTGGCGTTAAGCACGAAATGAGAAACACGGGTAGTGAACCACTAAAGCTATACTGCGTTTTTATCCCACCACTCCCAGTAGAAGGCTACTTTGCTGAAGCTCTTAGAGTAGCCACTAAGAGAAGTTAAGTCCTTGAATTAGTGTGCTCCAGTCACTCCCAGGAGGTTAAGTCAGCACCGATGACCGCCACTAGAGAGCTGAGTATTATCGAGGCCCTATGAGTTTAGAGTACTACTCTTTACGTAGCACTATCCTTAAGTACTGGTAGTTCTCGAGGTATTCTACACCGATTAAGCGGGAAACTTCTGCACTTAGTTCAGTCATTAATAGCTCACCCCGCTTGATCAACTTCTCGGCTACATCCGCCGGCATCTCACTAAGGCTGTAGATACCTCTAGATACACACTTAGAAACTGCAGCATATACGTGTCTGTACGTCGAGAGCTCGGGGACGTCGGCAACGCAGATGTATACCTCAGCCTTCAGACGCAACCACCTCAACTCTCTTCGACTTCTGCTCAACTAACCCTAGAAGTAGGAGCATTCCATAGATTATAGCCTCAGGTCTAACTGGACAGCCTGGGACGTACACGACTCTATCTACTTCTACACCATTCTCTCTAAGTATTTCTTCAAGCTTCTTGAAGCCTCCTAGTGTTGAGTACGTGTCCCACCAGATACCTCCCCCAACTCCGCACGATCCTAGAACTAGGATAAGCCTGGGTCTCGGCATGGCCTTAATGGTCTTTACGACCTTCGGCAGGGACTCCCTCGTTACGGGACCTGTGAACAGTATTACGTCGGCGTGCCTAGGGGAACCCACGAGCTTTATCCCGAACCTCTCTACGTCAAAGTACGGAGTTAGCGCGTCTAGAACTTCTATATCACATGCGTTGCAGGAGCCACTGTTGAGGTGGTATACCCACACACTCTTCTTGATAGCTCTCAGAGCTTTAGCTATGTTAACACTACTCACTTCCAGCACCCAGCCTGAGCATAGCGGCTTTTGCGAACCTCTCCTTTCTGCACTTCGGACAGACCAGGTAGTACTCTTCAGCTATCGGTGATGACTTAACTACAGTTCTGAGTTCAGCCTCAGTCCATATGGGTGCCCCGCATATCGAGCATCGAGCTAGTCTATGGATAACTCTAGACTTAAGGTCCTCTAGTGAGGTTGCTGAAAGCTCGAACTCCTTAGTTACTTCTATAGCCTTAGCTGGACATACTTCAGCACACATACCGCAGAATATGCACCTACCCACGAAGTACTCGAGTGTAGCTTCCTTTCCAGCTGGCTTGAGAGTTAGAGCGTTGGGTGGACAGACCTTCACACACGCTCCACAACCCCAGCACTTCGATGGATCGATCTTCACAGCACCTCTAAACTCAGGAGTAAGTAGAGGAGGTTCATACGGGTACCTCCTAGTGACGCGCCCAGTTCTTAAGGCAATCTCTAGGATCTTAGCTACAGACATTCTAAACACCCTGCTTTAGTCTAATGAAGCTCTTCCTACCAGACCTTACGTCCAATACCGTAACCCTATCAGTACAGGAGAAGCAGGGGTCTATACTAGCTATCGTGAGTGGTGCGTCAGCTAAGGGAGTGCCTCTAAGCATAGCTCTTAGTGCCGGAATGTTCTGGTATGTTGGTGCTCGAACTCTCCACCTGTACGGCCTACCGACTCCAGTAATTATGAAGTGCACATCTTCTCCTCTCGGTGCCTCGATAGCTGCTACAGCCCTCCTACCCGAAGGTATGTCGTACTCTTCGACTACTACGCTACCTCCCGGAAGCATGTCTATGAGTTGCTTGATTATCTCGATACTCTCAAACACCTCGTCAACTCTAACAAGCAGTCTAGCTAGATTGTCTCCTTCAGTATAAAGTGGAACCTTGAACGATACTCTCTTATAGGCTAGATACGGGTAGTCTTTTCTTACGTCTCTATACAGACCTGAAGCTCTCGCAACTGGACCCACAACACTGAGGGCTCTAGCTTCAGCCTTAGTCAAAACTCCAGTACCTGAAGCTCTCGACTTAATCTGCGGTACGGCCAGCATAGCCTTAACTAGCTCAGTAAACTCCTTTCTTAAGTCAGTAATTGTTTTGAGGACTTTATCTATTTTTTCCGTATTTATGTCTTTCCTCACGCCTCCGATTAAGTTGATCCCGTAAGTCTTTCTAGAACCAGTTAAGTACTCGGCTAACACCATAACCTGCTCGCGGATCCTCCAAGCGTGCATAAACCCCGCATCGTAACCCAGCAAGTGGGCTGCAACTCCGAGCCATAGTAGGTGGCTGTGGAGCCTCTCGACCTCGAGAACTATTGACCTAATGAACTCAGCTCTTTCAGGAACGACTATGCCTGCTGCTTTCTCGACTGCCATTACGTAGCAGGAGGAGTGGACGAACCCGCATATACCGCATATCCTCTCGGCTAAAAACGGAACCTGCTTGTAGGTGAATCTTTGCGACTCTGCTAACTTCTCGATACCTCTATGGACGTGGAACCCTCTATACGCTACATCTACTACTCTCTCACCTTCTACGTATAGCTCGAAGTACTCTGGTTCGTGAAGTGCTGGATGATACGGTCCAACTGGAATGCCGACCTCCTCCGAGAGCTCCTCCCGTAAGACTCTGGGAGGTTTTTCATCGTACTTAAACTCCTTTCTCAGTGGGTAAACACCCTCCGGCCAGTCCTCAGGTAGAACTAACCTCTTAGTTAACCTGCCTCTAAAGTCTATCCCCAGCAGGTCGCGGACTTCAAGCTCACACCAGTCTGCTGCTGGAACATCTGGAACTACGGAGACCGTCCAAGGGTCGTCCTGGGGAACTAAAACCCTTAAGACAGCGTCTACTCCATGGTCGTCTAAACCGAAAATATAGTAGACAGCGAACAGTCCACTAAGTTCTCTCTCATCAACACCGGCACAAGTCTTCAGGTAAGCCCCTAAGCTGTAGAGAGCTCTAGCTGCGGCTTTAACGTTCTCTCTAGTAACTCTAAAGTATACTTCAGAGTCTCTCACTTCTTCAACGAAAGCTCCAACCTCTTCTAAAGCCTTAACTATAGTTGAGAGTGATGAATCGCTCTTCATAGTCCCAACCCGAAAGAGAGAACTAGAGTTGATGATAAAAAGAAGAGTAAGACGTATAGAAACCTTATAGCTAGATCCACCCTACTCCTCCCAAGTATAGTGCTAACAACCGTGTGGACTAACCACACAACCGGAGTTGCGATGACTACAGCTGTAAGAGAGCTCAAACCGCTCAGTCCAACAAAAGAGATGAGGGCGAGAGCCGTTAGAGTAGCAGAAACAAGCTTCTTTAAAACAGAAGAAATTGTTGCCAGTCCTAGTAATGGTCCAGCGAGCTCTATATTTACACCAGAAGCTAGCTCCGGCTCGGCTTCAGCTATGTCGTACGGTACTCTACCGCTAATGACGTATGAAGACACTGCTAACACAGCTGTTGCGATACTCTTTGATGCTAGAGAGCCAGCACCTGAGGCGAGTAGAAGGAAGGATACTGCTAGAAATGGTTCAGCCGAAAGCATCAGGGAGAACTCTCTAAAGCCACCTACTACAGAAAATACGTTGTTTTGAGATACGGCTCTAACGATCGCTAGAGTTGCTACAACACTAGTTAGCACTATGAAAGCCACAGACTCTAGGAGAGTTGCGTGACCCAGACCGTAGCTCGATATGTGGTACAAGATAGCTGAGGACGCTATTAGCGCCAACAGCTCTAACGCTGTCACTAGAGTATACCAAGCACCACCTACCGGTACAACGATCTCCTTCGTGAAGAGCTTGAGTATGTCGTACCACGTCTGGAGGATTGGTGGACCGATCCTCGTGTGAATAGCTGCTCTAATCTTTCTCTCCAGTCCGTCATATACTGGTGCTAGTGCGAGAGACAAGACTGCCGCAGCTACGCTATACAGCACCCCTCAACACCACAACTACTAGCATTGCTATAGTGGTTAGGACTCCAGCTAGTAGAGACGAAAAAGCTACTGACGTCTCGAGAGACCGCCTGAACCACTCGAGGTACCTGATTGCGATAGTTGCGTACTTCCTAAAGTCGAACTCTACAATAGCGAAGTACTGCGGAAGGTTTATTATCGACCTCATGACTTTAGCGAAGACGTAGCCGGCTCTAGACCCTTTTTGCTCTGCTAGTGGACCACTTAGCTCAGTAACTCGATCGAAGAAGACGGAGCTATCTACAAACATGAGCTTCTTAATGTACTCTTCCATTCTCCTTACTACGCTTGACCTAACGTGGCTCAGGGTCTAGCACCCCCTAACCAAACTTCGTCTTTTCTACCACGCTTTAGGACTGTATAGGTAATCCATCCAGCGATGCCGAATAGAGCACTAAATAGAGTGAGTAGAGCAAGTACTTGCGGAACTAGGTCGACTATTGGACCGGGTGCTAGGCTCC
>Ga0105163_1000653_pt1 | contig 19989 bp, 17 predicted proteins | sample JNZ110809AmetaG_FD_81531 | JGI IMG/M metagenome (GOLD analysis project Ga0105163, IMG submission 81531) | Hot spring microbial communities from Jinze hot spring, China to study Microbial Dark Matter (Phase II) - JNZ 110809A | ecosystem: Environmental > Aquatic > Thermal springs > Hot (42-90C) >... | reverse complement strand
TTTACTGGAAGTAAAAGCTTAATGGTAAAGGTTTGTGTTTTGACATCAATAGCTGGTGTCTTTTCAATTACCTTTCCTTTAATGACCTCCGAACTACCTTCTACTTGAAGGGCAAGTTCTGTCCCAAGAGAGATTTGGGAGAAATAATGGGCAGGCAATTCAAATTTTGCTCTGTATGGAGACCTTTCCAATACGAGTATAGGCTGTCCAGGGATGGCCATATCTCCAGGATCTGCATTTTTCTTTATCACACACCCTGAAAAAGGAGCCCTCAAATGAAGATAATTAAGTTGAGCAGTAATTGCTTTTTTCTGCGCTTTTAAAGAGGTTATACCAGCTTTGGCTCTCTCCACATTTTCAAGAGTGGCTTCATAGCGGGCTTTAACCTCATCAAACTCTTGAGGGGTAACTGCTCCTTCCTTAACAAGTTTTTTATATCTTTCAAAGGTCTTACTTTCAGCCTCCTTTTGTGCAAGGGTTGCTCTATACTCAGCCTCAGCTTGCTTAATACGGTGCTCCAAAGACTCTAATTGAGCATAAATATCTTCACCTTCGATAGTAGCTAAGAGAGCCCCTGCTTTTACACAATCTCCCTCCTTTACCCTGATATCAAGTATTTTCCCCATGATTTTTGTAGAGACCTCAGCTCGATTTTCAGCCTCTATCTCTCCAAAATAGGCGTTTTCTACCTCGTGAAGAACCCTGACCTCTTCAAATTTGAGACCTTTAACTACCCTTGGTTGTGGAACCACCCTCCCACTATCTATCTTTTTCCTAAAAAACCCACTAATCCAGAGCACAATCAGCAAAACCACTATTATAAAGATGAAATACTTTCCATATCCTCTCATAATAATGACTCCTTGACTTGACCTCCTGCTAATAACAACTGAAGCCTGGCTAAGTGTAAATCTTTTAGGGCTTCTATTCTCTCATAGCGCGCAAGATCTAATTGTGTCTGGGCATCGAGCAAATCAAGCATTCTCACCAGTCCATTTTGATAGCGAAGTTTCATAATGCGTAAGACCTCTTCTGAGGCTTTCACCCTCTCCTCTGCACTCTTTAGACTGGCTGAGGCATTTTTATATTCTCCATAGGCCCTATCAAGTTCAAAGAAAATAGCCTCTCTAAGATACCTATATCTCTCCTCTAAAGCTGCAACTCTTTGTAAATCCGCCTGAGCTTTTTTAATTACCGTAAGCCCTGTATCAAAGGACCAACTCAGATTCAAGCCAAAGAGATAACCACTGCCACTTGAGCCAAAGGGATAATCCTTGTCATTAAGGGAATAAGAAGCAAAAGCAGAAACTTGAGGCAAATTTTCAGAAAGCGTCACCTTATACCTTTCCCTCTGAGCCTTTATCTCCTCTTCTAAGGCCTTTAAATCAGCCCTTTTAAGTAAAGCTGAATTTCTAATCTCTTCCAGAGAAAGAGGGGGGATATCCCTTAGGTCTTCAACTTCAAAATCCCCAAGGGATATACCCACCAATAGTTCAATATTTCTCTTGGCTATCTGGTAATAATTCTTAGCCTTTTCTAAAGACTCCTGAGCCTTAGCCAAATAGACCTCGGCACGATGGACATCTGAAAGAAGGGCTGTTCCTGCTTCATAACGAAGTTTGGCTACGCGCAAATGTTCTTCTGCTTCTCTTATAGAACTTTGAGCTACTTTGATACTCTCTTTAGAAAGGGCAGCCCAAAGGTAGGCTTGATAAATCTTGGAAAGGATTTCCTCTTCCTTTCGCAAGTAATTGCTTTCCATGGCCTTATGTAGATGGGTAATCTGCTTCACTTGTGCTTGAATTTTCCCCCCAAGCCAGATGGGAAGTTCAATTGTAAATCTCGTTTCAAAATTAGTTCTACTCCCTGGATCATTAAGCCTCTTTATCTCAAAATCTCTCAAATTAAAGTCTTGTTGATTAAGTTTAAAGGAAAAGACATTCACTGGAAGATTACTTTTTAGAAAGGTCTCTTCCAATTTTAACCTGGGATAATAGGCACCTTTAGCTGCTTCCTTTTCCAGCTCAAGGGCCTTTAATTCTCTCTGAAGGGCCTTTAACTCGGCATTGTTCTTTAAGGAAAGATTTAGTAACTCCTTTAAAGAAATTTCTCTGGCCTGAGAACCAAGAGGAAAAAACAAAAAAATTAATAAGAGAAGAAAAAAATTCCTTAGCTTGGCTTTCATTTGAAATAAAATTATATGCAATCTAAATTATTGCGTCAAGAAGGTTTTATTTAATTCCCAAAAATTTATGTAGTTGGATTTGAAATCTAAGAGGTCTTCTGGTTTCAAGGATAAGGTTAGCAAGCTCCTGAGGAGAGAAGAGGGAATAAGCAGGAGAAAAAAAACAAGTAAATTCTTCCAAATTATAAGTATCAATAATTTCAAGACTCCACCAGAAGTCCTCTCTGTTAGCGATAACAAATTTTAAGGCATCCCCCTTTTTAAGATATTTAAAATTTTCCCAAAGATTAAAATCTACCATTCCAGATGAGGGAGTTTTCACATCCATGACTATTAACACCTCTTGAGGAACCTCTCTAATACTAAGGGATCCATTAGTCTCTAAGAGGACCTTGGCCCCCTGAGCTACAAAGGACCTCATCAGGAGGATACTTTCCTTTTGCAGAAGTGGCTCACCCCCAGTTATAGCTACATAAGGGATTTTGGGATAGTTCTCTTGCCAAAAGGAAATAATCTCATCAATAGATTTTTCTTCAAAAGGGAAACCACCCCTTGCCTGTGGAGTATCACACCAACTACAGGATAAATTACAACCATAAAGACGCACAAAGAAAGTGGGAAACCCTACAAGAGGTCCTTCTCCTTGAAGGGAGAAAAAGAGTTCAGAAAGACGTATTGTCACTCTTCAAAATAGGTAGCTGAAGCCTTTTCTGTCTCAAAGACAGTTACCTCTTTAACCCTTATCTTGGGAAAATCTTGAAGCTTTTCCTTGACCTTCAAGTAAATATACTGAGCTATATTCTCCGATGAGGGATTTTTCTCCTGAAAATAGGGTAACTCATTAATAAGGCGATGATCCAATTCCTCAAGAACCTCTTTAAGTATTTTTTTTAGTTCTTTAAAATCTATAAGAATTTCTATATCATTTAGAGTTTCTCCTTCCACGACTAATTCTACTTTCCAATTATGTCCATGGAGATTCTCACAGGCTCCTTGATAGTTTCTCAAGTAGTGAGCAGAAGAAAAGTGATCTTGAACTTTTAATCTAAACATAGTATGTTAATTAAAGAGGCGGCGCGGGGATTTGAACCCCGGATTCACGGCTTTGCAGGCCGTCGCCTTACCGCTTGGCTACGCCGCCAGTATTTTCAAAACTAATGGCGACGGAGGGACTCGAACCCCCAGCCCTGTGGATATGAGCCACATGCTCTAACCAATTGAGCTACGTCGCCATTGTTTATAATAATTATAAAACATGTTATAGATCCTTGTCAAGAGGTAATCATTAGTTTATGATTGAAGAGTCATGTCCATAAAAAATCTTGATTTTAATCCTTGAATTTCAAAGGGCCTGGGAACTTACCGAGGGATCGCAAAATCTTCTTATTACAGGAAAGGCAGCACTGGAAAGTCCACCTTTCTGAAGTTTCTTAGGAATAACCTCTCCAAAAATAAGGCTATTCTCGCCCCTACTGGGGTTGCTGCTATTAACATCGGAGGACAAACCATTCACTCCTTTTTTCGATTTCGTCCCAACATTACTCTCGAAAAAATAGTGCAAATAAAGCCTCACAGAAGAGGATTCAGAATTATATAAAGGACTTGAAACTTTGAATCATAGATGAAATCTCAATGGTTAGGGCCGATCTCTTTGACTGGATGGAGGCTTTCCTAAGAAAATGGGGCCCAGAAAGGGAAAAAACCCTTCGGAGGCGTATAACTTATACTCATCGGAAACCTCTATCAATTGCTCCCAGTGGTAATCCATAAAGAGAAAAAGATCTTTCATTATCTCTATGAAACCCCCTATTTTTACAGTGCAAGGTCCTTCAGAGAGGAAGATTTTGAATTTGTTGAATTTGAACAGATCTACCGTCAACGCTCCTCAAAGTTCATAGAAATATTAAAACAAAATCAGGAATGGAAGTGCTGACGAAGAGATTTAATCCCTTCTTAATCAAAGAGTAATACCAGACTTCTCTCCAGAAAAGCAAGAATTTTACATCTATCTTACTACTACCAATGCCGAGGCAGAAAGGATAAATCTGAAGAAATTAAAAAAGTTAAGCAGAAGGCTTTACGAATTTCAAGGAGAACTAAAGGGAGACCTTGATCTCTCAGACCATCCAGCTCCCTATAAACTTCAGGTTAAAAAGGAAGCTCAAATTATGCTTCTTAACAATGATCCTAATGGAGAGTGGGTAAATGGAGATATGGGGAAAATAGTAGAGATTGATCCTGAGGAGGCTTTAATCAGGGTTTTATTAGCACGGGGAAAACTGGTTAAGGTCTCTCCCTCTAAGTGGCAAGTCTTTGAGCACTATTTTGATAAATCAGAGGACACCCTTAAAACCCGCTCTATAGGGTCTTTTACCCAGTTTCCCCTCAAACTCGCCTGGGCTTTTACCATCCATAAAAGCCAGGGCTTAACCTTTAACAAGGTGATCATTGATCTGGAAAGAGGCACCTTTGCTCATGGCCAACTTTATGTAGCCCTTTCAAGGTGCACCTCCCTTGAGGGGTTAGTGCTCTTAAGACCAGTTAAAAAGGGCGATATAAAACTTGATATAAAAAAGCTTCCCAAGTCATGCCCTTAGAAAAAAAGATTAAACTTTTAGAGAAGGCTATTTGAGAGAAAATAGAAATAATCTGTGACAAAGTGAATTCAAAGACAGAACTTTTCTTTCTCTAAAAGCCTTTTGCAAACTTAGAGGTGAGGAGCGGGTTTTTAATGTATATATTATATAATTCCATATCTCCTCTTATTTTCTTAAGCCAAGAAAGGGCCCTTTTATTGAGGTCCTCAAGTAGACTCGACCTCCCTCTTCAATTCTTGCTGTAACCTTAGAGCGCCTTTCTGCTCTTATGGGGCCTTCGGTAAGCCACTCAAACTTAATTAGTTTATATCTGGGATTTATTTTTAGTTATAACCCTAAAAAACAAAATAGCTTTTCTCAAGATTGATCCCAGACAGTCTCTTTTAAAAAAGGAAAAGGCTGGTAAAATTAGAAAAGAATGCCTGAAGAAAAAATAGATGAAAAAGTTTTAGAAAAAGTTGAAGGGGTTGAGGCTCTTCCTGCTGTTGAAATAGCTGAGGAAGAAGCCAAACTTCCAGCCAAATTTGACCCGCTTCAAAAATACCTTCAAGAGATAAGCAAATATCCGGTTTTAAGCCGTGAGGAAGAGGAAGCTATTGCTAAGGCTTACTACGAAACAAAGGATCCTAAGTTAGCTTATAAATTGGTCATTTCTAATCTAAGATTGGTAGCCAAAATCGCCCTAGAATTCCAAAAATTCTGGGCCTATAATTTTCTTGATCTTGTTCAGGAAGGTAATCTTGGGCTTCTTCAAGCAGTCAAAAAGTTTGATCCTTATAAAGGAGTGAAATTCTCTTACTATGCCTCCTTCTGGATAAAGGCCTATATTTTGAAATATATCATGGACAATTGGAAGCTTGTCAAAATGGGAACCACACAAGCACAGAGAAAGCTATTTTACAAGCTAAGGAGGGAAAAGGAACGTTTAGCGGCCCTTGGTTATGAACCTACTCCCCAAGAAATAGCCAAAAGGCTTGGAGTTAAGGAGAAAGAAGTTGAAGAAATGGATGCCCGAATGTTTAGCCAAGATCTTAGTCTTGAAGCCCCTATTGGTTTTGAATCAGAAGAGACTCTCGGAGATTTTCTAAGAGATAGCAAACCTACTCCTGAAGATACCTATGCCCGAGAAGAAATTCTCAATAATTTTAGAAGGATTTTGAAAGAATTTGCTCAAGATCTTTCAGGAAAGGATTACATTATTTTTTATGAAAGACTTTTAGCCGATGAACCTAAGACCTTAAATGAACTTTCGCAGAAACTTGGAATATCTAAGGAAAGAGTGAGACAAATTGAAGAAAAACTTATAAAGCGTTTAAGAAAATTTATTCAAGAGAGGTTTCCCGATGCCTCAATTTATCCTCAGGCTCTTCCATACAAAGAATAACTCTATTCCTCTGCTGTTCACTCTTATTTATCTCCTTATATTACCTCAAAATCTTCACGGCCAAAGAGATCTTTTAGAGGAAGCTTATTACTATTTTCTTCTTTCTCAAATTTTCACAGAAAATCCTACCGAGGTAGAGAGCTATTTAAAAAAGGCTATAGAGAGAGATAAGGATTCTGTATATTTAAAAAAAAATCTCCTTTCTCTATATCTACAGCAAAAAAACTTCACTCAAGCTGAAAAACTTGGTAAAGAGCTATTGCAAAAAAACTCTGATGATAGAGAAATAGTTTTTCTCTTAGGAAGACTTTATCTATCTCAAAATAGGCCAAATAAAGCTTTGTCTATTCTTGAAAGATACTTAGAAAAAAATCCCCGTGATGAGACCATCCTTGGCTTACTTTTTTCTATATATCTCCAGGAAAAAAACTGGGATCAAGCCATTAAAAAATTAGAAGAATTAGAAAAGATCTTTCCCAAAAACCAAGTGCTTCTTACCTTTAAGGCAAGGATTTACAGAGAAAAGGGAGACACATCCCTGGCCAAACTATATTATCTTAAAGCTTTGGAAATCCTCCCTGAAAATAAAAATCTAATGATAGAAGTTTTAAGATTTTTAGAAAATCAACAGGATTACAGAGAAATTGAAAAGATTTTACTCAGGTACCTGAGCTCTAATCCTGAAGATAGGGAAATTTTAAGATTACTTCTTGGCCTTTACATGGAACAGCAGGAATGGGGAAAATCTGAGTATCTATTAAAAGACTATCTGGAAAGACAAAAGGACCAGCCTGAACTTCTCTTTTACTTAGGTCTAACCTTGGAGCATAAAAATCGTGAAGAGGAAGCTTTAGAGATTTATAAGAAAATACCCTCAGGCACCCCATGGCATCTTGAAGCTCAAAGGCGAATCTTTGAATATCTTAAAAAGAAGGATCTGGAATCTGCCAAAGCTTTTTTAAAGGACCTGCGTGACAAAGGACCTAAGGAAAGAGGTTACTATCTCTTCTTAGCCCATGCCCATGAAGATATAGACCTTTGTGAAACTGGTTTAGAAATTGCTCGAGAGGCTTTAGCGAAGTTCCCAGATGACCCTGATCTAATCTTGGCCTTAGCCACTAATTATGCCTGCATAGAAGATTATCAAAAGGTTTTGGAAGTTGTGGAACCCCTTTTGACCAAATACCCTGAAGATGCCTATATATTAAATTTTGTAGGTTATAGTTTGGTTGAGCTGGGAAAGGAGCTTGATCAAGCCGAAAGGCTACTTTTTAAGGCCAATCAATTAAAACCTAACGATCCTTACATTTTGGACAGCTTAGGTTGGCTATATTTTAAAAAGGGAAAGTATAGTAAGGCTAAGGAGTATTTAGAAAAGGCCTTATCTTTGTCAAAAATTGATGAACCAGTGATTATGGACCACTTAGGTGATGTATATAAGAAACTTGGGAACAATGAATTAGCCTGTAAATACTATAAAAGGGCTTTAGAAAAAACTGTTCATCAAAGAGAAAAATTTAAACTGCAAAAAAAGGTAAAAAATTGTCCATAAGAGTTTTTTTTTCACTTATTACCGTTCTATTTCTTTTTATAGGGTGTGCCCCTAAAGAGATAACTCTTCCAAAGGCTTATTTACAACTGGAAAGAGAAGAGCTTAAAAATCTGACTCTCAAGGGGAAACTCTTCTTAAAGGGAGAGCTCTTTTTTTTAGAAAATTTAGAAAATAGAGAACAGGCTGGGGGAGCCTATGGAACCTTTTATCTCACAAAAGATGAATTTCTGATAACCATAAGGCCACCCTTGTCAAGTGAAATAATTCTCTATTGGCAGAGAACCTCTTCTAAAATAACCTTGATTAATCTTGCTAAAAAAGTAGTATATTTAATCAACTTTAGAAATATTAACTTAGAGGATCTCCCCTATTACTTTTTAGGGCTAAGGGAAAAAGAGGCTACTTGGAAGAAAAAAGGTTTTGAAGGAAAATATCGCTTTTTTAAAGAAAATTTAGAAGGCATAATCCATACAAATCTTTTTAATATTAGCTGGAAAATCAAAGAATTGGAAGTTACGGAAGAAAAAATCTCTCCTCCTTTAATGGAGGGATACAAAGTTAAAACTATAAAGTTAACTTTTTAACTTAATTAAAACTTCTTCAACCTTATTAGGAGTAGCTTCAAGAACAGTGAGCTCAAGCCCTTGGAAACTAAACTTTTCTCCTTTTGTTGGTATTTTATTTAAAAATTTATAGATAAATCCATTAAGGGTCTCATATTCTCCTGAAGGGATAGGGATCCCCAAGTTTTGCAATTTTTCAATTTCAATAGTTCCTTTAACTACATACATATTAGGGGAAATCCTTTTGAACTCAGGTTCATAGTAATCTAGGGCGTCTCTAAATTCTCCTAAGACCTCTTCAACGAGGTCCTCAATAGTTATTAAACCTGAAACAATTCCATACTCATTTACAATAATTGCAATCTCCTGAACCTCCCGTTGAAGGATTTTGAGAGCCTCATGGGCTGGCACAATTTCTGGAATAAATAGAGGTGATCTGGCAAATTTGATAAGGGGGAGATCTCTTTGCCAGAGTTCTTTACCCAGAAGGTCTTGCATTTTAATGATATATTTTATTCTGGTCAATTCTCCTTCATATAAAGGTATATAGGTAAAATTATATTTTCTGTTAAATTCCAAGGCCTCGCCTACGGTAGCGGTAATGGGAAGTGCCTTTATATAACTAAGTGGGATCATTACCTGGCTAACTTTCTTACGGCCAAACTCCAAAATCTTATTAATAAGCTCCTTTTCTTTGTAGTCAATTTCCTCTTCATAGCTTATCATGGTAAGAAAAGTTTCTCTAAATTTTGTGAGAAAATAGGGAGACTCACCACTCTCTTTTAGAAGGCCTTTAGAAAGCCATTGATTCATATAGTATACAGGATAAACGAGTTTGGAAATAAAATAAAGGGGAGGGGCTAAATAGAGGACAAGGGGAAAAGAGAATCGTTTTCCTAAACTCTTAGGGATTATCTGCCCAAAGAGAAGCACAAAAACTGGTAAGATAAAGGTTGAAAGAAATATTCCTATGTTCCCAAGGGACTTAATTAGATAATAGGAAGTAAACACCCCATTGCCTGCTATGCTAAAGGTTAAACCCAAGGTAGTGGTCGTAAAAAGACGCTCAGGTTCTCTCCAAAATTTAATGCAAATCTGTGCAGCGCGAGATTTGCGAGCTAAATTTTCAATTAAAGCCTTTTCTGCAGATATAAAAGATATTTCACTAAAGGCAAAAAAGGCCTCTAAAGTGCTGAAAAATAACAAGGATACTATGGCTTTAAACACTGCTATCTTTCTCTGCTTCAATCCAAAGTATCTTTCTTCCTCTCACCTTTTTAATCTTAAATTTCCAATTTTTGTAATTTAACACATCTCCTTCTTTAGGTATTCCCTGGTAAAGGGTTAGAATAAAGCCATTCATAGTCTTCAAATCCTGGAAAATATCCTCCTCTATAGATAGAGCAAGAACTTCTTTTACCTCTTCCAATAAGGCTTGCCCAGAGATGAGATAATAATCTTCTCCAATCTTTTCGATAGGTTCAATCATCTCCTCCTTTTCTGGAAGAATTTCTCCGAAGAGTTCCTCCAAAATATCCTCTAAGGTCACCAAACCTTTGATACTCCCATATTCATCTACTATTAGGGCAATCTTTAGATTTTTTCTTTGAAATTCAAATAATAATTCCCTAACAGTAAGCGTTTCGGGAACAAAATAGGCAGGTCTTACTACATCACTTAGATATTTGCCCGCCCAATCAGGTTGAGTAGTTAAATAATTTATTAGATCTTTAGTATACAAGACCCCGACAACCTCATCCAAAGAGTTGCGATAGATAGGAAACTTGTTATAGGGAAGATGTTTGATCTTCGTGAGAAAATCGAGACTAATGGGCTGATCTCTAAAAGCTACGATATCTGAACGAGGGGTCATCACTGCAGAAATTGAAATCTTCTCGGACAAAAATAGCCCATAGATAAACTCCTTCTCAGTCTCACTAAGCTTACCTTTTTTACAGGCTAACTCAACAGAATGAATAATAACTTGTTCTACAGGGGTAAAAAGACTTAATTTATGATCTTTCTCGCCTTGGGGAAATAATTGGTTAATTTTAAGATAAAATTTGTAAATAAAACTACTAATAGGATAAAAGACCTTATAAAACAAATAAGTGATAGGGATGATTTTAAGAATAAGTTTAGTTCTCAATTTAAAGCCTGCTACTTTGGGAAAAAAATCTCCTAACCAAAAGCTAAGTAAAGAGAAGATAAAAAAGGCAGGAGTTCTGTATTCTTCTGAAAGAAGAAGGGTTACGGCAGTGGCAAAGGCAAAGCTGGCAAAATAGTCAGCAAGTTCATTGCCAGCAAGAAGGGTAAAGAGAAGTTGTTCTGTGTTTTTCAGAAGCGAAAGGTATTTTTCCTTTAATCCGAGACTTTTTAGACTGGCAAAATCTATCCTCGATAAAGAAAAGATACTGGCCTCGCTTGCAGAAAAAAGCATAGATAAAGATAACCCCAAGAGGGTTAAGAAAAGAAAAAACTCACCCATCTTCAAAAGACTGCCAAGATTTGAACAAATTTAGGAAAATTTTCCTCTTCAGGAAGGCCTAAGTTTTTATTGAGAGATTTGTTCGTTTTAAGGAGATAGATTCCTTTACTGAGTTCAGTTTCGCTAAGGATCAAGGCCTCTTCTTTCATTTCCCAAATAAGTTCTGCCTCAGTTATAAGTAGAGTATCAAGGAAGGAGACATTTTCCCAACAAAAAAGGGGTATAATCCTCTTTAGAGCATCCACCCTTCTTTTTAAATTCCAAAGATTTTCTGGTCCACTCACCCATTCTTTTATGGCCAAGTTCTCATAAAACTGATCTTCAAAAAGAATGTTTCTCTGAAAAAAATTTTCCCACTTCTCTTCAAAGGAAATTAAGGCCTTTTCAACTTCAAGTAAATTTGCATCGAGGTTCTCAGCAAGTAATAAAATTAAAAATGCTCTTTTAATTTCCTCTGAGCTATCCCTCTCTCTAATTTTGATACTGAAGGTTTCTTCAAAAAGATCTTGGTAAAGATAATAGTAGGAAAGATTTTCAGGAGTGCGAATGTATTCACCAAAAAGTTGAAGATTAGTTAAAATATTAGGTAGATCTCTAAGTTTTAACTTTTCATCTGCTCTAAGAGAGATATAGCCTATTTTTTCTTGAAGTTCAGGAAAAAATTTCTGTAAGTAAGTGGAAGTATCAAAAAATTCGAAGACAAAGACTTTATCAACAAAATCAAGGGCTCTTAGACTTTTTAGAGGATAAAAGAGATTCTGAGGATACAATAAAGCACAAGTCATTATAGATTTAATTTTAAGAAAGGATCTTCAAAATTAGAGATTTAATGTAATCCAGTTGTCTCCCATATTCTCTATCTAAATGTTCTTTAAGCTTGTTCCACTCCTCTTGAAACTGAGGATGAGCCTCAGGAGACAGTTTAACTTTTGCTCCCACCTGTTCAGAAACTGCTCTCTCCAAAGCAGTAAGTCCTGCAGCAAACCTTTTAACTAATTCATGATAAAGAGCTTCCTTCTGACTAAAATATTCACTTAGTAACTTTTCTGTTTCTTTAAAAACTTGCTCAATTTTGGGAACCTTGGCTAATATGCCCTGCAGATTAGATAAGATCTTTTTAGCCTCCTCTAACTGATATTCCTCTCGAGGTAGAGTTAGATTTTTTAAAAGAGTTTCCACAATTACTTTTAAAATCTTCTTTTGGAAAGATGGGGGAATTTCTTTTAAAAAGGATGTTACTTTTTGAGGAAGGTTCTCCTCCTCCCCTTTAAGAAATTTTCCTACAAGCATTAAGGCCTTCTCTTTATAACCTTCCCATTTGAGTTCCTCTTCAGAGGCCCTACCAAGTCGAGCTGCCTTTTCTAAAGCAATTTCTAAAGTGCTCTTAATCTCATCCCCCATTTTACTACCCCCACTGAAATATTATTCCATAAAAATACTCATTTTAGTGAAATTTGTCAATTTGCTCACGAGGGTGTTCTATAAAGGTCAGCCACCCCCAAAAGTTTATCAGAAAGAGGGGACAAAGCTCCCCTGCAAAAAAGAATAAACCGATAAGTATACTCAAAGTAGTAAAACAAACTCCAACAAACCATTGCATATGATTAAAACGCTTCTCCAAGGCCTCAAAGCGTGTGTTCATTTCCTTTTCCAGGGCCTCAAAACGAGCATTCATTGCCTCAAAGCGGGCATTCATCTCGCTCAATATAGCCTCAAACTGCTTTTCCTGAAACTCTCGTAATGTCTTAAGCTCCTCTTCCACCCTCAAAATCCTCTCTAATATGGAAATATTTGTAACTTCCTTTTCCCTCTGAATAATAAACTTTGTTAGTTTGGTATTCAAGAGCTCATTTATCACTTGAGAAAGCACTTCTCTAAATTCTTGACTTTCAAGCCAATTTGGTTGGGGGACATTAAGCATTTTAAGTTTCTCCCTTTGGTATGCTAAAGGATTTAAAGATGCCTGCCATCTACCAGAGGCCTATGCTATAAGCATAAAATGAAAATCTGAAAATGTTTATAGAACGCCTGATTTGCTCACTACTGAGGAAATTTGGATTGATTACTTCTTGGACTATGTTAAAATTGAACCTATATTTTGATGAGGTTGCTTATGGAGTTAGATTTTCTTGAAGAATTGAATCCTGCTCAGAGAGAGGCTGTAGAAACTATTTCTGGGCCTGTTCTTGTTATCGCTGGGGCAGGATCTGGGAAAACTAAAACCTTGGTCTGCCGTCTTGCCTATTTAGTGGCTCAAGGGGTTCCTCCTGAAAAGATTTTACTCCTGACTTTCACACGCAGAGCAGCAAAGGAAATGATTGAAAGGGCTGGCATGCTTTTAAAGCGGGACTTTGATAAAATTAACGGAGGCACCTTTCATTCCCTCTGTCACTTGATGCTCAGACAATATGGTCATCTCTTAGGTTACACTTCCAATTTTACCTTGCTTGACCGCGCGGATGTGGAAGATCTATTAAACCTCCTCAAGAGTAGTTTAGGGTTTTCGGATACCAAAAAGCGCTTTCCTAAAAAACAAACCTTGGCAAGCCTTTACAGTAAGGCTATTAACAAAATAAAGCCCATAGCTGAAATCTTAGAGGAAGAATATCCACAATTTTTAGAATATTTACCATCTATAGAGAAACTTTTTATTGAATATCAAAACTACAAAAGAGAACATCAACTGATGGATTATGACGATCTTCTCCTCAATTGGTTAGAAATCTTAAAAAGATATCCTCAAATAAGAGAAGAGGTGGGTAAGCGTTTTCAATATATCATGGTTGATGAATATCAAGATACTAACTCTCTTCAGGGAGAGATAGTAAAATACATGGCAGAAAGCCATCAGAATGTTATGGTGGTAGGGGATGACTCTCAGAGTATTTATGGCTTTAGAGGGGCTAATTATAAAAATATTTTTGATTTTCCTAACCTTTTCCCTCAGACCAAAATCATTAAATTAGAACAAAATTATCGAAGCACGCAAGCTATCCTTGATTTAGCCAATATTACTATTGCCAATTCTAAGTGGAAATATACCAAGGCCCTTTTTACCCTGAAAAAGGGAGGAGAAAAACCCTACTTAATTAAAGCCAAGGATGAAACAGAATCAAGCCAATTCATAGCTGATAAGGTTTTAGAACTTCGGGAGAAGGGAATAAAACTCTCACAAATGGCCGTGCTTTTTCGTTCAGCTTATCATTCCTATGATTTAGAAGTGGAACTCACTAAAAGAGGGATCCCCTTTGTAAAATATGGTGGTCTCAAGCTTTTAGAGTCCGCTCATATTAAAGATTTGCTCTCCTTTTTGAGGGTCCTCTCTAATCCTCAAGATTTCCTCTCCTGGAATCGTCTCCTTCTGTTGCTGGAAGGCATCGGGCCAAGAACGGCAGAAAAAATTTTGACTCTCTTAAAGGCAGAGCCTCTTTCTTTAGCTCTCTCTAAAATTAAAAATCTTTCTAACTCAAGGGAATTAAAAAGGTTTCTACAGCTTTACCAGGAAATAAATCCCTATTTAGAGACCCCAGCAAGCATACTGGGACAGATCTGGGAATTTTATGAACCTCTTTTCCAGCGCATCTATTATGAAGATCACTATAAGAGAGTAAAAGACATAGAAGGGCTTTTTTCTTTAGCGGAAAAATATCACTCTTTAGAGGAATTTCTTACCGATCTCGTCTTAGAACCACTGGAAATTACTGAAATTGAAAATATCTCTTTTGATGAAGATCCCCTTATTCTCTCTACTATACACTCAGCAAAAGGCCTTGAATGGCACACAGTTTTTATCCTCTCTCTTATTGAAGGGCGTTTTCCCTCTATTCACAGCCTTTCTAATGAAGAAGAGCTTGAGGAAGAGAGAAGACTCTTTTATGTAGCTATTACCAGAGCAAGAGAGCAGCTTTTCCTATTATCTCCTCTTATGGTTTATATCCCTGGGGAAGGTAAGACTTTTGCTAAAATTTCTCGGTTTTTAAAGGAAATTCCACCTCAATACTATCAGGAAATATCCCCAGGGAAGGCTATGCCCTCTAAAAAAGTAAGTAGAGAAGAAATACCCCTTGGGATAAGTTCACCTTACAAGGTAGGAGATCTTGTAAGACACCCCCATTTTGGTGAAGGGGAAGTGCTTGAGATTTTAGGAGATAAAATAAAAGTAAATTTTCTTAGTAAAGGCCCTACCTTATTACATTTGAAGTATACCCACCTTGAGAGACTCCTATGAAAGAAAAAATAAATTTAGCCTCTAAAATTAAGGAACGAGTCTTGGTCAAAAACCTGTCCCTCAATTCTCTAAAAAAACTACCCCCTGAAATCTTTAATAAACTATCTGATCTACTCAAAAACTTTATGCTTCTTCACGAAGGAAAACTATATAAACCAGAAATTAGAATTATCGATGAAAAAACTCTCCTATTAAAGCCTGAGGGATTACCTGTCCTTAATAACAACGAGGTCCTACTCCTTATTTTACCCTTCAGTGAAATCAGATACATCTTTATAGCTAAGGTAACCAATATTGATCATAATGGTTATACAGTTACTCTTATGGATCCCCGATCAGAAGACCGATTGCATATCGAGCAAAGAATACCTGCCTTCTTGTCATTAATTCCCCAGCAATTTATCAGGGAGCTAATACAAAACCCTGCATACCAACTTCTACGAGAATCCAATGCCACTGTTGATAACTATCATCTATTAGAAGAAATACATATTTATGATCTAATTTTAGATGACAATCACCATGTAGAAGAGAAATTTAAAAAATTTATCCAAAGAACACTTTTTGTAGGAGAGATCCTTAATATAGCTAAAGGTGGATTAGCAGTTAAAATCTCAAGTAAAGTTCAGTTAGATGATGAATTTAATGTTTTTTATGTAAAGTTTACCTTTTCTCAACCAAAAATATTAAAATTTGCTCTCTTTTCCCATCTTCGTGATATTAGTCAATTAGAGGGAGGGACTATCTTTCATTTTTCTTTCCTTACAGGACTTAATCCAGACCTATGGAAATTAATCAAAGCAGACCTGGAAAAACTAAGGCCCTAAATGTTGGCATAATCTAAGAGAGAAGTCAAGAAATGATCCTGTTCCTCTAAAATATAGATAGGCCTTTTCTTTATCTTCAACTACCTTGAAAAGCTGGAAGCCCTCAAGGCGACTAACCTTGCGAAAGGCTGGAAGGATATGAAGATCCTTCAAGACTATTTGCCAAATTTTGCCCTTTTCTTCTATAGATAAAAGGTGAAACCTCTTCATATAGAGCTTTAATTTATAGATCTTTAAAAGATTCTCTGCTTCCTTAGGCAAGGGTCCATATTTATCTCGCAATAGCGCCGTAAAGTCTTCTAACTCCTCAAGGGAATTAATGAGCACCAACTCTCGGTATAGACTCAAACGCTCCTCTGTTTCAGGAACATAGGTGGCTGGCAAATAGGCTGGGATCTTCAAGTTTACCTCAGGCTCCCAGTCTTCAATGACTTCTCCTTTTAGGCTACGAATGGTATTCTCCAGAAGTTCGAGATAAAGTTCATAGCCAACCTTATTAATATGCCCAGACTGATTAATCCCCAAGAGCTCACCTGCTCCTCTAATCTTTAAGTCACTCAGAGATAACTTAAAGCCAGAACCAAGCTCCACAAATTGCATGAGGGCCTTAAGTCTTTTTTGGGCGCCTTCCGTGACTGTTTTTAAATCGGGAACTAAAAGATAACAATAACCTCTCTCCACCCCCCTGCCTACCCTACCCCTCAGTTGATAGATATCGGCAAGACCGAAAAGGTCAGCCCTGTTGATAAAAATAGTATTTGCCTTAGGGATATCTATCCCACTACCTATGATAGGTGTGCAGACGAGGATATCCAATTCACCATTAAGAAATTGATAAATGGTCTTTTCCAATAGCTCCTCTTCCATTTGACCATGGAGGATTTCAATCCTTGCCTGAGGGACGAGTTTCTTTAGAAATTGAGCAAGTGAACCGAGCCCCTGAATCCTCGGGTGAACAAAATAGATTTGCCCCTTTCTTGAAAGTTCCTCTTCAATGGCTGACTTTATCAAAAGAGGATCAAAAGGGGATAATACAGTCTTAATGGTTTTTCTTCCTGGAGGAGGTGTCTCTAAAAGGGAGAGATCAAAAATACCAAGAAGGCTAAGTTGTAAACTCCTTGGGATAGGTGTAGCAGAAAGGCTTAAGACTTTGACAGTTTTTTTAAATTGCTTTAATTTCTCCTTATGTCTGACCCCAAACCTATGCTCCTCATCTATAACAAGTAATCCAAGATCTTTAAAATGAACATCTTTAGAAAGAAGCCGATGGGTTCCCACAATAACTTTAATCTCTCCCTGGGAGAGGGCCTTGATGGTCTCTTTTTGCTCTCTCGGAGATCGTAATCTGGAAAGGATACCAACTCTGATGTTAAAGGGTTCAAGCCTTTCTCTAAAATTACGGTAGTGCTGTTCAGCTAAGAGGGTTGTAGGAGTAAGGACAGCCACTTGTTTCCCACTGTAAGCGGTAACAAAAATAGCCCTCAGAGCTACCTCTGTCTTTCCAAAACCAACATCACCAACAAGAAGTCTCTCCATAGCCTTAGTGGAAGTGAGGTCCTCAAGGATCTCCTCAATAGCGGTAATTTGATCAGGTGTTTCTTCAAAAGGAAAGGTTTGTGCAAATTCTGAATAGGCAAGAGCTGGGAATGGTATAGCGTAGCTCTTTAAAGCCTTTCTCTCTGCATAAAGCCTTAATATCTCTTCCACTACCTCGGCAAGCCTCTTTTCTACCTCTTTACGACGCTGTAAAAAGGTCTTCTTGCCAAGTTTATCAAGGGTAGGCTCTCTCTCCTCTAAACCAACATAGGGATAGATTTCATTCAAACGTGTTACAGGCAAATAGAGCTTATCACCACCTGCATATTCTATCTGGAGAAACTCTCCCTCAAAACCATCAACTTTTAAAGATACTAACCCCTGGAACCTTCCAATACCATGTTGTTTGTGCACCACATAGTCACCTGGTTTGAGATCTTCAAAACGCCTGAAATAGTTTTTGGCCCTTTTGGCTCCCCCTTTTTCTTCTCGGGATACTCCCCTCTTTCCGAAGAGCTCCCAATCAGAGGTTAGTAAAATCTTTTCTCTTGGATAAATAAACCCCTCTGCAAGCTGTCCAAAATAAACTTTAAGATTTTCCAAATCCGTAAGACCTCTTCTGGTTAAACCTTCAAGGATAGCTATTTTATTTTTTTCGTCTCCAAGGATTAGGTAAACTTGATAACCCTCTAAGAGGTGCTCTTTAAGAAAACTAAAGGCCCCTTCTAATCGCGATTTTCTATCAATTTCAAGCAATTTTACATCAAAGATTTGCGTGTCTCCCCTCTGGAAAGGCAGTGAGTAGGCCTCGATGGAAAAGGATTGTGCCAGGAGTTCTTCAACCTCCTCTAAGGTGGCATATAGAAGAGTCTCCTCATAGAGAAGTCTTTCCCTTTCTTTTGCCCTTTTCGATATTAAATAAAGTTTATCCCAGAAATGCTCTATTTTCTTATAAATAGCTTCCTTTTCAAAGAGCAAAAATCCCCTCTTATTAGCAGGCACATTTTCTGGTAGTAGCCTTAAATCCGTATGTACAAAAGGTAAGAAAAACTCTGGATTCTCAAAGAAAACCTTATTTTCTACTGATTGTATCAATTCCGAGATCCTCCTCTCTGAGATCCTATCCTTTAAAGATAAAATTTTTCTGTAAAGGGCTCCAGTATCCTTAGGGAAATAAAGCTCCCTTGCTGGGAGAATAATTAGTTCCTCAAGGTAGGATATACTTTTTTGCGATTCTATGTCAAAATACTTCAAGTTAACTACTTCGTCTCCAAAAAACTCTATTCTAATGGGATAGGGCTCTTGGGGAGTAAAGATATCTATCACCGCTCCCTTAACGGTGAATTCTCCAGGTGCTCTAACTATTCCCACCCTTTCATAGCCAAGTAGGACCAAATCCTCAAGTAGGCTATCACGGTTTATCTTTTCGCCTCTTATAAAGTAAAGGTATGACCTCTTTAAGGTGTCATTGGATAAAGTTCTTCGCAAAAGACCTTTTATTTCTAAAGAGATAACCTTACTTTTAGGTAGCTCCCAGATGATCCGTAGGCGTTCTTTTTCACCCTCATCAAGGGTTATGCTTTCACTAAAAGGGGGTAAATCGTGAGGGGGATAAAAATAGGCCTTTTCCTGAGAAAAGAGGCGAAAGCTTTCTACAAAGTCTTTGGCCTTTTCTTCATCAGGAAATAGGGCAAAAAAATGGGATAGAGAAGGATATTCCTTTATGGCCCTCGCTAAGTAATAACCTAAAAAAGATGGATTTACACCAGATAGAAGTCTTTTCACTTTCCGGTTATCTATCTTTAAGTTTTTGAGTTCAATTTAAATTCTCTCTTTTAAATTTCAAGTTTTTGGTTAAATTAATCTTTAAATTAATTTTCTAAAAGTTTATAGGGTTAAGAAAAATGTTAATTGAGTCCCTTACCTCCGAAGAATTTTCCCTTTTACGAGAGAAAATTAAGGGAGTAATTATTCCCATAGGTTCCGTTGAGGCTCATGGGCCTCATCTACCATTGGCCACAGATCTCTATACCATTTACGAAATTAGCAAAAAACTGGTCGAAAGGATCCCCTTTTTTGTAGCTCCGCCTATTTATTATGGCCTCTGTAGAAGCACAAAAGATCTACCAGGCACTTTAAGCATAAGGGGAGAGACCCTAAAGGCCCTCTTACTTGATGTCATGGAAAGTCTTTATAGACAGGGCTTAAGCCATTTCATCATTTTATCTGGCCATGCTGGCGGCACTCATAACGGTTATCTAATAGATGCCGCTGAAACCTTTGTAGAGAAATATAAAGATAGTAATATTTTAGTTGCCGACATAGCCAAACTAATTAAGGAAATTTCTGGGGATCTTGCCATATCAGATAGAGACTCCCATGCAGGAGACTGGGAGACCTCACTTATGCTCTATCTAAAGCCTGATACCGTAAAAAATTTAGATAGTGCCTTTGAGGACTACCCCACCTTTCCCAAATACAAGATAGTGAGAGATAAGATACTATACTGGCCTTCTGGTATATGGGGTAACCCCCAAAGAGCAAGCTTAGAAAGGGGTAAGGTTATGGTAGAAAAACTCATTGAAGTTCTGGTAAATCTATTAAAAACTTTATAAAGGCTTCCTAAGAC